>APMI01001750.1_pt1 | contig 81276 bp, 61 predicted proteins | sample 667938 | NCBI WGS metagenome assembly APMI01 (sample SAMN01084076, study PRJNA167559) | wastewater metagenome | biome: Wastewater | place: Denmark: Ejby Moelle, Odense | collected 2011-11-28 | reverse complement strand
GTGAATTTTGCAACCAGATCATTTACACTTTCAAGGTGTTGGACATTAAGTGTTGTATAAACATCGATTCCATTTTCAATTAATTCTTCAACATCTTGCCAGCGTTTGGGATGCCTGGAACCGGGCGCATTTGTGTGCGCAAATTCATCAATCAAAATCAAAGAAGGTTTACGTTTTAACGCGCCATCAATATCGAATTCTTTGACAATTACCCCTCTGTGATTGGTTTCCAACATCGGTAAAATCGGAATACCTTCAGTGAGGTCAAGCGTTTCTTTTCTGCCGTGATGCTCAACCACACCAATTATAACGTCTGTCCCTTTGTTTAAAAGGCGGCGCGCCTCATTCAACATAGCATAGGTCTTACCTACGCCAGCGGATGCACCAAAAAAAATCTTCAAACGACCGCGCGAACTAACGGCGCGGTCATTATTAATCATTTCAAGTAATTTATCGGGATCAGGTCTATTATCTTTCAATCGATTTTCCCATCAAGCCTTAGATTGACTTCTAGCACATTTACACGACTTTCGCCCAATAAATTTAAGGTTCGCTTCTTAGTGCTTTTATCGATAATTGCTTTAACTGATGCCTCAGCAATTCCTCGTGCTTTAGCAATTCTTGGGATTTGGTAATAAGCGGCAGCCGGTGATATTTCAGGGTCAAGACCAGAACCAGATGCGGTGACTAAATCTACTGGAATTTTTGTATTTTCATCATTCTTATATTTTTTAAGGTTTTCAATTCTTGCTTTTGCATTTTCCAAAAGAACCGGATTATTAACCCCCAAATTTGATCCACTTGATGCAGCAGCATCATATGGGGTTGATGTCGCGGAAAGTCGTCCCCAAAGATATTTTGGCTGCTCAAAATTTTGCCCAATTAAAGATGAACCTAAAATACTTCCATCCTTAGCATTTATCAGGCTGCCGATGCTTTGGGGTTTTGCAAACCCTTCGAGAAGCAAGCTTGTAATCATTGGATAAATACCGCCTAATATTGCGGTAAATATCAGCATCAGACCAAAGGATTTAAGTGTGGTTTTTGCTATATTGTTCATAGTAATCTCCTATGCCAAGCCGATACTTGTCAATAAAATATCAATGATTTTGATGCCGATAAAAGGTACTATTATTCCGCCAAGGCCATATATGAAGACATTACGTCTAAGCATATTGGATGCAGATTCGGCACGGTATTTCACGCCCTTTAAAGCCAAAGGTACGAGTGCAATAATTATCAAGGCATTAAAGATAACGGCTGATAAAATTGCACTTTGCGGCGACGTTAAACCCATAATATTTAGTGAGTTTAGTGCGGGATAGGTTGTGGCAAAGGCCGCCGGAATAATAGCAAAATATTTCGCCAAATCATTGGATATTGAAAAAGTGGTCAATGCACCACGCGTCATCAATAATTGTTTGCCAATTTCCACAATTTCAATCAATTTGGTTGGGTCGGAATCCAAATCTACCATATTGCCAGCTTCTTTCGCTGCTTGTGTGCCAGAGTTCATTGCAACTGCGACATCTGACTGCGCAAGTGCGGGTGCATCATTGGTGCCATCGCCAACCATCGCCACCAATTCGCCACCTTCTTGCATTTTGCGAATATATTTTAGTTTGGTTTCGGGGGTTGCCTGCGCGATGAAATCATCAACTCCTGCTTCTGATGCAATTGCCGCCGCAGTCAAAGGATTATCACCAGTAATCATAACGCTCTTGATGCCCATTTTACGCAAATCAGCGAGGCGGGCTTTGATATCAGGCTTAACAATATCTTTGAGGTGCACAACGCCCAAAATTGCATCTTCTTCGGCAACGCATAATGGTGTTCCGCCTTGCCGTGCGATTTCTTCAATTTTTTTTGTGATTGCCTCAGGCACATTACCACCTTTTGTGGTTACAACCTTTGCAATTGCATCACCTGCGCCTTTCATGATGTGACGATCATTGATAACAATCCCGCTGATACGCTGTTCTGCGCTAAATGGAATAAAGGTCGCATTGAGGCTTTTTATGTCAATTGGCGATAAATTAAATAGCTTTTGAGCCAGAACAACAATGGAGCGACCTTCAGGTGTTTCATCTGCTATACTTGCAAGCCTAGCTGCACTAGCAAGCATTTGATCAGAGACATTGGGTGCCGGGTAAAATGCTGCTGCTTGCCGATTGCCAAAAGTTATTGTGCCGGTTTTATCAAGCAAAAGTACGTTCACATCACCTGCTGCCTCAACCGCACGCCCGGAAGTCGCGATAACATTGGCTTTAATAAGCCTTTGCATTCCCGAAATGCCGATTGCCGATAATAGTCCACCGATTGTAGTCGGGATTAGGCAAACCATAAGGGCAACCAAAACCGTAATTGTAATTACCGAACCCGCCCCTGCTTTTTCTACACTGAAAAGACTAAACGGTAGTAAGGTAATACAAACAAGAAGAAAAACAATTGATAGCATAGCCAATAAAATTGAAAGCGCGATTTCATTTGGTGTTTTTTGGCGTTTGGCGCTTTCTACTAGTCCAATCATTTTATCAAGAAAGCTTTCACCGGGGGCAGAGGTAACCTTCATTACCACCCAATCGGAAAGCACTCTCGTGCCGCCTGTTAATGCATCACGATCCCCACCAGATTCACGGATAACTGGTGCAGATTCACCTGTTACCGCGCTTTCATCAACAGATGCGATGCCTTGAATTACTTGTCCATCGGACGGCACAAAATCGCCGGCTTCGATTAAAACAAGATCCCCTTTGCGAAGTGTATTGGCGGACACCATTGTGAAGTTTTCAAACTCATCCGGGTGATTAATTTTCTTCGCGCTAACGTCACGTCTTGCCGCCTTTAAAGAGCCAGCTTGCGCTTTGCCGCGTCCTTCGGCTATTGCTTCTGCAAAATTGGCAAATATAAGGGTGAACCAAAGCCAAAAAGTTACCGCGCCAACAAACCAAATTGGTTCACCGCCGCCAACAATAGAGTTCTTGTCCAATAACATTGCAATAAAAATCAATGTGGTAACAACAGAGCCAACAAAAACCAAAAACATAACGGGATTACGCAATTGATATTGCGGTGCGAGGCGTTTTAATGAAAGTGTAATTGCTTCCTTTATGTCTGCCCCATCAAATAAAGAATTGGATTTTATGCCTTCATTCATGGCATTACTCCTTAATCATGTGAAGATGTTCAACAACAGGGCCAAGCGCTAGTGATGGCGCATAAGTTAATACGCCAACCAAAATAATGACCCCAATAAGAATGCCGACAAATAATGGTGTATGGGTCGGTAAAGTTCCTGCTGAAATTGGAATATGTTTTTTACCAGCCAATGAACCAGCTAAAGCAAGGGTTGGAATAATAATCCAATACCGCCCTGCCAACATGCAAACCCCAAGCAATGTGTTATAAAATGGACTGTTCGCGCCAAGACCGGCAAAAGCAGATCCATTATTATTTGCCGCAGAGGTTAATGCATACAAAACCTCGCTAAAACCTTGCGCACCATTATTGAAAATGCCTGCCTGTCCTGCTTTGGTCATGAGTGCGATGGACACACCGATAAGCACAAAAAGGCTTGGTACCAAAACCGCCAAAGATGCCATTTTCATCTCATAAGATTGAATCTTTTTACCAAGATATTCTGGTGTTCGACCTACCATAAGGCCTGCTATAAATACGGTCATAATGACGAAGTGTAACATTCCATAAAGACCAGATCCTACGCCACCGAATATAACTTCGCCGAACATCATAAACACCATAGGTACAAGCCCGCCAAGAGGCGTAAAGCTGTCGTGCATGGCATTTACCGAACCATTGGATGCGGCGGTGGTAGCACTTGCCCAAAGGGCAGAATTAACAATGCCAAAGCGGGTTTCTTTGCCTTCCATATTGCCACCGGCTTGAAGCGAATTTACGCTTTGATCTATGTTCAACGTGGTAAGGACATGGTTACCAGCCTGTTCTTGAGTGACGCAAAAAATTAATAATGGCGCAAAAATCAAAACCATTGCGGCAATTATAGCAAGACCCTGCTTTTTATCATTAACCATCACGCCATATGTTTGGCAAAGGGCAACCGGAATAAGTAGAATTGAAACTACTTCAATAAAATTGCTTATTGGGGTTGGATTTTCAAATGGGTGGGCGGAATTTACATTAAAGAAACCACCACCATTAGTGCCAAGCATTTTAATTGCTTCTTGAGAAGCAACAGGGCCCATTGCAATAGTTTGTTTTGCACCTTCAAGGGTTGTTATTTCAAGATAATTTTGAAAGTTTTGAATGACGCCGCTTAAACCCAATAAGATTGCAACAATTAGGGAAAGTGGTAGTAAAATGTATAGGTTTGTGCGTGTAACATCTGCCCAAAAATTTCCAATATCACTGGTTTCGACACCGTTTAAGCCGCGGATTAGTGCGATTAATACGCTTAAACCAACTGCCGCTGATACAAAGTTTTGGGTGCAAAGACCTGCCATTTGGGAAAAATAGCTTAAGGTGCTTTCGCCGCCATAAGATTGCCAGTTTGTATTGGTGATGAAGCTAACTGCGGTGTTGAATGCCAAGTGTGGTGAAAGTCCGGCAAACTTTTGCGGATTAAATGGCAAAAATCCTTGGAATAATAAAATTAAATATAAAAGCACGAAACCTGCAAATGAAAATGCTAAAAGTGTAATTGCATATTCACGCCAATTCATTCCTTTTTCAGGATTAATGCTCAATAAATTGTATATGGACTTTTCGATTGGCTTAACAATAGGGCTTAAAACGGTGGTTTTTCCCGAAAATACGTTCGCCATATAATTGCCAATTGGAATATAAAAAATTGCCAATATTAAAAAATATGCGACGAGTTGTAATAAGCCATTCATCGTAAGAAGATGTGCCATCTTGATACCTCAATTCACGGGAAAATTCATGGGAATAGTTCAGGCTTTAGCAAAGCCACGAACAGATAAATTAGTAAGGCTGCTGCAATGATTGCAGCTATGACATAAAATATGGTCATTTTTCTGCCGCCTTCATTCTGTCAAGATAAACCACTACTGCACCAGTTAATGCAAAGAAAAACGCGCAGATAAATAAATATACAAAAGCCATTTTGACCTCCTGTCATGGAGGGGTTTAATATTTTCGGTGTATATTGGTTGTTAATTTATTGCCGTGGCGCGTATGAAAAGCGTAAAGATTTATTGAAATCGGTTATTGGTTTTAATGGTGAAGACAAACTTGCGCGCAATGTAATGTACAAATTGGGGAATTTAGCACACTTTAAAGCCAGAATAGGGAATGGACTCGCGTTGTCTAGCACATAATTTAGCACATAAAAATATTTAGCAGATGAAAATACAAATTAAAACAATTAATTATGCAAAATAAAATCAGGCTCATAACCTGAAGGCCGCAGGTTCAAATCCTGCCCCCGCACCCAAAGTTACTATCAAAACAAATAATTAGCTTTAGCCCCAAGGATTGCTTCGGGGCTTTTTTACGTTAAATCGCCTATTATACCTTCGGCAATCCATAAAAACTGGCAAGTAACAACCAATTATTAGCGGACAGAAATTTTGTTTCGTGGTGGCTGAGGTTAAATGCTGGTGGACGAAATAACTTAAATTTCACCCCTTGGTGATAAGGATGAGCTTTCTCTTTCAATGATTGAGTATGGAAGCACATGTCTTAGTTGCACGTCATCACTAGCATTTTTTTCGCGCATATTAGATAGAAGTTTAATTGCGCGCCTTGCCATTTCTAAATATGGCTGTCGAACAGTTGTTAATGGTGGCCAAATTGCAGTTGCAAGATACACGTCATCAAAACCGACAATTGTAATATCTTCTGGTATCCTTAGGCCTCTTTTATGAGCCGCAGAACATGTCGCCGCCGCAGTTTCATCATTGCATGCAAAAATCGCTGTTGGCAAATCGCTTATTTTCAACAATTCTTCAGATACCTTTAGCCCTGTTTTGAATAGAAAATCACCTTGTACAATATACTCATCTCGTGGGCGTGGTAGATTGTGCATTTCAAAAGCTTCATAGAATCCTTGACGGCGTAATAATGAGGCGGAATGATCTGGATGACCCGAAATATGTGCAATCTTGCGATGTCCCATATTTATTAAATACTCCGTAATTTCCCTTGCCGCCTGTCGTTCATCCATTGCAATGGATACAAAGTCGCTATCAAGATTTGTAGGAGATATTAGGGCGCAATTTACATTACTTTCTCTTAAAAAATCCCGCAGAGGGCCAAAATCACATTGTGTGGGAAGTAATATTATATCTGAAATATTTGAATTTTTTATATACCTTGAAAGGTGAGATTTCCAATCACCTTTGAGGTGGCTAAATAATTCAACAGATAGATAACAACCCGCTTCCATAGCGGCATGAAGCATTGCGCTTTGAAATCTAGTTTGATAGCCGCTGTCAGGGTCTTCAAGTAATAAACCAATACCTGATTTATTGCCTAGTCGTAGTTGTCGTGCTTGTTGGTTTGGTTTGAAATTCATCTCGCGCATAATTTCTAAAATCAACTCGCGGGTAGATAATTTTACTTTTGAATCGCCATTGATTACACGTGACACAGTTTTTGTAGAAACTTCAGCCCTTTTTGCTATATCATAAATTGTAGCCATGAATTTGCTTTACCAATGTCTGCTTAGATAATTTTATAGCCACTACACGGCTAAATCTATATGTCAAGGACATAAAGATGTCACCGATGACATTACGCTTGACACGATAAACTTTATGTAACATATATATTTTTAACAAATATAAAAAAACGGGAGGAAACTAACACCAATATTCGGCTATACGTTGAATATGGTAAAGTTTCTACAATTAAAATAAATTGTCTATCGGACATTTTTTTGTTCGCGGTATCGTTTTTCTGCATTTGTACGGCTGCATTTACTGCGGTTCAAATATAAAACAGGGGAGATAGATGAAAAAATTATCTAATAATAAAATTACTAATTTTAAGCTTATTGGGTTAATGGCTTCTGTGTCTGTAATTGCTATTGCTGGGAGTGCGTCTGCGCAAGAAGTAAAAGCTGGAGAGACATCTGAAACGGTTGTAGTAAAGGGCGTACGCGGATCGCAATTACGTTCAGTTTCTGCAAAAAAGATGGCGATTGCGCAAGTTGAAGCAATTTCTGCCGAAGATATAGGCAAGCTTCCAGACGTTACTATTGCCGATTCACTGCAACGTGTACCTGGCGTTCAAATCCGCCGTGATGCAGGCGAGGGTTCGACTGTAAATCTGCGCGGCTTGGCGCAAACTGTAACGCTTTTTAATGGCGAGCAATATTTATCTGCTGGCAATATTGGACAGGCTCAAGCAAACTTTCTTGATGTTCCATCTCAATTGATGAGCGGGGTTTTAGTTTATAAATCGACAGATCCACGAACGCCGCTAGCCGGTATTTCCGGCACGATTGACCTGAAAACCAGAAGACCTTTTCAGTTTAAAGATGGACTAACTTTAACTGGTGGTGCAGATGGAACCAAAGGAAAATATTCTGATGGTAATGATTTTGCGGTAAATGGTCTTGCTAACTGGCGCAATGACAAAGTTGGCTTTATGGCTGCTGCTGCTTATAGCGACAATACCTTGGGCGATAATTACTCTGGTTATGGCGGCGGCGTATACTCAGAAAATGATTGGGGTGCTGGCAATTCTACTAACTATATCGCGCCGCATGGCTTTGAAGTTTATAATCGCCAAATTCAACGTAAGCGCCTTGGCATTTCTGGCGCATTTGAAGCAAAATTGGGAGAGGGCTTCACGCTTACTGCGGAAGGTTTTTATACAAAGCTTGAAGAGCATAATCGTTCAGTTGGCTTAAATATTTCAAACCGCTGGGATGGTGCTGTATTCTCTAGTTGGGTTAAGCCTACTGCATCGACCTCAACAGGCCTAGAAGATGCTAATGGAACGCCATGGTTAAATGTTTCGGAATACGATATTAATGCGCAGTGGTTGAACTCATTCACAGTGAATCGCACGAATAATTCAGAGGCGAAAAACTATAATCTTGAATTGAAATACGATAAGGGCGGAAATTTTACCGCAGAAACACGCTTTATTAAAGCTAACGCAAAACGCCTTAGTATGAATGGGCAGGTTCAGGGTGATTTATCAAATTGGCAAATCGACCCTAACGATCCAAATCGCTTTACATTATTCCGTAATGCTGCTGATCGAACTCGTGGGCCATTCTATCCTGCTGGTATTGCTGCGAATTTTGCAGGGCAATATTCAAATGCGGTAGTTGGGTCTTTAGGCGGAAGATATATTAATCCGAATCCATATGGTATGGGTTCAAATGCACAGCTTCACGTCGATTTTTCAGGTGATTCACCGGTGTTTAGTGGCTGGGATAATGTTCTGACTACGCCGGGCGGTCTTGGTGCAGGAAAAACCACTGCTGACTACATGAAGAATTTGGATTCTTATCGTGTGGCGGCCTTCTCATCGGAAGGTAATAATGACGCATCGACCGATATGGATGTTGCGCGTGCCGATGGTCACTATCGATTTGATAACCCGCTGTTTGGATTCATCAAAAAGGTTGATGGCGGTGTCCGCTATTCAAATCGCGATACTTCCATTACACAATTCCACCTATTCTCTAACTTCTATGCTGGCACTGGTATTCAAATGTCTGGTGAGGCGGTTCCTGCGAATGGATGCTTGGCACAATGGAAAGCAATTGACGTTACAATGAACCAATCGCAATGTTCTGCGGGTGAGATGGTTACGGATCCGGTTACTGGGCAACAAGTATTCCAAGGTTATACGGTTAACCAACCAACACCTTTGAACAAATTCAACAACGTTCAATTTATTACTGGTCTTGGCGGCGGTGTTGCTTCTGGCATTCCAGGTTTTTGGGCGGTTGATCCTCGTGATTTTGATAATATCGTTGCCTTCCAAGAAAAAGTATTTGGTCCATCAGTTCGTGTGATTATCCCTGGTCAGTCTTATGATGTTCGCCTTACTGAAAAATCAGTATACGGCGCGGCAGAATTTGAGAAGGGGATTGTTTCGGGTAACTTTGGTGTGCACGTAATTCAAACCACCTTGACCGCACGACAAAACCTAACTGGTGCAACCTTGGCTTATGGTGATACAAACGCCGATATTGGTGATTATGTAGATACAAATACTTACACTGATGTTTTGCCTTCAATTAACGTAAATGTTGATTTGGCACATGATATGAAGCTTCGCTTTGCGGCAAGCAAAACCATGCAGCCACTTGACCTTGGTAATTATGGTGGCGGCGTAACTATCAATACAGTAGATGATCCGCTTAATAATCGCCGTATTGTTTCTGGTGCATCTGCATCAGGTAACATTCATCTTGACCCATGGCGTTCAAGTGATTTTGATGCATCATGGGAATGGTATCTTGGTAAAGCAACCATGGTTCATGCAGCAGCATTCTATATCAATATTGATAGCTTTGTTACCGGTGGTCAGATTTTATCAACCCCTGGACAGTTCAAAAACTCTGATGGAAGCCCTGCGGCAGCTGTTCCAATCTTCCTTCCTGTTCAAGGGGATGGTGGTAAAGTTTCCGGTCTTGAGCTTGGAACACGCATTGCGTTCAAAGATTTGAATGTACCTGTAATGCTAAGTAATTTTGGTGTTGATACAAATTATACTTATTCGCCGTCATCGCAGCGTGATAGGGCTTTGGATGGAAAAAAACTTCCATTTAATGATAATTCAAAACATCAATTTAATTTAGTTGGCTGGTATCAAAATGATAAAGTTCAATTACGTTTAGCGTATAATTACCGCTCTGAACGATTGAATAATGTTGTTACTATGACTGGTGATAGCCGCGTTCCAATCTATGCGGATGCAACAAACTTTGTTGATTTTAACGCGACATATAATGTTAATGACAATGTATCGGTTTATTTCAATGCATCAAACGTAACAGGTGAAATTGAAACTTATAATTATACTTTCTCAAAAGACAGCAAACAATTTGCGTTCCAAAATGAATTTGAACGCAGACTTACACTAGGTGTTCGCGCCAAGTGGTAAACTTTGAAATCGCCCACGGCAAAACTCTTCTTCCCCAGTAAGGTTTGTGGGCAATTTCTTATTTAAGGGTGGTAATGAACCCAGATCATTATCACCCTTTTATTTTCCTTTCGGTTGATGGCTTAAAATGGTTGTTAGTTTGCATTGATAACTTTAGTTAAATTATCATTTTAAATTTGTTGATAGGAAATTTCGTGTCTGAAATAAGAAATATAATAATTGTTGGTGGTGGAACTGCGGGGTTTATGACTGCGGCAAGCCTTCTTAATTCATACGCAAAAGCAAATATAAAAATTACCTTGGTTGAATCTTCAAAGATTGGCACAATCGGCGTAGGTGAGGCCACAATCCCGACAATACGGGCCTTTTATAATGAACTGGGTATTTCTGACCCAGAAATAATTGCAAAAACTGGTGCAACTGCAAAACTTGGCATTCAATTTAATGGTTGGAAAAATAAAGATTCAAGCTTTATCCATCCATTCGGTGGCTTTGGGCATGATTTTAATAATGTTGGTTTTTGGCACTATTTAAACGCTTATTCACCAGAAATATTGGATGGTGGGCTTGATGATTTGGCACTTGGTGCGGCCTTGGCAAAGGCGGGAAAGTTTGCGCTGCCTGACCCGATAAAAAATACAACACCAATATATGCACGTTTTGATTGGGCGCTTCACATTGATGCGGGGCTTTTTGCAAAAGCTCTAAAAGAATATTCTTTGGCAAAGGGCTTAAATTACATTGATGCCAAAATTGAGAATGTTGAACTTGAGCAAGAAAATGGCTTCATAAAATCTATTATACTTGAAGGCGGAAAATCACTTGAGGCAGATTTATTTATTGATTGTTCGGGTTTTGAGGCTTTGTTGATTGGCAAGGCGCTTGGTAACGAATTTGAATCTTATGAAAAATATCTTTTGACCAATGCGGCATGGGCGATGCCAAGTCAAAAAATAGAAAATCCGATTGCGCTTACAAAGGTTACGGCGCATTCGGCCGGTTGGCAATGGCAAATTCCGCTTAATCATCGCACCGGTAATGGGCATGTTTTTGCGCGCGATTTCATAAATGATAATGATGCCTTAAAAACGCTTGAAAGAAACCTGCCAAGCGAAAAACTTGACGATGCCCGCCTGATTAAATTTACCCCAGGTCGTCGAAAAGCATGGGATAAAAATTGTATTGCAATTGGGTTGAGTGGAGGGTTTCTAGAGCCTTTAGAATCTACGGCAATTGCGTTGATACAAAATGGCATTGATCGTCTAAAAATGTTTTTTCCTTTTGATGGAATAGATGAAAAAATCATCAAAGAACATAATCGCATTGCCCAAAAAGAATTTGAGCGGGTTCGTGATTTCATAATCTTACATTATAAACTTAATCAACGCGGCGATAGTGAATTTTGGCGCTATGTCGCGCAAATGGAAATTCCAGATACATTAAGTGAAAAAATCGAATTATATAAAAAGCGTGGGCACTTTGTACGTTATTCATGGGAAATGTTTCACCATATTTCATGGCTTGCCATGTATTCAGGTTTCGGAATTTTACCACAAAACCACGAGCCATTGGTCGAAAATATGGGGCGTGAAAATTTCGAAGATGCGCGTTCACAAATAAATTCTGATATTCAAAATATCGTATCGCGCGCCCCGTCACACGCGCAATTTATCAATCATTGTAATGAAATAGTGGGTTAACTTTATGCAAAATAATGAAATAAAAAAAATAATTATTGCAGGTGGCGGAACTGCAGGTTGGCTTGCTGCGGCATTATTTGCAACCCACATACCCAAAGAGCGTTTAGAGGTAACTCTTATTGAATCCGAAGAAATTGGCACGATTGGCGTTGGTGAATCAACAATCCCGCCATTTCTTGGCCTTATTCGGAATCTTGGAATTAATGAGCAGGATTTTATTCAAAAATGTCATGCCAGTTTTAAATTAGGTATTAAATTTGATGATTGGTATAAAAATGGCGAAAGCTATTTCCACCCCTTTGGTCAGATTGGTTCCAATATTGGTAATACTGATTTTTATAATGCCTGGCTTTTTGCAACCCAAAACGGCCTTGATACACCATTACAGGATTTTGCGCCGGCAAGTGTTATGGCGCGTGAAAACCGCTTTATGCTTCCAAATAGGGCAAATGGTAGCCCAATATCCAATGCTGCATATGCATTACACCTTGATGCAAAATTGGTTGCAAAATATTTGCGCAATCATGCCGAGGAACGTGGCGTAAAACGCGTTGAAGGCATGATTGAACGTGTTGAAACCCATGAAAATGGTTTTGTGAAGTCTTTAATTACCAAACGTGGCGAAACACTTGATGCTGAGTTTTTTGTTGATTGTACTGGGTTTCGTGCGCTCTTAATCGGTAAAGCTATTGGTGTTGAATATATCTCATGGGCGGACGAATTATTATGCGATCGCGCAATCGCGGTACAAACTGAAAATATTAGCGAGCCTGATGCATTTACAACATCTGCGGCGCAAGATTTTGGTTGGCGCTGGCAAATTCCATTACAGTCACGTTCTGGAAATGGCTATGTTTTTGCATCCCAATTTATTTCAGATGATGAAGCCACCGCAAAATTATTATCCCAAGTAAAGGGTAAACCAATTACAGACCCAATGACCGTTCCTTTCCAATCGGGAATGCGCAAGGAAATTTGGGCAAAAAATGTTTTATCACTTGGGCTTGCATCGGGTTTTATTGAACCACTTGAATCAACGGCAATTCATTTGGTTTATCGAACGCTTGATTTCTTCTTTAGATATTTCCCCGATAAAAATTGTGATGAAGCGTTGGCTCGTGATTTTAACCGTCGCATTGCCGATGATTATATTGAAATCAAAGATTTCATTGTCGCCCATTATTGTCTTACAATGCGTGAAGATACTGAATTTTGGCGCTGGTGTAAAAATCAAAAAATTTCACAAAGTCTTAGTGAGAAAATAGAGGTTTTCAAAAAATCCGCCGCACTTAGGGAAACAGGGCCAGAAGAGTTATTCCGCGCCCCATCATGGTATTCAATTTTTGAGGGAATGGGCGTTCGTCCAGCACGCTATAATTTCTTGGCTGATGCATTGGATGCCAAAGATTTAATTCTATTTTTAAACAAAATCAGCCCCGAATTAAATGATTTTATTAAAACATTACCAACTTTAAAGCAGTTCATAGAAAAAAACTGCAAAGCATAATCAAGGGAGTGAACGTGAGAAATTCAACTACAAAACAATTGCTTGCAAGCTGTGTCGCAATTTTTGCAATTATGATGTCGCAAAATGCAAATGCGCAAAATGCCAATGATAAAAGGGCACAAGAACTTGTCAGCAAAATGACGCGCGACGAAAAATTGCAAATGCTAATGGGCTACTTTTCCACAACGGCAGAGTGGTTGAAAAGTACCGCGCCTAAAAACGGTATGCCAAATTCTGCGGGCTATATCGAGGGGATTTCACGCCTTGGAATACCTGCACAATCGCAAACTGATGCGGGTGTTGGTGTTGCAACACAAAGATCGCCAAATCCGCGTGAAAGAACCGCATTGCCATCTGGTATCGCGCTTGCGGCAAGTTTTAATGATGAAGTTGCGTTCAAGGGCGGCGCAATGATTGGAAATGAGGCAAGGCTATCAGGTTTTAACGTAATGCTTGCGGGTGGTGCAAATCTACTTCGTGAACCACGCAGTGGGCGTAATTTTGAATATACTGGTGAAGACCCGCTGCTTGCAGGCAATATCGCGGGTAATGCAATTAAAGGCATTCAAACTAATCATGTTATATCTACTTTGAAGCATTATGCATTTAATGACCAAGAAACCAATCGCTTTACAATTGATGTACAAATTGGAGAACAAGCGGCGCACCAATCCGATTTATTGGCATTTGAAATTGCCAATGATATTGGCAATCCTGGTTCAGTTATGTGTTCATATAATCGTGTAAACGGCGATTATGCGTGCGAAAATGATTGGTTATTAAACCAAGTTCTTAAGAAAGAATGGGATTATAAAGGTTATGTAATGTCGGATTGGGGGGCAACCCATTCAACCATACCTGCGGCAAACCGTGGCCTCGATCAGCAATCAGGTTATCCCTTTGACAAATCAGCATATTTTGCTGGCGCTTTGGATGAGGCGGTAAATAATAATCACGTTTCAGAAACGCGGTTAGATAATATGGTTTATCGTATTTTATATGCCATGAGTGAAAATGGGCTTTTTGAATATCCGCTTAATGGTGATCAATCATCAAAAATTGATTTTATGGCAAATGGTAAGATTACCCAAGAGGCAGCGGAAGAGGGCATTGTTCTTCTTAAAAATGAGCGCAATCTTCTACCACTTTCAAAAAGTGCAAAAAGCATCATTATAATTGGTGGTCATGCTGATAAGGGTGTTTTATCGGGCGGTGGATCTTCCCAAGTTTATCCTGTTGGTGGTATGGCTGTTCCAAATGAAGGGCCAAATGATTTTCCGGGGCCAATGGTTTATTACCCATCATCGCCAATGAAAGAATTGCAGAAACTTACCAAGGCAACAATCACCTATTATGATGGCAAAGATATAAATAAGGCTGCTGAACTAGCAAAAAAAGCTGATTTGGCAATTGTTTTTGGTAATCAATGGACTGGCGAAAGTGTTGACGTAACCAATTTAAATCTTCAAAATAATGCCGATGCTTTGATAGATATAGTTGCATCAAATAATTCCAATACAATTGTTGTTTTGCAAACAGGTGGTCCAGTTGTAATGCCGTGGCTTAACAAGGTTGGTGCAGTTTTAGAGGCTTGGTATCCAGGAACATCTGGCGGCGCTGCAATTGCGCGCGTCCTTAGTGGTGAGGTTAATCCATCAGGTGCATTACCCGCAAGCTTTGTTCAATCGATTGATCAATTGCCAAGGCCAAAACTTGGTGGTGATGAAGTTGGTATTGCGGTTAATAATCCAGGCCAGCTAAAGGGTCGCGTTAGTGTTGATTATAATATTGAAGGCGCAGCAGTTGGCTATAAATGGCTTGATAAAACCAACCAAAAACCAATTTTCCCATTTGGCTATGGTCTTTCATATTCAAACTTTGAGATGTCAGGTTTGAATGTTAAAGCAAATAAATCAAAAGTTAGCGTAAGCTTTAGCGTGAAAAACACTTCAAAAATTGATGGAAAAGTGGTCGCGCAAATATATGCAGCACCAATCAATGGCGGATGGGAAGCACCTAAACGTTTGGTTGGTTATAAAAAGCTTTCGGTCAATAAAATGCAAAAGCAGAATGCAATGATTGAAATTAATCCAAAAACCCTTGCAATTTATGACACAAATTTGCACAAATGGGTCATTAAAAGTGGAACGTATGATTTTTATTTATCAAAATCATCGGCACAGCCTGTTCAAACAATGCGTATAAAACTTGATGAAATCATCCTAAATTAAATCATGCCTAGAGCGTGCGGGTATTTAAAACCAACACGCTCTAGCATCATGATTGATTATAATATAAAAGCATCAAGGCGTGGAAACGTTTACAAGGGATGAAAAATGCAAATATATCGCCAATTTTCGCTTGTAATTTTGTATGTATATTATGCAATTTTATTATCTTCTGTTGGCGCGGTAATATCACAATCAATATTGTCGTTTGGCGTTACCAAAAGTGCTGCATCAATCCTTGATGGATACAAAGATATCCCCGCCGTAATTGTAAGCGTTTTTGCAGCAGGTATAGCGCTGCGATTTGGTTATAAAAAAATAATTATTGGTGCGCTTATTACGACTATTTTGGCATGTATAATCATGCCGCTTTTTCCGTCTTTTAGCACCACCAAAATAATGTTTATATTAGTTGGCATTAGTTTTGTTTTCATAAAGGTTTCAGTTTATCCGTGCATTGGCTTGATTACCAATGATAAAAAACAACATGCTTCGCTTACCTCAACTGTTGAGGGGATGTTTATGTTTGGGGTTTTAATTGGCGCATGGGTTTTTGCCCATTTTGTCGATGATATAAACCAAACTTCGCTGCATTGGCTTAATGTGTATTGGTTTTTGGCGGGGGCAAGTGTTTTTTCAATAATAATTTGGCTTTTTAATGAGCTTCCAAATTATGAAAAAAGCGAAAAAATTGTGTCGGTAAATTTTGCAAGCGCAACTAAAGAATTATTGGCCTATGGCTTTACTATATTTTTCCTACTTGGTGCATTTTTATATGTTCTAGTAGAGCAAGGTATATCAGCATGGCTTCCGACATTTAACCGTGAAATTTTAAAACTTGATCCAAGCCTAGCAATTGAAATAGGATCTGTAATGGCAGCAGCATCTGGATTTGGACGCATATTATATGGTATGATTTTAAGGCGCTTTAATTGGTTTTTGCCAATTTTGGGTTCCTTAATAATTGCAATGTTGCTTATAATATCATCTGTAATCTGGACGCCGCATTTTAATCATAATATTTCATCATGGGCACATGCCCCAATTCAAACTTATATTATTCCTGCGCTTGGTTTTTTTATTGCGCCAATATATCCTACATTGAATTCAATAATTTTATCATCACTTCCAGAAAAACAGCATGCGTCTATGTCTGCATTGATAATTGCGTTTTCAGCAACTGGAAGCACAGCAGGAAGCATAATAGTCGGCAGGGTTTTCGGAATAATTGGCGGTGGTGGAGCGTTCTTAGTTTTGCTTATTCCGCTTGCGTTACTTGTAATAGTTTTAATAAAGCTAAATAAGGCAATTAAAAATTAACAACAAAAATGGGAGAGACATTAATGGCAACAGTTTCGGGCACAATAGAAGACAATCAAGGTGATGGTGGGCAACATATTGACGCCCCAGAACTTCGCCTTTTTGTAATGGCGCTATTTTTTATTTTTGGTGGAATTACCAGTTTGAACGACGTAATTATTCCAAAATTAAAGGATCTTTTTACGTTAAATTATGGTCAAGTAATGTTAGTCCAATCGGCATTCTTTGCGGCCTATTTTGTGGTTTCAATTCCGGGTGCGGCGTTGGTTAAAAAAATTGGCTATATGCGCGGTGCTGCGGTAGGTCTTCTAACAATGATGGCGGGGTGTCTATTATTTATCCCAGCATCAAAAAGTGCTACATTTTCTGTATTTTTGATGGCGCTTTTCATTCTTGCAAGCGGTGTCACGATTGTTCAAGTGGTGGCAAATCCACTTATCTCACTTCTTGGGCCGCCGAAAACCGCCCATAGCCGTCTTACATTTGCACAGGCGTTTAATTCATTGGGAACAACAATTTTCCCTTATTTTGGCTCTATAATCATTCTTGGAAGTCTTGCGAAAATTGACGCTAAAACCCTTGATTCAGTTGCGCTTGCTGCTTATCGAATGGCTGAAACACAGGTTGTTGTTAAAGCATATTTAGGGCTTGCAATTGCACTTTTGATTGTTGCTGGTGTGGTTTGGATGAACCGTAACCGCCTTAAAGGTGAAAAGCATGAAGAAAGCTCATTCTTCAAAAGCTTTGACCTGTTGAAACAAAAACGCTTTGGTTTTGGGGCGGCCTGTATTTTCCTTTATGTGGGCGCAGAAGTTGCAATCGGTTCTTTTATCGTAAACTATTTGATGCAAAGCCATGTTTTAGGTCTTTCAGAACAAGATGCGGGTAAACATATTCCGCTTTATTGGGGTGGCGCATTAATTGGCCGCTTTATTGGTTCAGCAATCCTTCGCGTCTTTAGCCCGGGGAAAATTCTTGCTTGTGTTGCAACCGGCGCGATTGCATTAATTCTGATTTCTGCAAATTCGACAGGCGTTATTGCGGGTTATTCACTATTGGCAATTGGTTTGATGAATTCAATCATGTTTCCAACAATCTTCAGCCTTGCATGTGAAGGTCTTGGAAAACGTGCAGCAGATGGTTCTGGTATAATTTGTGTCGCAATTGTTGGCGGCGCTATTGTTCCACCGATTACTGGTATGGTGGCCGACATTACACATAGCCTTGCACTTGCGCTTATAGTTCCTGCTATATGTTATACACTTATTGCCATTTATGGCATTTATACTGGAAAACCTGCCTTCAAAGAGACTTTGGGGCCTAATACTAAAAATGTGGTGTAATTAAATTAGCTTTCGCGGGATTGTAATTCATAAAAACGCGTGAAAGCGTTGTTTAATATGACAATAAATTGGTGTGCTAAATGTCTTGCTAATTGTAGAAATTAGCACACTTTATTCCCAAGGGCGCATTGGTATTTAATCAATAAAACACAAATACAAAACACCTCGAAACAAAAATCAGGGGTGTTTTATTTGTTTTTAAGTAAGTCTAAGGCGACATCAACGATCATATCTTCTTGTCCGCCGACCATTTTTCTTTTTCCTAGTTCAAGAAGTATGGTGCGGGTGTCTAAGCCGTATTCATTGGCCGCTTTTTCTGCGTGGCGTAGGAAAGATGAATATACGCCTGCATAGCCTAGCGATAATGTTTCACGGTCAACTCGTACTGGTCTATCTTGTAAAGGGCGTACCAATTCTTCGGCGGCATCCATTAAGGCAAAGAGATCACAACCATGTTGCCATCCATAAACATCAGCCGCAGCAATAAAGACTTCAAGCGGTGCATTACCTGCACCTGCGCCCATACCTGCCAATGATGCATCAACGCGTTTAATGCCATTCTGTACAGCAACAATTGAATTAGCGACACCAAGTGAAAGATTATGATGTGCATGAACGCCCCGTTCTGTTTCTGGCTTTAGAACACGGTCATATGCCTGACAACGTTCGGCGTAACCATCCATAGTAAGTGCGCCGCCAGAATCAGTAACATAAACACAATTTGCCCCATATGTTTCCATTAGTTTTGCTTGTTGCGCTAAGGCTTCGGGGGGTGTCATATGGCTCATCATTAAAAAGCCTGAGACGTCCATGCCAAGGCTTTTTGCGGCTTCGATATGTTGTTTTGAAACATCAGCTTCGGTACAATGTGTTGCGATACGAACAGAACGAACCCCCATTTCATAGGCGTGTTTCAGGTCGTGAATTGTGCCAATCCCTGGTAATAAAAGTGTGGTTAGGACCGAATACTCTAAAACTTCGGCAACTGCCCCAATCCAATCCCAATCTGTATATGCGCCAAAGCCATAATTGAAAGATGAACCCTGAAGGCCGTCACCATGTGCAACCTCAATTGCATCTACCTTTGCGTTGTCTAGGGCGCGGGCAATGTTTTTGACTTGTTCAAGCGAATACTGATGGCGGATTGCGTGCATTCCATCGCGTAAAGTTACATCTTGAATATATAATTTTTCTGTTAGAGGGTTAAAGCTCATTTGGATTAAACCTTATAAAGTTTGCGCGATTTTTTCGGCTGTTTTCATGGCTGCGGATGTCATAATATCTAAATTACCTGCATAGGCTGGAAGGTAATGCGCAGCACCTTCTACTTCTAAAAATACGGATACTTTTAAACCTGTAAAATCGCCGCCCATTTCTGGGATATGAATTGGCTTGTTCGAGCCTATATGTTCAAACTGCACCTGTTGCTTTAGGCGATATCCGGGGACATAGGTTTTAACATCTTCGACCATTTGGTGAATTGATGCATTAATGGCATCTTTATCCGCATCTACGCATAGGCAAAATACAGTGTCGCGCATGATAAGTGGCGGTTCAGCAGGATTTAGAATTATAATAGCTTTCCCACGCGTGGCGCCGCCAACATCCATAATCGCCTGTGAGGTTGTTTCGGTAAATTCATCAATATTTGCGCGTGTTCCCGGGCCAGCAGATTTTGACGATATAGATGCCACAATCTCCCCATAATGAACTTTGGCGATACGATTAATTGCATATACTATTGGAATGGTCGCCTGACCGCCACAAGTCACCATATTTACATTTAGTGCATCAATATGTTTGTCACCATTAACTGGTGGAATGACAAATGGTCCAATTGCAGCAGGCGTAAGGTCAATTACGCGCTTTGAGTATTTTTGTAAAATCTCATTATGCTTATGATGTGCGCCTGCTGACGTGGCATCAAATACTATTTTTATATCCTCAAATACTGGCAGATTAATCAATCCATCAATTCCGCCTGCTGTGGTCGGAATGCCCAGACGTTCGGCACGTTTCAAACCCTCTGAATTAGGGTCAATTCCAACAAATGCGCCCATTTCCAAAACCTTTGAAAGGCGCATAACTTTTATCATCAAATCTGTTCCAATATTGCCTGAGCCGATGATTGCGACTTTAACTTTTTTCATAATATTTACCTAATTAAGACCGTAACTAAAGGAAACTTCGCCAATGCCGCCAATTTTTGCGGTATATTTCTGACCTGTTTTTAAACTAACCATTGGCCCAAGTGCGCCGCTTAGGATAATATCGCCTGCGCGTAATGGTGCGCCATTTTGTGCAAGTGTTTGCGCAAGCCATAATACGGAATTTAATGGGTGGCCAAGGCACGCTGCACCCGCACCTATTGATGCAATCTCATTATTCGCCTCAAGAACCATTCCACAGCTATAAAGATCAAGGCTTTTAATTGAATGCCCGATGTCAGAGATAACAAAGAAAGCGGATGAGCCATTATCGGCAACTGTATCCGCAAAAGTGATTTTCCAATCTTTTATGCGACTATCAACAATTTCAATTGCGGCATTGGCGCTTTTTATTGCATTTTTTATCTCATCAATATTCGCATTTGGGTTTGTAATATCTTTGCCAAGGATAAAGGCGATCTCTGCCTCGGCTTTGGGTTGAATGCATTTGTCGGGGTCTAAATTTCCACCGTCTTTAATACGCATATCATCAAATAAAACCCCAAAATCCGGTTGTAAAACACCTAATTGTGTTTGGACTGCTTTGGCGGTTAAGCCTGCTTTGCGACCAACTATTTTGCGCCCTTGTTCTTGCCAAAATGATGTATTTGCATTTTGTATTGCGTACGCACCTTCGGCATCTGTGGGGTCAAGATATTGACGCAAAGGCGCGATTGGCTTTCCCATATAGGCATTGCGGATTTCACGTGCGGCTTTTTTATATTTATCAATAATCATCTATTTCTCTAATTCCTGCTTCAAAAGCGGTATAAGTTTTTTGGCATCGGCAATTATTCCAGTGTCAGAATATTTAAATATTGTGGCGTCAGCGTCATTATTAATGGCAATAATGCGGGTGTTTATTCCAATTCCTGCCATATGTTGCGGTGTTCCTGATATGCCGAATGCAAAGTAGATTTTAGGGGTAACAAACTTGCCTGATTGTCCAACTTGCCTTGAAACCGGAACAAGCCCAATATCAACAGCCGCCTGTGAGCCACTAATCGCGCCACCAATTAGTGATGCGATTTCTTTAAGGCTGGTTACATCATCTTCGTCCAAGCCCCTTCCACAAGAAACCACGATTTGTGCGCCTTCAAGACTGCGCTCTGTGGCAGGGTTTTGGGATTTTTTGATGTTAAGAGCCGTTTTGGTATCGTCTATTGTTTCGATTATCTCAATATCTTGTGGAATATCTTGAAGATGGAATATATATGGCCCGCCATTTCCCGAAATTACAATTTCAGCGCGACCACCAAATGACGCTTTGCGAATGATTAGATTACCATTTTCAATAGTAAAACCTGTTACGCGTCCAAAGTTTTTCGCATTATTCTCAAGCGCTAGTTTTGCGGCAAACTCAATTTCTTTAATGCCATATTTTAAGATATATATTGCATTTTCAAGTTTGAAAGTTTTGGGACTATTAGTGATATTAATCACATAGGTTTTTAGTTTATTCACGCTATCACCTCCCGCAAAATAGAGGCAAGATTTTGCGCTTGTGTTATGATTTCACCTTTTAAAAAATTACAATCTATATTTGTCCGTGAATTTAATATCTCGCGTATTTCTATAATCTGGCTTTCAGCGGGGATAGCGATTTCCAAATGATTGAATTTAGCATTTTTCGCCATCATTACGTTTTTCATCAATGGTTTGCGTAATTTTAGACGGCGATCATTGGTGATGCTGGCAAATAGTGGGCAATCAATATTAACCCATTCAATGTAATCACCATTTTCACGCTCAAGTGATAATTGACCGTCATTGCATAATGCCTGAACCCATGAAAATATTGGCAATCCAATGGCTTGGGCTAAAAGTGGTGGGATAATTCCTTCATCACAATCACCAAATTCACGTGGGCATAATATTAAATCAGGCTTGTCACCGTTAAATAATGAAGCAACAGCAAAAGTAATCGCATTATTATCCCATGAGTTAGTTATTTTAACGCAATCAATGTCGGATATATTGTAAGCAGCAATTAATCGCGCAATTTTCTCAAGATGATTTTCACCCAAAATGATAGTTTTTATTTTGGTTTCTGCTTTTGCATCGCGTATTTTTAGCGCAAGTTCAATTACGCTTTCTTCAAATGGGCTAAGGATTCTTCTCCCATCCGATTGTGAAGGTAATTGCGGGGCCTGATTTATTATAATCGGCCATCGGGGGTCATATATTCCGGTGATTAATAGGGTGATGTTCATTTTTTTGCCGCCTCTAATGCTGCAATTCGCCCAAATACGACTGCTTTGCCTAATGCAGAGCCAGTCATATATGCTGCGCCATGAAAACCTCCTGTTACTTCGCCGGCGGCATATAACCCGCCAATAACTTCATCATCGACATTTATAACCCGCGCTGTATCGTCGATGCGAAGCCCGCAATATGTTCCGAAAACCACTGCCGTTGATGGATAGGCATAGAATGGTGGCTTTTCGATTTTTACCAATGAACCATGGCGATGCACCATATTAGTGCGCCCAAATTCTAAATCTTCACCGCTTTCAACATATTCATTATAGCGGTTGACTGTATCGTTTAGGGTCTGTTGGTCAATTTCTGCCATTGCGGCAATTTCATCTAATGTATCGCCAACAATGAATAGACCCTCTTCTAGTCTTCTGCCAAAATCAAGAATACGAACACGGTCGTCGCCGGTGTCAAAAATTGCCTGATCCATAATTTGATAGGCAACATTCCACGGTTGGGACATAACTGCATCGCCAAGTAATTTATAAGAAATGGATTCATTGACAAAGCGTTTGCCATTTTGGTTTACAGCAATTGCCCCTTTATAAACTGCTTGGAGAGAATGTTCAGAGTGTTCATCGGTTGGATGTTTCCCAAATGTGCCTTTGATATATGCCATATCACGCAAATCTGCACCTAATTTCCACCCCATTTTAAGACCGTCACCGGTTGAACCATCACCAGCTACCACAATTGCTTCAGCATATTGTGGTGCAAAACGGCGCAGCATTTCAGGGTTTTTGGCAAATCCACCAGAAGCAATTATTACACCTTTATTGGCATAATAATTATTACCATTTGTATCTGTTACACCTTTTACAACCCCATTCTCACTTATTAGTGATTTAATTTGGCATTCATTTTTATAGGTGCATTGATTGCTTTTTATTGCCAAACTTTGCATAAGGCGCACCATATCTGCGGGGTCAACAGAATGAACGCGCGGCACAGATTGCCCAGAAGCAGTTTCCATCAAAGGGCTAAAGCGGACGCCAATATCAACTAACCATTGATAGACTGATAATTGTGTATCACAATATGTCCTAACCAAAACCGGGTCATTTTCTTGTTTGCCGATTTCAATCAGGTCACGATATAATAAATCTGGGCTATCTTCGACATTATTGTCTCTTTGCAATTGCGTGCCAGCAAATGCCAGACAGCCACCAGATTTAGCCGAAGATCCGCCAGATTCTGATAGTTTTTCAAACAAAAATACTGATTGATTTTCTTGCACTGCACTTAGTGCCGCCGCCCAACCAGCCGCGCCACCGCCAATAATGATTATATCAACTTTGTTCATTTTGGATAAAGTCCATAGAAGTTCAGTATTTCATCACGTCTAACGGCATCGCTAAGCGCATTAAAATAGCCAACTCTTTCAGGGGGCTGTTTCCTATATTCATCGACCATGTTTTCTGCACGTTTTACCCACGCTGCCAATGAATCAATGATTGGAATGCCATCAACATCTTTAATGCCTTCTTTTGCTAGCAAGACGTTTAATGGGGCTTCACCTGGGATGATTGCTTCTGCGCCTTCAGATATTAAGTGCCGCGCAGAAGTTTTGAATTTATCAATAAGATGCACAGGGTTTGAAAATGCGGCCAAAACATCTGTAAATCTAAAACCTACATCCATTGCACCAATTAACTGGTTTCCATAATTGTGGCGTTTCACATTGTCTGTGAATAACTCTGCTAGTTCGGGGATAAAAACTAACGCCCCGAATTTACGACCATCTTGGCCTGCTTGAAAAGTTGCGCTTTCACCATAACCGACAACAGGAATTTTAACCAAAGAGCGTATCTCGCGCAATGATGGCTCGGGTAGTGTTGATAATGCAAAGGCGTCAAAACCTTCACGCTCTGCCAATAATGCTCCTTGCATGAATTGAATTGAGTGAAGAAATTGAAAACCAACATATTTAATATCGTCACCAGGGTAATTTGTTCGATATGTATTTTCACGCATTCCATGCATCACAATTTCGGTGTCAGGGCGCGACACATTTTTAAAATGGTCGCGCAATGCCTCATCATAAGCTGCAAGGTCACTTAGTACCGTGAAGCTTTGGTGCCATATTCTCATTATCGCATCCTTATTATTCAGATTTGCCATAAAGAAGCGGTGGCAAATCACCACTCAATAGATAGCCACCAAGCCAGCCTGCGTTATTGTCTGCATCCTGTGTGATGTGATTTGCACCCGCAAGAATATCACGGAGATAACGCTGAATAGGGTTTGAATTATAAATACCACGTGCGCCAGTGCATTTGTAAAGCAATAGTACAGCTTCTTCACATTCGCGACCAATACGCGCCATATCAAGCATATATTGAATGCGATCATCAACACTTACTTTTTCGCCGTTTTCTACGATTTTTGTGCATTCGCTCATCATATATTCCATACGGGCGCGGCATGAACGAACTTTTGCAACAGCATTGGCAAGGCGGTCTTTTACATATGGGCTAAGCATGGTCTTAAAGCCGCTGCCATTATCTGTACGAACCTGCATTTGTTCAATGAATACATCAATCGCACCTTGGGCAAAGCCAAGAATTACTGATGAAACTGATGAATAGAAAATCATCGCAAATGGGAAACGATAGCCCAATGGTTTTCCTTCAATTTCATATTCAAGCATGGAATGCGCGCGATGTTCTGGAACAAAAACATCCTTAATCATAAGACTTTTTGAGCCAGTGCCAGCAAGTCCAAAAACATGCCAATCGTCAATAACTTCATAATCTGATTTTGGAATTAATAGTGATAGACGGTCAATCGGAATACCTTTATCATTGCGCTTTAATGCGCCGATAAATGCCCAAACGCCGTGGTCAGTGCCGCTAGAAGTTGGCCAACGACCATTAAGAACATAGCCACCTTCCACTTCGGTTAATGTGCCAACTGGTGGGTATGAAGATGCAATAATTGTTTCATTATCTTTTCCCCAAACATCTTGTCCTGCTTTATCGTCCATCATTGCGAATTCCCAATTATGAACGCCTAAAATCATCATAATCCACGCGCTAGCGCAGCAACCGCGACCCAATTCACGCAATACGCGCATAAATACAATTGGGTTCATTTCCCAGCCACCCCATTTTTTAGGTTGTAGAATGCGGAAAAAGCCTGCTTCCTTAAATTTCGCAACAATATCATCTGGCACACGGCGAAGTTTTTCGACTTCATCAGCACGTGCGCGCAATTCAGGAACTAAAGCTACGGCGCGGGCAACTAATTCATCACTGCTAGGAATAACTTCCTCAATTTTTCTTTGAGCAACACTCATTTGAAACTCCCTTATATACGGTTTTATATTGTTTTTAGTTGGATTTTTGATTTGAAAATTCGCCATTAAAATAAATTAAAGGCGACGAAATGTTTTCGCGAATTGCCACATCAACAATGTCGCAGATGAAAATATCATGTGTGCTAGCTTCAATAACTTCGGCAACGCGGCAATCAAAGGCGGTGAGGGCAGTAGATAATAAAGGTGCGCCACCATTAGGTGTTTGCCAGTCACCTTCATCGAATTTTTCATCTTGTTTGCAACGCCCGCCAGCAAAGCGAAGGGCGATATCTAACTCATCTTCGCTAAGGCAATTAACGCCCAAAACACCAGATGAAGTTATGATTTTATGCGCCCATACAGAACGGTTCACGCAAACCAAAAGACGGGCAGGTTCTGCGGTTACAGAGGCAACTGCGGTGGCGCAAAGACCTGCCCATTGAGTTTTGTCATTTGGGTTCATTCGTGATGTGATAATCGTGCATGCCCCCGCGAGACGACGCATCCCAGCCCGAAATTTATCAGGGCAAAGTGGGGAAATTTTTTGAATTTTTTCGGAAGTCTGTAATGCGTGTTTCATTGTTAAATCTCGCCAGTTTTAAGATATTTGATAACGACTTCATCAAATTCTTCGGGGGATTCATATTGTGGCCAGTGACCGCAATCTTTTTTCATTACGTATAATTTGCCTTTTTTAAGCCTTGGCAAAGCGGATTTGGCGGCATCAACATCATGGATTGGGTTATAAGTGGTCCAAAGTAATAAGGTTTCTGCTTGAATATTCTCAAGCTCGACCATATCAGGCATTGTGTCGCCGGCTTTTGCTTTGTTAAGGCGTGCAAAAACTAATGGTGCTGATTTTTGGAAATCAGGGTCTTTATAAATTGCCAAACGTGAATTTACCAATTCTTCGGTGATTAAATCCCAATTGCCTTCATATAAAAGCCATTGCATACGTTCTTTGACGCTTTCAAAACTTGGTGGCTTGCCATAGTTTTTCTCTGTCAAATTCGCCAAGTTTATCAAATCCTGACGACCTTTTTCATTAACCAATGGAATGCCGCCAGTAGTATTTAAAATCACGCGCAGAGTTTTTTCTGGATATTTAATCGCGAAATGACCAGCAACCATACCACCAAGAGATTCGCCGGAAATATGAGCTTTTTCAATGCCTAATACATCCATTAATTCTTTTAATTGTTCGGCATAGCCTTGGGGTGGATACTCAATATCTGTTTTTTTCTCAGATAATCCATGACCAACAAAATCAAAGGCAATTACGTGATAATGTTTTCCTAATGTAACAACATTTTTTGAATAAGCCTCAATGTGGCCGCCGATGCCATGCATTAAAAATAATGCTTCAGGGTTTTCTTTGCCTGCTTCAGCAATTCTTACGCGTCCATAGGTTGGCGTTTGTACATAGCGTATTTCCGCGCCTAAAAAATCAAGCCAGATTGACATTTGGTTTCCTCTCTAAAATTATTATTTTTCAATCATATTCATGTTGCGTTTATGTCCCCAATCGGACATCACGGGATAAACTTGCGGTGCCCAATTTTTTTCATCTATGACAAGGCCACCATATCCAAGCTCAATCCCAAATCCTGAGGGTGTGCGCATATAAAAAGAGAACATTTTATCGTTTGGGTGATGGCCTAATTCCAAAACTATCGGAACATTTGCCTTTGTTGCACGATCATAAGCGACACCAACATCATCCATATCTTGAAATTCAATCATCAAATGATTTAACACTTTTGGTGATGGAAATTGCCCTGTGGCTAATGAGTGGTGACGACCGGTTTTGGTATGAAAGAAAGTTGCATCGGCATTTATACCTGGCGCAATTTCTTGGATGATGCGGTCGCTATATCTTAGGCCAAGTGTGTTTTTATAAAAATCTAGAGATTCTTGGTAATTTTTAGCGACTGGAAGAATATGCCCAAGGCCTAAATCTTCGGTCTTGAAACCCTTGCCACGAATTATAGTGCTGTGGGTTGGTGATGAATTATCAATATTTGTTCTTTCGGCATAAAATTCATGACGATAGCCATTGGGGTCTGCGATACTATAAAGCGTTTTAACAGCACGTGATTTCGCGGTTTCGTCACTTTCTTTGGTAACTTCTACGCCTTTTGCTTTTAGATTATTTATGTATTCGATAAGCTCAGCTTCGGAACTTAATTTCCAACCCGCATGGGTCATATCCTCATGGTCGCCAATCTCAATTTTGATGCGCCAAGGTTCGGCATCCATTTTTAATGAAATTGAATTATCGTTTTTATCATTAATAATCATGCCGATTATATCCCGCCCGAAACTTTCCCATTCCGGTAGGCTTTTGGCGGTCGCAATTATATAGGACAGGCAATGTAGCTCAGCCATAGTAACTCCCTTGTTTTTAGCCGTGTTTTTTGTGGCTTTATTTTTCTATTTCATACTGTGAACTGTAGACTATTTGAAAAAATGTATTGTATCAAACGATATTTTTGGATAATCATTATTAATAAAATTAATAATGAGGTGATGGGGAGTTATGCAGTTACGGGATTTTGACATTAATCTATTGGTGATTATGGAGGCTATTTGGACTAATCGTAATGTGTCATTAGCGGCACGTTCGCTTAATTTGGCGCAATCAACTGTAAGTGCGGCTTTAAACCGTTTGCGTCAAAGCCTTAATGACGAAGTTTTCATATGGTCTGGCAACATAATGTCACCAACCCCATTGGCAGAGCAGGTGATGCCAGATGTAATTTCAATATTAAATGGAACGCGATTATTGCTTGATAAATCTGAAGGTAAACTGGCAAGTGTTGAAAGACGTCTTGCCATTGCAACCGCCGATTATGTTACTGCTTTATTGGGGGCTGATTTAATAACTATTGCCCAAAAAGAAGCCCCAAACCTTTCTTTCGATTTTGTTGATATGAAACCGCAGGCAATCAACCGTTCAACCCGCCCAGATGTTGATTTGTTTATTATTCCAGAGGCTGCATTGCGTGTAGGGGGGCTTCGTAAAGCAAGCCTTTATTCGGATACTTATGTCTGTATTGGCGCAAGCGATAATGATACTTTGCACGAAGGAATGAATTGGGATGATTTTTTGAATTTACCCCATGTTGGTTATTCAGCGTTCCCGCGTGTTATCTTTAACCATGAATCAATGATGTGGGATGATTTGGGTGCAGAGGCAAATTATCGCCTGACTATGGCAAATTATCTGACCTTCCCACGAATCGTTGCCAATTCAAAGGCGGTGGCAATAATTCCAAAGCGTCTTGCTATGATGTTAACGGGGCAATGGAATTTAAAATATATAATTCCGCCTTTACCAGTTCCTGATTTGCATATTGTAGCATATTGGAAACCTGCACCAATGCAGGATCCAGCGCTAAATTGGCTGATTGATGCGGTAAAAAGGATTACAAGTGATTGGGTTGTTTAGTTGGCGGCACTTTCGCCAGCTATTTTACCAAATACTGAACCGCTCATAAGGCCAGAACCGCCAGGATAGCGGTCATAATATAGACCCCCAACCAATTCGCCGGTGGCATAAAGGCCATTAATGGCAAAACCCTCATCATTAATAACGCGTGCATTATCATCAATCATTAAGCCGCCATAAGTAAGGGTAATGCCACAGGTTACTTGAAAGGCTGTGAATGGGCCTGTATCAATTTTATTGGCCCAATTGCTTTTGTTAATGCCAAGTCCGCGTGTTGATTTACTATCTTTTATCGCTGGGTTGAAGTTTATATCATTATCAACCGCATCATTAAATTCGCTGACGGTCTTTAAAAATTGTTCTTGATTAATGCCATCAAGGCGTGCGCTTAAGGCCTCCAAAGTAGGGGCTTCAAATTTTGCTGCGCGTGGTGTGCGGTATTCATCGGGTAATAGATTTATTGTTTTAGCGTCAAATATTTGCCACCCCAATGCCCCAGGTTGTTTCAAAATTTCTGCACCCATTTTGGAATAAGTGTAATTACGGAAATCTTTTCCTTCATCAAAAAATCTTTCACCATTCAGATTTACAACTATTCCAAGTGTGAAATAATTTTTTTGTTGATTAAGGTTATTAAGGTTTCCAAACTTTTCCGCACCATCATCAAAAAAAACACTATGACATCCTGAATAATTGCCATGTGCACGTGCGCCAATCTTTAATGCTGCTTCAATGACATTGCCTGTATTGAACCGCGAACCACGAACTCTTGCCATGTCCCACCCTTTGCCCAAATAACGAGTGCGCCATTCGGTGTTGGCATGAAATCCCCCAGAGGCAAGAATAATGGCGTCTGCAAGAATTGTTTCAGCGCCTTCAGGGGTTTCATATATTACGCCTTTGGTGGCAAAATGATTGCCAATTATTTCAATAACTTTGCAATCATATAGTATTTTTACGCCTAAATTTTCGCATCTTTTAAATAGGCTATTCACCAATCCTAATCCACCGCCAGCAGCTTCAACAGTTAGGCCGCCCCAAAATATATTTTTGCCATTCACTTTAAATGATTGTCGCCCAAAGGATGGCATAAAGCGAACTCCTTGATTGCGCATCCACAGCAAAGTTTCAAAACTTTTCGAAACCAAAATTTCAATTAAATTCATATCGGCACGATAACCAGACATCGAGCAAAGATCATCAAAGAACTGTTCTTCGTCATATTTTCCAAAGTCGGAATTTTCAACTTCTTGTGAACTAAGGTCTGGGATTAATGTTTTAATGTCTTCAGCACCATTATAGGCAACCCTAAACGCACCGCCAGTATATGCAGAATTTCCACCCCTTTCGGCTTTTGGTGCGCGCTCAAGAACAGTCACATTTGCACCTTTTGATGCGGCGGCTATTGCGGCGCATAATGCCGCGTTTCCTGCGCCAACTATTACAATGTTTTTAGCCATATTATTAGTTCTCTTAAGAGGTTTTATAAAATTTAATTCGGGGGTTTTGATTTTGAAAACACCATTAATATTTTCCGATTAATTATTATTTTGTACTAAAGTCAACAAGAAACTGTTGACAGTTTACAGTTTTAAATTTATTTACTCTCCCAACAGTCAAATCAAAAATAAAAAACTAAGTCTAAATATCAGGGAGAGAAGAATGAAAATTGGCTATATTGCAGGGCTTTTGACAACATGCTCCGCCTTAGCATTAAGTACTTATGCAATGGCGGAAGATAATAAGCCGGAGAATCAAGGCGATGTCGTAGTTGTAACTGCTACAAAACGAAGTGAATCAGTAAACAAAGTTGCAATGTCAATCGCAGCTGTAAGCGGTGATAATCTTAGTAATGCTGGCGTAAAAAGTGCCAATGATTTGTCAAAGGTTGTTACCGGTTTTGTATATACGCCGTCTGCATATAGTGCGCCTGTCTATTCAATCCGTGGCGTAGGCTTTTATGATTATGCGGTGGGCTCTACGCCGGCAGTAACAGTTTACCAAAATGAAGTGCCTTTACCATTTGCATCTATGAGCCGTGGTGCAGGTTTTGATTTGGCGCGTGTAGAAGTTCTAAAGGGACCACAAGGTTTGTTATTCGGTTCAAATTCTACTGGCGGCGCAGTTAGTTATATTTCTGCACAACCGACCAGTGAAACCTCTGTTGGCCTTGATTTAAGTGCTGGCTCATTCGGTTCTTATGAAATTGGTGGCTATGTTTCAGGTTCATTAAGCGAAAAAATAAGAGCACGCGCAACATTGCGCCATGAAGGTAGCGATACATGGCAGCAAAGCACAACGCGAAACGATTCTTTGGGGAAGCGAGATTTCACCCAATATCGCATTTCAATTGATACAGATTTCAACGATAAATTTAGTGGTAAATTTGCGTTAAATGGCTTTGTTGATAAATCGGATTCACAAGCGGCACAATTAATTCAAGTAAATCCACTTATTCCGGCTTTTGTTGATAGTCGTTTGGCGACTTTGCCAATCGTTGGCAGCGATGCCAGAAAGGCAGATTGGACGCCTGGTTTTAATCCGTCACGTGATGATAAACAAATTCAAGGGATTGCACGATTTGATTATAAATTCGCCAATGATGTCACACTTACTTCTCTAACTTCTTATTCGCATTATGAGCAAGATGATTTGGTTGATCCAGATGCAACTGCGCTTGCGATTGATGATACCAAAGGGATTGGTGACGTTAAAGCATTTTTCCAAGAATTGCGTTTTTCTGGTAGTTTTGGAAATGATAATCGTTGGATTGTCGGTGTAAATTATGAGGATAATAAGGTAAATGAAACCCAAACCTTAAATTCATCAGATGCGTCGGGTTTTAGATTTTTTAATTTAATTTTTGGAATACCAACACCTGATTGGACGCCTGTTTCATCGCAACAGCATTTCAATAATATTGGTGCTTTTGCGAATGTTGATTATAATATAACTGAAAACCTTACTACTCATGCTGGTTTGCGTTATACCAAAACAAAGGATGATTTTGTTGGCTGTACGGGTGATTCGGCAAATAAAAGCCTTGGGGTTGGCCTTGGCATTATTCTTGGTGCCCCAAATCCGGCAAACTTCATAACTGGTCAGTGTTCACAGCTAAATGCAAACTTAGTGCCTGAGGCAACGTCGGATTCGCTAGAAGAAGATAACATTTCATGGCGTATCGGGCTTGATTACAAGCCTAATGCTAGTTCGCTTTTATATGCAAATATTAGCCGTGGATACAAAGCAGGTGCATTTCCGTTGTTACCCGCAACTTCTTATGCGCAATATACCCCTGTGACGCAGGAAGAGCTAACCGCATATGAAGCTGGTTTCAAAACTTCATTATTAGGCCGCAAGTTACAGCTTAATGGTGCGCTTTTTTATTATGATTATAAAGATAAGCAAGTTTTGGGTTCTGTTGTGTTGACCCCGGATATTTTTGGGCCACTTAATAGGCTTGTTAATATTCCTAAATCAACCGTACAGGGTGCGGAATTGCAATTAACTGCGCGTCCTATTTCTGGGTTGAACATAAATGCCGGTGTCACTTATGTTGACAGCGAAATTGGTGATTTTTCTAATTTTGACCCATATGGCGCTGTTAAGAATTTCAATGGCGAAACATTCCCTAACACACCCAAATGGCAATATTCTCTTGCGGCAGATTATGAATTTGCCGTTAAGGAAAATATCAATGCTTTTGTAGGTGCAAATTTATCTGCAAGGACAAAAACTAATGCTGCATTGGGCAATAATCCAATCCTGCAAATTGATGGCTATTCACTATTGGATTTAAGAGCGGGGTTTGCAGCATCTGATGATAGTTGGCGTGTAACTTTATGGGGGCGTAACGTAACCGATGAATATTATTGGACTAATGCCTATAAATTAGCGGACATTACGGCGCGTTTTGCAGGCATGCCAGCAACTTATGGCATCAGCCTAAGCATAAGAAAATAACCTAAATTCGTTCGGCACGCATTTGTGAAACAATGTGTTGCCGTGCGGTACTTAGATGCAGACGCATTGCAGCCTCGGCGGCGTCTGCATCACTCTCTATAAGGGCTTTAACAATTGCTTCATGCTCGGCAAATGCGTTACGCGCACGCCCATCCAAGGTCGATGATTTGTATCGATAGGCACGAAGTAAATCATAAAGCTCACCACATAACATGGCTTCAAGCCGTTCGTTTTTTGCAGCACGGATGATAAAGAAATGAAAATCAAAATCAGGTTGTTCTTGAAGGTAGCCAGTACCAGAACGCACACTTTCCTGCTCACCATGGGCGGTGATGAGTGCTGTAAGGGTCTCTCTTTCTTTTTCGGTCATATTCTGGGCGGCAAGACGTGCGGCCATTCCTTCAAGAGCTTCTCTTATAACCAAAAGATTTTCCAAATCGTCAACCGACAATTTAGCAACTCTTGCGCCAATATTTGTAGTGCGTTCAATCAGTTTACGACCTTCAAGCCTGCGGAGTGCTTCCCGCAATGGACCACGACTGACGCCCAATTGGCGAGCAAGGCCTTGTTCCGAAACTTTTGCGCCAGGTTCAAGCGTGCCGTTGAAAATTGCGGTTTCAATTTCTTTGGTGATTACGTCCACCAACGACTTAGCTTCTATCGGCTGAATATCCATAATTTTGTCCTGAAGTTTCTAAACCATAAGGTTAATACACAAATTCAACCAAAAAGAAAACTGTCGACACTTCTAATTGGTGATTGGTCCGCAGTTAAATATTAATGGAGATAAAAATGAAATCCGCATTATTAATTTTAGATTTGCAAAATGAAATGGTTGATAAGAATGGAAAAGTTGGCGCACATGGTTTGGCGGCAATTGTGGCTGAAAATAATATATTGGAAAATGCCGCCTCTGCAATTGCTGCTTCTCGTGTTGCTGATATTGAAGTGATTTACGTTCGCTTGGGGTGGCGTGCAGATTATTCAGATTGCCTAAGTGTTGCACCGCGAATTAACGGCTTAAAAACAAACAAAGCAGCCATTGCAGGTGAATGGGGCTGCGAATTTCCTGAAATTATTGCGCCTCAAGAAAATGATTTAATAATCACTAAGCAGGCGGTTAACCCATTCTTTAATACAGGTTTAATGACATGGCTGATGCAACGAGGAATTAAAAAATTATATCTTGGTGGTGTGGCAACTAATTTGGTTGTTGAATCCACTGTACGCTTTGCTGATGATGCAGGCTTTGCTCCGGTGGTAATTCGTGAATTATGTGCCGCCCCAAACCCTGAATGGCACAAGTTTTCTATTGATAATATTATTCCTGTTTTTGGCTCTGTTATCACTTTGGATCAATTCAAAAGCGAAATTGCAAAAGGGTAGGATATGGGTGAAAAATCAAAAAAATTACGGCAGATTATTGATGCCAAACGTGCCGTTCTTGCCCCTGGTGCTGCAAATGCTCTTTTTGCCCGTATCATCGAGGATTTGGATTATGAATGTTGCTATGTGACAGGTGCGGGGATTGCCAATATGTCTCTTGGGGCGCCCGATATTGGGCTAACCACTTTATCGGAAATAGAAAATTCAGTGGCGCGGATTAGTGATGCGGTGAATATCCCGCTGATTGTTGATGCTGATACTGGTTTTGGTAATGCGGTGAATACATGGCGAGCCATAAGGTTGCTTGAGAAAGCGGGGGCAAGCGCCATTCAGATTGAAGATCAAGAGTTTCCAAAACGATGCGGTCATTTTAATGGAAAAAGTGTTGTTCCAATGTCTGAAATGATTGCAAAAATTCATGCCGCCAAAGATGCGCAGCGTAAAAGTGACACAATATTAATCGCTCGTACTGATGCATTGGCGTCTGATGGCATTAATGCTGCGCTTGAGCGTGCACAAGCATATATAGAAGCCGGTGCAGATATGACATTTGTCGAAGCACCACGTGACAAAAAACAAATGAATATGATTGCCGCACTAAAAGTTCCCCAAATCGCCAATATAGTTTTTGGCGGCAAAACCCCACCTTTAAAACAAGATGAACTTGAACAAATGGGGTTTTCAATTGTTTTATATGCCAATGCGGCATTACAAGCGGCGGTTAAATCATCGCATGAAGTTTTGGGTGCATTAAAAAAAGATGGTGGACTTGAAAATGTTGCTTATAAATTAGCATCTTTTGAAGAACGTCAAAATTCTGTTGCTAAATACTTCTGGGATGACTTAGAATTAAAATACAAAGAGTTATAAAATGAAAAAAATAATAGTGGTAGGAAGCGGAATCGCAGGGTTAAGTGCCGCCTTGGCAGCGGCACAAAATGGCGCATCTGTTACAATTATTGAACGTGCCCAAGAAGGCGAGCATGGCGGTAATACTCGTTACACTGAAGCCTATTTGCGCATGAAAAATATCGACGAAGTCGCAGATGATTTTGTTGAACATTTTATGGAAAATGCGGGCGGCTATACAGACCCATCAATAGAGCGTGAAACTGTGCGCGATTATGAAAATTGGTCAAGTCTTGCAAAAAGCCAATCAATGCTTGATGCTGAGCTACTTTATTCATTTTCTGAAAATGCAGGCATTACACTTAGATGGCTTGAAAAAGCGGGGATGAAGTTTGATTTTCTTCCGACTGCCTTCATCACCACAACGACTACGCGTCTTTTACCTGTTGGTGGCGGTCTGGCATTTGTTGATACTTTGACCGATGAGTGCAAGAAAGCCGGGGTTAATTTTCAGTTTGAAACCACGGCAAAATCTTTGATTGTCAATGATGGTAATGTCGAAGGATTGTCGGTTAAATCGCGTGATGGAAAAACGGATAATATAATTGCCGATGCGGTAATTTTGGCGTGCGGTGGTTTTGAGGGTAGCCCAGAAATGATGGCGCGTTATGTTGGGCCACGTGCAATAAATCTTCGTCCAGTTGCTCGTGGTGGGCATTATAATAAGGGTGAAGGTATTGACATGGCAATTAAAATTGGTGCGGCAACCAATGGCGAATTTTCCAGCTTTCATGCAGAACCAATTGACCCACGCTCTGGTATTGCAGAGCCCGCTATTTTTACATTTCCTTATGGGGTTTTAGTAAATAAAGAAGGCAATCGCTTTACCGATGAAGCACCAGGGACAGTTGATGCCCATTATGAATCGGTAACCCGCAGAATATATGAGCAAAGAGATGGTATCGCTTATTTTATAACCGATGCTAAACTTGATGATGTTCCTAATTGGCAAAAAGGTAGCCGCACCGATCAGCCGCCAATAATTGCCGATAGTTTGAAAGAATTAGCGCAAGAGTTGAAAATTCCTTATTTGGCGCTTGATAAAACTATAAATGATTATAATGCTTCTTGTGTTTATGGGGAGTTCAAACCGCTAGAAAAGGATGGCTTGGCTACACAAGGCTTAATTCCACCTAAATCAAATTGGGCGCGACCAGTTGATAAAGCCCCATATCGTGCATGGCCTGTGATTTCGGCAAATGTTTTCACTTTTGGCGGACTAAAAGTTGATAGAAATGCCCGTGTTCTTGATAATGATGGCGACCCAATTGTTGGTCTTTATGCTGCGGGTGAAACTATGGGCATTTATTATCGTACTTATACAGGCTCAACATCAGTTTTGCGGGGCGCGGTTTTTGGTCGCTTGGCTGCACTCCATGCATTAGGTGTGAAACAATAAATTATGATTGGGCAAAGATGACAGATAAAAAACGCGTAGTGATTTCAGGCGGCAGTGGTTTAATCGGCTCTGCAATTGCGGCGCGTTTTTTAAATGACGGCGCCGAGGTTGCGATAATTGATATAAAAGAGCCTGAAAACAGTAAATATCGTTTTATTAAAACAGATTTATCCGATGTTGAAAATTTAAAACAAAATATTGATATAATTATCAAACAAATGGGTGGCGTAGATTATCTCATAAATGCGGCTGGAATAACTTCTCTAGGTTCATTTGAAAGTATCAGCTTTGATGAATGGGACAGGGTGCATAATATAAATTTACGCTCTGTATTCGTTATGTGTCAGGCAGTTTTAAAGCCAATGAAAGAACAAAAGTCAGGTGCTATAATTAATATAGGTTCTGTGCTGGCGAAAAATGGCGGGAATCCGCGCCCTTGGCTTGATGCCGATGAGCAGGCAAAAGCAGCAAATGCGGCATATGGTGCATCAAAGGCAGGGGTTCATTCACTAACACTTTACCTCGCCAAGGAAATGGCGAGTTTTGGTGTGCGCGTGAATGCAATTGCCCCCGGACCAATCGCTAGCCAAATGACAACTAATTTCCCACAATCATTAATCAACCAAATACCATTGGGCAGGATGGGTAATGCCCAAGACATTGCCGAAGCAGCTTATTTCTTATGCTCAGATAAAGCCAAATTTATTACTGGTGAGATTATAGATATCAATGGTGGTCTGTGGATGGATTAACAAGTTAATAGAAATTGATGCTCGTTCATAATCTGAAGGGGGTGGTTTCCAATCTTGTCCCCGCGTCCAAATCCTATATCAATCCAATTTGTTTTTACAAATGTAAGCTTTTATTTTTATAGTATTATTTATTTCACAATAATGAATAAATAATGTCAAATAATTGTTATAACGAATAATTAAACAGCCCCATCATTACATTTATGTTAGGGGTAAACATGAGCTATCGTCATTCTATTTTGGGTTTAAGTACTGCTTTAATTGCGCTTTCTGTTGCTGCACCCGCTGTTGTTTATGGTCAAAATATATCTTCTGGAAATATTCAAGGAAGAATAATTAATACCGCAACCGGCGAATATATTGCCAACGCAGAAGTTAGAATTGAAGGAACAAATATTTCGGCATATTCTGGCGATGGTGGTGTTTTCTTTCTAAATAGTGTTCCCGCTGGTGCGGCAAACATTATTGTAAGATATACGGGTTTGCAGGAATGGAAATCGACGGTTCAAGTTGATGCAAATCAGACTGCGACATTGAATATTGAATTAAAACCAATGTCATATACAGCATTGGGAAGCAGTGACCCAAACACTGTCATTGTTACCGCTGCACGTGGTGGTCAAGCAAAGGCATTGATGGAACGCCGCGCGTCTTTGAATGCCAAAAGCGTAGTTGCCGCAGATAATTACGGCATTTTGACCATGGGTGATGTTGGCGAATTTATGAAGAATATGCCGGGTCTGTCTCTTGATTATACAGAGGTAGATGCAACATCGGTCCGTATTGGCGGGCTTGACCCGAAATATTCAACATTCACCACTGATGGCGCGCGCATGGCGACAGCGACATCGAATAATAATAGCGGCCGCCAAAACTCATTTGAGCAAATGTCGATTACAGGTATTGATTCAATTGAGTTAAATAATACCTTAACCGCCAGCATGGATGCCGACTCACCGGGGGGCAGCATTAATATGCGCAGCCAATATGCGTTTCAACGCAAAAGCCGTTTATTGCGTTTCCAAATTGGTGGTGTTGGTACATCTGATTCCCGCCTTAATCCAATTTACTTCCCCGATGATAAAAAGCATTCAACTATTTATCCGTCCGCGCAATTTGGTTATGCCGATGTATTTCTTGACGGTCGTCTTGGTGTTGCATTTAACGCAAGTTATAATGCAAACTATGTCCAACAAGACAGAATTCAAACTGATTGGTCTTATCTTGCCGATGGTAGGGTGATGCCTTATCAGGTAATGTGGCGCCCAGGTCCGAAACTAACCCACCGTAAAGCCGCTAATCTTGCGGTTGACTATAAAATTACAGACAAACTCGCATTATCACTACGAAGCACATATTCTTTTTATGATGTGGAATATTTCAACCAATATACTTATTTGATTTTTGGAACGTCAACTAAATCATATGCAACGGCTGATTCAACACCAACCCATATTGTTGTCAATGCCAATGGAACCAACACCCGCCTTCATACCCAATATTCACACCGTTATGCGGCAACGCCAGTATATCTTTTTGCGCCAAAACTTGAATATAAGGGTGATACTTTAGAAGCTGCGTTGCGTGGCAGTTATTCAACATCTCAATTCAACTTCCGCGATAATAGCGAAGGGTTCTTCCAACGTACCGATAGCTATTTAACAAATATCGGATTTACCCTTGACCGTGCGTCAGAAGATTCAAACGCTTGGACACTTAACCAAACCTCTGGACGTCCTTGGGGTGATGCGACAAGTTTCAATCGTGACAGTGATATTGGGAATAACATTCGTACGTCTGAATCCGATGCAAAAGGCAATATGTATGCAGTGAACCTCGATTTGAAAAAGAAGCTTAATGTCAATTCATTCCAAATTACCATGCTTGCTGGTCTTGGCGGGCGGACAAATGAATGGCAAACCAATGAAGGTTCTTATAAGCAATTCCAATATGTCGGACCAAATAACGATCTGACACAAAAAGATCCAGCGGCGATAATCCCTGCTACAAACTATTATGATTTTGTTATTAAAGGTTTTGATGCCGGCAATCTGAATTTGCAAAACTGGCGTGCCGATAGCAATTATGCGATGTACGACATATACGCTGCACATCCCGAATATTTTGTTGCGGATACTGTGGGCAATTTAAAGCGCAAATTAGACAATAATAAAAAAATTGAAGAAGAAATTTATGCAGCCTATGGCGAAACACAGGCAGAGATTGGCAAGGCACGATTTGATCTTGGCCTTCGCTATGAAAAAACAAAAACTGCCGCAAGAATTGCGGATATACGCCCTGCAAAAGAAGTTACTGCTGCTGGATATTCATTAAGCACTGTCGAAGGGCTTTTATACCAATATCATAATGGCACTTATTCTAAACGTCGTGGTGAATATGATGATTGGTTCTTAAGTGGTGGAATGAAATATGACTTCAGTAAAAAATTAGTTGGTCAAATTGCCTTCAGTCAGTCAATATTGCGTCCTGATTATGGAAATTTGGGTGGTGTAGTATCAGTAAATGATGACACTATGATTGTTACCGTACCAAATCCTGAACTTAAACCGGAACATTCCACCAAATATTATGCAAGCCTGCAATATTATCTTGAACCATCGGGTATAGTTGGGCTTTCAGTATATAAACTTGATATGAAAGATATGCAGGTAACAGGTGTTACCGTTAACCCCGAAGATGTTGGTTATAATTCATCTGATTATCCTGGTTATATATTCCGTAGTGCCCAAAACCTTGCCGGAACCAGTACAAATAACGGCGTAACCTTTGAATATGATCAACAGATGACCTTTCTTCCAGGGTGGTTAAAAGGCGTTGGTTTGCGTGGTTCAATTACACAAGTTGATCCAGATGGCGAACGTGTGAGTATGCCAAAAACTTCTGCCAATTGGGGGCTTAAATATAATCGTGGACCATTTAACTTCCAACTTACCGGAAATTGGCAATCAAAATATCGTACAAGCTCGCTTAGCAATACGCCTACTACCGCAAATAATGGTATTTTGTACCATGCCGACCGTGAATTATGGAATATAAGTGCCAGCTATAAATTCAAAAATAATTTTGAATTTATGATTGCTGGACGTAACATATTTAATGCGCCGGATATTATTTATTCAAATATTCCAAGCCGTGTACAACAATATAGTATCTATGGCTCTATGTGGAATGTTGGCATCAAAGGGACGTTTTAACCAAAGGATTTGTCATGATTACGCATATTGATCGCCGTAGTTTGATTTTAGGCGGCAGCATTGGGCTTATGGCACTTTTGCTTCCGGCTGGCCGCTCGCTTGCGCAAGATTTGCTAACGGCAAAAGGTTTTACGCATAATGTCGCCAGTGGCGAGCCATCCGACGATTCAGTATTATTGTGGACGCGTTATGTTTCCGCAACAAATGATATTGTCGAACTCAAAGTTGAGGTGGCATCCGATAAGGATTTCGCAAAAATAATTTCTGGCGGCAGTATTCAAACCGGTTCATGGCGTGATTGGACGGCAAAAATAACAATTGACGGACTAAAGCCGGGAAGTGTCTATTACTATCGCTTTATTGCCCCTGATGGCAGTAAATCACCAGTCGGCAGAACAAAGACACTTCCAGTAGGCAATGTTAAACGGTTCGGATTAGCAGTTTTTTCATGTTCAAATTTTCCGATAGGTTGGTTTAATGCCTATGCCCATGCGGCGGCACGAAATGACCTTGATTTATGGATGCATGTTGGCGATTATTTTTATGAATATGGCAATTCATCAAATCATGACAACATAGTAGCAGGAAGAGTGGTTGCGCCAGATCATGAGATAATCGCGCTTGCAGACTATCGTTTACGATATGCTTGTTATCGTGCGGATATAGACCTTCAAACGTTGCACCAAATGGCACCTATGGTCGCATTTTGGGATGATCATGAATCCGCCAATGACAGTTGGGAAGGGGGTGCGCAAAACCACCAACCAGACAAAGAAGGAGATTGGAGTATTCGCCGTGCCGCCGCAATGCAGGCATATCGTGAATGGATGCCCGTGTCTGAAGAGCCATGGAAAGCATATCAAATCGGCAATCTGGCAACTTTATATCGCACTGAATCCCGTCTTTTGGGGCGCACGAAACAGGCTGATATAGGTGCAGCCTTTCATGCAGCAAATATTGAAACTGCACTTGATGAATTTCGTGATGGTGAGTGGCAAAAACCTTCGGCAACTATGCTAGGTTCAACGCAGGAAAGCTGGTTATATCATGGATTTAAAAACAATTCCCGTTCAACAATATGGCAATTGGTTGGAATGGGGACGATAATGGGGCGGACAATAATGCCCAATGATGTTGTTGGATGGTTAAAAGCTGACGCCAGTGAACGTAGTATAAGCAATTTTAAAAACGATGTTCTTGCAGCAAAACACGGTCTTCCAATGTGGATGGATCGGTGGGATGGTTATCCTGCTGCTCGTTCACGTTTGTTAAAGGCTGCACAAAATGCCGATGCGAATTTGGTAATGCTGTCCGGGGACAGCCACAACGCATGGGCATATGAATTGGCTGAAGACAAGCACCCAGCAGGTGTCGAATTTGCCGGACATAGCGTAAGCTCAAACGGCATAGAGGGCAGCATGGGCGCAGATCCAAAAATTGTTGCCCAAGGATTTGTCACTACTAACCATGAAATGAAGTGGGCGAACACACATCAGCGTGGTTATATGATGATTGAAATTACCCCACAAAATGTTACTGGAGAATGGTTGTTTATGCAGACTGTAAAATCCAAAACGACCGCAATTGCAGACAGGCATCGTATGAAGGTTGAACGTGGTCGTAATATTTTTAGTGTTTGATTTTATTTAATTCTTCAATATTTATTGGTTTGAACGGCTGCTGATTATCACCTGTCCAACGCATTAGTGTGAGGTCAGCAGTTTGTTGGCCTTTTCCGCCTGAATTTACAGCCAGATAAAATAAACCATTGCCAACTGGTTGCATTCCTACATCGGCTTTTTGGTTCCACCCCTTGATGCCACTTTTATCGTCGTAAAGCCCATCACTAGAAAGCGGTATCAAAAGTCCTTTTTCCCATTTCTTGCTATTTTCATCGGGAACACCAACCAAATCTGACATTATAGCCTTAGTTTTGGCATCAAATGCAAATAATGAATAATTAGGGAAGTTAGGCTTTTTGCCTTTATAAACGCCCATGAACCAGCGTTTTAAATTATCATCATAAGCAAGATTTTGAACGCCAAATGTGGTGTTTCCGGTGCGGATAAAGTATTTGCCATCGACCTTATCTGGCCCGTAATGATGCGGCTTGGATTCGATTAGTTGGCTTTTATATTTTTCCCAATCTTTTACATCATATTGCAGAAGAACCTGATGGTCATTATCGTTGCGACCAATATCGCCATAGATACCATATGCAACTGTAAGATAATATTTGCCGTCTGTATGCCCTAATCGTGGTCCAAATGACACTCCGTCAATGCCAGAGCAGCCATAATGATGATCTTTTGGTTTTTGCCCATCTTTTGAATCATCGTCATTTGCCCCCTTTATTCCGTCATGATTTAAATCAGCAATATAATCATCAACGACTTCTTTAAGATATACAGTGCGCAAAATTTCGGTTTCAGAAGCATTAATGCCAACGGCATTAATTTTATCAACATCGATAATTGCAATATAGAAAGCGTTATCTTTTTTGTATTCAAGCGAACCGTAAACCAAACCATCATTGGGGTTAAAATCCAAATCCCCAAGATGTCCATTCCAACCAGTTAGTGTGCCAATTAATTTTCCTTGAAAATCATATTTTACAAGAAGGTTAGTGAAAGAGTAATAAATATAACCCCGTGCTTTATCGACAGCGATACCTTGTACGTGACCAGAATCCCAAGTACCACCATTTTGTGTCAAAGGAAGTGATGCAAGGGTTTGTGCATTTGTTTGTTGCTGACCAAATATAATGGACGCGAATATAAGTATAAATAATGATTTTTTCATTTTCTATTGCAAAATACTAATTATTGAACCCTGCGGTTTGTATCGCATGAATGTTACACAATTAATTCAGTTGTTATGCAGAAAATATTTTGATGTCTCTTTTCTGCCCAACTTTAACATTGGGTGTCAAGTTTTCAGGTTTAATCATCTTGGACAGTCACATAATAAATACCTGCGCTTATTGATTGTTATTCGCATATATATGAAACGAACTGTAAAACATAAAACAAGCAATTTCATTGTTTTTAAAAAATTTTTTTCACCTAATTGACCAATATTGAATATTTTTAATGATTTGTGTTGACAGTAACCCTTTTTATGTTATCGATACCATATAAAAAGACATCGATAACATATTTTGATGTTTTAAATGAAACAAGGTTTGGAAACTATAAATCAAATGCCGCAAGCCAAGGATGAAACAAAATTTCGTCATTATGACGATTGGAAAATTGTAGAAAGCACTTCGGCAATTTACGATGCCGTATCTGAAACCGTGTTTGCATTATCTAATGGTTTTTTGGGAATACGCGGCGGCGTTAATGAGATTTCCAGCCCCACCGATAAGGTTTATATTTCATCAATATTCGAAAATAGCGAGATTGATTATCACGAGCGCTTTCCTGGTTTTGCACGAAAAACTGATACAAGAATTCCTGTGGCTGATCCGCGTCGCTTTATCATCGAGTTGAATGGGCGAAATATTTCTGGTGCTAATATGGTTTCAACTATTCGCACACTTAATATGAAGAGTGGCGAATATGTCCGAACAACTATTTGGAATGATAAAAATGGTGGTGAAATTGTTATAACCTCATCCCATATCGCGCCATTTAAAAACAACAATTGTATTTTGAATAAGTTTAAAATAGAATCCAGATCATTCGAAGGCATAATTTCGGTTCAATCAATAATTGATGATATTGTTGAAGCGGCACAAAAGGGCGATGACCCAAGGCTTGGTGTAGGTGTAAATACACTTTCAACAATTGTAAATTCTGGGGATGATGACGGCCTATTTTTGGTTCAAGAAACGCATGAAAGCAAACAAAAGATTGCAATCTATGTTTGCCAAAGCAAGTTTGAAGAGGAAAGGCACTTTTCAAAAGGCGAAGTAATCGAAATTGAAAAATACTCTGCTTTTGCAATTGGTGATAATGATGATGACAATAATGAACTTATAGCATCGGCAAAAGCAGATGCCCAAAAAATACAAGACAAAGGCTATGATTTACACCTAAGCGAACAAGCCGAAGTTCTTGCACAAATTTGGAAAAACTCCCAAATTAATCTTGATGTTAGCGATAATGAGCATGATTTCCTTAATCCAGTGCTTCGTTTCAATATATTCCATTTGATTCAGTCTGCTGGGCTTCATCCGAAAAATTCAATTGCAGCAAAAGGTTTAAGCGGCGAGGGGTATGAAGGCCATGTGTTTTGGGATACCGAAACATTTGTTCTTCCCTTCTTTGTTTATACAAACCCTAAAGTGGCGTGTGAATTATTGCTCTTTAGGTTTCGCGGGCTTGAAAAAGCGCGGCTTCATGCCCGCGAATTAAATCATGAAAAAGGGGCCTTATACCCGTGGCGCACCATTAATGGCGATGAATGTTCTGGATATTTCCCGGCCGGTTCTGCGCAATATCATATTAATGGCGACATTGCGCATGCAATCACGCTTTATCACGACATAAGTGGCGACAATGAATTTATGGTCAAATATGGCGCAGAGATGTTATTTGAGACTGCGCGTATCTGGCTTGAAATAGGGTTTTTTAATCAAAGGAAAAATGGTGATTTTTGTATAAATTGCGTAACCGGGCCTGATGAATATACGGCACTTGTGAACAATAATTATTTCACAAATCTTATGGCGCAAAGACATTTGCATAAAGCTGTTGAATTATATGATTTATTGCAAAATCATGCGCCACAAGAAATTGCTACGCTTAAACAAAAAATCGCGCTTTCTGACGAAGAAGTGTTGTTATGGAAAGAAGCTGCATTAAAAATGCACCTTCCATATGATGAGAAGCTTGGGATACGGGCGCAAGACGATAATTTCCTTGAACGTGCCGTTTTCAATTTTGGCGAAATTGGTGACAAGAGACCTCTTTTGCTACATTATCACCCGCTTAGCCTTTATCGTTACCAGATTTGCAAACAGGCAGATTTGGTGCTTGCAGATATTTTTGACGATGCAAACGGCAATTTTGAAGTCATGCATCGTGATTTCAAATATTATGATTCTGTCTCTATTAATGATTCCACGCTTTCCGCTTCATGTTATGGAACACAGGCGCTGCGCTTGGGGCTTTTGGATGAAGGGTTTGAATATTTTCGACAAAATATCTATGTCGATATTGATAATCTTCATGAAAATACTGATCACGGTTGTCACATGGCGGCACTTGCTGGCTCGTGGCACAATATTGCATTCGGATATTGTGGAATTGAATTTAAAGATGGCGATTTGCATTTCGTACCGCGCATCGCAAAAGAGTTTAATTCTTATGAATTAAATATTGTTTTTCGTAATGCGCCAATCAAAATAAGAGTTGACCAAACCAAAGCGTATTTTCTGCAAACCGGTGATTACGATATTGCGGTAAAAATATTTGGTAGGGATATAATTCTGTCGCCAAATAATGAATATTCCATTGGCATTGGGTTTTACGCACCAATTAGTGCCGTAATATTTGACCTTGATGGGGTTATTACCGATACTGCCATTGCCCATTTCAAAGCGTGGAAGAAAATTGCCAAAAAATTATCAATTCCGTTTGATGAAAAAGATAATGAAGAACTAAAAGGGGTTGATCGTATTGGCTCGCTTGAGCTTATATTAAATAAATCATCACTTATTTTTAGTGACGCGGAAAAGTACAAGCTGTGTGAAATTAAAAACAATTTCTATCTTGAAGAAATAAAAGAGTTTAATGGGAATAATATTCTTCCTGGTGCTTTAGATGCATTAAAATATTGCCGCGAAAATGGAATAAAAACCGCCCTCGCTTCTGCGAGTAGAAATGCGGCAATGATTATCGAAAAATTGGGTCTTGATGAATATTTTGACTTTATTGCAGATCCTTCAAAATCAATAAATCCAAAGCCAGCACCCGATGTTTTCCTTGCCGCATGTGACGGTCTTTTGGTTAACCCTATAAATACAATCGGAATTGAAGATTCTGCGGCGGGAATAAGCGCAATCAAGGCTGCTGGGATGCGTGCCGTTGCTATTGGCAATAATAAACTTTTGGGCGCGGACATACAAATAAATCAAATAACAAAATTCACAGAAAGCTTATCAAGCTTCGGAAGCCCTAGCCACGGAATAACGGGGCATTACAACGGAGGGCCATATGAAAATAAAGAAAAATATTATTGGCAAAAACAAAATTAAAATATCAATTTCTGCACTTGCTATCGCAATGGTGGCAAGTGCAGCTTATGCGCAAAAACTTCTTCCCTAATGCGCAAATTCTTAAAGAGTGGTGGGTTCTCAGTAATTTACCACTCTTATTTTTAACAAATAAATATAAAATACAGAACTAAGGGGTAGGAAATGAAAAACACACGCATAATTTCTGCAATGATTATTACCTATATGTTTTATGCGATTTTGCTAAATTCAGTTGGCGCGGTTATTTCGCAATCAATCCTTAGTTTTGGAATAAGTAAATCAGATGGGTCTGTTCTTGAAGGGTTTAAGGATATTTCGATTGTTATTATAAGTTTTATTGTTTCATCATTTCTGCCGCGATTTGGTTATCGGCGGGCGCTGATAATTTCCCTAATTGCTGTAAGTTTAGTTTGTTTGTTGATGCCAATATTGCCATCATTCAATGCTATTAAAGGATTATTCTTTGTTATTGGCGTTACTTTTGCGATGGTAAAGGTGGCGGTTTATTCTTCAATAGGTTTGCTTACGGATGATACAAAAAAGCATGCCGGCATTACGTCAACGGTTGAAGGCTTTTTTATGGTTGGGGTTTTGGGCGGCGCATGGGTGTTTGCGTTGTTTATTGATGCGCACAATGGGGCTTCTTTAAAATGGCTTAATGTTTATTATTGGTTGGGAATAACTGGTCTTGTGGCGGCATTCTTGTGGTCAATAACCCCGTTGCCGCCATCAAATGAATTGGTAAGCGATAAATCATGGACAGATGATTTAAAATTAATTCCATCCTTATTTGTTTTAAATTTTCTCTTTAGTTTTATTGCCGGAATTTTTCTTTATGTTTTGGTGGAGCAAAGTTTGGGAACTTGGTTGCCAACATATAATCGCGAGGTTTTAAATTTATCACCGGCGATGGCAATCCAAATCGGAAGTATTTTTGCGGCATCATCGGCATTGGGGCGTCTTTTGGGCGGCATAATTTTGCGTAAAACTGATTGGCTTTATGTCCTGCTATTCTGTGTTGTTGGCACTGCTTCGATGATAATTATTGCAATGCAAATGCCGCATAGCACAACAATTGTGACTTCGTGGTTAAATGCCCCAATACAGGCATATATTCTCCCTTTGGCTGGTTTTTTTCTGTCGCCAATTTATCCGACAATAAATTCAATTGCCCTAAGTTCGCTTCCAAAAGAAAAACATGCACCGATGATGGGATTAATTATTGCATTCTCAGCATTAGGGGGAACTTTGGGTTCATTTATAACTGGGCAGATTTTTGGACATATTGGCGGAACAAACGCATTTTACATGACGTTGATTCCGTTAATACTTTTGTTTGGGGTTCTTATTTTGCTTAAAAGCAAATTGAAGCATTCGCAATGATTAGGTTTCGTGACAAACCAATTGACTTGGGTGAAAAGGGAATTAACATCACGCTCATGAAATTTTGGAGCAGTGTGTGGAAAAGAAACAAAAAGGCGGCATAGCAAAATCAAAGATCACTATGTCGGAATTGGCAAAGCTTGCTGGCGTTTCTGATATTACTGTTTCGCGTGCAATGCGCCCTAGCTCGTCAGTTAAACCAAGAACAAGGGAAAGAATTTTGGCCCTTGCTAAAGAGCATGGTTATCAAATGAATCTTCCTGCTCGTAATCTAAAACTTAATCGTTCTTATACGATTGCGGTGGTGGTTGAAATGAACCCAACGCAAGAAAGAATGATGTCTGAACCTTATCCAATGGCATTGCTTGGAGGTATTTCACAGGCGCTAACTTCGGCTGGTTATTCATTATTATTAACCACGCTAGCAGGGATAAATACCGTTATGTTCCAATCGGCAGAAGGTGTTATTTTGCTTGGACAAGGTGCCGATGATGAGGCGGTGAAGGCGTTAAATAGTCTTTCTGTCCCTCTTGTAGTTTGGGGTGCAAAACATGATAATGCCGACTATTGCATTGTTGGTTCGGACAATTATCATGGTGGCGAGGTTGCGGCAGAGCGTCTTGTGGCACTTGGGCGGCGAAAACTTGTGTTTCTTGGTGATACGCGGCATGCCGAGATTGCTGCACGCGAAAAAGGTTTCCGTGATACCGCAAAACTTGGTGGCGCAGAAATCATTGCGTCCATTCCTTGCCCGTTCACATTTGTTGGCGGTCTTGATGCTGCGCAAAATCTGATAAATCAAGGTATAAAGTTTGACGGCGTATTGGGTACAAGCGATCTTCAGGCAATGGGTTTCTCACGGGCATTGATTGAAAATGGCGCACGTATTCCAGAGCAAGTGTCGGTAATCGGTTATGATGATACCCCCTTGGCGGCAACATTCTCTCCCGCTTTGACATCGGTTCATCAGAATTGGCGTGATGGCGGCGAAATGCTTGCTAAAAAAATCATGTCACTAATATCTGGTGGCGATGCCAGTTCGGAATTATTGCCAACTATTCTTACTCTTCGCCAAACCTAATATAGCTAAAGTATCGCTAATTAATGCTTTATATTACACTGCTTTAGACGACTTAGTGCAAAAATTTGCAAATTTTGACATCGATAACAATTTTATTATTGACATCGATAACAATTTGTACATATTTATGCTAAGGTAAAAAACCTTGTTAAAAGGGGAGGAAAAATTGAATACTCGTTTTAAAGGCCATGCCTTGATGGTTGGCTGTGCAATTAGTGTACTTGCATTCGCATCACCAAGCTTTGCACAACAAGCTAATCAGAAAGAGCAATCTGCATCTAATGATGAAACTGTGGTTATTGTAACTGCGCGCCGCAGTGAAGAAAAACTTCAGAATGTTCCAATCGCAATTACTGCTATATCGGCAAACAAATTGCGTGAAACCGATACGCGCACAGCATATGATTTACAGCGACTTACGCCATCTTTAAATGTTTCTGGTTCACTGGGGCGCAATAGCGAATCATTTACTTTGCGCGGGCAGCGTTCAACTGGTGAGTTTAACGGCGCTGGTGCTGGTGCTGCGGTTGTTCCATATTTTGCTGATACTCCTGATACAGGTGGCGGCCCCGGCAAGTTTTTTGACCTTGCTTCTGTGCAGGTATTAAAAGGCCCACAAGGCACATTATTCGGTCGCAATACAACGGGTGGTGCAATTTTGTTTGAACCACAAAAACCAAAAAATGAGCTTGGTGGTTATGCCTCTTTAACATATGGCAATTACAATCGGGTTGACGTTGAAGGTGTCTTTAATGCCCCAATAATTCCCGATAAATTATTATTACGCATTGGTGCGCAGGCGCAAACCCGTGAAGGTTTCACAATCGATCAAAGAACTGGCAAAGATTATGACAACCGCGATAATTGGTCTGCGCGGGCAAGTATTTTGTTCAGCCCCGTTGATAATTTTGAAAATTTGACCATTTTGCGAGCAAGCGAATATAATGAAAATGGCGTTGGAACTGTTTTAGTTGCGGTAAACCCGCTTTCACCTTTTGCGCCGTATCTTCAACCTTACCTTAATCAGCAAAAACAATGGGGTATACGCAAAACTGCGTTAAGCGCCCTATCTGGTGAAAACGGAAAAACAGACGGGGTTATCAATAAAACCACTTGGAAAATATCTGATAATGTCAAGCTTGATAATATCGTAAGCTATACACAAGTACGAACTAATTCCGCACGTGATGAGGATGGAACCATTCTTGCAATCCTTGATTCCAATGGCGCAGACCCTGGTGGTTGGAATGATAATTATAAGTTATTTACCGAAGAATTGCGGTTTAGTGGTAAACTTGCTGGGATGTTAGATTGGCAATTTGGTGGTTATTATGACAATCATAAAACCCAAAGACCGGTCACATATTCACAAGTATTATCAATGGGTGCAATTACGCACCAGACAGATGCCAAAGGTGATAGCAAGTCAAAAGCAGCATTTGGGCAAGCGACACTTGACGTTGGCGCAATTTCTCCTGCTCTAAAAGGTCTACACCTTAGCGCGGGTGTGCGTAAAACATGGGATGAGGGGCAAATGGGTGCATTGGTACTTGTTTATCCTGCGGCAATCGCACCAGGGACATCACCACGCCCACCTGCTCCGGTTAATGGTTATCCATGCCAAATTGGTATCGGCGGAACTTATCCTACTTGTTTCTTTGAAGCTGGTTTCAAAGGTGATGGAATGTCATATATGGCCGGTGCGGATTATCAGATGAATGATAATACACTTTTATATGCAAGTTATCGTAGGGGCTATAAAACTGGTGGCTTTAACCCTATTGTTGCGGCGGTCGGTTTCTCTGATGATACTCCGGGATATAAATTCAAACCAGAAACTGTTGATGCTTATGAAATCGGTACAAAGCTTGATTGGAATGTGGATGGCGTAAAGGGACGCACAAATATCGCAGTTTATGAAAGTAAATATAACGATATTCAAGTTCTTACCAATATTGTAATAGCCAACATATTTGCGACAACGGCAACGCAAAATGCGGCAAAGGGAACTATTCAAGGTATAGAAATTGAAGGCGATATTCGCCCGACATCTAATTTTACCCTTGGATATGGTTATTCCCACACCGATGCGAAATATGATGACTTTATGTTCACCAATTCAAGTAATGTAACAGTCGATCTAAGTGGCTTGCCATTCCTATATACTCCAAAAGACCAATTTAACGTTTCAGGTCGCCTAAACCTCGGTGTTCCTTCGCAATATGGTAATGTCTTTGCGAGTGTTAATTATAGCTGGCAAAGCAAATCCTATGTTGGTGGCACAGATCCAAATACACCAAATGCTTATATAGATTCTTATGGTCTTGTTGGTGCACGTTTGGATTGGAATAGCTTCATGGGAAGCAATGTTGATATTTCAATTTTCGGAACAAATTTGACAAATGAAGAATATCAACTTGCGACCAGACCGCTTTATAATACTAATGGCTTTGTAAGTGCCTTTTATGGTGAGCCAAGAATGTATGGTGCATCTATAAGGGCAAGCTTCTAATTTATTGCATTTAGATAAAATCAAAATGCAATTCTAATTCTTTACATTTGTGTGAGGTTTGTATGAAAAGCCAAGATTTTCTGTTTCCGTTGGGTTTGATTTTTTGTATTGCGGTATCAAATCCGGTATTGGCAGATGGGAAAAGTGCAATGGTTTCTAACTTTTGTGCCAAGGCTGATATTAATGCAGGCAATGACGCATTTGTGAAGATGATAATTGAGCCGGGGGCAGTATTTGTTCCCCCAGTAAGTAATACTCCTTCGGCTCAATTACAAAACCCATATCAAGATTGGGCAAATATATGTAGGTATAAAGCGGCAAATGACGCGCAAAAAATTCGCCCTGATATTATTTTTATGGGCGATTCATTAACCGATTTTTGGCAATATGGTGATCCCTCATTTTTCAACCAAAAACGCCTTAATCGTGGGATAAGTGGTCAAGTAAGCGCGCAAATGCTTTTACGTTTTCAGGCTGATGTAATCGCGCACAAGCCCCGCGTTGTTCATATATTGGCGGGTGGTAATGACTTGGCGGGTAATGCTGGTCTTACTAATGAGCAGGTGTTTAAAGATAATATGATTGCCATGACCACACTTGCCAAAGCCAATGGTGTAAAGGTTATAATTGGCTCTTTACCACCAATTACAAAAGCATGGTGGGCCGCAGATTTACAGCCGATAGACGAAATTAAACGCCTTAATATTTGGCTGAAAGCATTTGCAAAAGCAAATGGATACGGATTTGTCGATTATTATAACCCATTGATGGGTAAAGATGGCTCAATTGCAAAAGAATATTCAAACGATGGGGTTCACCCTAATCGTAATGGCTATAAAGTTATGGAAAAAGCGGCAAAGCCAATAATAGAAAAAATTTTAAAATCAGGGAGATAAACATGCGCCATAAAAAGGCATTATTTGCATTTGCGTCAATAATTGCATTTTCGCCATTGTTAACTGCTTGCATAAGCAGTCATGAATTGCCACCACAGGAAAATATTTCGCAACAAGCAAAGGACGAAATTGCATTTGACAAGGCACGTGGCCCAGCACCCTTGGATTTAAAAAAATTCCGTGAACGTGATTTATCAATTCAGTATCAAGTCGGTGATAAACGGCTTGCACGTCTTGGGGTCAAAATGGAAGATAGCGAAATTGATGGCGTCAAAGTTCGTATCTTTACCCCCAAAAATGTCAAAGACGACAAAGCCATTTTCATTGATATGCACGGCGGTGGTTTTATGACAGATGCCGGCTCAATTACTGAAAATGTTCATATTGCCGCGCAAACTGGTTGGAAAGTAGTATCCGTGCTTTATACAATGTCGCCAGAGGTTAAATTTCCTGTTGCGCGTGATGAAACCATAAAGGTTTATAATTATTTGCGCAAAGAAAACCCAAATCGTAAAATTGGGCTATATGGCACTTCAGCAGGTGCGATTTTGGGGGCAGAGGTTATTGCCGCCTTAAAAAATGACAATCAAAAACTGCCTGATGCCTTTGGCTTTTTTTCTGGGTCGGCTGATTATTCAAAATTTGGTGACAGTTTTTTATTATTCGGTAGCAAGCTGCATATAGATATTGTTAAAATGAATTATCTTGGTGGGCAGGATGAAAAGAATGTTTTGATATCACCGCAATTAGGCAATCTTAGCGGTTGGCCACCAACGCTTTGTATATCTAGCACGCGTGACATTCTTTTAAGTGCAACTGCTGATTTCTGCCGCAAACTTGATGAAGATGGAAGCCAGCAGAAATTTATTGTTTTCGAAGGCATGCCTCACGCATTCTGGAATTATATTGAATCGCCAGAAACGGAAGAGGCTTTTAAAACCATGACAAACTTCTTTAATAAGGAATTGGGACAATGAGGAAATTGGGCTTTACGTTATTAGCAAGTTTTTTATTACCCACTTTTGCCTTTGCGCAAACTGCTGTTCCGGCTTTTACAATTCCTAATTCAAATCAATTAAGCCCAGAAGCGGTCAAAGTTCTTGATCAGATGCAGGCGGCAAAAGCGCCAAAAGAAATTTCTAGTAATCTTCCGGCATTGCGTGAATTTTATGGAAAATATAATGATGCACGCCTCAATGAAATGCGTGATATTTTTAAGACCGTTGCAACTCATTCAAAAATGGGTGGGGTTGGGGTTGATATTGTGATTCCGGCATCTGGAATAAAAGCCAAAAATAAAGCCAAAGTTTTGATAAATGTTCATGGTGGGGCATTTATGTGGGGTGCGGGAAGTGGTGCATTGGTTGAGGCAATCCCAATCTCTGCCACAATGGGAATCAAGGTGGTAACGGTTGATTATCGCCTATCTCCTGAAAATCATTACCCAGCCGCTTCTGAAGATGTTACCGCAGTTTATAAAGAATTATTAAAGAGTTATCGCCCAGAAAATATTGGAATATACGGTTGTTCTGCTGGTGGGGTAATTACGGCTCAATCTGTGGCATGGATAAGAAAAACAAAGCTTCCGCGCCCTGGTGCGATTGGTACATTTTGCGGAACTGGCGCGCCAATGTCTGGCGATAGCCCATTTATTGCGCCTGTTATAGGCGGTGATGAGCCACTTAATATTCCTGCCTTGCCGGATGTTATCCCATACCCTTATATGATGGGGGTAAGCGCAAAAGATGAAGTGGCATATCCACTTATGAATGATGAAGAAACCAGAAACATGCCGCCAACCTTATTACTTGCTGGCGGGCGTGATTTTGCTTTAAGCGGGCTTACTCTTGCGGATCGTAAATTACGTAAATCTGGGGTGAAGTCTGAATTAGTAGTTTTTGACGGCCTTCCACACGCCTTTTTCATGTGGGCAAAAATGCCAGAATCCATAGAGGCGTATAAAATTATATCTGACTTTTTTGACAAGAATTTAGGCAAAAAATAGATATGGTTACAGTGTGTTTTATATTATATAAACTTACACAAGAACCTGCTTAGTTATTGCTTGTTTTAGTCATATCAGTAATGATTTTAAGCATTATTTGCGATACTAACTTCTTGTTGAAATCTGGTTTGATTACTGAAAGCACCATCATGCCATCAAAAAATATCTGAAAAAAATCGCTATAAGCATCGATATATTCGTTGTTTAGATTGGGCACGATACGTTTTAGTACTGCTTTAGCTGCATTTGAAGAATGCTGTTCGGCCTTTTTAACAATATTGGCAACCCGTGAATTTCTTGCCGCCTCCGACATTATTTCAAGACCAATATTGGAGACATCGCACATACATGCACGATCGACCACTTCTGGAATTAATTTAAGAAAAGTACGAAGCAGCTCTTCATCTGGTGTGTTATTTAATTTATCAAATTTTATGTTGCGCTCTTCGATTTCTTGCTCAACCAAGGCTTCGATAATCGCTTCTTTATTCTCAAAATAACGATAAATGATGCCAACACTTATGTTGGCTTCATTCGCGATTTCAGACATGCTAGTTGAATGAAAACCATTATTCTGGACGCATTTTATGGTTGCATCCAATACGCGTCTTTTCCGTTCTTCCTTTGCCGCATCTTTGCTTTGCTTCTTTGTTGTTTCAGCCATGTCCATTCGTGTAACCCATTTGGTAATACCAAGTAAAACCGATTTTTTATTATTAGTTTTCTTCTTGTATTGACATAGCCTGAAAATGAAATTAATACAACTGAAATTGAGAATGAACGTTCAATCTCAATTTTATAAATAGCTATAAGGCGGATGAATTAAGCGCGTCATCTGCCGTGGAGGTTTTGTATATGCTTCAAAATTTGGGACGCAAAAAAATAAAAAATAAATTTTCAAAGCAAGCCTCTATGGTTGCTATAAGTATTTTTGCTATTGCTTTGGCAAGCTGTAACAAGCCCGTTATGATGACGCCACCTGCGCCTGAAGTAGGTGTTACCGTTGTAAAACAAGAGCCAGTTAACACATCAACTGAATTATCAGGTCGAACCTCGGCATATCTTGTATCAGATGTGCGTCCGCAGATTAGTGGTATTATTCAATCACGTTTATTTACCGAGGGAAGTTATGTAAAGAAGGGGCAGGGCTTATATCAAATTGATTCGTCTCTCTATCGCGCACAATATTCAAGCGCCTTGGCATCATTGGCACAAGCTAGGGCGGGGTTGTCATCGGCAGCGCTACGGGCGCAAAGATATGCCGAACTTGTAAAAATAAATGGCGTATCAAAGCAAGAGAATGATGACGCGCAAGCCGCATTGGCACAAGCGCGTGCCGGTGTTCAGGCTGCTGAGGCTTCTGTGCAAACTGCAAAGATAAATCTTAATTATACAGTCGTAACTGCACCAATATCAGGGCGCATTGGCAAATCAAATGTAACTCCTGGCGCATTGGTAACAGCATCGCAACCAACCGAATTAGCGCGCATTCAGGACGTAAGCCGTATTTATCTCGATGTAAATCAATCTGTTAATGATATTATGCGGCTCAAGCAAAATTCGTCTGGCCTAACCTCGGTCGAGGTTGAGCTGTTGCTTGAAAATGGCACTGTTTATCCTGAACACGGGGTTTTACAATTTTCTGACATCAGCGTGGATCAAGGAACTGGAACGGTTAATGTCCGTGCCGTATTTCCAAATTCCGACGGTAATCTTTTGCCAGGGATGTTTGCCCGCGCAAGATTTGTTACTGGAACAATTCCTAATGGAATTTTGGTTCCACAAATTGCCGTTACCCGTGACCCCAAAGGAAATGCCAGCGTAATGATTGTTGGCAATGATAATAAAGTCGCCATAAGGCCCGTAAATATTTCTCAAACAGTGGGGGATAAGTGGCTAATAACCGGTGGTTTGCAAACCGGTGACAAGGTGATTGTCGAAGGCCTGCAAAAAGCTATGCCGGGTGCACCAGTAAAAGCAAGCGTTATTGGTTCGCCGGGAAAGTAATCCCGTAACCTAAAAAATATAGTTTAACGCCGCCATATCAGGAAAATAAACATGATTTCGCGTTTCTTCGTTTACCGCCCGATTTTTGCATGGGTTATTGCAATAGTAATAATTTTATCTGGCTTGCTTGCAATGGTAAGCATGCCAATTTCACAATACCCAGAAATTGCCTTGCCCCAAGTTTCTGTTCAGGCAAGCTATCCTGGTGCATCGGCAAAAACGGCGGAAGATTCAGCCACCCAAATCATTGAGCAGAATTTAAAAGGTATTGATCACCTACTTTATATGAATTCTTCATCTGACTCTAGTGGAACTATTACCACTACGCTTACCTTTGATGCCGGAACCAATATAGACATTGCACAGGTTCAAGTTCAGAATAAAGTTCAATCTGCCCTTCCGCTTTTACCACAACAGGTGCAGCAATTAGGCGTCAGGGTTTCCAAAACTGCAATGAACTTTTTGTTGGTTGCGGGTATTTATTCAGATGACCCCAAAACCACCGAATCCGATATTTCCGATTATATTGCCGCCAATATTCTTGATGATTTATCGCGGGTTCAAGGGGTTGGTGAAACAGTATTATTTGGTGCGCAAAATTCAATGCGTATCTGGCTCGATCCAAATAAATTAAACAGCTACAATTTGACGACTTCAGATGTCATAAATGCCATTAGCAGCCAAAACGTTCAGGTTGCTGCCGGTCAATTGGGTGGTTTGCCAACACTAAAAGGAACAAGCCTAAATGCCGCAATAACCGCGCAATCACGTCTTTCAACACCAGAAGAATTCCGGGATATTATTTTACGTAATAATAATGCCGCAATTGTAAGACTTGGTGACGTTGCAAAAGTCGAAATTGGTGCAGAAAATTATAATTTTACGGCAAGGTATAATGGTAAACCTGCATCTGGTGTTGCTGTTCGTCTTGCAGCGGGTGCTAACGCGCTTGATACAGCCGCAAAAGTTAAGGCGCGGATGGAGGTTTTGTCGAAAAGCCTTCCAAAAGCATATCACTATATTCTGCCTTATGATTCAACACCTTATATCAAATTATCGCTTGAAGAAGTTGTTAAAACACTTATCGAAGCCGTGGTTTTGGTGTTCCTAATCATGTATCTTTTCATGCAGAATTGGCGGGCAACAATTATTCCAACTATCGCCGTTCCAGTGGTTTTGGCGGGGACTTTTGCAATCCTTGCAGCATTTGGATATTCAATTAATACATTGACATTATTCGGCATGGTGCTGGCGATTGGTTTGCTGGTGGACGATGCCATTGTGGTGGTTGAGAATGTCGAACGTGTGATGCACGAGGAGAATTTACCCCCCTTCGCGGCGACGCTTAAATCAATGAAGGAAATTACGGGGGCATTGATTGGTATTGCCCTTGTATTGGCGGCGGTATTTGTCCCGATGGCATTTTTTGGTGGCTCTCAAGGGGTTATTTATCGCCAATTTTCTATCGCGCTGGTTTCATCAATGTTGCTATCGGTTGTGGTGGCATTGGTTCTTACCCCTGCGCTATGCGCGACAATTTTAAAACCAGTTTCACAAGAAAAACCAAAAACTGGTTTTTTTGCATGGTTTAACAAAAGCTTTGACAATACCTCCAAGGGTTATCGTAATATTGTGACAAAAATCCTCGGTAGAACCTTCAGGGTTATGATGATTTATGTGGCAATTATCGGGGTCGTTGGCCTGTTGTTCGTAAAACTTCCTACATCATTCTTGCCAGAAGAAGATCAAGGCGTGGTATTTACAATTGTGCAATTACCATCGGGCGCAACCGCCGAAAATACCCAAAAGGTTATGGATAAAATAACCGATCACTATCATAAAGATTCGGCTGTCGCTTCGACTTTTAGTGTTGTGGGCTTCTCATTTAGTGGCTTTGGTCAGAATAATGGCCTTGCCTTTGCCAAGCTTAAAGATTTTGATGAACGTAAAGCCGCAAGCCTTAAAGCACAAGCTGTTGCAGGGCGTGCGATGGCGGCATTTTCGCAAATTCGTGAAGCGCTGGTTTTCGCAATCATCCCACCCGCTGTTGCAGAACTTGGAACGTCATCAGGTTTTGATGTTCAAATAAAAGATACTGGTGGCGTTGGCCATGCCGCGCTTTTAAATGCGCGTAATCAGGTCTTGGGCATGGCGGCACAAAACCCTAAATTAATGCAAGTTCGCCCAAGTGGACAAGAAGATGCAAACCAATTCCATATTGATATTGATAAGGAAAAAGCGGGGGCAATGGGCGTTAGTCTTGCTGACATTAACGCGACATTGAGCACGGCTCTTGGTGGCACTTATGTCAATGATTTTATGGACAGAAACCGCATCAAGAAAGTTTATGTTCAAGCCGATGCCGAATTTAGAACCAAGCCAGAAGATATAAATAAATGGTATGTCCGCAATGCACAGGGGACAATGGTTCCATTCTCTTCATTTGCTAGTTCAAAATGGGATTTTGGGCCACAATTATTGCAGCGTTATAATGGCGTCTCATCAATGGAAATTTTGGGGTCACCTGCACCGGGCGTTTCATCTGGTGAGGCGATGAAAGAAATTGAAAATATACTTTCACAACTTCCTCCTGGGATTTCATATGAATGGACAGGCCTAAGCCTTCAAGAACGCGAATCTGGCGCCCAAGCACCTATGCTATATGCACTATCGATTTTTGTGGTTTTTGTTTTGCTGGCCGCATTATATGAAAGTTGGTCAATCCCGCTTTCAATCATTATGGTTATTCCGCTTGGTGTGGTTGGTGCATTGATTGCATCAATGACACGCGGGCTTACAAATGACATTTATCTTCAAGTTGCCTTATTAACGATAATTGGCCTAAGTTCAAAAAATGCCATTCTTATTGTGGAATTTGCCAAGTTAAATCACGAAAAAGGTATGGATTTGATATCGGCAACTTTAGAAGCGGTAAGGGTCCGTTTGCGCCCAATTATCATGACTTCACTTGCCTTCACCGCAGGTATATTGCCGCTATTCTTCTCTAATGGGGCGGGTTCAGGTAGCCAGCATTCAATTGGTACGGGTTTAGTTGGTGGTATGATATCGGCAACTTTCCTTGCGATATTCTTTATCCCTCTATTCTTTGTTTTAATCCAAAAAATATTCAAAGCCGATGAAAAGCATTTGAAACGCTTGGAGCAAGAACGTGAAGAAGAAGCATTGCTTAATAGTCCGACAAATTCTTTAAATAATCAGGAACATTAAAATGACCGGAAAGCATAATATTTTTCTAATTATGACGAGTGTTTTGGCGCTTTCGGCGTGTTCAACCATAATACCGGAAAAAACAAAGCCATATAAACAGGCGGACTTACCAATTCCTGCAAGTTTTGAGCAAGCTGCGAATAGCGAGGATGGTGATAACTACATCAATCAAAATTGGCATTCGATTATAGTTGATAAAAGATTGCAAAAAGTTGTTGAGCTTGCACTTAATAATAATCGGGATTTGCGGGTTGCTGTTTTGAATGTTGATTTGGCGCGCCGTCAATATGATTTACAGCGCACAAGTCTTTATCCATCAGTTAGCGGTACACTTGCCGGAAGTCATGGTGAAACTGGCAGTATTGATTATGCCACTGGAAAGCCTGTTGGTGTAACTACTACCTATTCGGGAAGCGTGAATGCCGCATGGGAAGTGGATATGTTTGGCCGCATCCGCGCACTTAATGCGGCGGCGGAACAACAATATTTCGCATCACAAGAAAATCGTAATGCCGCCCGTATTAGTTTGATTTCGGCGGTGGCATCGGCATGGCTTAATCTTGCAGCGGATCAAGAGCAATTAAACCTTTCAAAGCTTACTTTGGCATCGCGTGAAAAAACCCTAAATATTGTGCAAAAGCGGTTCGATGTTGGCACGGGTGATAAATTAACCGTGCGTCAAAATCAAATCCTTGCCGAAACCGCGCGCAATGATGTTGCCTCCCTTGAGGCACTTGTTAAGCAAGATCAGAATTTATTAAGATTACTGGTTGGCACAGATGTTGGTAGCGCATTTTTACCACAGTCTTTTCCAGAGGGTGTGGTGACTGGTGAATTACCAGCAGGGCTTCAATCAAGAATATTGCTTAAACGTCCCGATGTGGTGGCCGCCGAGCATCAGCTTTTGGCAGCAGATGCCAATATCAATGCCGCGCGCGCCGCATTTTTTCCGATGATTTCATTAACAGGGAGTGCGGGTAAAGTCTCAACTGATTTAGGTGATTTATTCAACGGAAATAATGTATGGTCCTTTGCACCAAGCATTACAGTGCCAATTTTTAACCACGGTGCAAACGAAGCTAATTTTGAAGCCGCCAAAATAAGGCGCGATATGGCAATTAATTCATATGAAAAATCAATTCAGTCTGCATTTCGTGAAGTGTCAGATCAATTAGCAATTAGAAGCACAATGGAAGATCGCCTTAATGCACAAATCAGAACTACTGAAGCCGCGAATGAGGCCAATAAAATTGTAAAAGCGCGTTATGAACGAGGGGTTGATTCACTATTATCATTAACGGATTCAGAGCGAAACGTTTATGGCGCTAATCAGCAATTGATAAATACAAAATTATTATATTCTTTGAATTTATTAAACCTATATACTTCGCTTGGCGGTGGTATAGAATAATCAATAATTTCAATAATCTGTTTAAGATGCGCAAGAGTTTTAAACCTTGCGCATTTTACTTTATGTGAACTTTTCAACAATTGCGGCTTTTAAATCTTGAAGATAAGTTTCAAGATGCGCCCCATTTTTGTAAAAAATATTTGAGGTTTGCCAAAAGTTTTTGCGACCATAACATATGGTTTCAGTTATTAGCACCTTGGTTTTATTGCCAATATCAATGCAAATAATTTCGCGAAACCCAACAAATGCCTGATTTGAATAGAGTGAAGCACTTAAGGTTAGCTCTTTTTTACGCTCTTCAATAGCAAGGATTTCGCAGCCGTTTTTATAAATTTCATGCCAGCGGGGTTCGTTATTATACGTATTTACTTCGCTGATTTCGCATCGCCACAATGGATATGCGGCGACATTGGCAATAGTTGAAAAGACATCATGGGCACTCGCGCTAATAGTGGTGCTGCGTTGATTAATAAAATAGGGCGGTGATATTACAAGCCATAATACAAAAGTAGCCAAGAGCGATAATAAAATTATTGCCGCCCATTCCAAATGAGATAGATGAAATATAGAATTTTGTATCAACTGCATAGTCTTTTAAATTGGTTAAAAAGGATAATTATCGAGCTAAAAATTTGGCTAATCCGAAAAACTCTTTTCATTCTCATCATTGTTTGTTTGCTATGACAAATATTGAGATTGAACGTTCATTCTCATTCTTAATTAACATTTACACACTACAAGTCAATTGATTTTATTAGTTTTGCTGATGCTGTGAGAAATTATTATTTATAGTTTTTCCAATTAAATACTTACACAAAAGCTTCACATATAAATAGTACATGAATGTACCGTTTATAGCTTATGGGGGCTTTAGTGAAAAAATATCTTGTTTATAATATCTCATTCCTTTCGGTAATTATGTCTTTTGGGGGCTTTGCAAATGCAAATGCCCAAAATGCTGATAATGGGGTAATTAATGCGGATAATAATGAGATCATAATAGTTACCGCACAAAAAAGGTCTCAAAAGATCACCGAAGTTCCAATGTCGTTAAGTGCGTATAATGGCGCTTTTTTAAACCGCATTGGTGCAACTGAATTGAATAAGGTTGCGCAAGTCACACCGGGTTTAGTTATTGAGTTACAAGATAGGCTTCTTCCTGGTATTTCTTTGCGTGGTATTACATCAGATGATATTTCACCCGCATTTGAGCCACGTGTTGCCCTTTTCCAAGATGGCGTTCCAATCACACAAATCGCCTCTGCATATACTGAAATGTTGGATGTCGATAGGATAGAGGTTGAAAAGGGACCACAAAGCACATTACACGGTCGCTCGGCGCTTAATGGGGGCATTTCAATTTTCCCGAAAATGCCAAATAGTGAATTTGGTGCAGAATATAAATTGGGGGTTGGCGACCATAATTATGGCCTGGTTCAAGGGATTATTAATGTGCCAATATCCGATACTTTTGGTGTCCGCATGGCCGCACTTATTCATAAACAAGATGGTTATGTTAAAGATGCCGAAACTGGTGATACCTATAATAATGTTGACGCACGGGCGTTTCGTTTTGCGGCACAATATTTGCCAACAGATGCCCTTTCATTTAAGTTCACTGGAACTTATGATATAGATGATACCAAAAGCGGTGGTGCATTTAAATCGGCGACATTCCTTCCGGTAAATCAAGCTACAGGTGTGGTTGAAGGAACCACAGATTTTTGGTCACCAACCCATATTGGAACTTTTGGAACACTGCCTGCGCCATACACTAAACGCAAAGTGCTTGGCCTAAGTGGAACCACAAATTACCACATAAATGACAAGGCTGAATTTACATCTATAAGCGGCTATCGTTGGTATAATGCGTGTCAAGCAGGCGATATTGACGGCACAACAACAAATATTCTTGCTTATGAGCAATGCAATGCGGGAACGCAATATTCGCAAGAAATGCGCATGAATTTCAAAAATATTGGCAAGTTTGATGGTTTTGTTGGCGCAAGCTATTTCAAAGCCGATAATAATGCAAATACAGATCTTGCCGCTGATGAGCGTGCAGTAGCACTTTTGATGAAAGGCGTTTTGCATAAATATGCGCCAATCGGTCTTACAAATTCACAGATTAATTCAATGCTAGGTGCAGCAGCATCGGTTTATAAACCGTCACATATCGACCGAAAGTCATTGACCGCTGATATTGAAACATATGACTTTTTTGCCGATGGAACTTTCCATGCAACAAGTAATTTTGAAATATTTGCCGGTGGGCGCGTTACACACGATCAAAAAGACGTCACTTTACAAGTAACGACACCAAATGGCGTTTCAAAACTTACTGGTAAAGGTCTTTTGATGACCATGACGCCAAATGGCGCGGTTGTAAGCGGAAACATCTCATCAGACCTTACAACAGGTCGTGTTGGCATGCGCTATGTATTCAATCCACAATTAAATATTTATGCGGTTTATGGCATAGGTAAACGCCCATCAATGTTAGAGCTTAACTCATCAGGTGGTGGCGATATAATTCCATCTGAAGAATTAAAATCAGCTGAAACAGGGGTGAAATTTGCGTTTTTGAATGGTCGTGTGATTGGTGATGCTTCGGTTTACCATTATGACTATTCAAATTTCCAGACCAAGCAGCGCAATGAAGGGGTTCTGGTAACTATTAATGCCGGTGATGCCTCGGCAACAGGGTTTGAAAGCCAATTAAGTTGGAAAGTTTCGAATAATTTTTCAATGTTTGGTTCATATGCCTATAATCACGCCCGATTTGAATCCGGCGCATATAAAGGAAATTTCTTTAGAAACAGCCCAGATAATAAATTTGCGCTTGGCATGAATTTATCGAAAAACTTACAAAATGGTGTTCTTAGCTTCGCACCATTATATAGCTGGCAGTCTAAAATATTCTTCTCGGATGATAATGACCGCGCAGATTTGCAGGTTCGTTCGCCTGCGGCATTCTCCGATATAAAGCTTGACGAATTCCAAAAAGAATTTGGTCTATTAAGCGCGAAGATTAATTATACGCCAACTTCACAAAAATGGACGGCTTCTTTGGTTGGCGACAATCTGTTTGATGAAAAATATCTGGTTGATGCCGGCAATACTGGTGATTCATTTGGGATGCCAACTTTTGTGGCGGGATCGCGCCGTGCGGTTCGTTTGGAAATCAATATAAAACTGTAATTCTTGTATGGCATATCATTCATTATTAAAGGTGAATTGGGGTTAACTATGAAAATAGATAGACGTGGAATTCTTGGCACAGCCGGTGTTTTGGCAAGCGCGGTGGCAACAAATGCAAAAGCTTCAGAAAGCAAGAAGGTTAAATTCCTGCATGGCATTGCATCAGGAGACCCACTACAAGACCGCGTCATTTTATGGACACGTATTACACCTGAAACCAGTGAAAATGCCGATTTTTGGGTCGATTGGGAAATTGCGGGTGATGAAGGGTTTAAAAAACTTGTTGGTCACGGCAAGGTTAAAACCAACGCAAGTTTTGATTATACCGTAAAAGTCGATGCAACTGGTCTAAAGCCATATAAGGATTATTATTATCGCTTTAAATGTGGTGATGTTATCTCAGCAATTGGTAAAACCCGCACTTTACCAATTGGTGCGGTTAATGATTATGTGATTGTGGCGGCATCGTGCGCATTATTCTCATGCGGGTTTTATAATGCCTATAAAGAGATTGCCAATATGCCGAACCTTGATGTCGTATTGCATCTTGGCGATTATATATATGAATATGGCAGCAATCCAGACCAGCTTGGCATGACAATTGGTGAAAAAATTGGGCGCTATCCCATGCCCGCACATGAAGCTGTAACACTTGAAGATTACCGCGAACGTTATGCTTGTTATCGCCTTGACCCTGATTTACAGGCAGCACATGCCCGTGCACCATGGATTTGTGTGTGGGATGACCATGAAACCGCCAATGATGATTGGGTTGGCGGCGCGCAAGATCACCAGCCCAATGAGGGTGATTGGAAAGTCCGCGCCAAAGCGTCCGTTCTTGCTTATTATGAATGGATTCCAATCCGTGAGCCTGAAAAAGGCAAACGCCCCGAATCCATCAATCGCGTTTTTGAAATTGGCAATCTGGCAACCATAATTATGATGGAAAACCGCTTAGTAGGGCGCAGTCGCCAAATCGATATACAAAATGCTTCTGATGTGAAATGGAGCGTGATTGATAATTCCGACAAGATGAATCCGATTGTGATTAATGAGCCAACCAAAGTGAGAGAAATTCTTGGCTTGATGGCGGCGGGCAATGAAATCCCAGAAAACTATGAAATTAAACCTGATTATGATTCTTTACGGGAGTCATTAAATGCCCCAGAGCGAACAATATTTGGTGCAGAGCAGGAAAAATGGCTTGAACAAGAAATAACAAAATCCGTAAAAACCAATAAGGCATGGCAAATTATTGGTAATCAGGTCGTCATGGCAAATTGCTTAGGAATTGATATCCCTGCATTTATGGGCAAAGATAGATGGGATAAAACCCTATCACATATGTCGCCAAAACTGCGCCCATGGGTTAAACAATTGGAAAATCTGCCCAAAGACCTTCCCTTTGGTTTTGATGGTTGGGATGCATACCCGGCGGCACGACAAAGAGTTGATGATATATTTGAGAAAACCAATTCTCGCACAATTGTGCTTTCTGGTGATAGCCACGCTTTTTGGCTGAATGAACTTAATAATAATTTGGGCAAAATGGTTGCCGCCGAAATTGGGACAACCTCTATAACCAGTTCCAGTCTTGGTGATATGTTGGGCGGTCTGGAGCTTGGCCCAGAATATAGCAACAAATGCAAAGAAGTTTTATTTTGCAATCATTTGACACGTGGCTATGCCGTATTAACGCTAAATAAGGATGAGGCAAAAGTTGATTTAATCGGCGTCAGCACCGTATTTAGTAAAGAATACAAACCATTCTTGTTAAAATCATCAATAATCAAACCAGCGTCAGATGGCGGGTTAGAGCGTTTAAAACTTATCTAGTGGTTTTTACGATATTTATTGCCTGATCCACAATAATGTCGATTTGTTCTTTGTTTATATTAATTCGTCTAACTACTATGTGGTAAAAGAAACTGCCGATAAGGGTGTTCATTGCGAAATCAATTGTTTCGCTTGGGGCATCTGGTACGATTCTTCTGAATTGCTTTTCATAATAGGGCGTAATCGCATTTAGGTGTAGATTAAAAACCTCGGCAAGTTCTGGTGATTTGTGGGCAATGGTTGCAACATTCAAAATTGCCCTGCCGCGATAATCGGCAAGATAATCTATGCCAATTTGCACCAAATTACAGATTGCATCACGTGGCGAAATATTCGTGTCTTCATCGGGACGCAGTGAATAAAGGGTTTCCCGCATTACCGATTGAACAAGTTTTGCTTTTGACGGGTAGCGGCGATAAATTGTGGCGCGATTACTTCCTACTTCTTTGGCAACCGCATCATAAGTAAGTCCATCATATCCTTCTTGGGATAATATTTTCCAAGTTGCCTGTATGATTTTTTTGCTTTTATCTTCATCAAATGGCCGCCCGCGCGGCCCGTGTTTTTTAGCACTAGAATCAAGAATAATAGCAGCGTCTTTTTCCATAATGCTCAGGCTATATCATAAATATTCAAATATAAACCCTTCAAGTGATTTAAATCTAAAATCATTGCACGAATATCTATGGTTATGCGATATTGAAAAATGAATGATGCGTTGGAACGGTTGAAATTAGTATAATCAACCGTCCAAAGCACGATTAATACGGCATTTCATTATTACTAATGCGTTTTGCAATTACTGGAATAACATCTTTTAAATCGGCAACCGAATTAACAACATAATTAGCGCCGGCATCAGCAAGGTTTTTGGCCGATTTTTTAACCATTTCACTTTGTTCATTTTTTGAAAGATTATTAAAATCTTGCTCTGAAAGACCAATGCCATTGCCGCTTGCGGCGACGCCAATTGTCCACATACCTGCCTCACGGCCTTCTTGAATGCCAACTTCAGCATCATCCACTTTTATACAAGCACGTGCAGGCCAAACCCCAAGTTCAACCAAAATTTTCCAAGCCATTAATGGTGATGGGCGCCCCTCTTTGGTTTCGCCAGCACAAACTAAGGTATCTGGTTCATAGCCTTGGTTGGCAGCATTAATAAGAATTGGCTGCATCATTTGTCGGCTATAACCAGTGCAAGATCCAATTTTAACGCCATTGCTTCGCAAAAATTCAACAACCTCTTTGGCGCCATCAATTAATTTTGAATATTTTGCTGCCGCATCTTCCATATGTGGGGTTACGTCGTTAAAAAGATGGTCAATGTCATGCTCTGTGAATGCCTGACCATGCACATTTGCCCATTTTTCGGAAATTTCAGGGAGTGAAAGAATGGATTTAATGTGTTCGCGTTTTGCCTTGCCCATAAAGGCACGGATTTGTGCATCCTCAAGCTCGATACCCGCATTGGAAAAGGTTTTATGCATCGCAACAACAGGGGCAAGGCAACCAAAGTCAATCATAGTGCCGGCCCAGTCAAATATTACGGCTTTAATTGGATAATTAGGCATTTATAACAACTCCATATTTATAAGGTTTTCTTCGGCAATTCCAAACGCGCTTGAAGCGCCCGCGCCACAAGTCACGATGATAAGTTTTACATTTTCTTCTGGTGTATCGTCTAAATAAAGACGGTTTGCAGCGGTCGCATAAGTTCCGGTCCATCTTTCGCGAATTGGCGGCGGTGCACCGATTACATGCGAATATTCATCAAGGATAAGGTCATCAATATAATCATGGGAAAAAGGGGCGTCGGGGTTTTGATAATCATGGCTATCACCAACTACCAAAGAACCATCAGACGACTGAACCGCGATTAAATGAATGCCTTCTTTTAAATGTTCGGCTTGTTCTTTTTGTAATTTTTTTCGTAATGCTTCAGCTTCTGGTAATTCGCTATAACCTAAATAGCGCGTAAGCCCAAGGTCAGACATAATTGCCCCCTTGAACTTAAAGCCAGGGTTTTCAAGGCGCATCATTTGCAATTTGCATTTTTTAATTCCAAGCGAAGCAATTAGTTCAGAATAAAGGCCATTTAAATTATCACCTGGGCAAACAACCGCATTCGCATATTTAATTGCCCCATTATTGGTATAGGCTTTGCCATTGGTTATCGATAAAACTGGCGAGTTGAAAAAGAATTTCACACCCATTTCATTCTTTAAAATATTTATCAGAAAGGGTAGAGCCTCACGCGATTCAACTCTTATTTCATGGGGGGAATATAAAACGGATTTTATTTTTGCTGTGAATGGAATATCTGTTTCAGATGGTTTTAAGATGCGGCACTTTTCGCCCATTTCGGTTTTTAAAAACGCCTCTATAACGCCCTCTGCTTCGGGGCGACGTGCCGCCATATAAAGCCCTTGATGCAAAACTTTTAGATTATGCTTTTGCGCAATATCTGCCCAAATATTACGGGTGCGCATACAAAGATTGTAAAAGTGCCCACGTTGTTGCCCTGTAACTGTGACAAAACCAAAATTACGGATAGATGCCATAAAGGGGGCTGAATTAGCCTCGATGACAGCGACTTTTAGACCTGCCAAGCTCGCAAGATAGGCGTGGGCAAGACCAACAACTCCCGCGCCAACAATCACTAAATCATATTTTTCATTATCCAACATATTGCACATTTAAACCACCTCTGAATAAAGGGTTTTATTGTTGGAATTTCTGAATTCAATTTTCATTTCTTGGGCATTAATTTCCACAATCAGAAATCCAAGTTCAGATTTGCAGAATTTAGTTCCTGCTACTGCTTCAACTTTTCGGGCTTCTGAACCTGAACCAGAAGTTATCGCCGTAAAGCCATCACGAACAATATATTGCAAATCATGGTCGTGACCGTTGATATAGGCTTTGACATTGTGCTTTTTTAAAATTGGCAAGACGCGTGCAATCATTTCCTTACCGTCGCCATGCACACTGCCGCCTGAAAAGATGGTGTGGTGTCCGATTACCAATTTTGTTTTTGCATTTGATGCCGCCAGTTCAGTATCAAGCCAGTTTAGTTGCCCCTCAACATCTTGATTGGCAATTTTGGCAATTTGTTCAGGTGATGGATTATCATTTTTCCAAACGATTGGCGTGGTATCAATAACAAATATATCAATATCTGGCGCATAAGTTGGAATTTTATAATAGCGCGATGGCATTTTCCAATGCTTTGAGATTTGGCTATATTCCACTTGTGCCTGTGGGTTGCCACCATAATCATGATTGCCAAGCGCAACATACCAATTTTTTTGCAAAGACGGCGCATTATAAACATCTTCAAAAGATTTTTGCCAATGTGGGTCATCAATGGATTTTACACCCGCATTATAAAAATTATCGCCAACCGAAATTATAAAATCACAAGGCTTTTCGGTTGCGGTATCGGCCATTGCTTGTGCAACCATTTTTTGTTGCGGAGTACCATAACGCCCCCAGTCGCCAATTACCAAAAAACGTAAAGATTTTTGATTTTGTGCTAATGCCTGCGTTTCAAGCAATGTTGCAATTGCCGAACCCGCGAATAATTGTCTTAATAAAGACCGGCGACCAATTTTGAATATGTCTTTTGTCATTTTATAAAACCATTCTGCCAATGCCTGGGTCGGTTTTGCTGGCCTTTCCAGTTTCCACATGTCCGGCATAGTGACGCAACCAATTTTTAGACTGATTATGTGACATTTTTAGGCTGTACCAGCCGGAAGAATTCACAAGTGAATAAGAAATATTGGCTGACTTTGTTGGGTTGAGGATGATTGTTATTTTTTGCTGTTCGCTGCCTGAAACTTTATATTCATCATCCATCGCCAATTCGATTTCTATGTTTTTATCGGATTTATTGATAATGGCGATTGTGATTGCACCTGTTTTATAGTCTTCGTTGAAAGTGATTTCCAACGGGTCTTGAATTGGCTTGTCATTCGACACAGTTCGTCCTGCAAAATGACGATAAAAACCATTTGGCCCATGAATGTGAAGATCATAAATATCGCGGTCTTTTAAGTTCCAATTACCTGCCTTATAGCTTTGCCCCTTGTCTAATGTATAACGCCAAGGCCCAGAAATATCATATGCGGCGTGGTCATGAATTGTGAAAACTGCACCCGAAGTGCCTTCATTGGCAAGGGTTACAAAGAAATTTCCATTTTTGGTAACTGCATCGGCTCTTAGGCGATATGGGGCAGGGCGCAGGCCCATTTGCCCCTCAACCTGCCCACCTGCTGTTTGCAATTCAGGGATTTTTAAAGATGGTTGCATGGCGGAGTATGCAAGCCGTTCTTTATAATCATCGGTATTCGGTAGTTTCAAATCTGCTAATTTATTGTTTGGAGTTTTAAAATCAAAGGCGGAGGTTAAATCACCGCAAATTGCCCTGCGCCAATCGCTGATATTGGGTTCATAAACGCCAAAACGCTTTTCTATGAATTTAATTGTTGAAGTATGGTCAAATACTTCGGAGCAAACATAACCGCCACGTGTCCAAGGCGATATAATCATTGATGGAATGCGTATTCCAAGCCCCAAAGGCTGTTTGCCCTTAACACCAATATGTGGATCTGCGTCATAATCCTTGAATTCACCAGTAACATCAACGCCACTATAACCATCGGCTTCGCTTGCGGGTGGCATCGGCGGCAACATATGGTCATAAAAACCACCAGCTTCATCATAATTTATAATGAAAGCAGTTTTGGCAAAAACTTTGGGGTTTGATAATAATGCCTCAATAAGTTTTGCAGTTAAATTTTCACCATCAGCCGGTGTCCAGCGTGGGTGTTCAGACAGTGCGGCGGCGGTTACAATCCATGAAACTTGTGGCAATTTATCGGCCATTACATCCTTTTTGAATGCCTCAACCAATTGCACACCGTCTGAGCGGGTGCGGTCTACCCCCTCTTTATGTTCAGATACCCAAGAGCGACCACGCTTATAAAGGTTTGAATTTTTGTCACACGGGCGAAATGGCTTGAATACAGACAATATATTATCACCAAAATTGTCATATTCTTGATAGACTTTCCATGAAACCCCCGCCTTTTCTAGGCGTTCGGCATAAGTTGTCCATTCGTATGCCTTTATTGGCATATCTTCGTCCATATTAGCGCTTGGGGTTTCATCTTCACCATAATTGCTAAGGACAGGAATGCCACCAACTTTGCCCGCGCCATTGCAGCCTGTCCATAAATGTAGGCGATTAGGATAGGTTTGGGTCAAGGTTGAACAATGATAGGCGTCAAGAATTGTAAAGTTCGCGGCAAGTGCATGATAAAATGGCAGGTCTGATGCTTTGTAATATGCCATACGGTTGTGCATTTGTTTTGAAAGCCCCCATTGGTCATAATGCCCATCATTCACAATTAAAGTTGCCGCATGGTGTCCTTGATCTGCACCATCAACAACATAGGCATTTGCAGTTTTTGAATCTGCCCAATATGGCATTACATAACCATCTCTATGCTGTTCAGATGGTTGCCGCCAAACGCTATGCCCATTTCTTAGCTTTAATGGCCGCGGGTCACCTTGCCCACGAACGCCAGGGAAATTGCCAAAATAATGATCGAACCCACGATTCTCTTGCATAAGAATTACGATATGCTCAATATCCTTTATTGAACCAGTGCGATTATTGGCGGGCGTTGCCATCGCCTTTTCAAGGCTGCTAAGCATTGCAATGCTAATACCTGCACTGGCGGCGGTAATAATATTGCGGCGATTTGGATTGAATGGGTTGCTCATGGAAGTCTCCATCGAATTGCGTATTTGACAACATGTCTGCGGTTTACCAAGAATATATATTCAATATATTTATAATAATTGTGTCAGTATCATTATTTTATTATATAAAAATACAGTCAGAAATCTTACACCAATCTTCAAAATTGGCTTGTTTTGGCTGTCTGCTTTATTTCTACCATAAGTTTTTAGGTGCGTTCTAGCGGAATTATAAGCTAATATGCTACTTTACGGCATTTATATGCGATATTTTTATAAAGAATAAAAAAGCGTTAAGAAACTTTCATATTAAAAAACTATAAGACACTCAGTTTCATTATTTGTTATTATATATAGCAATTAAACGGGCTTATAAAAATCGATATATGGATGAACGATTGGGCACGGAATGAAACACTAATGCGTCACCAAAGCTGTTGGAACCCAGGAGTGTTAAAATGTTTAAAAATTTAAAAAAACTTACGCGGATTGGATGCCGTGCAGCCCTTTTGGGCGGCGCATCTTTATTGGCAATGCCGGTAATATCTGCTTATGCACAAACTCAGGATACAGATGCTACTGCGAATGACAAGAATGTAATTCTAGTTGTTGGTCAGCGTCTTTCAAATGCAAACTCAATTAATCAGCAAAAAAATTCGACAAATATTGTCAATGTTATTTCTGCCGATGATTTGGGCAAATTACCCGATGCGAACGTTGCCGATGCCTTGGCACGCGTTCCGGGTGTAACTGTTGTGGTTAATCAGGAAACTGGTGAAGGCGAATTCGTTTCAATTCGTGGCTTTGGCGGTACTTATAATGCCTATGCCATTAACGGCGTTCGCGTTGCGCTTACCGATACTGATAGCCGTAAAATGTCAATGACGGTTCTTCCGCCAAACGGTTTGAAATCAATAGTTGTTTCAAAAACCCTTACTCCTGATATGGATGGTGATGCGATTGGTGGTACTGTGAATTTCATTACCCCCAATGCGTTTGACTTTAAAAAAGATGTATTTCGTGCCTTCGGTAGCGTTGGTTATAATGACCGTGCCGAAGCTCAGGGCGAAAAATCAACCGCAAGCCAAATTCAACTTGATGCCTCGCACCTTTTTGACAATGGTAAATGGGGCGTATTTGGCTCTGTAAACTATGGTAAATCATATTATCACAATGAAGAAACCGAAAATGATGGCGAGTGGGAGCCATACCACTTCCGCCTAAACTCTACTGAGGCAATTGACGACCGTTCAATGTATTTGCCGGGTATCGACCTTGATTATCGCCGTGGCGAGCAAGAAAGATATGGCGGTAACTTCTCAATCGATTATCATGATGACAACAATAAACTATATTTCCGTGGTCAATATGCGAAGCTAAACCGTACCGGCACAAATGATTACACCGATGAAAGAAGCCGTAAAACTAATCGTCTTAAACAAGTTAATGTTGATGACACAAGCCTTTTACAACCTGAGCAAATGATTACTGGTCACGATGCGCGCGGTAATATTTATGGTTATAACACTAGCCAAATTCGCGATTCTGATGGTGACGGCACGATTACAGATAGAGATACGCAAACATGGTATCGCATACATAATCCAGATAATACATATAGCTATACCCAATCCAAACCTGCGGGCGGTGTTTATGACACTTATGGTTCGCAAAGTTCGTATTGGTCATTATATGGTCGTTCTGGTGTATGGGACCCAAAGGCATTTCAGTTTGCCCGTTCATTTGAAACCCAAGACCAAGAATCAGATCTTGCAACCTTTAACACTGGTGGTACAAGCCAATATGGTGATTGGACCTTTGATTATGATCTAAGCTATTCATATGGTAAAAAAGGCGACCCAGGTCATTATAGCATCGGCTTCAATTGCGATAAATGTTCAACCGACCCAATGTTTACCTCAACCGGTATTCTTTGGTCTTCATTTGACCCACGTTTCCCATTGGCGCAATTACCCGCCTATGCACAAAATGTTGATCACCGTGATGATTTATTGCCATTCGATGGTGCTGGTTTTGACAAATATGAACAAACAGATAAGCGCACGGCTTTGAAATTTGATGCCAAATATAAAATGAATAATTTCATTGATTATGTGAAAATTGGCTTCAAATATTATAAATCTGAACGTGATTATGATTACACCCCAATTTGGGACGGTACTGTTGATGGCACTTCACTTGAAAATTCAACATTGGCCAGCTCTGGTCTTGTTGAACGCCAAGTTACAGGCATCGACCATAACACATATTATTATGGCTCAATCTTAGACCGCGCCAAAGTTATTGCCGCGATTAATGCTGCCAAGGCAGCTAATCCGACAACTTATTCTTATGCCGATTTAAACGCGGATGACAAAAAGGGCAGCGAAGCGGTAATGGCGCTTTATGGTCTTGCCAACATGCATTTTGATGATTTAACGGTTATTTCTGGCCTTCGGGTTGAACGTACCGATGTTAAAAATACCGCATGGGTTGATGATGGTAATAATTCAGGTTTTGGAACCACCAAAAAAGATTATACTGTTGCACTTCCTTCTGTAACCGCAATTTGGCGCTTGGGCTCAAAAGTGGTTTATCGCGGTGCTTTATGGACCAGTTTCTCACGCCCTGAATATACAAATATTCTTCGTGGGGAATCGGTCGGCAGAAACTCGGCACACGAAATTGTAAGCATTTCACGCGGCAACCCTGACCTTAAGCCGGCATATTCAACCAATCTCGACATGTCGGCTGAATATTACCCAGATCGTATGAGCGTGGTTAGTGCGACCCTTTTCCACAAAAACATTGACCATTTCATTTTCACTAATGGACAAGCGGTTGATGCCGATACCCAAGACGGTACAATCACAATCACCCAGCCACAAAACGGTAAAACTGCAAATATTACCGGACTTGAACTTAATTTGATTAAGTCATTTGACGGCATGATTGCGCCATTCGATGGTTTTGGGGTTGAAGTTAATGCAACCTTCCAAACCTCTGAAGCCGATACAGGAAAAGCATATCGTGCAGGTAAAAAGACACCGTTTATTCAATGCCCAGACAGGCAATATAACGTTGCACTAACTTATCAAAAATATGGCATTGAGGGTAAATTGGCATATCAATATTCGGGTGAATATATCGAAGATTTCCGCGATAATGCCGTTGATAAATGGGTGCAGCCAAATAAATCGCTTGATTTGCACTTACGCTACCATGTGAGCGAGCAAATGACAGTTGATTTCGATGCCCAAAATATCCTTGATGGACACCGTTATTATACAACAAAAGGCAAAAGCCCATCTTATCAAAAAGACTATATGGAACCGGGTCGTAACTTTGTATTGCGCTTTGCATATAGCCATTAATCATATTTCATAACTTCCCTTCCAAGAAAAATACCCCGAATTTAACGATTCGGGGTATTTGCATTTTGTCGGGATTCTGCTTAGATAAATCTTATATTTTTTTAGCGTGGCAGGTTATGTCTGATTCAATCGACGGTTCTAGTGATAAGAATAATGAACGTGTAAAAGCCAGCGAGCGCACAAAGGGAAGACGTGAAGCCAATGGGTTGTCGATTGGTGCATTGCGGGCATTTGTAACAATTGTTGACCAAGGCAGTTTTTCCAAGGCGGCGCAAGAATTGGGGGTTTCTCAACCCAATGTTTCCAACCAAATTATTGCCCTTGAACAGGCGTGCGGTGTAAGGCTTTTGCACCGCCGTACCCAGAATCAAACCCTTACCGAGGCGGGGCGTGAGCTTTATACACGTGCACGCCTAGTTATTAACCGTATGGATGATTTTGAATTTATTGCGCGGCAATTTATCGGCCTAAAACGTGGTCGTCTTGTGGTTGGGTATTCGATTCCGTCGGTGGCGCTTAAATTAATTGGTCATTTTATGCGAACCTATCCCGATATTGAGGTTTCGGCAAAGCATGGAAATACCAATGATTTATTAGGAAGCCTTGGCGATTGTCGTACCGATGTTGCACTTATTTCACTGCTTGAACCCGATCCCACGCTTGCCTGTCATTTGGTTGCACCCCAAGGGCTAAATCTTTTGATACCTGCAAGCCACCCATTTGCATCACGATCTGAAATCCATGTTGAGGATTTATCAGGGCTTGCGCTTGTAACCCGTGAAGAGGGTTCGGTCACACGGGCATTGACAATTTTGGCACATAAACAAGTTGGCCTTGAATTTAGACCTGTTTTCACCGTTGAAAGCCGTGAGGCAATCAAAGAGGCGGTGGTCAATGGCATGGGATTCGGCACGATTCTTGATGGCGAGATTGGCGAAGATAAAAGGTTAAAAGCACTCCCACTTTTGGGGCTTGAGCAAAAGGCTGGCGTATATCTAACCTGTCTTAAAGAAAATTTGGAAATTCCGGCGGTTAATGCCTTTATCAGAATGTCAAATGGCGGTCTTTGATTTTAACGCTTGGTAAAATCCCTTCAAATACAGGTAATTAGATCATGAAATGCGTGACTTGCAGTGATTTTGACAAAATCACTGTGTTTAAATCGCAGTCAATGTAAATAATTTTTAGATATATATATTAACTTCACATATGAATTTTATTATATTCAATAGTGAAACGGAATATAAGAATCTAATAAATGTCTATGCAAAATCTTGAAAAACAATCATTTGTCAAAATGCAAACAAGCCCATCGCAGTCAGAAAGCGATACCAATACTTCGCCCAATCGCCGCGAGTGGCAAAAGGCAAATATTGATGAACAAGGTTGGGATATTATAAATCGCGATGCCGATGCGTTTTTTCATCAATCAGTCTCATCGCCTTGTCTCTCGGCACTTGTAAGTGCAAATGGAAGTTGGTTGGTTGATACTGCTGGCAATAAATATCTCGATTTTCATGGAAATAATGTTCATTTATTGGGGCACGCAAACCCTGAGATAATCGCCGCCATCAACGCACAAATGCAGGATTTGGCATTTGTTCCAAGGCGTTTTACCTGTGAACGTACTGTCGAGCTTGCTGAAAAACTGTGTGAGCAGTTCAAAAATAACACTGGCCACGCTGGGCGAGTATTGTTTGCCCCAAGTGGAACGGATGCCATTGAGATTGCATTAAAAATTGCCCGCGCGACAACCGGTCGTCATAAAACCCTTTCGTTTTGGGATTCTTTTCATGGTGCTGGTTTTGGTGCGGCAAGCGTTGGCGGTGAATCGCTTTTCCGTTCGGGGCCAATTGGGCCATTGATGGCGGGTGCAAACCATATTGCGCCATTTAATTGTTACCATTGCCCTTATGGTCATCAAGACATTGAAACTTGTGGCCTTGCGTGTGCAAATATGGCGGCCTACGCCCTTGAGCGAGAGGCAGACATCGCAGCGGTAATTGCCGAACCAACCCGTGTTGTCCCTTATATTCCACCCAAAGGATATTGGAAAAAGGTTCGGGAAGCGTGCGATAAACACAATAGTCTGTTGATTTTTGATGAAATTCCAAGTGGTCTTGGGCGCACCGGTAAATTCTTTTCTTTCGCGCATGAGGATGTTGCGCCAGACATGGTTGTATTGGGCAAGTCTTTGGGCGGTGGTATTTTGCCGATGGCAGCGGTTATTGCGCGTGCCGATTTAGACGGTGGTAAGGATTGGGCCTTTGGTCATTATACGCATGAAAAAAATCCGGTTATGGCAATGGCGGCATTAACTACCATAAAAATTGTTGAACGAGACAATCTTGCAAAACGTGCAGAGGAATTAGGAAGTCGTGCGATCCAAAGACTTAGCGCCCTTGAGAAGCGATATAAATTTATCGTCAATGTGCGGGGGCGTGGGCTTATAATCGGGCTTGAAATTGTAAAAGATAAAGTTTCGCAAGAACCTGATTTAGAATTGGCAGACAAAATAATGTATCATGCCCTTTCATTTGGGCTTTCGTTCAAAATAACAATGGGCAATGTTATTACTCTTACGCCGCCTCTAACTATAAGTGATGATGAATTTGATCTGGGGTTAAGCAAGCTTGAACAGGCTTTTGCATGCGTTTAGTGGCAATTTAAAAATTAAATTGCCACTTTTCTTAAATCATTGAGCCAATATTCAATATCATGAACATTGCGTCCCGGTGTTTTTGCTAAATCATCGGCAACGCGAACTTTGATTAAATCATCGCGAAATTCATGTTGTTCAAATAATTTAATTTCATCCTCATTCATCAAACCCCCCTGATCCTCAAATGATGCTTTGCTAGTTGGTGTTAGTTTGTCATAATATGATTTATTTACGCTCACTAAATAGCGTTTTGCATTCGCATGTTGCGCAATTAATTCGCGAATCCGATATGGCATGATTTTTACAAGCATATTTGAACCATATTGTTCATGATCACGAATGTGGCATTGTTGGTGGGCGATATCGTGCAAAAGCCCAGCAATTTGCAATTCTTTATCATTTGGTGACATAATTTCTAATTCACATGCGGTTTGTAAACCGTGATCTAGTTCTGAAAGTCCTTCAACCTCGCAAACCATGTTCTTCATGATTAGCAAATATTGTTCTAATTCTTCAATGTTTTCAAAGTGGTTGATTTTGGGGAAATTGCTCATTTGCCACTCCTGATAATTCGATTTTTTCATGATTGATTTTAAAAACGCGGAATTTGAAATATGCCACGGATAAAAGTGCAAATATTGTAATTAATATTGCCGAATAGATGCAGGCATTCATAAAAAAGTTTAGCCAGCTTAGTTTTAAATTGCCGAAATTTTTAAACAGCAGCAACCCAACAGAACCGGCATAACCACTAGAATCTGCAAGATACATAACAAACGCTGCGTTCCCTGGGCTATGAACTGCCGCAGTAAGACGATCAACTAAGACGCTATTATAGGGTACGTATCCGGTATAAATGCCCGCGCCCACCATTATCATCCAGCTTATTGGGCCAATTAAGTGGGCTTGAAAGGCAAGCGTTGCGACAAGTGCAATTAAAGCACCGCCAATAATCATTAAATGATAAAATAAAACGGCGTTTGTATTTTTCTTGATTATAGTCGTTAAAGAGAACATCGCCATTACAAATAGGGCAACTGGCAATTCGGTTAGTGATAGAATCGCGGGTTCATCTTTAAAGCCAAGCGCGCCCCATATCTCAACCGCAAAATTATCGCGAAAGTCGCGTAATGCGGTAAGTATCACATAGGTCAGAATCAGCATCAAAAGCCCAAAGCCAGTTTTTTTGACAAATGCAACCCGTTGTTCATGATACATTGGGGTTCTTTCCATGCGTGCGTCTTTATCTTCTTGGGTAGGCGGTGGTGTTTGCGCAAGGAAAAAGACCGATATCAACATTATTGGGAAAAATATTGCACCAGTAAGTGCTGGCATCCATAATTCAGGCACGCCATATTCAATAACAAGGCTTCGACCCACCGATTTTACAACACCTGATGAAACAATGAAACTTACTGTAAGGCCTGCCCCCAATATATCACTGGTACGACGCCCCTCAAGATATGAATAAACCAACCCCCAAATCATCCCAAGCGGAAGGCCGCTTCCAAATATTGCGAATATTTTTAAAGGTGCTGGCACGATTGCAAATGCAATTAAAAATACCAATGAAATGCTTATCATGCCCACAATCATATATGGGCGCATATTTGGGTTTGCCTCTGAGTTAACTTTAATTCCAAGCATTTTGGATAGCGCATAACCAAACACTTGGGCGATTACGATTGCAACTTTGAAATCAATACCATACGCCCAGCCTGCAATGTGTTCATAGGTTCCAACCGCAAAGGGTTTGCGAAATGCATACATTGAAAAATAGGTTATGAATGCAGCACTAAGACCATATAGGCCAATCCAAAACGACCCCCCGCGTTCAACAAATTTGGTTATTTTACTCATTGCAATCTTTCTTTATTATATAGTGCAATGTCTGAACGGATGGATTGATTTATATGCGCTTGTTCATGTTGCGCGCCAGGCTAACAAGACAAGAATCGTAATAAAGCTTTATTTATAGGCTGTTTTAATCGCGCCAACAAAGTTCAAACATAACTTAATTATTATTTATCTAGCGCTATTATAATTATTATTTATGATGGTTTGATTACAAGCATTTGCTCAAATTGTTAAAATGCAGAATGAAACATATAATATAAATGAAATCATTCTTTGTTTAATGATGAACGCAAAAGTATATATATTAGTGGTGCATAGAAACGATTCTATTATCGTATAATAGCCCATTTAATATGGTTGTTTTGTTGAAAACATATATAAATTAATAAGTATGAACCAAATCCAATGTGTGCCTTGCTGTTAAGCGGTTTGATTCCATTAAATATGAATAGGAAATGGGGTTAAATAAATTATTTCGTGTTTGTTTAAAAGGGTGGTCTATTTAACTATAATGGACATACAACCATTCACTTTGTTTCGCTATTTACGATTTAACTAATAAAATTAATACGTTGAAATTAAATGCAAACTTTAAAACAGCATTGGCTGCAAGTCGCTGTTGACTCTAGCATTTGAAAAGAATACTTAGTGCGTCCTCAAACAACGAGCGGCAACAAACTGGCGGAAATCAAAATCCGGTAGGTTTTTTATTCTCTTGTGTTTGGGTTAAGTTTGGAAAATTTCGTTTTTGATATTCGCTGAACTTAATGCATTGTTGGCTGCAGATAGTGGTTGACAGTGTTGGCTGAAGCTACTAGTTAAGCCGACCTCAAGC
>APMI01002974.1_pt1 | contig 81382 bp, 78 predicted proteins | sample 667938 | NCBI WGS metagenome assembly APMI01 (sample SAMN01084076, study PRJNA167559) | wastewater metagenome | biome: Wastewater | place: Denmark: Ejby Moelle, Odense | collected 2011-11-28 | reverse complement strand
GCCTTCAGAGCTTTGATTGAAGTCATCGAAAGATTCTTGGTCCAGTTCGAAGAGTTCATTCTCTACCCCAAGATCTTCCAGATTCCAAAGGAGAAAATCGTATAGAAGATAGTTGAAAAAGACAGAGTTGTTTCTCTACCAACTCAGGATGAAAGATCCATTAAGATGGAACTTACCCTGTCCCTTCTGATTGAGAAGCTGATCGTTGAAATCAAGAGAATCAAGAAGGATAACCCCAACATTAATCTTCAACTGGAGGATGACGTCAAGCTCATCTTCTTCACCGAAATCGAACAGGGCAGCAACCTGGTGAGCGGCGACTTCAACGCCAAGCTCAAGTCCTTCGCAGACTCCGTGTACCGCAAGTTTGAGTCACTCGGAAACTGGTCGATTGATCATCAGATGATGCTCAACAGCTTCCTGCAAGAGAGATTCCTGATGGCCAACCTCGTCAAGAACGCTAACCTGGAAATCGAAAAGGCCAAGACCATTTCTCTCAAGCGAGACGAGTCCTTCAAGAGGTACGAATCCGAAATCGGTGTGTTGTAGGGCTACATTGGAAAGATCAGGTCCAGCATGTTATCCAGCGGTCTCACCACAGAGCAGGAGTCCATTTTGGGCAATATTCTGCGCGAGTTCGACACATACGTCACCACCAGAGTGATCGGAGAACCAACCAGAATGCTCGGTGACTTGGCCATTAGCGATGCCAGAATTCAGAGCCTCATCAGAGAAAAAGACACCGAAATCTTGAAACTGAGAGACAGAATTTTCGCAGTCGAGAAGAGCAGAGTTTCTGGAGCCACTGGAGAAGCTGCCAACAAGATCATTGAGGTGCTCAGAGGCGAAAATGTAAAACTCAAAAACAGCTTATCTCAACTTCAAACTGAACACGGATCAGCAGAATTGGTTGTTAGCTTGAAGAGTTAAATAGGAGATTTACAGCGTAGAAACCTTGAACTAGAACAAGAGAATTCTAACTTACACACAGACCTCATGAACGTGAAAAGAGAGTATGATGTCAAGCTTCAAGTTTATGGTGAGAATGCTAAACTGTCTCACATCACTTCAGGTGATTCTGCATTAAGAAGCCCTAATATGAGAAGCCCAGTTCAGGACTATAGCATGAAATCGCCTGATTACTCTGCAAGTCTTGTGGACTCTCAAATGAAATCAGGCACTGGTGACAAATCATCAAGAGTTGGTGACACCTCACGATCATATGGACTTGCTGAATCCGGACACTCAGGAACAGGAGTAACTCGGCAAGCTGACCAGTCAACATCTCGTGGCGCTTCATCTTCAGTATCAGGCTCAGGAGTATACCAAAGTGGCTACAGTGGAACTGGATCATCAGCAGTTGGTGGATCGTCAGCAGTTGGCGGAACATCAGCAGTTGGCGGAGCAACATCAACAACATCAAGATACCAGGCAGGCGGAGCAACTGGAGCAACAGGCACTACAGGAGCAACTGGCCTCACCGGTTCAGGAGCCTACATGTCTGGATCAGGAGCCACATATCAAAGTGGAACAGGTGCAACAGGTGCAACTGGAGCAACCTATCAATCAGGAACAGGATATCAGTCTGGAACAGGTTATCAATCAGGTACAGGCTCGTCATTCCAATCAGGAACCAGCGGATACCAATCTGGATCAAGCTTCTCATCTGGAACTGGCTTGAGTGGAGCTGGAGGAGCCACAGGTACAGGAGCTTCTTATTCTGCCTCAACATTCAGAAGTGGTACTGGAACAGGCTATGGAACAACAACTCAGCAAGGTGGCAGCACTGGCACCGGAGCAACTGGCGCAACTGGAACTAGCGGAACTACAGGAACTAGTGGCACTACTGGAACAAGCGGCACATCTAGGTACGGAGGTTCTAATTACTCCACGTACAGAGGCCCTGGTAACAACTGATTTGTTAAATTTATTTTTAATAATCTGCAAATAGTATAATTTAAATATTTAATTCAGTATTCTTCGTCTTCCTCGCGGTTAAACATAATCTCATGAGTCACATTGACAAACTTCTCTCGCTTCTTCTTCTTGCGTCCGTTTTTGCTCACCTTCTCCCCCTATTTCTTACCAATATCACTCTGTTTTTGCAGTGATAACAAATCTGGAAAAAGTTCAGCTTGTTTTTCCAAGTCAAATTTAATTTGCTGCTTTGGCTATTAGATTTTATTAGTAAATGAGGTCTATTTTTGAGGTTATGTTTAGCATTTGTCTGAACTTGAGCTGATGAGTGATGGGAATGAGTGCTCGTTTATGTCGCTGGGATCAAGGCTTGGGGGCAATTTTACATCAAAATAGTACATTGATTGCTGCTGTTCCTTTAATTTTTTGATATATGCTTCATTCTCTTCATACTATTTCTTAAGCTTCTCACAAAGATACTCCTGCTGCTGATCACGTAGCTCCTTTTGCTTGATAAGTTAATTGAATTCTTATAAAAATTTAGCCATAACTGGCTCGCTGACATAGGTTTGGATATCAATAACCACTACATCGACTTATGAACCACTATTGAAGATGAGAAGCTCCTTATATTATGGTTAATCTAGAGTGAAATCGAGTTCCTATTTCAGCAATACACTGGACTTAAGGGTTAGTATGGGCTTATCTTTAACAGGATTGACATACTTCTTGCAGATCTTATGTAAAAATATTAAACTTCCCGACTCCTACTGGTAAAAAGAGTTCAACCTCTGTCGCTCCTCTTCCGTAATTATTCTTAGTATTGTGTTGTCTATTAGCACTTCATTTTACCGAAGATTAGTATGCGTGTGGAGGCTAATCTTTTCATTACTTTTGCTGATTTTCTCTGAAACAAGTGTCATAGCCTACATCAGATAGTGATAATTGCGATTAGATTCAAGAGTTTTAGCTAACTATGCCTTTATTTGCTCTAATTCACTTTCAAATAAGGGGATTATAGCTTTTGTCCTCATTCGGATGACACTGCTACAATTCAAATCCTACATTTTGGTCTCTGCATCATATACGTATTGTCCTTGTCTGTACTTTAGCCTAAATGATATTGTATCGTTAGTCTATAATTATTTATCGTATTTTGGTTCGCACGTTTTAAGCTCGCACTTTTCGATAACTTCTTTACAGACAGGGCAAGTGAAGCAATTCTTTGCTGCCATTACTAGATGTGTACATTTTGTAAAATGCATAAGGATGCAATGGAAACAGTAAATGTGACCGCAGTATGTTATTTGGGGAGCTATTATGTCCTATTACAGACAGATTGAGCATCGCACGAGCTCTCGACTACGATAAAGCACTTTCTTTATGAACATCCATTAATTTTTTTTGCTAACCCTGAACAGATGATTTTCAGTTTCAGTAGGCAAGTCGCATACATCAATCACCATTCTTAATCTGCCAAGAAAATTGTCTTTTGTCGATTTTACTGTGTATTTTTTCCTGATTATCTTAACAGGTACTTGCTGCGAATCGGGCGCTTAATATTTCTAGGGTCAATGATATCAGTGTGAAGATAAGCTCTAAACCCTAGATTGTCACTAGGTACACTTTCTCCTTTCTTTGAATATTTCTTCTTCTTTAGAGTTATTTCCTCGCCTTCGCTATCGCTGTTCATGCACAATCAAAGAATTATATAATTTAAGCTCATTATGATTATAAAAACACATTGGATATTTGATAATTATTTGATTTCTGAACTTTTTAGTTTAAAATGTAGTATAATTAATCGCAGCAATAGTAAAGAGTTATTTAAAGTAGCCTATACAGATCAGAAGTGACCTCTGATGAAAAGAGGAACAAAAAGAGCGACTCCTACTAGAATCAAGAATCCAAAAATTATAAGATCATCAATAAAGCCAACTAATCCGAAGATTTTTTCAGGGACTAAGTCGATTGGTAAAATTAAGTAAAAGAGTGCGGCCATGACAACTTTAAAGAAGTACATGCTTCGAATGAACAAAATCCAAAACATAGGGCGGGCCATATGTTTTGCTACTCTCTTCAGGACGTAAGGGAGCTCTTGTATTCTACGTATCAAAGGCCGATTATCATCAAATCTAGAGTTATATTATCTTATTTTTAAAATTATCTCGTCTCGGGTTCCTTCAGGGGCTTCGTCGTCTTCAAAGGACCGAAACATTGTGGTTATTGGTTTTCTGCACAGAGGGCATGCTATTTTTTAATGAGTTCTTTAGTAAATTGTGAAGAGGCATTATGAGCAGAAAGAGTGACCACATGTACCAGCGACTTAAAATTTTTTAGGCTGTTCCAAACAGATCGAACATTGGTCGGCTCCAAAAGCAGGATGTCGATCAACAGGATCAGCCGCAGCATGCTATTACCCAAATACATAAATGTATGCTTTTCGCAGTATCTGAGAGATTTGATTTCGAAATGTGAATGCTGTAAGAGTCATTATAGTAAATATGGGCATGAGCACGAAGAAGACTTCTGAGCCGACTGCTTCCATATGTCTAATGATACGCTTATTATAAATAGGTAAAATTTAATCATTTAAAGTTCTTGCTGGGCTCGGTTTAGCAAGTGTAAAATCTGTCATCTTCTACTATTTTTCTAAAATTTTTATGTGTGGATGTGCTTTTATTCTCTTAAAGCATTTTATTTCGTTTGATCATATACATAATCTATTAATTTTTCTATTGTAACTTCCATTTTAATGATCGAACCAGTCGATTCAGCTACTATTATTTTGATACTCGCTCAATTTGAGTAGTCGGAAATTCAAAAAAATGATGTAGACTTTTTTCGATTTTTTCATGTTTTTATCTTGTTAGCTTTGCAATTTTAGTCTCACTTTTGTACAACTCTTCAGCAAGACCTTTTATTTGCCTACCTACTTTATCATCTCGTTTAGTCAAATCAATAATTTGGTTCTAAAATTGCAAGTCCTTACCACTTGATATAGACTTCTTCATACTCTAGATCAAAGCATTCAATTCAATAATGTTTCTTATTAATTTCTCGTTTGTTTTCTTTAGGTCATTGTTCTAATATTCGTACTTTTCTATAAGCTGCTCGGCAATTTCGAGAAGTTTGCTAACATTCTCATATTTTTCCTCCATCATTACGACGTAGTCGTGGTAAGCAGATAAGTCTAAAGTCTCACCAATATCAGACTATATAGAAGTGCGAGATTTAGCCAATCTCCCGTCCATTTTTACTAGCAAATTATATTAAATAAGAGAAAATTTTCAATTATCTACATCAATTTGCTTTTCTAATTTTACTCCAACACTTTTTCAAACTCAATTTACCTCAATAATAAATGCAAAATTTCATTTATATTGCAAATTGTATAAAATAGCTTGTGAGTAGATATTTCAAGTAATATATAATAATTCTTTGTTTATGCAGCCAAACGAAAAAAAGGTTCTTCTTTATAATTGGGAAGCCTTAAAGATTGTCCTGCCTTATCTTAAACTATCGGATCTGCTGGCTTCTCGACCAGTTTCTAAGTAATGGCAATTTCACCTTAATGAGTACATCAAGAAGTATGTGATACCTGACTCTTATACTGACTTGTCCGCTGATGCTTTCCAAACAGCTAAATTAGTCTTCCATCGCAGGCTCATGCTCAGAGAGCTTAACAACGTCAAATAAATTGAATTTGCTGAAATTTGTAATCGCGTTGAAATTGGTAATTTCGCCAGTAAGTTCGAAACACTTGAGGGTAACACCTATATAGTTAAGAATGACAAGCTATCAACACTTACTAAGAAGGACTGGTATGATTCAACCAACGTTTTCAAACTACAGTCTAAGTTTTCTCAAGCCCGGATCTGTGGAAATTATCTTTATCTAATTCATGACTCACAAATACTAAGATACACGAACTCTCACTAGAATCTGTTTAACTAATAATTCATAATAGAAATAGGCAACTCAATTGACAGTCTAATTGTATCGCCGTCTGCAGTTTTAGTTCTGATTCGGAACGAGTTGAAGGACATGCAATATAGTTTTTTCACTAACAAAAATCCCACCCCTAAGAAAATTGAATTCCCTGTTTCAATTGATAACCCTGCCAATGACATTATGCTGGATTATGGAACTCACGGATTTATCATCTCTAGTTAAGGTACTCTGCATTAACTTTCCATATAAGAAAATGATGTTAAAGTTTCATAATTCAAGCCACTAAAGGGGAAAACAATATCAAAGTTAAAGTTTGGGCAAAAGCATTACTTTGCCTATGAACCCAAAAATAAGTTAGCTAGGAAGTGGACGAACGCCGAGGTCTTGACTTGGGCTGAAAGTTAAGGCTTCACTGACTACTTGAAAATTTTAGACGCTGAGAAAGTAACAGGCGAGAAATTACTCACAATGAATAAAACATACATGTAGGACGTTTTGGGGATTTCAAACACATCGACTCAACAGAAAATGAACTTACTTATTCAAGAAGCGAATAAAAATGTATAGGATTTCAACAATTTTACAGTATATGCTTGGGGTAAAAATGACAAGGGCCAGCTTTGTACGAATCCCTCAGCAAATATAAACAACCCAGTAAAGATGAAGCTTGCATAGAATACTGAACTGTTATCTTGCTTTGGAGATCAGACTCTACTGCGAAATATTAAGTCAGGTGAAGTCACAGTTAATTCTCTGGACGAGCAAGGCAAGCTTCACTGGTAGCATGTCACCAGTGATAAGATATGGTACGCGGCAGGCAACAAAAGTTCGCTGATTTATATTTAGTCAGTCACCAAAAAGAAACTGCCACAAGCTATGTGCGAAGAGCCAGTCCACTTGAAGAAGGAAAAGCTGCGGACTGCAAAAAATATTATTGACCAAATTCAGTGGGATTCTAACCTGCAGCAGGAAGAGTTCGCAGTTGGATATCAAAACCGTTACGAGGGCACCTTAGAATGCAATTTTATCTAATTTATAAAGAGCGATGTGAAGGAAAACAATGTGCTGTACTTCAAGAAAAATGGTAAGGTCGTATGGGATAAAAGAATACGGCTTGATACTTTGTGATATTGATTGATAACTGACATTATAACAAAGATTTTATGCAATTTAGTAGGTAGTGGATTTTGTGTTCGATCTATACTTTTACCATTTACCCGGATGCTAAATCTTTTATAAGGAATGAGCTTTGATATTAAAAGAATAAATATAAATGGACAGTGACTATCTTGAAAACTGCCACATCGATGGCGAATTCATAGTACTGAAGTCGCTTGGTGAAGGCGGACAAGCTAGGTAACTATTCATCTACTTAGAGTTTATTTGTGCAAAAAAAACCATTAGCACTATGCTATCAAAGTTTACTCTTCAAATAATAAACACTACAAACGAGAGGTTTAGCTCTTTGAAAGCTTAAAGCAAGATAATTTTATTAAATATTTTGGCTCGAAATCTAATGTGTAGGCTATTCTTGAACATGGCCAAATGGAGACAGTATCGGTCATCATTTTAGAGTTTTTGGGGAAAGGAAAACTATCTGACTATGCCATCTGCTCTGCAGACAAAACATTCCCACCATAAATCTGCAGATACTACTTCAATCAAATATTGACTGCCATCTAGCAAATGCATAAGGTTGGAATATCTCATAGAGACCTCAGCCCGGCTAACATTATGCTCGATGATGAGTTCAACATCAAGATTATCGATTTTGGATTATGTTCATTTAGGGAAGAGGAGGACTCTATGGGTTTCCTCTACGATAAATATGGGACGCCTCACTACCGAGCGCCTGAACAAATAATTGGTCGGTATAAAGGACTTGAAAGTGATTTGTTTTCACTCGGAATACTCATGTTTGTGATGTATACTGGCAGTCCTCCATTCTCAGATGCCAAGAAGACTGACTACATCTATAAATATTTTTATGGTAACCGTCTCAACCACTTCTGGAACATTTTTGAGAAAAAAAGGCCTCCTGGGTTTTTCACGCCAGCTTTCAAAGATCTGATGAGCTCCATGCTTGCAGTTGATCCTTAGGACAGACTGACGATTGAATAAATTAAGGATAATAAATGGATTTGTGAGCCCGTAGCAGATACAGCTACAGTCAAGGCTTTTATGCAGAAAAAATATGAATAGATTCTCTAAAATAGCCCTCACAAGAAAGAAATATAAAAAATTGTTAATAGAGTTAACACCAACTTAGAATATGAATAGTCAAATATCTAGAAAAATTAACCCTTATAAAATTCGGCGTAATAAAACAAAATCGAAAGCACATCCAAGTCAAAAGGAACTCGATCGGCGAGTTAAAATTCAAAAACTACACGCAAATTATAAATAGATAAACAAAAATTGCCTATATCTATTAGATATGGACTGGTGGAAACAAGTGGAGATCCTGCTAAATTAATTTATGCGATAGAAAGCTTTATCTAAGAAGCATAAAAGGAAAGATATACTTTTGTCAGTCAGGACTTTCTGAGAGTAAACCCACAATGTTACATTTGTGACTTCTGTGAAAATACTTATACAATCAAAATTGAGCTTATCTTTCAGATCGAGGAGTAAGATAAAGAAAACAAGCAAGAGTACAATTAAGAGGATAATTTAGATGAGTCAATATATAACGAATATCTGTGCTTGGAAGGAAAGCTTGTTGCAACAAAATACCAGAAAGTGGGTGTTTAGTGGATTAGAAAAAGCGGCAATATTTTTTGGCTTGATGTGATCATAAAGGATTTGAACTGCATCACCAGGATGCTGACTCACTGATTACTCTTATTTTAATAGATTAATTTAAATTTATAAGTTACACTCTAAAATGACGGATGTGTAAAAACTAATGGGGAACATTCAGAAGATTTATCTGCGAGTGAATAAACAGTTCAAGATAATAATAGATAGCGACCCAACAGTATTTCGAGAAGACTCAGCTCGAGGGTTGATGAGTCTTATTATGGATGTCAAATAAATTTTGCAATCAGTGGATCGAATGTCGATTGAGGAGCGTGCTAAGCATTTCAACATTACATATAATGCCATTACATACATTTCAGATATCTCCTCGCTGTTGAGAAGAAGCAATTATTCGTTCTAAGTATTGAAGTAACTGATCGAATGCATCCTCTCAATGGAGGCCAACATTATTCTGCACGATGTCAAGTATCTAGACAAGAGGACTAAAATCTATCTTGATATCTGTCATATTTATTAAGAAAATGAGCTTCTGGAACCCGCTATAGCTGTACTCGACTCGGCGATGACAAAATATAAATAACTGAAGGCAATTCATTAAATGGACCCACCACTCCCGCTTCATGTGGAAACAATCCTTAGCAATAACTTGCGAATTCTCAAGATTATGAACATTAAATATTTAGTACAAAGTGGAGGTATTAACGCCAATGACTGGCGTAAGAAGGCTGATGAGGAATTTGCTGATGATGCTAGTTTAAAGCTGCTTTGTCTAGTGGAATGTCTCCGCACATAAACAAGAAAACAGTCCAATATTTTCCAGAAAAATCCACATAGTCAACTAAACAAAAACTTTAAGGAAGTATTGGTTCAAGCAGGTTTCGATCTTGTAAAACCTAACTTGTAGATTATTCAAAAGGCGCTGGGATAGCAAAAGGTAAAAATTGAAAGATAAGTCACTTTTAAAAATACTCAATAACTCACTCAAGAGCTAATTAACGAATAAATTAAGAAAAAAAGAGAAATTGAGTAAAAAAATGTAAAGATGAGTGATTTTAAAAAAGCAAGTGCAAACTTTCCAATTGAATACCATATGTAACTCATACATTATGCTTTCGAAGTTAAAAATAATAAAGCCCTCAGTGTATTACTAGAGGTTGCTCTATTGAGGTCTGAGTGTAGAAGAATCGAAGTTCCTTATATCAGTGATGTTGGAATTATCGCCTCATCAACTGCAAACCCTAACATCCCTAACGGCTATGAGAAAATCAACATAGATTTAAATTAAGCCAATATGCGAACTTAGTTGAAGAAATTAAGAAAGCGAAATTAGGGTGCAGGTGGAGAAGAGGAAAAAACTATTGTGGAGTCTAAAGATCCCAAAGATGCAAAGAAAGGGGCTAAAGATCCGAAAGCTGTTCCTGAATAATCCAAAAAAGTAAATAAAGATGCTCCCACTTAAAAAGAGCTACAACAGATTAACCATAAATTTGTATACGTGATTCTCAAAAGGAGTATGAGTCCTGAAAATGCAGTGTATGACATCAACATCGTGATGGGTGATGAAGAAGAAGGACCTGCTGGCTACATGGACACTAGAAGGATAGTTATTCCTTACATCCAAGAAAGCATGTAAGTTCAAGAAAGCAAAGTTAAACAGTACAAGGGAGTTAAGGAGTCAACTCATATGGTGCCGTACATAATCTTAAAGCACAGCAAAAGTGGCCTTGAGGACGAGCAAGAGAAGAAGTAGGCAGTTGTCGATGTGAAGCCTCTCATAGCTCGAAATCCCATTATTCCTCCATCTTGGGGTTATACTAAAATCCCAGTTGACTTGCGGCAAGTGCCTGAGCAGTTTCTTAAGAATTTTAATCATGACTACGTATATTTGACATATAAAAACGATGAGCTGTTCTACTCATGCCAAAGACACATTAAGATACTGAATTCACTCAATGAGGTGGAGACTAGTTTCAACTCCCAAAAGGCCTAAAATGCAGCAGATGAGAAGTTACTGGAGCTCGGCATTAATTTCAGTCTATAAAAGTTCAACAACCTATTCTTGACTCTGCAAGAGTGCCTGGATGGTAAGCTAGGCCAAGACTATTATGTGTTACGCTGTGATTTTTTGACCCACCTGGCCTACCATATCTGGATTAAGTACCTGAGAGGGCCATTGGTACAATTTGATTATGTTAATGAGATGAAACTCAACGAGTAGTTGATCGACTATTAGTATCAATTCTACCGATAAGCGCTGGCTAAATGCAAACCTGTATTCTTGAATGGTTTCAAGGTTCTCAACTTTGTGATGATTAATAATCAGAAATCAGACCTGCTTCTGCTATCCAGACTTAATTTATAATTACTAAAATTACTGTAAGAGGAGCAAGAGTATAAGCAAGCATATGAAAATGCTCAGGCATGCTTAGATCGTATCAGATCGTACCGAGACCAGTACTTGACTAAAGGTCTCAAGGGGAACCAGAATAAACTTCTGCCCTTCTGCCTCACTGCATCGAACCTCAAGGTGAAAGATACATTGTTAAAGATGCAGCAGAAGTTCTAATAGCAGCGGAATTATATAAGAAAACTTAAAAGAATAAAAGAGCAAAAGAGTGGACACGAACTGAATAAAGATTAATTGCAGTAATAAGAGATAGAGCATCTTCATTTCCAAAAGAAAGACTAAATCGATGACTTCATTGCCAAAGTTGGAAGCTCTCACTTATAAATAATTAATATACTGTCCGCTGTGGAGCTTGATATCTACAACATATACTTTCGAACGATTCTGAAGTATTCTGGTCAACTTAAAATAGCCTAGAGGCAATCATCAAATAACATCATCAATGGAATTAAGGAAAGCAATTTGCAAGGATTGGCATCAACTATGAAAAATAAGCTCAGTCTTATGTACGGCAAGAACGAGCAAAAAAATTCAAAAAATTTGAAATAGCTACAATCTACTCTAGTACAGGCATAAAAATTAGCTCCTCCAAAGCCTGGATTACATTGGCTTGAAAAGAAGACCATTGAGCAGTTTCAAAAAAATCCTTATGCTCTTACGCTATTGATGGCTAATTTCGCAGCTATTAACTCTCAAAATGAGGATAAAAAGTATTTTCTTCAAGAAGCACTTGAAAACGTGAAAAAATGTATCGAAGAATAGGAAAAGTAATGCCAGTCTGCAGTGGAAAATGCCATATTCATCTACAGTTCACTTTGGGACGATGACATGCGCCCAAGCAATTCTAGTTCCACAGTTTCGCCATTTAAATAACTTTATGATGGCACCTGGCAATGTACTGGTCAGGTCCCTAGCGAACCAATTTTGATATCTAAAAATTCGACATCAATTTCAATCAAGATGCCGCCTTTCAAAAGCGTAGACGAGTAGAAGAAGAAGAAAAAAATAGTTAGCATGAGTCTTTATGGCAAACCGTCAGCCAACGGGGTAGATGTGAGCACAAACTGCAATGAGTTACAGGGGACAGGCCTCAAGAATAGAATGGATGAGGTAGTAAAAGTGAGTAATTTAAATCCAAACAATCTTTATTGTTTTGCAGTGGCTCCAACAAACAGTGAATCGGAATTAGAACCTATTGGACGTACTTGTCGAGATATCCGAACAGTGAATCCACTGCCAATCCCTATGTTAGCAGCTGTTATTGCCAAGATAGCCTACCAGATCAACGAATACGATCTTGCTTATATGGCATCTAAAATTGTGACTGATCAAATATGCGAGCAATCATATTACCAGACTGCTGACGAGAGACCCAATCTCATATATGCATACAAATTCAAAGAGGCCGCACTTAAGAATATGTCTCTGCTTTAAGTTAGATCGATTGTCGAAACTCTGTATATCGTGGCTTTATGCGAAAGGAAAAAGCTTAAATAGCTAAAATAAAGCAAAGATGCAACTAAATTGCTTGTGCAGGAGAAGTAACAGCGAATAACAAACTGGCTTATGTTGGCAAGTTTACTAAATCCATGTTTGACTTCCCCTATAGTCGCTCTACCTTTTCTTATCCCTTAGGACTTCATCCTCTTTAAAGCTCTTTCTCTGAGTCTGATCCCGCCCAAGTGGATGAACTCAAAGTTGAGATAGTTAGGAGTTAAAGTTATGGAAAAAGTGCTCAAATGGGGACTCGAACGAAACTAGATTAATCTTGCTCGTAGAATCACATACAAGTGGGCCTAGAGAAAGTGGTTAATGTTAGGCAAAATTATCCAAATAGAATAAAAGAAATAAGTCAAAAAAGGAGCCAAAGACAGTAAGGAGCAGGAGACAAAAATGATTGACAAATTCTGTCGAATTTTAGTGTAAAAATCAACAGGTCAAATGTAACTTTTCGAAGACTCTCTTGCTGTTATAAGCGAAGAATACTCTGACTATACAAGCATCTTTATTGATAGAGCCAAGTAACAAATCAGTTACTACTCTCAATTTGTAGACAATCCTCCCGAAGAGCTCGAGGCATGGACAAACAGATTGAGCAGTAAATTGGAGCTTGTTGAGTACCTCAAAGACCCATTAAACAATATAAAGAAGATTCCAGATAGTTCTCCATTGTATCTATAGGCGAATTGCAAACTATTAAGAAAGGCTCTCGAGCTTTCAACAGCAGCAGATGCAAAGGGGCTATTGACCAAATCTCAAGAACTTAGTCCTGTAAACAATAAAGAGATCGCTCTCAGCAAATAAATTCAAGCTTTAATCTTGGATGCAATTGCTAACAATATTGAATGGATTCCCTCAGCCAAAAACGACATTATTCGGTTACAGGAGAAGACTGGTAAGAACTTGTCAAAGTAAATCGAACTCTACACAAACTACGAAACAAAGTATGGAGAGCTTACGAGAAGTGTTAGCAAAATGGACTCTCTTATGGATAAATTTCAGGACTATGACTATTTGAATATTTGGCTCTCAGAGCTGTACTTCTTAAAGGCCACAATTTTAATCATCAACTGTCCCAGCTTCAATGTAAAGAACCCAGTGAAGGGCAGATTCGATAAAGTGCGGCAAATGAACCTTTAAGATTTACTAAAAAAGCGAAAAGAAGTCGAGATTCTGTAGAAAGAGTCCATTTTATATTCTCAAGCTGATATTAAGGCACTTAATGATATTTTGAGTTTACTGTGTGATGCGGCATACACAAGCTACTGCATTGAGAACTGGATGAAACTTCAAAATATATTCAAGCTGCTGTACAATCTCATCAATCGTTATCTAATAACTCCTTTCTATCACCGAGAGAGCACTACTTGGCAGTATTTTTCATTCATTGCTTTGATGGGAATTCTGATGCTCAAAAAGATAAGAAGTGAAGGATTTGATACTTTCAAAAATAGATATCATCGCAAGCAGGGCAGAACCGAACTCAAAATTGTAGCTACCAAGCTGGCTCTCGACTTGGAGCCTGAAAGGATGGTAGAGATATTTTAGCCAAAGTACTATATGCCAGAATTGGACCCAAACACCACCAAAGACTACTGGTTCAAGAAAGAGAGTAGAATCGATCTGGAAGCAATTGGCTCTTTAGTTGCTTATGCAATTCAGGCATTAAGGTTATAAAATAAATACAGTTTGGTAATAAACCTTGCTCGTGATTTCTGCAATGTAACTCAACACTACTACAGCCTTGAGTTCCTGCCTTTCATGATTGAGTCACAACAGAAACTTATTGACGAAGTGAAGGAATCTATTGACAAGTAGAACCTGCAGCTCAACGAAGTTGTCAATGAATTTACAAAGAAGAAGACGAGTAAGATGAAAGGAGAGAGACAGCATAAGCTCACCAACGAGCCTCTTCCGTACGAAATAGAGTACGAGGAAAAAAGGAAGAAAATTTTGGAAAGCATGGAGTTATTGACCAATCACCGGAATTATCTACAGGCCCAAATTGAAGCCAGCCAGACGGTGATTGAGGAAATTAAAAGAGACACTAGTAAAACTGTATTGAAACAGAGAGAACAGCGCAAGTACATGACTGAGTTTGGTGATGATGAATAGCACATGTTCAAAAACTACGGTGATGACACAAGACTGGCTAAAAATAGGAAAAATGCAGTCAAAGATATTATTGATCAGTATGATAAAATCTATAAAGAGCTAAAAAACAATAAAACAAGCAAAGATCCTCTAGCTGAATTACAGAATAGGAACGAAGTAGGGAATTTGCAATTTGCAATTGGGAACTACTAAAAAGCTGAATAGTTCTGGGAAGATGCACTCGCTACTATTTTTAAAACAGTAAGACCTATCGATAATTACTTGTAAATTCTTGATGGCTTACAATCGTTCTTAGCTGGAGATAATAGTTGTAAGTAGACTCTACTTGCGCTTAATTTACTCTTCAAAATCTCTAAATATGGATCCTTTAAGAAACTATATTATCAATACAACTGTACTCAGCTTGCAGCAAGACTAGCCCTAAGTTTGTTTGAAAGTGACTCTAAGCATCCTCAAAACCTGCTGGGTCATGCAAATTATCGGTTAACGAAATTATCAGATCAAGATGTACTCGAAGATGAGGCCACAGTGAACTTATCTGAACTTGTAAACAGTTTGTAGTACTTCTCATTAAGGTTGATTGATACTGGGTGCTCCATTCGATCTCTGCCTCTCGTCAACTTGTACGAGCATATCGCGATAGACGTGGCCAAAAATGTGGAGTATGCTGTAAGAGTCAAAATTATTAAAGCAATTGCACTAGCCAACTCAGGCCTCATTTATAAAGCCATGTACTATTTAGGAAAAATTGCAAATTAAAAGGATCTTCCCAACATTTGGATTGAGCCTTCTGATCAAATTAAACGTGACAAAGGAGTAAACTGGTACTTTGAAGAAGTTTTCTTTGACAATTCGAAGCCTTGGAGCGACCCCTCCAACAAATAGGCTATCGAATATACGAAGAAACTGTCTCTTAAGAATGAATTTGTTTTGCAGTACGGACTAACATCAATTGCATTATTTCACTATGCTAGAGGACTGCTGCTTTTCAAAATATTTGCACAGGAAATATATGAGAATTTTGAGAATAATTAATTAAGGATTGCAAATGTCCAAGAAGCTGAAAGTATAATGAGAGATTCGCTTAAAAGACTCTCCATTTTGGAATAACACTACGCTAACTTGGAGGACCTCGAGAAGGCTAAGTTGAAACTAAATAAAAATGAACTCAGTGATGACGCGTAAAAAGCCGTGGAGACTTGCAAAAATGCAGTAACAGCATACCTGAAGAGTAATGGAATTGAATAAGCATTAATTCCCCGATATCAATCAGAGAAGCCCTCAGCCTTCAAAAAAGTGTTTCGGGTATAGTTTATGGCTCGAATTAGGTTCAGTATATATTAGACTCATGCTTCTCGTAGATTAAACTCGAACTGTTTCCATGTGCTTAAGAATGCTCTCGCCAACGTGCACAGATTGTCATATGGATCTCGAAAAGTGGAGACAGGATATGATCCTGAAATTGGAGTTATTATTCAGGCACCACCAGCTGGAAAGAAAGATGACAAAAAGGCAGGTAAAAAGTAGTAGGAACTTGATCCTTCTAAGGAGCAGGTTAACTGGCAGTTGGAGAAATAAGCACAGATCAAAGCCGAAGAGTAGTCGACCAGAATATCAGTAAATATCTTCTGGCACGTGAAGATCAGTTTTGAGATCGGTCGACTTATGTACCAACAAAATCGATTTAAGACCAGCAAGCTCATTTTAGGCAAGTTAATAGAATAATGCAAAGAGTTCAGCGAACATTACTATTCAATCTTTTCACAGGGACTTGTCCTTCGATGCGAACTAAGACTGGGCAAGTTCTAACCTGCCAAATTTGTATAACTAATCGAACTGGCTCACAACAAGCGCTACTAGAGAGCTGAATATCTCTAACTGGTAATGGACTACGGGGAAATCATCAAAGGCAGAGATTGCGTGGAGATGTTCGAGAAGGGCAGAGAAGTTGCAGCACATCTATGGGAAGAACTAGGTATGAAATCCAAGCTATTAGGCTTGGAGGCTGACAACCTTCAAAGAATGTTTACTAACAAAGAAGAAATCACGCCTGAGCAATAGGAGGAAATCAAAAGGAAGAACAAGAAACAGGAGAAAAAGGGAGGCAAAGACGATAAAAAGGGCGCTAAGAAGGAAGATCCTAAAAAGAAAAAGGACGAGTCAAAGACTGAGTACAAAGTGGAGCTACTTTCCAAATACGAATGGTGGAACTTGTTGGACTAGGAAAAACAGATCTATGAAGATTATGTGTTAAAGCCACATCCTAACTACTGTCCAAACAACGTCTATTCTACACAAGCTCTGCAGTATGTACGCTGCTACAGTCGTCACATTGAGGCGTGCATTAATTATAAATTCGAAAACAGTTTACTTGAATAGTGCGCTTACATTAAAAAGCTTATTAAGATAGTTTAGAGCTACCCCACAAATGGTTATTACTATCTTGTGCACTTGTATAACTGCTTAGCTGAGATCTATAACAAAGTATGGAAAAGTAAATTCCAAGAAATGCTAGCTAACTCTAAGGGCAAAAAAATTCAAGTTCCTTATGGAGATCTCCCCATAAACTAGGAGCTCACCAGTCTACCCCATTACTCGCATTTTATTTTCGAGAACCACCACCTTCTTGAAGATGCTGAGACTAATTACAAGAAAGTTATTTCTCTCATAAAGGGCAATTGCTTACTTTTCGACAACGGATTTAGAATTGACTAGTTGTTATGGAGAGCAGCTGACAATTAGCTTTACTTAGCTGAGTACTACGGGCGGTTAAAGCCCAAGTTTTACGCACTTTAGAATGGCCCAGATACTGAAAATCAAATCAAGTTGACTCAAATCAATCAAATTGGAGAAGCTATAAATCAGATTGACCTCAGCATTAAGGTGTGTGCTAGCGTTAATTAACTTTATTCTAACTATTCGTAGTTAGGCTCAAAGCCACTTGAACCCTCTGCCAAGCTTGACTCCGACATCGTAGCATAAATTAACGAAATTGACAAGTAGTTCAAATCCACATATGAGAAAGTAATCAGCGACTCCCTGAAGCCAAAGCAAGGTATAAATGCATTGTAGCTGATCACTTACATTGCAAAAATCCATCGTGAGTCTGAGTTCATGACCTTCTCGAACCCCAGTCTGCAGGCCGTGATGCTAAGGTGCCATCGAATATTGCTAGCGGGATGTCCAGCCTATAAAGATAAGTGCATTGTTAACGCTGTTTAGTACACTCCCAAGAAGCTCGTTGATGACAAACTTATCGAAGTAGGAGGAATTTGTATCAAATCTAAAATTTCTGGTACCAACTAGGGGTACTTGTATGTGTTGGGCGGCCACGTCAAAGAAGCAAAACCCTACTTTGGAAGAGTGGTCTATTAAAGCCCATTAGTATCTGAAATATGTTAAAAACTATACGAAATTAGATCCAAAATAGCTATTTCATAGAAAAAGTCGGAAGCAGTCAAAAATAGAGACTTCATCATTTACGATAGAGAGCTGAAAAAATTATTAGTCCTCCTAGGAAATAAATTCCAATCTAACATAAGCTAACTTCCTGAAAATGTCAAAGTAAGCTTAAGTACCGAAAACGTGACGACACTGATTAAGATTTTGGAGGAATCAGGAGCCAACTGTACTAATAAGGAGATAAATTCATACTTAAGATACCTGCACGAGTTGAAGTACAAGATAAAACCGAGTGGATGATAGAAATTTATTAAATGTTACTTTATGTATGACTAAATGCATTAATATCATTAAATTGTTGCGCCCACTCGCTTGGCAGGATTATTTCTGAGGCCTTTGTTACCTAGAACTTTGAAAACTGGTAACAAGTATGGCACTCTTCTGCCCAATGCTTGTTCGATTTCAACTATGCGTGATTCAGTTGTTTGGTAGAAGCTTTTCTCGAAATCGACTCCTTCGCTTATAACACCCACTTGTAAGTCCTGGTCTTTAACTAAATTTTTATCATAGGATATGCTGCCATCCCACCCGAAACCGATACCTGAAACAAACATCAGGTTATTGTTAATTTTGCCTAAAATAACTAATCTCATTTCGGTAGTTGATTAGTAGTTTTCGATCTCAGTTAATTCACTCTCCTTGCTACAACTATACAAAATGATATTTTTGCTTAGCTTAGACAGTCGCTTGCTTAAAATCAGAGACAATAAAGTGTCGAAACTGCTCACTGGCTCATTACATATCAGATTTTAGAATCTTTTCGGGTTTGATTTTTGCATTGCGAACTAGTTCTTATATTTGGTAACTTTTGTGCGAGTTCTATCTTCAGTACTCGCCAAATTATTGAAAACCAATCTCTCCGTATAATTCCCAGATTCTATACAATTTTTAATGTTGACAGCAGACCAGTCTTGACCAGCTGACGACTAAAGCAATAAGACATTTTTTGGTTTAATGATGGAATATATTTGGTATAAGACGAGCTCGCCAATTCCTGTCAGGTAGCCCATTGTGTTGACTATCAAATTGGCAGTATAGTAACTACTTTTGTACATCATCAATAGTTCTTCAATAGCCCTAAAGTAAACAGGGATGCTATTTACGGGTGTAAATTATCCAATCCAGATGCTGAACGTGTTTTTGTGGCCGGTGTTGCTGATGCTCTATAAGGAGATAGAACCAGGCCATAGTCGGTTTCTACCTATATCGAGATCCAACACGCAAAGCTATTGGTGCTTCTCTATAGCACAGTTTAATAGATACTAGCAGAACATAGATTTGCCCGTATTTTTGGGCCCTACCAGCATTGTGGACTGACCTGATGCTATGTATTTATTGGGATCTATCCCATGCCATGGTGGGTTACAGTTCATGCTTAATGCTGAATATTCATGCGTTGAATACAGTACACAGCTTGACTATGGATCAAATTTTTAAAAGTACTCCACTAATTATGGACTTATTTAATTATTTTCCATTTTAATTGAGCTGTCCTCTCTGATTGTTCTCAATAATTATTTAATATTTTTACTTAAAGACTTACCTTTTGTATCTTTTATTATTTATTTACTGGTTTTAATATCGAGGTTATGTGTTTGTCCCACAATAGCCACGTTTGATTCAGATTGGACATAGAAATTCGTGCATATTTTACCATTTATGTTCACTTATCCAAACACACACTTTACCATGCATTTAATATTTTTACTTGTGTTAAATATGCGATATGGTTTATCTATTTTTATTATTTGAAAGTAGCCAGCTTCTGTTTTGTATTGAGTTTCAAAAGAGCCGTTTTTATCTTCATTCTTATTTTCTGTCGCTTCTTCTCTTTCCTCAACAATTTACTCATCATCTTCCATACCTTCAAACAATCCCTGCTTTAATAACACCTGTTAGTTTTCTTCTATTAAAACTGGATCTTCATTAGAGCCTTGTTGCTTACGAAAGTTTCTTTACTAGTTGCGTTTTACTTTTTTATGGATCTTTCTGTTTTTCTGCATGATTATAACAACAATCAAATTACTATTATTGATTGTACTTGAATCGAAAATTATATATCAAATATTATTCACTTACTCCTTGAGCTTGTGCATGATGCGACGTTTAGTCTCCTCAGATAAGTCCAGTAGCTCTCGAAGCATGTCCAGCTGTGAATCGTGCTTCTCCCTGAGCAGTTGTTTAATTCCTGAGTTTTTTGTCAAGCTCATCTGATCTTCTATTTAATTTAGTTCCTCAATAAACACTCCGACTGTTGAATTTATTTTCTGCAAGGTTAAACTTTCAGGCTGCTGATCTGAGTTTGAATGAGAGTTCTTTGATTTGAGAGGCTTGATTTTATTTTTTTGTAGCATATTCACTTGCACAGCCTCCATGCTCTGGGCTGTGTCCATTTTAATTGACTCAAAATTTTTATCCGTTGCTTGGTCACGCTTTGACTTACTATTGTGCTACCTGCTACGAGTTCTGACAATTTTAAACTTCTCCTTATTTTTGTTTGTATTTCTCTCGCCTTCATCTTCTTCATTGCTTTCGTGCATTTCCATTCGCGAGCGTTCATCATACTCCTCCATACTCTGCCTAAGATTTTCCATAAGAATGGAAGCTTTCTTCTTCTGCTTATCTTTGTCGGGATTCTTGTCCCTAAGGCGAGCAGAGTTCGGCTATTTCACTGAATCTTTGTAATCCGATACAGACTCGTCTTAAATATCGTTGTTGAATGCTTGTTTCTACGCGGACTAGCACAAGACGACATCGCCTAAGGACACATACTCAATAACTTTGCTCATGTATTGCTCATAGTCAGTCTGAAATAGGTTGAGCACTGCTTCATCGAGAGAGTAGGCCTCGTCAGGCTCCTCGAGGATCCCATCCAAGCTCTCAATGAGAGAGTTCAGAGTTAAATAGGGTGACCAGTCATCTTCGAGCACTGACATCCGCACCTCACCTGATCCCAGACCCACATTCATGTGGAAGATCTGGTCCAGAAAACGGAGAGACGGTGGGTCATTCGGATAAGTTGATGGCAGTATGAGTTACATATTGTATGTCCTATTCTTGTAAACGCAGTTGGTACCAGCTGGATTGTACTTTAGACGGTATGCGAAATTATTTAACTTTTATATGTGTTGCACGTGCTCATGGTGAGAGATTGCTGCTATTTATTATGATATCCGCTACAGTATTGACTAGTCGACTTTAGATTCAGATTTCATAATTATTATAATACATCCGAATATGCCATATCACAGCTCGTTATGGAGAGCGAAGATTTACTTCAAATTTAGGCCAATGTAGGGCCTGTTGTAGGCATCCACTCTAATTCTTTTTCCGTCTCCATCGTAGTACTCATATCCATATGCAAAGTACACCCACTAATTAGTCAGGTCGTATATAACAGCTTGAAGATTTCCGCTGTTCAGACCCGGTAAGATATACCTGACTGTGTTTTAAGCTGATATTTTTCCATGGTACTCTGACAGCATCTCATGTAGCCTTGAATGGAAGCTAGGGCACAGCCAGTCCATTCCCCAATATACTGCATTTTGAACAGGTGCATGCCATGTATCATTCGAGGGAAGCGGTTTTACATCATCTACCACATTGCAGACACTGTGACTGACTTGAAATCCTCTGAAGTAACCAGCATTTCCGTCTCCCACTCCAAGGATTAAGTTACATGTACGACGAGTGCTCTTCATTCTTTTGATTGACTATTAAATGTTTTTGTCAAACTGTAAGATATCTCTTAGAACGAAAGTAAATGGATTACCAACGCGTGACTCTTTTCCGAAGGTTTAATCTGGGTATGACACACCAATCTCTGAGACACCCATTTTGTGCTAATTAACACCTGATAAGATCCCAACCCATCCAGTGAATCCAATGTTCATCCAAGTATTACCAAGCTTAGGTGACGAAGGATGATATACAATTGCCATCGGATATTTCTTGTAAGGGCCATCGAAATCCTATGATAACTTTAAAGCATACCCAATCCAAAGCTCTGAGTTGAACAGTTTGACCATTAGTAGTGGCTTTTCCCCAAGCTCCGAACATTGAGCATGCTCCTTTAGTTAGCTCACCAATCATATGAATTCTTTTAAAGTACTTATAGGGAACTCCTGATGCATCTGAAATACCTCTCATTTCCTCATAGTACTCTTTTTTGGTGAAGGGTCTCGTGATTTGGTAGGTCAACTCCAAGGCAGCACTGGCAGCAAAATTTGATACTCCCTTCTTGAGGAATGCAGGGATCTTTTTGGGTAGTCCCTCCTCAATCTGCTCCTCGATGTAGTCCCATAGTTCGTACATGAAGAGCTGCAGTTAATCGCGTAGGAGAGCACCGTGAGCGAACCCCATTTGGTACATATTGCCGTAGACGTGAAGTAACTTCATGGTAGTAGTCCCATTACCGATTTCAAACAATTTGCCGAACTTGTGAGTTTTAATCAAGCGAGGTTGCTATTTCCAGATTGGCTCATTGTTTACATATTTTTGGCCTGGCTTTCCGTTGCAGTAGGCTGCCAACCCGCATGCCACCAGACTAGCGATAACTAGGAGGATATATAACTTCATATTTATTTCAATTATACAGTAAACCAATATGTGAACAACCCAATTTTATACTATTTTTAGTATCTTTTCAGAAGAAAGCAAACACATAAAAATAAATCAGCTAGTTGGTGAGTTCTCAAGCTATTTAAGTCTTGAGATTTTTGGTTATATGGCTTTCAGTTCGACAATTGCTTTCTTATGCATGGTGTCCAGCTCAATGAGTGCTTTCTTAAACGATTCCAGAAGTATACCTTGATGTTTAAGCTCATTCTCTGACATTTACTTCTTATCCGACTTCATATCCCTTACGTCCTTTAGTTTCTTCTGATTTCGGGCTAACTAGACCAGAAATCTTGGGATCGGAGGCAGTTTTTGGTTGCCTAGAGTCTCGTCTAATTTTCGCAATCTTTTAATGAGCTACTCTTCGCTCTGGTTGTTCTGCATCAATCAAATATTATTAAATTCGCTTGATATCTCTAATTATTAAGAATGTAAAAATTATTGCCCGCCATAACTCTCTCTCAATCTAAAGTTATCGATCTTCTAGTCACGTCTAGCAAAACTAAGACGATTGTCATGTTATCATATCCTTTTTGTGCCTAAGATATGGTCGATGGGACAAGCTGATGCAAAAATATTTTGAGAGCTTATTTCCAGTCAACAGCTTTCACAAATATTTCATTTAGCTAATTGATAAACTTCTGGTAATCGTTCTCGTATCTATCCCATACTCCATCACTGGCAATTACAATATATTGATCTTCTTGCGGGTCTCGCTCCATTTCGCACACATCAGGAATGCTCACCACCATCTGTTCATTGGGCTTAAGCTTTCTGTTGCACTTAAAGTTGAAATCGCCAAAGGCTCGAGAAATATTGAGGGCTCCATTGATACGGTTCCGGTAAATTCGTCCCCCAGCTTTCTTTATTCTCTCCATCTCCCCCGGGTTTTATGGCTTGTGATCGTGCGAAAGCGGGAAAGCCACACCACTACGGCATAACACAGCACGAGTGTCTCCGATGTTAGCGAGGTAGATTTTCTCAACAGTCAACAGAAGCACATTACCTGTTGATCCAACTTCTGCTCTTAAATCGAACTTATCAATTGAAGTTGGACTGCTAAACTATTTTTGAATTGCCATTAACTGCAAATCTCCTTCTTATGACTTTATCTTTTAGTCTAACTTCCGAAAGCAGCTCGTTAGGGCTGAAGCATAGTTTTTATTTCTGAACTCTATATCGTTTTTTATCAATTAAGAAATGTTGCGACTGACAAAGCAGGCAACTTCGGGTCCACCGTGGCCATCGAAAACTCCTGCTAGTACTACTCCATCTGCAGGCTGATCGACACAATTAAAATCTTCCATGTATTCTCTCCAGCCCTGCATGGAAGCACAGGTAACCTGGATCCCATTATTGACATACTGCTCGTGATACGTGATATCCAATTTCGGTTGTTTCGCGACGTTGCCCATAACTGGCCTTTTCCTAAATGAGAACAATGAGTAATATATAATTTAACTAAAACAAATTGACTGCCCAAGACAAGAAGAGTTCGTTTCAACAATCAAGACTCGCCAAAATATGAATTGCTATTCAATAATACATGTAAAAATTAGGTTAAAAGTCAACAGTTAACACACAATGAAATTAAAATGTAAAGCCCTTCAAATTAGTATTAAACATAGAGTGAATATGAGGGTGAGACAGCCCATTATAATGCAAGTGCATATTTGACCCGCATCTGAATAGCCAAACATATACCTTTAGTTTCGAGGAGTTCTCCTAGTTTCTTCTGCACTGTGTTAAGCTTGGTATTGGTCATATCAAACTATCTGTCGAGCTGTTAAGCGTACCCATGCTGTTTCTGCAGCTCGTAGTTCATTTCCTTCGATTGCTGCTTCAGGTGCTGGGCAATTTCGGTTATCTCCTCAATGTGCTGATCCTGCTCATCCTGCAGCTGGTTGTGCGCATGTCTCGAGTAATACTGATACTGTGACATTGGTATCTCTATTTAAATTATATATGCTATATTGCTCAATTGTCTGCCCATTCATTTACATGATTATATATCGAGTGGGCAGTGCAGGATTACTTAATTTGTAACTTCTTATTCAAAACTTGATTTGAACATGCAGGAAGCAGTCAGTAAACCAAAGTCCGCCGATGCCAATAACTACTATGCGCCCACCACCCAGCCACACCAGCACAAGATTTTCATCAACGAGTGCAATGGATATATAGGTTCACAGCTCGTTTAGGTTTTCCGCAATGACGATGAGGTCGAAGTCAACCCCAACATTATCTGCGGCACTCGAGATACCAGCGTAAAAACTATTGGCGATTTAACTGCCTGCTCAACCATAGAGGTATCCAGTATTCTATTCAGGCTCAAAATAGGAGACTCTTCAACGCAGTTATTAAAGATAGTGACATAATTGTATACACTCTCCACAAAGGTAATGTTCCAGAATTTTAATACCTGCTCAAACTGCTTAGAAAGAATTCTTAAGCAAAGTAAAGACCAAAGAGACTGATTTGTATATCCTCAATGGTGACTTGGAATGGACGCAGAGGCACTTTCGACCTTCATCCGGCTGTCTAGAATTTCCCTAGCAGAAATTCCTCTGAAAGTAACTTAATGGAGCTATAAAATTTATGTCTGGACATCAACAATCTTAATATTGGCATATAGTCATTTGTAGTATGCTCTGGACTGATCTACGGCTATGGCTAAGACCAACTTTTTGGATACTTTAAGCGTGCATTAGAACAGGCATAGAGCCTCAAAGTGTATGGGACTGGATCCAATCGGATTCCTACCATCCATCTTGAGGATCTATGCTGCATTGTCAGAAATCTAGCCTTCACTGGGGAAATTAATAGTAAGCTCAAATCAAAAGATACTTTTCCTAGAAATAGATACTTCTTTGCAGTTGACAGCTCTAAGAGTACTCAATTGGAACTCATAAAATGTATAGCTTCGAGTCTTGGAAATGGTAAAATTTAACAGATCCCAATATAGAATGCATTCAAGTTTGCAAATTTTGATCAAATGACACTAAATTTTCAATAGTGTTAATCTCCAGCTATTGAAACATGGCATAGTAAATAAGGCTTAATTGCAAATATGTAGAAGATAGTTGCTTAATTTAACCTTTACAGAGGTCTAAAACCAAATAAAATATTCATAGCGGGTCCTCCAGCTGCGGGCAAGTCAAAAATTGCTGAAATTCTTGAGAAGGCATATGGACTGCCCGTGTTAACTGTTAAAAGAGTGTTAGAAGAGCTACATGCGGAATAAAATCCATTTGCAAATGAAATAAAAATCAAGCTTGAAGAAATTAGAGCTGTGAAAGTAGAAGAGGAAAGGAAAATATTTGAAGAAGCGAAGAAAAAGAAGAAGGGCAAAAAAGATGCTGCTGATTAGTTTGACCCTTCAAAAATCCTGCCTCGACTTCCCTAATAAGATCTCATCAGAGTGTTTAAAAAACGATTAGGTAAGTCAGACTGCATGAATAAAGGATATATACTGGATGGATGGCCCAAAACAGCTAAATCGTGCGAATCCTTATTTACAAACTAAAATAAATAATTAGATGAGGCATTAGTGCCCAATGCTGTATTCGTTATCACAGCAACAGAAGAAGAAGTGAAATAAAGAGTCAAAGCTTTACCTCAGAATGTTAAGGAGACTACTCACTGGAACTAATAAGGGACTACAAGGCGATTTCAAGTATATCAAAAGCATAATTAAGAAGGTACTCCAAAAATATTTTTCAATGGTAAAGTTGACACTAAATAAATTCCATTCAACTATGATGGTGCAGACCAGTTTATTAAATTCATTGAAAGAGTAATTTTTTAACTAATCTTAGAATGGTCCTCTTGGTTTTAAGAAGACTGAGAAAAAAGCGCATAGAAATGAACAATAAGTTTAAAAGAAGCCAATTAATGAACCAGGACCAGTGGGAGACCATAATTAATAAGAAAAAGATGAAGATGATATTGACCACGAACAGGAAGCCAGCAGGCAAGAGGATGAATAGTTTGACCTTGAAAAACTTACGGAACATGAAAAGTAAATACTAAACTAAAAATCAAGACCAATCAGACAATATTTAATAGATAATGTAATTCCGCAGATCACAGAAGGGTTGCTTGAAATTTGCAAGGAAACTCCTAGAGACCCTATTGCTTTTTTGATCAAATTCTTGGAAGACAAAGAGACTGTCAAAAAGAAGCTCAAAAAATGAACTAGCACATGTTAATCTATATTTTGCTGAAATAAAATTAGTAAAACAATTTAGATAAATCAAGCTGAGGGAGCGAACTAATCGATACCTAAGCGCTTCTTGACTAAATCCTGCAAAATTAGACCTCTCTCGCTACTGAAATCCCTAAAATTTTTGCGCTCCATCACTTTATCATAGCTAAAGTAAAATACGTAGTACGTGACTGATTGTTAAAACTTGTTTATTTTTTTAAGTTTTTTAGCGTTTGCAGCAATAGACACACAGGCTAGCATGATCCCCAATGCTGCCTCCATTATTATCTACGAAATGAGCGGCAGTGTACGTCCAAGGGGAGAGACTATATGGGCTGGCTGTTCCCCTGTAGGAACTTGCGCCACCTCAGGGCCGAATAGATGCAGTGGCAGATGAGCACAACTGAAATCACTCCCAACATCAACTCTCTATTATTAAATATTATCAATATTAAGTTAGTCGTGGATCCAAAATCAAGGGTTTGTGAGTAGTTACCAACCACCATATAGTTATTGAGCTCTGGACTTATCATAGTACTTGCCCTTGAACATGTAGTTATTTACCAAGTCTGCAAGGTCACTCATGCCTTTACGTACTATCTTAGTGGTCACCTTCGTAGAGTATTCCATGGTGGGAGAACTGTTAACTTCGATAAGCCACACCTTGTAATCCTCGTCAATCATGAAATCAAATCCAAATATTTAGAACGTGTTCTTTCTGGATAGCATGTTTTCCTTTACACTTTCTAGTGTTTCAATTGCAATGTTCTTCATCTGTGGACGGATCACATTTTTAAATATCGGTTTTCCATCCTGCTCCCCTAATATACAGCTGAATTAGTCCTCCGATAACATGTTCTCCTCGATACCATCACCTATGATGTCCGACACGCCCTTAGTGACTGAGTTATTGGTCAGATGGATCTTTCGGTCTTTCAAGTTGTCTGGCTCGTAAGTGGTCGAGCAAAATCGGATATAGCACTCCTCGTATATCCACACTCGGAAGGGTTTGAAATCAGTTAGCAGCACCCACTGACGGATATCGAACTTCCTTTTCTTTATTATTAACGGGTTTTCAATATATTTTTGTGCAACCCATGAGATCTCCTTCCCGATTACGTAGTCGAAAATTTAAGTAATATCATTAAATGTCTTAATACCTCTGCCTCGTGACAAACTGGCCGGTTTGACGATCCAAATATTGTCTTTATTTAAGTTCCATTGAGGATCAACCTTTTTCCCATGATTACATACTTTTTGAGCTCGATTAAGCAATGCTTCATTTATATTTACATTGGCTTTTTCAGTTGGTTCTAGCTTATTAATTTTTTTTATGAGAGTCCATTCTGTTTCAGAGATAAATAGATTAGAACCCTTATCGATCATTACCAATTTTTACTCAATCTTTAAAAATCGTCTTTAAACTATTTAAATGCACTTTTAAATTACTTTTTCATAGTCATTTACACTTAATTAAGATGAGAGACATCCGTTGATTGCAACATACTTTTTTAAAATACTCTACACATAGGTTTCCTTGAAGCTTTCATAAAAGTTCTCAAGCTCAGGTAAGTCATTGACATCAAAACATCTAGGAAAAAATATACTGGGATCTTTTCCAAGAGAACAAACATTTCGAATATTTCTGGCGAGACCAAATTTGGCGGTGACAGCTTTGTTTTCGTGGAAGTGATTGACAACCTGATCATCCAGGATATTAACATAGTCTATGTCCTTCTTTTTGCTCATATGTTTATAGTCATACATGAGAGAAGTCGTATCTTAGTTTTCTACCCATCCGTATTTCTCAATAAGTCTTTATTTTATATCATCATAGCCTTTAGATGATATAATTCTGCCATTGATGCCATTCTTTTTCTTGTAACGAGCCAGTGCTTAAGCTGAGAAATGCGGGTCTTTTTAATATTATTTCTTATCGTCTTCCTTGCCGTCATCATCCTCATCGTCGTCCTCGAGATCGTCATAAATGGCAATGTTTGACTTTGATTTAAGTTTGTCATTAAGTCCGCGAAAATCATCTAAATCAAATTACTGTTACATTTGAGGTACTTCATGAGAGGAGTTCTTTAAAATCTCATTTTTTCACGGTGATGGTACTTGCTATTTAGTGCCACCTTTTTATACAGCATTTCGACCTGAGTCTACAAATCCTTTGTAACATTCTTAGACTCCCCTTTGTTGTTTATTTTTTTAATGCTGTCCTGTTTCATTAAGAGGCCATCGTAAATTGGGACTCTGAGTTCACGATACAGGGAAGGTAATCGGTAACTGAGTGTTAAATGGAGTTTACCGAAAGAAAATATCAATTTTGTGTATCTTATCTTCAAGAGAATCAGCTACCTTCTTGTTGGACGAAGAGGGCAAGTTAGGTTTCCTAGTCACTCTTTCTGGCTGCATTATTAATACTCGATGAGCAATTCTCAAATCTATATTCAAATCTGATATGTAAGTTATAGACAGTTTTTAAATACTAATATCAAAGCAACATAGGATAGTCATTGTGTTTCGCGAAAGGACTTGAACCTCGATGAATCTTCGGGTCTCTTCTCCCCAACGAACAAAGCATTATCATTGAAGTACTCATATGCAGAATTGGTAGGTATAAGTCGAGAAAGCAAGGCAATACCAGCTCCTCCAATCAGTCCGATTCCTAATGATAGTACAACACCCAGTACTTGAAAACCGGCTTGAGTGTTTGGTGATCGACCACTGGCAACTTAATTGACATATGTGTCATCGCTAACCGAAATAAGTATAGCAGACAGGAACCCACTGATTATGCCTGGAACTAATAAGCTGTTTATTGTTGGCAAAGAGAACACAACTATATTCTGGTTCAGTCTACTAAATAGTTTCGAGTGATAGATGGAACAACAGACCCCAACTCCAAATCCTACCGCCAGAGGAACTGCTGGGTTACGGATCAGATTGCATGATGAGCTAAAAGCTATGCCTCCCTATATTCAAAATTTTGTACATTGAGACCAACAAATACAAGCTAGAAGATGCGCATCTTACGGAACACAAGTGTGCACCCTGCAAATACGCCCAGAGTGCCTGCTCCCAACGCTAAGTACATGTTAAGTGGCACGATGAATAAGATGTAAGCATTGTGTTCATTTGTGTGATATAGACTCGCCACACTTAAGTAAGGCATTAAGCAAAAAGCCAGTAAAAATCCAAATAGAGCTATTCCTTTCATTTTGTACTCGCTGTAGTACCTGGCTTTGGTGTTGGTTTCTGTTGTACTGTCGGATCTTCGACTAGTTATGAAAGAGTATGATGACCCGAGTGCTCCTGCCATTAAGAATAGTCTCATTCCATACCCTGCATCACTGATAGACAGCCTTGTGAATATTTGATTGTTGAGTTCGTAGAAGAATGTACTCAATAAAGTGACAGCTATGATTTCCAGAAGATGAGTTCGACCAATTGCTGAAGAAAAAGCTAAGATTATGCAAATTGAGCAAATTACAGCATCCACGGGAGTTGAATTCTATGAATTTATGGCCTTACTTAAGCTAATCATGTTATATGAGCCTTAATTAAAGCTCCATTTTGCATTTGATAGCCCTGTCTTATACCAGAACACCCTCACTAGGAAGTAGTGCTGGAGGGTGATAGCGAACAAGAGAGTAGATAAGGAAAGCGCGGAGAAGGCATAATTAGTGATGTATGTGTTCATTAGGCCAAACCCTACCGTAGCTAGAATTGTAAGTAGTACTAAAATTATGAGGTGACCCTTCTAAAACTATGAGCCCACATCGTTGCTATATCCAAATTGGAGGCCATACACTAGACAGACCAACAGTTCAAGTAGCAGTAGGATTACACCAGAAGCAAATATCTTATTACTTATTTGTTGAATCCTACTGCTCCTTACTGATTCGTCTTGCATTCCGTATAACTAAAATAGTATAATATATATGTATAAAATCAAGCGAACAGCTATGAGCTTTTGGATCCTGGCCCATCCAATAATGAAAATCTCGAGCCCGAAGTTTTTCGCTTACGTTTTTTATCGCTCTCGTTTTTCTACCAATCCCCATCGGAGAACTATTATTCTATCTTAACTTCAGTTGTTGATTCATCGTTTTTGTTGATGTTCTGGCTCTTGTGGATCACAGATTGTCGTGTTGGAACTTTGAGGTTGTTATCGCAGCTTTATTATGAGCCAACTCGCATGTCCCTTTGACTATATTCTTTTTACTTAGATATTTTGCTCACCGCTAGCAAATTCACATTCATAAATTCATCGTCGTCTTCCTCTTCCTCTGTGACTTTCTTCGGTCTGTTCGTCTACTTCTGTCCTGCAGTCGAATCCTCCCTAAGTGTGGGGATAGCGTCAAACTCGTTTATAGAATAGGCTTAGCTTAATTTTAAGTTCGACTTATCAAGCACAACATCTCGGACTGAGACATTCTACTTGTCAGTTTTTATTTACTTTTTTGAATTATTATTAACTCGAGGTGCACCTGTTGAGTCAAATAAGTCAGACTCTTGCTCTGTGACTTTCCTTAATTTCACTGCCTTGATTTTGGGGGATACTTTCTTATCAGTCAGAATAATTTCAGAAGATGCTCCTTATTATATCAATATCTTTTCATTTGAATAATTACGTTTAGGGTCCAAAGTCGGTGATCTCTCTCTGTGCTAGTTTGAGTTAACTTCGAGCATAGAGTTATCTCCAGATTTTTATTCATCCTGAATATCGATGCGTATGGTCGATTATTTAATATTTTGGTCTGATTTCTTTCTTTTTCCGATTGAATATTTGCTAAATTCAGCAGAAGAGTCAACATCAATTCTAACTTTTGATTATTCAGCTTTGTGCTTTTGATAAGGCTATCTTTTCTATGTTTGTTAGCGAGCAAATTAAGCAAGTTTTTCATGCGCTGACCCGAATCCATTATTGTTCTCCAGATCAAACTGAGGAGTCTTTAAATTGGTAGTGTAAGAATATTATATTTGATCATCGTTTGAACCTTGTGAAGTCTTAATTACTATATTCTTCTTAGGACTTCTCTTTTATATCAGCTCAACCTCATCTGATTCAGTTTTTATTTAAAAAGAGCGAACATTTTTGATCATTGGTACAGATGCTTTTAGTTGGTTACCCAAAGCCTAAATCAGCATGTCTTGATTGATAAAAGAGGAAGTGGAATTATTTTTACGCAAATTTTCATCAAAGGAAGTTTTTTTGGACATAAATTAGGGAGTCTGATGGTTGCCTAAGGTTGGAGATCGATATAGCTCTCCTTCACTGCTTTGCACAGGCGAAGTAAAGCTGTTAGCAATGTGCATGTCAGGCTGGTAACCCCATCCGTAGTAGGAGCGTGGATCAGGATGGTAGTACATGTACGAGGGATTCATATAAAATCGAGAATCATAGTGATATGGATGACCAATTAAGTTTTTGCTTCCATAATCTGATTATTTAGAAAGAGTTCTATGGTGAGTTTGCTATTTAAGTTTCTATTATATTTTCTTCTCTTAATTTATTTATAATTCTAACTCTCTTATTTATTACAAAAGTGTTTGCGTTCTCTATTTGGACAGCTCAATCTTCTGCACTACTTTCTTAAAGTACTAATTCGCGCTATTTTCAACTCTGTTTTTGTATTTGATGTACTTTTGTTCCATATAGTGAGTCATTTTTTTCAAATGGGCTGATGAGTCTTTTTTCAGCCTATTACGGTGTTAAAGTTTCCTAATTTTATCATCGTTTTATCTAATCATGAGCTGATTGTCATTGAAAACATGGAAAGCTTGATTGACCCATTTTTGAAGCCGTTCTAACTAGACTGATTTAGTGTTTATGTCAATGTTATTTTGCTATTGCTGTTTGTTTATATGATCCAGCTCGCTCTTTTACATGGAATGCATTTTGTTCCGAAAAAGAGTGTCGTTACGTGATAACTCGGATAACTCCAGTGATGCTAAAGTGTCTAAATTGGATGCGGACTTGTTATCTTTGACTGGGCTGATGAAAGACTCTAGGGCTAGAGAACCATCAAAACTCTCAGTTGTTCTCATTCTGCAATATAATTAAATTAGTGCAAATGAATATTATAAATGTCTTGCAAATTAATTCGTAAACAAACAACCGATGTGCATTCTATAAAAAGCAGGCATTATGATAAAATTGGGTCAGGTACAGTAGTGGTTACGGTGATGGTGGTTTTTTGAAAGATGATTATTATAAAGAATAATAAAGAAATAATACTTAGTATTTCGATGACCGAATAATAAGGGGCTTCACAGTACTCGATGGCGACAACAGAGGAAGTCAAATCTGATACCTAGTAAGCTAAACCAGTATTTGTTATCTACCTCGTGCCAATTGTGCTAGTTCTCCTAGGTTCAAGCTTGGTTATATAATAGGCTTCTATTTTTTAGTGTTCGCTATCGTCGAACTAGTCACCAACTACTCAGATCACTCCTACGAGGCAGGATTCACCTGTAGTGATTTTCAGTGCACGGCTGAGTTTAGCACAGTGAGTTTTCCAGTTGACACAGACACCTACATCTACATCAGTAACTCGCAATTCAGTCAAAGCATCCCCAGCGGTGTCTAGAACGGTCAGCAAGATGTCATAGAGGGGTGTTTAAGTCTTAACACAAATTCGCAAACTAACAAAAATGTATCAATGTCAGGCTCAACTCTAAGTAGCGATTCCACTGCATACCCCTGTGGGCAAACCGCAATGTACTTCCCTGGGGACGGTTTCACAATAAAAAATACAGATACTGCGCAATATTTGGCCATCAAAACTGATAGTCTAGTTGTCATCGATCGCACATTTTTAAATAAAGATCAGAGCACGCAGTGGACAGATGTGACTACCGACAGGTTTAGAGCTTGGATGGAAATCAATGTAGCAAAAGGACTCAATAAGTACTGGGGCTACATCGAAAGCAGAGTTCCTTAAAACCTGTAAATCGTCTTAACTTGTAAAAATTGATTAACTTAGCTCCTAATATACTGTCAAGCGCATTGACTAATGGATTAACTGTAAAACTATCTGATAATCAGTCTCTTTCAGGTTCTAATTTGCCACTTTGCACTTTCAACTTCATCTGGTCGTTCCTTCTATTTGTACTAGGATGCTTGAGCTTTTGGATCACCTAACGCTACAAGCCAGAATGTAGTGAACTCGATACTACTGAAGTTTAGAGTACAAAATCCTAAACTCCTTAATATTTGCTTAGAATTAATAGCTGATTTATATTTATTCTTACTTGTATGCTTGAATTTATCGTATAAACAATCAAATGCATTCGAGTATAACAAAATCAGTGGTACCATTTCCTGAAGGCAAAAGTAACTTCTTGTCCCTCGAGCTCTATGCTTTTGAGCATCTATTTGAAAATGACCCTAATCTTGCCACTTTTTCCAAAAGCACCCTCAATCTTGCCTATTTACCCACTTTGCAGGGTAATTTACTTGCCAGCGAACTGCTGGATGTCCATTTCTTTGGAAAATAGATCCTTTACAATAAGAGTGTAGTTGTCTACAACCCTGTCCACTACTCCTCGTTTCACCTTGTCCTTGTACAACTTCACGAACTTGTCAGCTGTTATGATGAGCTGAATTTTGCCATGAAAAGCAAGTCGGCACTATTTTTCATCGTTTTAGATATCGTACTTGTAACCAATCACCACGCTGTCCTATATTCCCCAAATTTCTTTCTCTAAGGTTACAATTGCAAAAATTTGTTATCCTTCTTCTTATATTTTCTTATTTGTACTCTGTTACTCAGACATCTACTTTTTTGGCTATGCTTGTTCGCTCATTTACTTCTTTTATTACACTTTCTACTGCTTTTAGCTTTTCTCAACTTTCACTGTTGTTGGTAACTTCTATACTTTTTAACTTTTTTACTCTATATCGTTGATAGACAAATACTCGTTATCTAAATTTAGTTTCTTGGACTGCGACTAGAACAACCGAAGCTCACCCATTACTGTTTGATGACCTGAAATTATGTGGAACTTCATCTTATTTTTTATTGGTCTTTTATACAGCCTAATTTTGTTGATGTCCAATACGAATTTTTATATCTTCTTAATTGAGTTTGGCCAGCATATAATTGCTCGCTCTATATTTTAAGCCTCCAAGTGGACCATCAGCATAGCCACTCTGTCGCCTTGCTGGGCAGAGTTTACAGGTTTTCTAAATATTTCCATAGATTTTATTTTTGATTTCTGTTGAGCCTCACATATTTAAATTTAATCACCTACTTTTATTCTACCTTCAATGACTGTGCCTGTCAGAATTGTACCCTTGCCTTTAATTTTAAAACAGTGATCTGCCAACATGATAAATTTCTTGTCAACAACAATTCTTTTTGGAACCTACAACTATTTCAAAAGTGCATTTTTTAGACTTCTGCAATACTATTATACGTTTTATTTAGTGGAGTATGGTACCATTGTTACGTTCTATCCGAACTTAGTCTTGCTAAATATTTTACGTAAGGCATTCATTTTAGGGGCTAAAAGTTTTTACTCAAGGCAGTCGACTTTGTTAATCACTACTATCAATTTTTTAATAAACATTTCTGCAATAATTATGCATTAAGCTGTCTGAGTTTGAATTCCTTTGTTGATGTCGATTACTAAAAACATTAAATCTATAATCTGAGCGCCTCCTATGATAGTTCTGATGAGTGAAGCATGTCCAGGGCAGTCCACGAGTGTAAACTGAAAGTATTTTTACTTGAGCTTGGCTTCCAGCAATTCAGGCACTCTTGTAATGAATGAAGAGAATCCGAGATCGAGAGTAATACCTCTTTATTTTGACTGTGGACTCTTATCCAAACTGGCTGTTGATGCAACTTGCGTAAGTATTCTGCATATTGAAGTTTTGCCTGAGTCAACGTGTCCAAGAACTCCCACGTTGATATTCATGCAATCGTTGGGCTTGATTGCCGCCATTTATTATTTCTCTATGTCAAATAGCTCTTTGTCCATATGAGCCCTTAATTCTTAATATTAATTAACAATAATAGATTTGTATATTAGATAATTCCTGATATAAATGTTATAAAACAACATTTTTTGAGGTTTGATATAAATTTTGCTGAATGTATATATATTTGCTTAATTTAATACAAATATTAGTAATGTACTTCTGCCTACAATATAATGAATGTAAAAGAGTTATATGTTATAATAAATTAATTGTTTGATGAAAGCTTCAGATTAAGTAAAGATTACTAACTGCAGCCACATCCTTCAAATTGTATAAAACTAGCATACTTTTGGGAACTTATACCTTGGCGGTATTGGAGCTCTCAACCCTAAGATAATTGAACATTATAAGATTTCAGCAATCCTTACAGTCATGGACAAATATATGTATGGCTTAAAGCAGATTGACAATAAAATATAAGCCTTGAATATCGAACAGTGCAAGTGGGTCGATGTCGAGGATGAAGAGGGCATCGAAATCTCTAATCATTTTGATTAATGCTATCACTTTATATAGTAGTGCTTACATCACAAAAATGTTCTAGTCCACTGTTTTGCTGGAGTTTCACGCAGTGCTACTATTGTCATTTATTATGTTATGAAAAAACTTCATTTATCACTGGAGCTTGCCAACAAATTGGTTGTCTCAAAAAGGTACCAGGTGTCTCCTAACGAGGGCTTTTGGAACTTACTCAAAGAAGCTGAGAAAAAGCTCTAAGTAGAGCAATCAAAAAGTACTATTCGAGCAATTAGTGATGGGCCTGCTTAGTTCAACTCAGAGGATTACCCTAAAAAATTTGCTAATCACATTATCTGTACAAACAGCGAAAATGCGCTTGACTACGGAAACTTATTCTTAGGTCAGTATTCCATACTGAAATCTCATTTCTTAAAAAAGCTAAGGATCAAAAGCATTTTGTCTGTCATTGATGAAGCTTATTACAAAAGAATGAAAGTTAAATAAATTATAGAACACGAGGGAATCAATAGTCATCTATGGCTCAACGTAAAAGATGAACCAGAAGTAGACATCAGTAAATATTTTAATTAGTCCTACGCATTTATTGACCAGCACTTGAAGAATTCAAATGTGCTTGTGCATTGCCAGGCGGGAGTCTCAAGAAGCGCATCATTAGTAATTGCGTTTTTAATAAAGAAACTTAAAATAGACTACTTGAAAGCTTTGAATTTTGTGAAATCAAAAAGACCCCATGTCAGTCCAAACTCAGGTTTTGAAATTAAACTAATATAACTAAGCGAAAAGACTGTGAGTTGATTATTCGAACACAAACAAATTTAAATATCTTGATTCTAAATTTATTTATTATAAGCCATTTAATGTTTCATTAAATCAATTTATAAATTTTCTGGTGGAAAATAAAATGCATTAATTTCGACGCTTTTAGCTTAAAATTCTGCATAAAAACTCATGACTTTCATTAATTGATTTTGGGGATGGAAAAGCATATTAATGAGTTAACTGAGCGTTAAATAAATATATTAAATTCAGGATAAGCCTATTTTGAAAATCTTATATTTATCATCAAATTCAGTAGTTTTATTTAAGAAAGTAAGCCATAACACATATTGCTGCTTGTCTATTATGTTTTTAACTTTTCAGCGATTTGAGATTGCGGATTAAGATTCGAGAAAAGTTATGATTTTTCAATTTCAAGTTCTGAAAATAGAGTTTCTCATCTTTCACGTTATGGCAATCTGATGATAACTTTATTGATAGGTTAACTAATGAACAGTCGGAAATCTTTGCGCTCTATCAGATCTAGCGTATAAAATTTGATCTTGGGCTTGTTATTTATAATAATTCAAAGAAATGTTTGGATAAGAAATATTTGTGGACTCCAACTCTGACCAGAAAGATGATAATAGAATTACTTACTGTGACCTGCTTGATGAGGACAAGTATGTTACTCAGTTCCTTAATGCTGCAGACCTTCACCTGGATGTTTATCAATAGTCTTCTGAGGAACCTATCCAAATTATTGAAGAGGAGCCTGAAGAAATTAAACAAGCAGTTGAGGAGGTTCCCATTGTGAATGTCAAGAACAGCAAGAAGAGATCTTCATTCCACAACTTCCAGAAGCATCTTGTGACAACGATACGGTCTCTTGTCGACAGTTCAAAGTTCGGCAAGGACGTTGAGACAGTCCAGTGCGAGAAAAAGATCTGGAGAGTCTTCATGAACTCCAATAAAATTAATAAGACCTTGGTGACTATTGTGACTGGCGATCTCAACAAGTAGTCTGTTGAGAGGGCAGTCTAGTATGGATTCAAAGATATTCTAAAGGAATTTAAGCCTGCTCAGATAAAGCTAGCTCAAGAAAATATTTGCGAGTAGCTTATGAAGCAACTGTATTAAGCAAAGTTAGAGGATGAACTCACCAGTAGAAGAATGAAGCATAAAAAATAGTTTTTTGTTTACTTTCAAGCGTTTCTAGAGTAGCTCAAGAACGGAGAACTGTAGAAAAGAATGGCAAAGTGTACTAAACTACTTAAAATAGAGAATTTGTGATTCACAATTCTATGATTTACTGGTTTACTAGTTTTTTCAACTTCAGTTAATATTCGTAATAAATATATAGATAATCATTCGCAATCATTTTTTATGCTTCTTAATGAAGTCGTGAAATTAATTGAGAAACAAACTCAATCTTTTTCTTATTTCTTGATCAGTAAGGTTGCCATGCTAGTCAAAGAAATTACCAGAAAATCTTTTGATCATAATTTCGGCACCTTTGCTTGGCTAGAGTAGTTGCATTTTTCTAAAACTGACAATCTGTCTTAAATGAGTCTGAGCATTAAGTCCTCCCACAGCTGCAGCACTAGATATCATGGCTCCTAGCTTTTATGTAACAGGACAGAACTTATTTTTGTCCTCCCGAGACAACCAATCATAAGCATTCTTCAATGGGGAAGCGACAGAGAAGTTGTATTCGGGAACGACAAATAAGACGGCATCAGACTTGCCGACTAATTGCCTTGCAGCTTCCACTTCCTCAGGATATCCACCAGCTTCGATGTCTTCATTGAAAACAGGGAATTTACTGATGTCAACCCAATTAAAATGGAATCGAGTATCTTTGGCTTCGTATGCTGCTCTTCCTAGACCGGCATTGGTTGAGTTTTTCCTCAGTGATCCACAAATAATTGCGATTTTATAATCAAACTTGGTCCCTTGTTGGCTCTGCAAGCTGTTAATCAGCTGTTCGTTAGGCTCTTTCATAGATAATTAACTAGTTGTTGCGCACCCCATATATATAAACTTGAAATTTATGATGACTGACATTAAATTTTATTGTATTTCTATCAATAATATTCCATTCAACAGAAACTTATAAAATTATAATCGCCATTAGATTCGATTATTTTCCATAGAAGATCGTCAGTCAGACATAATTCTTCCTAATGCAGACTTTCACTTATTTTTAGCAGGAGTAATTTTCATGAAACTTAAAATTAGGACTGAATAAGATATGCGTCTTCCAGAAGATAAGATGCACTTTCAATAATGCAAAAATGAGTTAATAATTAATTTAAAATTCTATAATCGTAAATAATAATGACTTAACTTTTGGTACAGCTGCGTCAGGGCTCTAACTGCTAGACTTCAGTCTTAGTATCGCCTGATTTGAGTATGAAACAGTTTAAGTAACTGGTGTCTCATGCATTGGGGACATCTGCCAACTCTTTTTAAATCTTCAAAGATGGCTGTCTGCTAGATGGGACTTCCGAATCTACTAACCTGAAGGCGCTATTTAGTTCTAGTCATCCCATAGTTGACATCGAGCTTAGCAACAAATAGTAAACTTCCCAAGGCATTAAACTTAACTTTCAGTACGGAATGGACATAATAAAACTTGGGTTTAACGTAAGCGACTGTTTGGGACAGATAAAATAGAAAATTGCTGAAGCTATTGGCTGCAGAAGTTTCGATTTCGATTTGTTTTTGGGAGACCAGTACCTGGGAGTGCAGACCAACACCATTGCAGACTATAATCTCCATAACGACTCAGTTATATCAGTTAAACGCAATATTCCAATGAGTGGTCTTGGTAATGGGCTAAGCGCCAAAATCAAGCTTGCAGAAAGTGTTGTTTCAAGCTCATAAAATGTGGAAGACAAGGACGAAGAGAATAATATAAACTTTGATGACTCTCCTATGGCTAAAAATATTCAGAAGAAATCTAGCTGTAGTGCATCACTTAGGAATATTACAGATCCTGAGTAAATCTAAAGGATAAAGAAATAACAAATGAAGCATTCTTCAATCGAACCATACACAATGCAGAAAAATCAAATTGATCAGGTACAAGAGAAAGAGAGTCGCATGGCCAAGATATAAGACATCAAATAAACAATGAGCTTTGGGTCCTTGTAGGAGAGCAAGCCATAAGAAATTTAAGTAGAAGTACAAAACTAGAGCCGCGATAAATTTTATAGACTCTCGTGTCCTTTTGGATGCAGAGTGACAAATCTAAAAGCTAGATTAGCAAAAGCCGAAAGGATTGAACCCAACAAGATACAGATTTTATAAGCTGATGAGCAAAGCCTGATCGAATAGCTGGGAATAATTGGTGAACCTATTTGTCTTATTTTTCGCATTGCAATTTGATCAAAGGAGATCACAAGCGAAGTAAAGCTTACATCAATGTTGTTATATTACCTGTTTGATCTGAATACCTAATTAATTGTCTTATATATAAAGTTATAAAGGAATTAAGGCAGGCATCATCGATATCATGAGCCGCCCTCGACGAAGCCGAACGATTCAAGAGAGAGTATCTCCGGTGAAGTAGAACACGGACCTATATTACACAGAAAACTAAGTGAGTATGTAGCTTAGATAATGCCGCATATGCCTCGAGGGACATGATAAAAGCTCATTCTAAAACAGACTAATATCGCCCTGTAAGTGTACGGGGAGTGTAGAGTTCATTCATTACGAATGCATGAAGCAGTGGCTGGAGAAGAGTCTGAAGAACAAAATGAGCAGTCCCATAAAGTGCTAACTGTGCAAGGAGCCTATCATTTACTCAGTGGTTTCACAGAAGGAATGTAACAGTTGCACAGCAACCAAATAGAAAATTAGGTCAAGCTACAAGATATTTATATTTTTGCTCATCTTGCTCACTCTCAACTTTGGGGTCACAATTTACTTGATTGTGATCTTTGTGCACATCATTCAGATCAGCAGCGGCGACCCTAAATTCATTGAAATTGGAGTAATTAGTTTCTCTATAGTGCTGCTTCTAGTAATTAGCTCCATTCTAGTGGGCATCATGGTGAGGGAATTCCTTTATACACAGATTACACGCATAGCTGAGATTCTTAGCTTTGGTGACCGAACTAGGAAATCGTCAACAATAAGTCTCAATGACACTCGAACTAACGTTTCCAAGGCCCAAATAATGCCCTTGGCTATTGTGGAACTGGACGAGCCATAATGAGCAGTCCATAATTCAATTTTGTTGATATTATCTATCTATTAGTTTCCATGTGTTACAATATTATAGTATCAGATTAAATCAAAACTATCGCTTCCTTGTTTCTTGTGGTTGGGCTGTGCATTACTAGGACCCATGCCAAATGAAAAGCTATCAAAATTTGTTGGTTGAGTGGGTGCTTGATTGACTCCCATAAATGCATTGTTCATATTCATGTTCATATTCATATGAGGATTCATGTTCATGTGGGGGTTCTTGTTCATTGTATCAAAGGACATAGACTGGAATGCGTCTGGTTGCTGGAACTGCGAGAAAGTGTTTGCATTCATATTTAAGCTAGAGTTCATACTGTTAATGTTAGTAGTGGTCCCTCCAAAGTTAAAACTGTTGCTCGACATGATATTCTTAGATTCGATTTCAGCAAACGGGTCATCATTGAATTTTCCAAAGCTAGATCCTGCATTATTGTAAGATCCTTGTATTGGAGCAGGTTGTATTTTAGTACCGAAGTTCCATGCGTTTGTATTGTTATTTGGAGGTTCATTTAATTGAATAGATGCCCAAGGATCTGAGGCTGATTCAGATTTCTTTATTTTTCCAGCATCAGGACCTTTGAGCTTGGGAAAGTTCTGCCGAGTCTCTGGGGAAATTGGCTGGTTGGTCATTTAATTCTTGTTCGTAAATCCATTAAAATTGTAACTATTTTGATATCCGATGGGGGAACTGTTGACAGGAGTTTCCTTTCGCTCATTATTTTGAAACTGGTTAGAACTCAGAAAATCGGAAGGTGTATTCGACTTCAAGTTTGTTGGAAATTAGAATCGGGGTGAATTTTGATGAGTTGTTAACGGTTGTGCTTGAACTTGAGTTTGAGGTTGAGTTTTTTCAGCTTAGTCAAAACTCCATGGCGAATTAAAATTAAAATCAATATCTTTTTTAATGGGCTCATTTTATATTCGTTGATTTTGTTCAGGTGGTTTTTCTTAACTCTTTGGTTGAGAATTGTAATTTGATAAAAAATTATAATCGCCTTTCCCAATAACTGGTTCAGTAGTATTCTTTTTTGCTTAATCTTAAAATTCAAAATCTTTTTCTGTGAACCCAGGTCCTTGGGAGGCTTGGTTTTCGTCCCAAAACTTCTTACGCTAGCTTTCAATTTTTTATATCATAGTCATGAGAGCATTTTTGTAGCTATAGAAATCTTGAGAACTTACATTAGGATCGCTGAGATAGGGTAGAATTGTGGGTATGAGCTTAGAGCATAGTACTTCAGAGGGCAAACTCTTGCCCAGCATTGTATAAATTGAGACAGTAATAGCATTCACAAAAGGATCACTGGCAGATTTTTTGCAGCTCTCGAGCCCTGGCAACACGATCGATGTTATAGTTTGAGTGTCAAGTATCTTGATGGTTTTTCGCAGTGCAATCAAACTCTTCTTGTGAATATCAATACTCTGGTCTTTTATGCAGCTCATTATTTTGGGAATCATTTTAGTTTTCACGAACTGGTAGTCCATTTTTGATAAGATGTAATCTGTTTTATGTAAAGCCAGCTCTTTAAGCTTTGGAGGACAGTCGAAACATTTGACATACAAAGGTAAAACAAACTGAGTTAACTCTTGAATACCAACTACTTTTTAAATTTTCTCCATGTTTTACACAAACAAGTAAAGACTGTGAGCCGTCATTTCCTTACCTTGGACTACTTTTCTAAAAGTGGGCCATATTTTCTATTTAAAATCGGACTAAGTGATGATCTTTCCATTTTTCATTGTCTACAGGCAGATATAGAGGATGCTGGGAATCAGGTGCTTGAATTTTAATAAATCAAGCAGAAGAGGAAGTATTTTTCTCAAGAGAATTTTAGGTTCAAAATTGTTAAGGATACCGAGCAACCCCTTCAAAAATTATATTTGCTGTTTATTATCATAGTTGGTGATATTTTCGAGGTAGCGAACTGTAAGCACTAATTTATCATTCAGCCACTTAGAACTACTGAGATCGTAAAGAGTAGCTCGCTTATCAACTTCTCGAGCAAAAACGTTTTTTAAAATCATTTTTAGTTATCGATACGTTTCCATTTTCTCTAGAGCTTCGCAATTGATTTTTTTTAGTAAATCTGATTAATAGTTTTGCGTGTACTCTGATTATGTACGATAAGCTTTTGCTTCATACTTACCATTGAGGATTAGAAGTAAATCTAAAATGAGAACACCAAAAGAATAGACGTCTGATCTTTTTTAGAATTTTCGTTGTACGGCTACTTCTGGTGCGCAGAAGTAATAATTTGAGCATCTAAAATTTTTTAAGTCTTCTAGACCTTCCCCACCATAAATTTGACTATTGCTAAAACCGCTGAGCTTCCACTTTCCCTCCTTTGTTATGTAGATGTTGTCAAAGTTGATACCTAAGTGGACAGTTTTTACGTTATCGTGTAGAAACTGAATGGTGTCAATGAGTGGAAAAAGATTTAATCTTAGTTCTATTTCATTAGATAAGATGTCTTTAAGCTTGTTTTATTTCACGAGAAATGCTAGGTTTCCTTGAACTTACTCAGTGGAGAAAGCCATTACTTGTTCATCCTAAATGAGAGCTTAAGATATAGCCAGCACACCTGGATGCCTAATCCTTGCCAGACTCATAGCTTCTCGCTTGGCAAACAGCAGAAGTTCATCCCTGTCTGCTTTGGGAAGAGCCTTTTTTTATATCGCGAAGATGGTTGCATTAGTATTGGTATTTTGTTTCAGACCATGATAGATACGCCACATTCTTTCATTGCCTGTGTTAGAGATCGGCTCTCCCTGGATCGTATACCCTTTTAAAAGCTGGTTACCCATTGCCTACTTTAATCTTTGTGTAAATATTATAACAAAATCAAAAAACCAGAATCAATAGCAGAGTACAAAAATGTATGTCCTGTATATAGTTAAATTACTTAACAGACTCTGGAGATTTAATAATATAAAACTGAGAGATATAGTAATTGTAGATTTATAATAAATTTATTCTAAAGAGGTCTTTTCTGATTGACTTAACGTCTAGCCTGATGAGAAGTGTACTTTTGAGTTAACACAGAAAACCTACGAGAAAAGAAGAGACTCGATTCCTAAACCATTAAATCCTGAGAAATCTTCAACAACCTTGAGATACTACTTAGGAAATGGGAACAACTCAAATTTAGTGCGTAAGATTCTTTCGACGCGGAGGAATTGGGATTAAATTAAGGACAGTAAGTTCCTTTTCTTGAATTTTAAGTGGCAGCAGACCATCAAAGGCTTCAATTACGATAACTGCGTAGATACAAAAGTGTACAAACACTGTCTGAATCACTTCGAGTTTCATCAATAGCTTTCCAATAAGTAACTACTGTTGAAGAACTTGACAGAATACTGCGAAGCAAACAAACTGAATGTATTTGACTATGTTCCTGTCACATATGTTCTTAATGTATCTGATTCAAGCTTTGACTCTAACCAAAATCAGTTTTTGAAGTTTTTCTAAGCCAACCTGCCGGAGAAACTTAAGAGCAAAGATCGTAAACAGTGGTTAACTCTGCCTCGCAAAAGAGTGTCATCGAACATAGAACGCCGAAGCAGCTGTTTTTATTCAAGAGCTGAGATTAAATCAGTTTTTTAATCAGAGAACACAAGCTACTTGTGGCTGCTCAAACCATCGTTCCGCAACTGTGTAATTTTCATTTAATGAAGGGCAAGGGCATTCATGTGTTCAATAAAGTGGAAACGCTCTAGGAACTTATGAGGACCTATTTGGAAGAAGACAATAATAACAGCAACATGATTAAAAGCATGGTATAGACGTAAGGCACTGAAGCCAGAAAGAAACAATTTAGAATTCGAGATTATCAAACTTCACAGGCAAACAAATCTAATTACTCTTTTATCATTCAAAAATATCTCTAAAGACCTCTGCTAATTGATGGTCGGAAATTCGATATCCGTGTGTGGGTTCTATTTACACATGAAATGAAAGTGTTTTTCTTTAAGGAGGGTTACGTTCGCACTTCATCATCGCAGTACTCCCTTAAAGAAGATACCTTCTAAAATGTGAATATACATCTAACTAACAATGCGATTCAGAAGTACGGGGAGGATTACGGAAAATATGAGGACGGCAATCAGCTATCTTTTAAGTTCCTGAACACTTATATTGCGCGAATGGGCGGAAAGTTCTAAGACATCCTGAGTGACATGAAGAAAATTATAAAGATGACAGCTTTGAGTGTGCGAAAAAAGATAAACAAAACTCACAGGCAGTGTTGTTTTTAAATTTTTGGGTACGATTTTATGATTGATGCTGAATTTAAGACATGGCTCATAGAAGCCAACACCAACCCTTGCATTTAAGAATCCTCGTTGCTGCTTCAAAATCTGCTACCTCGTATGCTCGACGATGCTTTCAAACTTACGTTGGATGAGCTATTTCCCTTGAGCGGCGAGGGAAGCAAGGCTGTTTACTCACTGCAGCACCACTCCAACGATGAAAATCTCTGGGAGCTGCTCACTGATCTGCGTAAACATATTTGAGTGTTTCTATACTAATTTATAACATTATAACGAGTCATCGCGTGGCATGAGGCTTCAAGATAAAATAGTAGTCGGATTCGTTTGGTGCCTTATTGCGTTCGAGGGCATCTCTTTCATGTACCTCTTCGCCACAAACCTTTACAAGTAAAATTGGTTGGTGTTTGTATTGCTGATTCCACTGTTCGTGGTGACGGTGACAATACTGTGCGTGAGCTACTATCGATCTACCATTGAGCCGGCTGGGACACCCAACTACCTGACAGTACACATACCCATAGCTAGAATATGAACTACGGAGAAGAAGTGGAAGAGATCAAGGTGTACGCGCGAACCGAGTCAGAAGAGAAAAAGAAGAGGCGTAAAAACCGTAACAAAAACTAAATAGACTTCAAAGATATTGAATCATTGAACAAAGTAAGCTACTGCTTTAAATGTGATGTGGTCAAGGAAAAGCGCGTACACCATTGTTCCATATGTCAAAAATGCATTATCAGAATGGATCACCACTGTCCTTGGGTGGGTAACTGTGTAGGTAAATATAATCATAAATTCTTCATTCTCTTCCTCTTCTATGCCACTGTAATCCTTTTTTTATTAAGACTGGTCTATTAATGGTGGCCGTCAGCATTACAGTTGACTATGCAACTGGTAGCTACTATGCCAGCTTACTTCCCTCTCAAGGATATGTGGTTTGGCTGTACATCAACTGTGTTACTTCCTACATGCTTGCCATTTCAATAGGTTTCCTGTTCGTCACCCAGATGATGACTGCTTGCGAAAATTTGACGACACTTGAATCATTTACTAACGGAATCAAGCAAAGCGTAATTTATTTGCTTACTCAGAACCCATGGCATCGTGGATCTTTTATTTAGAATCTGCGCTAAATATTTGGATAAGAATATTGGATACTGCCGACTAACCCCTTCCCCGATAGCCCCAAATACACCAATAGTCTACAACAAGTTGTTGCTCTTTGATTTGTATGATTTTACAATAAATTATAAATTATTACATAAAAATAGAGGATAGAAATTAATCAGTTGATAAAATCAGCAGCCAAGAATGTATTTTTGCCATTTGCGTTATCATCTAGTATCGAATTTATGTTTTCAATACTCTCTTCTTTTGCCTAAACTAGCTTAAGTTCATTAAGTGGCCTCTTTTCTTTTTTGTGCCTTCGATTCTGTCGCGTTTATTTATGTTCGGCTTGAAGTGCATCTGAATTAGAAAAGGCTCTTTCGTCTTTAATTTTTGCGAAGTTCACATTCCAAATATTACTATCAACCTCGGCGATATTTTCATCTTTTTCCAAGCCTAAATGGAATTGTTTAGGCAGGATAAATCGACTTTTCTTTTTCTACACTTGATAGCCCTGGTAGTGAACATAGAACTCGGCGATCATGACCGAGAGTAAGATGAGTCCGGCTATCACAAGAGTCACAAAATGAGAGTGGATAAACACAAGAAGAGCCAGCGCCAAATTCACTGCAATATTATTATAAAGCCATAGTTTAGGGTGAGACTTGAATGAGTTACTTATGCGATACTCGATTGTCATGTTCAGCAGGTCCAAGAAAAAGGAAGCAGCGAATATGTATATCGGACTCAAATGACAAACTGAAAGAAGAACTGCTTTTGCATAAACTCTGAGCTTGAAAAAGTAAAGAGGACTTTGATACAAAGAGTAAAGACAATCTGCAGTAGCGAGTGCAAACACCACGATTCCAATCACGTTAAAGACAGCAGGGACAGAGATGTCAGTAACGGGATTGTAAATCACATTTTGAATCGAAGCACTTCCATTGAATACAAACCCAAAGCAGAACAAGTTATATATTACAATTTTAAGAGGCCAATCTGGGAGACCCCATGTACTTTAGTTGCTCTAAATTTGACTTTTCTCGACATCTTAGTTACGTCTGGAGTAAGTAGATTTAGAGTTGGCTCTCTTGTATAGATATAAGACGACTAAGATGGAAAACCCGATAATTAGGGGCAGCATATAAGTGGACGCGAAGCTCATGCTGCTGTACAAAATAGAGTATTGAACGGGAATAACTTCCGATTTGTCTGATAGTGCACTACTGAAGAATTAACGAGCCCAGGGCAACTCACCCGTCATAAAGCCAAAACAGAAGCTGATTTACTAAGGGAACAGTGGGTAAATTATAAATATGGGGGCCTTTAGAGCACCAAAATGAGGTAATATTTGTCCGTACTCCGAAACAGCTTCTCGTGGGCAAGTCACTACTGCTCTAACAATATAGTTAATAAGTATAACAATCACCATGACAATTCCGATAGTACTTTGAAAGTAGGTGAACTTGGCTGTGTATATGGAGGTGTAGAATTCGGGATGCGCTAGGTCGTAGTCCAGGACAAGGCTGTGACTCATGTATAGATCAGGCAGAATGACATTTATCATATCCTGCTTCATTTTAATAAACGTTTTATAACCTTCTGGCATCGCCTCAAGACGGCGTCTCGCTGGTAGCTTCTTTATGTCTATCTTGAGTGGATTATTTGTCGTGAATAGTAACTCATTATCCTTAGTGAATACAGCTGAGTTGATGGTCAGATTTTGCATTGTAAAAGAGGGGTCCTGCAATATGAGGTCTGTTGTATTGCGCCACTTGTCCAGAGTAAAATTATCAGGCTTAAATTGCATTTGATTTGCTAGTAGTGTGTGACTTAAGGTGCCTTCATCAATGTACTCCGACACCAACTTGAGCCCTTTGACTGGTTCATCGGCTTGTACCTTGTATACCTCACATAGCTTGTCGTCATTCAGAATATATCCCCCAACGCAGATGGAGCAAGTGGTGTTCGATGGACACGAATAACAGCCTTATATCACATTGCAGGGATAGCATAGAGATTAGTTGAGGTTAAGAAAGTAGCTGACTTGACAAACAAGACAGGTTTGACTGTCCGTGCAAGCTAGGCATCCTTCAATCTCAGTGCATAGTGAGCAAAAACCGCTTGAGCTGTTCTTATAATAGCCATTAGAGCAGGAAATGCACTTACTAAGATCTAGACAGTAGGCACATCCATCTATACCCGAGAGACAAGTCTGACAAGTATTGGTCCCATTATTGAGATAGTAGGTAGCCTTACACTCATAGCAAGAAACAGCAGAAGAGCACTTGGAACATCCCTCAAGACTGGTTTGGCAAACTTGACACTTACTGCTAGCGTTGACAAAGTAGCCGACTTAGCATAGTGTGCAAACTGAGGAAGAAGTACATTCAATACAGCCTTCAATATACGATCGACAATAGTAACACTGCGAAGCTGATAAAAAGTACATGGTGTTGCAACTAACACAAGATGAGGCGCTTGTCTAGTAGCACACTTCACACCCGGGCGAGGTGCAAGCTACACACTGCTTATCAGTTGTTCGCAAATAGTATCCTGCTTCACACTATTGACATGACGTTAGTGAATTGCATCCGATGCAGCCTGGCATAACAGTCTTGCATAACCCACATGCCGATGATGTGGAGTTAATGGCATACCCTTCCATGCACTATAAGCAAGTGCTGCTACTTGAGCACTCGATGCAGCCAGCCATTACTGAGTCACACATCAAGCAAGTAGACCCCGATAAGTAGAATCCATTTTCGCATGACACACAAGTAGAACCCGACGTGCAAACTTGACAACCTTGCATTGGAGTGTGGCAGAAATCACAGGTATTTGAAGCTGTGAGATAAAAACCAACTGCACAATAAGTGCAGACAGAAGGAGTTGTACAGAAAGAACACCCTTTCAAAGCAGACCTACAGAGTGAACATGTACTGAATGCGTTTAGATAATAACCATTGGAACATTCTGCGCATGTTGTGTTGGTAGTGCAGAGCTCGCATCCCAAAAGCACATCCTGGCACAGCTGACAGGCTGTACCCTGGATAGTATAGCCAGGCAGGCACGTGGCGCAGTGAGTTAAATCAGTGCAGGTTAGGCATCCATAAGGGCACACCACGCATACTCCCTGTCCAGAACTGCTGTCTAAGTAGTATCCATTTTCGCACACTGAGCAGGATGTTAGTGAAGCACAATCGAAGCATCCCGCAATGGTAGAACATATTAGACAAGCAGTAGCTGAGGGATTAAGTACATATCCGAAAGAACACTCTTCACACACGTTAGCTGATGAGCAAGACTCGCAGAACTTCATTGAAGAGTGGCATAAATTGCATGTAGCTGTTGTCGTCAAGTAGTAACCTGGTGAGCATCCTAAGCATAACTGAGAGCTGTTGCATGTTAGACATCCGATGTTCGAGCAATGATAACACCTACTATCTGTGCCATTAAAGTAAAATCCTATCGAGCATGAAGAGCACACAGATCCAGAAGTGCATGCTGTGCAGTTCTATGGACAAAGTGAGCAGGATGTACCCGATAAATAGTATCCAATTTCACACTGCCAACAAGATGCAGCGGATGCACAAATTAGGCATGGACTTGTGCATGCAACACAGCTGCCATTATTAGTGTAATAGCCAACTCTACACGATATACACTTGAGCGAGGCTGTTTCATCATCGCATGCAATGCAGTTGGACAAAGCATCGGCACAGTTGTAGCAGCTGCTTCCATTAAGATAATATTGACACTCACACTCTAGGCACAAGGCTGAAGATGAGCAAATTACACATGGAGGGACGCATCTTTTACATAAATTTGATGCTCCCAAATCTCTGTAGAATCCATCCACGCATCCCAAGCAATAGGTCGTTGAGTTACACAGCTAGCACCCCTCAGGACAAGAAGCGCACGAGAAATTACCGGTGTTGGCAGTTAAGTAGAATCCAGTTGAACATTTCAGACATGTCGATATTGAGGTGCATGAGAGACAAGCGAACATGTTTGTAGCACAAGGGGTACACAATGCTGACGAGTTTAAGTAGAAGCCTAATGTGCAGTTTAAGCATGCTGTCGGGGTGCACTCCGAACAGAACGTCTGCATAGTGTCACATGTTTGACAAGTGTGACTGGCAGATACTAAATAAAAGCCTAAGGAGCAACTAAGGCAGTACACAGAACTGTTGCAAGTAACACAGGGGTATCCACAGGTTGTACACACTCCTCCATTGCTGGCATTTAAATAACCCATAACCCCGTAATCTAAGTAGAACCCGGGCTGACAGTCAATGCACCAGTTAGTGCCATTGACACACTGGTTACAGGGATAAGCGCATACGGGACATGCGCCTGCCACTGGGTCGTAGTACCTGCCAGTCAAACACTCGAGGCAGAACCCGGTTTCGTTGCACGAGAGACAGCCTGTGGTCGGACATGCGCTACAGGCGGCACCCGCTAGATTTGTGGGATAGTACCCTTGGCGACAGTCTTGACATGTTGTGGTGCTGTAGCAAGCCAAACAGTTAGTGGGGCATGCTGTGCATGAACCAACGTTGAAGTAGTACCCTATTTGACACACATGACAGTAGGACCCTGAAGAGCAGAGAGAGCATCCAGTTAATGTAGAGCAGACCGTGCATGTGTTACCTCCATTGAGATAGTAGTCATGAGCGCACTGCTCACAAGTTCCAGAGGAAGTGCATCGTAGACAACCTTTCATAGGAATGGTACAAACCTGACATGTATTCGTAGAAGTAACATAATAGCCTACTTCACAGCGTAGACAAACAGGCGGACTTCTGCAAATGATACAACCTTCCATGAGGCAAGGCTGACAAGATCTCTGTGTAGTAAAAGGAACGGTAATTTATTCCAGGTAGTAGCCTTAAACGCATTCTGTACAGTATGTAGAATTGATGCATGATCCACAAGCGCGGTTGTACTGAGCACACAACTCGCAGCTTAGCGTTGTCAAATTCTGATAAGTACCTGAAGAACAGTCTGAGCAAAATTTTGCATACTCATAAATATAACCAAGTCTAGTTCCAATGAGCAGATAGTTACTGTCACTACTGAAGTCGCCTGAATATGCCTCTGAGTCTAATGGAAAGTTTTGCGCCATTGTATAAGTTGTGCCAGTTTTACTGACAATAAACAAAACTTTCTCATCTCCTGCATAGGCTGCGTAGGAGCTATCGCCTGATATTTGAGACACTCTCATTATGCCACTCGAAATATAGGAATAGTACTCAGTTTGGGATGCAGGATCAAAACCAAAACCTTTCTTATTGGCTCCGTTGTTACAGGCCATGACTAGGGCAGTACTTGTCCCATCGAAGCACAGATCCTGGCAGCTGTTGTAGTTTTGACTCCATATGAGCGCACCTGCCATCGTGAAGTACTTAAGTGTGGCACTCGATGATGCAGAAATGGCCACGTTATTATTGGGAGCGAACACGCATGTTTGAGCATTGCTAAATGAGATACTTGACACCGTTGCTCCTGTGTTCAAGTCGAATACTTTGGCCGTATTTAAATTTCCTCCGCAGATTAGAAGGTTGGTGCCTCCACTCGAAAAGTCTATTTTGGTTGTGCCGCTTCCTAGGCCTGCGTTGATGGAGCTTAGTAAGGTGAAGTCAGTCGAGTTGTAGAAGTACACCATAGAGGTAGATGTTGAGACACCGAACAGCGTGTTGTTCTTGTTGAAACGACCACTAGTTGCAGTCCCAGAGGCTGGTGTTATTGTGGTTAGTATTGCGAAATTAGCTGCACTCCAGATGTGTGCCACTCCGGCTGCGTTAGTTGTGATAAAAAGTGAACGGTCTGGCGAGTATTCAATGGAGCTTATGTTGCTATTATAAGCTGCTGTTTTGTATTAACACCAACATTGGATGACTTCTAGCAAGGTCATGCAGACCAATACTAGGCGAATCCACATTCGTATAATAATTTAATACTTTTGTGCTGATTAAAAGAAAGAAAATAGAAGTAGCTAGCGCATCATTTATTACTTTCAAGTGTAACCTGCGACTCGTTTCCCATCTGTTTTGGATCTGCTCGTAGTTTGTACTTGCCGGTCTCTATGATAGGTCTAATTTTCTCAAGCAGCCTTGACCGCTATTCCCATTCTAGGTTATTGCCAATAGATGCGATGTCGCTTAATTTGCAAGCAAACATAGATTTCTCTTTCATCAACTTCATGTACTACTTCTTGAGTAGGTAGTCCTCATAATCAAGGCTTTTCTTGAGTTCCCCCACTCTCTGCATCTTATTTTGCAGCATGGAGAGTACCTACTCGTACTCTTCAGGCGCAGTCTGAGCAAGCTACTCGATTTCATGGGAGACCTGCTCGAAGACAGACCACTTATTCGTCTGGTGCATGCTTATTGTTACTATTTAAATTAATAATTAGCATCATAAGCTGACAGCCCATAGTTAATCATGCACAATATTTACTAATATGAAAACATGCACATCAGGAGCGGCCATAGCTGTATATAAAAAAGCCCTGTTTGGCAGTCGCAAAGCAAATGCTGTCTGTTTTGTACGAGCTGTCTACTGAGTAGCATCCCTGTTTAATTTAATATAACTTAATGCTGGTCTCGTGCTTTTTTTCTCCTGAGAACATACGAACTTAGTTGACTCCTGAAGCCCCTGCAATGATACTGTTTCTATCCCTATGCCTGAATTATATATTCGTTACCCGAATGATGCTGAATAGACATAGGCCACTTCCTCCTTGGAGCATGGCCAACTTATGCTCTCGAGTTGCTAAAAGTTGCGGATATCCCATAGCTGGATCTGGTTTTTAGCTGCATAGCATCCCGTCAGAATTGTGTTGTTTTGAAAATCTAATGAGTCGCCTGCAATATGAGGTCCATAAAAAGACTTTACACTTTTTGAGTTCCGGATGTCCCAGACGTGAATGACTGAGTCCCACCCTCCCGATACGATAGTATTCTCATCAATAAATTTAACGCTAAAAACTCTATTAGAGTGCCCTGAGTAGTTCCACTCTGCTCTCCCTAAAAGACTGCTGACTGACTTAGTGTCTATATAGAGTATTACATACTTTCGTCATAAACTCTGATGTTACAGTCTTTGCCTGAAGTCGCAAACCTCTCGCCAGTTTGATCGAAATCACAACACAGGATCGAGTTGTCGTGCTCCTAGATAGTAAACATTTTCTTCATTGTCGGAATGTGCCAGTATTCGAATCGGCCATCAGCACTGCAGACCCCTATAACTTTAGATTTTGATTTGGTTGACGGTCGCCATCGAATGCATGTTACAGGGTTTTCTTGAGAGTCACTGACTTGCGCTACAACCTTATCTGAATAAGTATATCGCTACTTTCTGCTGTTGAGAACAGAATCTTCTCGCCATTGTTACAGCCAATCGCAATGTAATCTCCATCTGGGTCGTACTTGCAAGTAAAACCTGCTGAAGGCAACAAGCTCGAGTGCTACAGCTTAGTTGAGTAGTTGTTATAGGTTTGGATGCCGGGAGTCGGTAGCTGAATTTAAAAGTCCATTTTTTTAATATCCTTTGTAATAATTAACAATATAAGTTCTAAATACAAAACCTTCAATCATGATGAAATAAGCAAGTGAATGCTGTGATATATAAAAAATTTGATAACTATCAAATTTCTGCAATTTTCCCATTATAGACTTTGATTACCTATTTCTATAATTTTTTCTTGCCCTCCATGGCAAAGTCATGAGAACATTCGTGATTTTCAGGCAGTCTGTGGCCATTGCAGAAAATGAAACCGCACTTACACTCGATGCCTAGAAGTCCTACTTTTTTGTTGCAATTGAAGCATCGCTTTCTATCCTTTTGTGTGGTTTGCTAAACTATTTCCTCTACTGTATCGATGGTGTCCTTGCGGCAGGGAGCCTCTGGACTACAGTCGACGTCTATTGCTTTGCTCACAATTTCTTCTTTTTTCTATATTTGATTTTTCCTAAATGAGCACTGTATTACTTGAAGCAAGAAGAGCATAGGCCTTCGTAAGCCTCGGACCCATAGAAAAGCATGCAGCTCTTGCACATGCCTTATTTTGATTCGTTAAACTCAGTCCTCTTGATGCTCATTCAATAATTTTAATTAAAAATATGTTAAAATTACATTGGGACTACTTAAATTATAACTGCAATATTACTACTCTATCATTATATTCATATGATAGATACTTTCCATTAATTATGTCTCAGTTATGATATTAAATTCATTCTAGCCTATTATGAAATTTCCACATATAGAATCAGATATATAATGATAATAGCAGACTTTGATAATTGATTTACTTAAGCTTGACTTTATAATTAATATAATGAGAGAATCATAAAGACAGAAATACCAAACAATGAAATAATTCATTTTTCTGAAGTGCAAGGAGCAGCGTATTATCTAGCATCTAAACGAGGACCCTAGTATTGATTTCATTGATTTTGTTGATGCAAAAAACAATACAGCTCTACATCACGCAGTCGAGCTCTCATATATTAATGTCATCACTCAGTATTTGGACTTGCTTGGTAGAGTTGAGCTTTGGGAACGTAAGTTCAACTGCGATACTACATACTCTCTAATAAAGTATAAAACAAGTCTGTGGGTCAACGCTATTAACAATGATGGGTTAACTGCTCTTCACTTTGCTGCTCTAAAGGGCAATGTCAAAGTTGCAGAAGCCCTCGAAAATGCAGGGGCAAGAATCGACAAGCTGACCAAGTCAGGGCTTAATATGTTCTCACTGGCGGCGCAAGTAGGCAAAATTTAATCGCTCATCTACTTTCAAGGTAAGTTTAATATAAATGCGAGCGATAATAATCAATGCACAGCTCTTCACTGGGCAGTATTCAAAGGTCAATAAATAGTGGTGAGATATTTAATAAGTCAAAAAGAAATTTAGCTTGATTTCAAATAAAAAGAAGGTCGGACTGCGCTTCATATCGCAGTTCTCTACAACTACCCAAAAATAGTGAAAGATTTACTAATGGCGGGATCCAATAGAATTATTCGAGACAATTAGAATAAGACGCCGAAGTAGTATGCAAATTAACTCTCATACGAGAAAATTTCACAAATGTTAGTTCAATAATAAAGAACAAAATGTTTTAAAAAAGAGTTTGTCTTTAGACCCAGAAAAAAATAATCAGGTTTAGCTAACATATTCCTTTTGTACTCTCTCATAATTGCAACTGCGATCTTAAACTATTTAAGAACGTATCCATCCAAGAAAGATCAATTTTTCAATGATGAAAATAACAAAAATGTAGAAATGAGTAATTTAAATTTAGATAACTATTTTTTAGGATTTTCGTTACTATTCTCGGTTGTCTCATCCTTTTTAGCTGTTTATATTCACTGTAAAAAGTTCAAGATATAAACTAAAAACCTGTCTTACTTGTAGAAAAATCCATAAATATCAGAAGATTATTGTTTTTACTGTTCGATAATCGCTCATTAAGGAGTTGAACATTGCTTTGAGTGCCATCGCTGTGTAGAAGTAAAAATGAAGCACAGCTCTTTACTTGGGGTTTGCATTGGGAAGCGCAATATAAAAAAATATATTCTAATGTTACTCACTATGGACTTGGGATTACTCTTGCATCTGATAACAGGTGGCATAATATTAAATACAGTGCTTTAAAACAAATAGATGTAAAACACGACATTAGCACTGTATATCGTACTTGCAACAATTGATTTGATCTGCTTATTGCCACTTGCAGTTGCTTCTTATTTTGCTCTGCAATCTATCAAGGTCGCATGCAACATGAACCAGTATTTGGTGATTAAGAAGCTATCGGAATCTACTTTTGACAGTCGAAGTACACTCATAGCTGAAAAACTCAAAGGAATTAACCTCAGCTCCAACTGAATATTTAGCTTCAATAGAATGTATACTAAAAATGAAGTGCAAATTATGGTTTAAGGTCAGAACCTGATGATTAAAATTAATTTTTTCGTTATATTAGTGTTTTTATCAGAATATTGATATAAGTGATATTATAAGGTACTTAAATCTAATTAGAGTATGAAACCAGAGCGCCAACCTAAAATATACCAATACATGACTAAGTCCCTACATTAGAGCATGTCCAGCAAATCGGATCACCATAAAAGTGAAGGAAAAGCAGAATTGCAGTAAAGTGATAGTAAAAAGTAATCTAGAAATGTAGAAGTCATAGTAAGTGGTAGTGAGAGCTCATCTATATAGTGCCCAAGCGAAAGTAAGGATAGCAAATCAGAGAAGGACGATAAAATGAACATTCTATTCTACACCAACAAATTGAGCTCGTAACCTAATGGGGACTATATTGACAACATACACAAGAAGTGGTGGGGCAATTACAAGCTGCTAGAGGATCATCATGGATTTATTCAATGGCTGTTCCCCAATTCCTTTCAATCCCGATTCAACCGTCTGGCTCTTCCCTTAACAAAGCAGGAAGTAGAATAGTTCAGGTCTAACATGGAGATAGCTAAGCGATATCAGACAACTTACATGATGATGCTGGAGTTCTATGGACTCAAGCTTAAGTGTAAGAAGAGTGGAGAACTTACACATTGCCGACACTCACTGTACCGAGAGCGTTCGACTTCAAATTCGCATAAACTGTTCTGGCAGGACCGATTCCATCAAACACTATTAACATCCTTCCACAACCATATGAGAATTACAAGAATTTTATCCAGCCTCGTGTTGTGTGGCTTTGGTCGATATGCCAAACAGCTAAGTCTGTTTCTGGGATCAGAAATTAAAAGCGGAGGATTGACAGATTTAAAAAAGTATGGCATCTATGAAAGAGAGTGGAAATAGTTTTCATAGTATATTGAAATACAGTCTGAGACTAATGTTTTACTCAAAAGCTACGATAAAAATTGATATATACTTTACTTTAATGTTATAATTTATACTGACTTAGAGCAAGAATTGATCCAAAAATTAGAAGCATCGAAATTTAATAATAAGTTTGTTCACGCATGAGCTGCATTGAGTACAAAGACTACACTGAGCAGTATAGACTACTTGAGAAGCTGGGGAGTGGTAATTGCGCTACGGTTATGAGAGTCGAGGATCGGAGAACAAAGAAAGCTTATGCACTAAAATATGCTAAATTTGACTCACCTGCAAAGCTCGCCGTTGCCTTCCAGGAAATTGAAGTAGTGCGAGCTGTTGATCATGACACTGCTATTAAGGTTACTTTCGTACTATTCAGGTCTATTATTACTTCATTAAAAATACCAACATCACTTTGCGAGAAATCTAGCTCGGCATTATCATGGAGCTTGCCGATCGTAGTCTTGAACAAGAAATTTTCATAAGGAGAAAGAAAAATAGGTACTTCAACCTTGGGTAAATAGAAGAGCTTGTAATTACAATGCTAGAGTTTTTTGCACATTGTCAATCTCGAGGTTATCTACATCGAGATATTAAGCCCTCTAATATTTTACTAACGCGGCTCGATGACCTTGGGCAAGATAATAATAATTGCGTCAAGTATAAAGTGTGTGATTTTGGGTTCGCTATAAGAGAGCATGAATTTTCCGACAAAAATATCGCTGGGACTGCGATATACGCTTCTCCTAAAATTCAAAACAAATTTAAAAACTCCACCTTATTTGTACTTGGAAACAACTACAAAGATGATGTTTATAGTCTGGGTATTACGCTACTCTAAGCATGCACTCTTGAGTCCGTAGAATTGGTGACACCTCAAAAGCTACTGCAAAAAGTAAATGCTCGTTTTGGTCTCAAACTTACTGCTTTGCTGCAACTAATGCTGTAATTTGATGAAGATAAAAGATCTGATTTTGTGCAGTTGCTTAAACTGTTACATCTATTTTTGACTGTCAAAAAGCAAGGTTCAATAACTTTGAAATCCCCAAACCCAAGCATATAAAACGATAATCTTTCTAGCCAAGTATCAATTTATCATAAATTTTTGGGTGTTAATTAGCCACATACGGCAGCCTCTGATAACTGCGAAGATACAAAGAGTGAAGAAATTGATAAGAAATTCCCTAACTAAATATTTTCAAACTCAATGTAATTTTTAGGTTCACTAAAAAAATAAGATCAATAATATGTATTCAAAGATGAGTGCCCTAGGACGATTAACAAAAACTTACTTAGAAACAGAGCTTAAAAATTGCCTTACCCATAATTTTAGAGCTAACATAATATTATTCAATAAGATAAGATCCGAACTAAAAGAAGAAGCAAAATAAGTCAAAATTAAAACAAATTCAAATAATTGGCCTATGGTATGCTAGGAAATCAATTATCCGATAATTCGACACGTGAAGAATAAATAGTCATTTTAAAACAACCGAATTCAGATTTAAATATAATGAAAGAATTGAAACTGTTATATAAATTCCCATGTTCTATGAAATTTATTGAGGCAATCTAAATTAAACGTAAATAAATTTGCACTCATTTCGATGCTCTAATATGTGTTGCTTTCGAAAGCTATTTATTTGTCGGAGTGAAGAGAGGTTTGACATTTAAGACAAATGAAATCAAGATGTAAGATATTTCATCAAAAGTTTTATCACTTAAATACACCTAAGATACAAATCGAATTATTTTGGTTCTCCAATAAAACCTCATAGTGAGTCTCAACGTTGAAAAATTAGTGAATATGTTGTTATCGACTTCATAATTTATTCCCCTTCAATAGATTGTAGCTTCAAGGTGGCAAACTCTCACTAATAACCTTTGCTAAGTCATCAACGACGAGCATGACTAGCTCACTCGAGTGTATCGAAATGGGAATATATTTGTGTCAAATAAGCTCATATTTAGTTGGCACAAGCTAGTGACGTTTGCAATTAAGCTCACACGTAGCATTCTCGTTGCGACATGCGATGGTTGCATTGCAATAATTACTACCAATTTGGAAAACAACAAAATAATTGCACTTTATGATACAAAAGCCACACTCATTGGAGTCGAGCTAGCTCAGAACTCTCAAAAGTAAGATAACTATAGAATAATTGTAGTCACTGCGACGGGTTTTCTTGTTACACTCAGCGCATATTTGGGCCTCATCGAGCTTAAGAAAATTAGTCAATCTCCACTGATTTGCTGCTCAATCTCTTACACAAGATAGGTAGGCTACAAAATATTAGCCCTCGACTGCACAGGCGTCTTGATAAACTAAAATGGAAAAAAATTAAATTCAACTCAAGTTAAGGATTCTCATTGGATAGGAACTAGTAAGTCAACGAAATAATTTTTGCTGCTCTCTTCAAAGAACGAGCTATTTTTAGGAAAATTTACGAGTGCTAATGTAACACTAAACAAAGATGAAGAGGAAGAGAAAAGAGAATGCGCCGATAGATAAATAAGAAACCCGATATCAATTTATGCAAGTCATAGATGAATGATCAGACTATAAATGACAAAATGATCAATTTTTATAAAATGTTTTACGCATTTACTCCAACTTCTATAAGTATTTTTCAGATCGTCTTTTAGGCTCTGAGAGTTTCCTGTTTATGACTGTCTGTGTTCGACTTAGCTACCTTTCAGCTTTTACTTGGCTTGGTCGACAAAAATCTGAACCACTTGACCTAGCTGTTTTCTTCCATCCTCCGTCTCTCATAGTGTTTCTGAACTTGATGAGCAAAGAACTATTTTATTCCTACTCGTTGTATTGTCCTCCATGGCCAGACCTATATAAAAATAAATTTGTACACGACGTACTTGTCTCTGCCAGTGCCATCAGACGCATACTTTTGAAAGCGTGTGTAGGAAGCCGGACGGAATTCACGTCCATACGGTCCGAATTTCATGTAGTTGCCGAGCTCAGGAACTCCTTGGCATCGGAAAGTCGCGTTGGTTCCTCCATTGTTAGTGCGGATGTAGGAATCACGACCTGTTCCATCGGGTGGATAGTAAACAGCTCTTCTATGTGACCCTAGCAGAGTGCTATCGTTGTGTTTGTGCAGCATAATAATTTTATTATTTAATAGTTGCACTCTCATTATTCTTATTATAAAATGTATTAAAACAATTTGTTAAACAAAACATTGTGTCAATATAATGTATTGCATCTACTACTAAATTTTTTCTTTGAATTTTCAATCAACTCGCTGTTCTGCAAAGAGACTAGCCTAATTAAATTGCAAGGTGTTCTTTTCTCAAGACTAATTGATGAAAAGTTAAATATTTCCCTACCTCTTGTGATATCTAGTGCTCCTCGTTCCCCGATCCTTGTCCTAATTTCTTATTTTTTATTACTTAAGTCTTAAAAATAGTTAATATTTTCATGTTGTTATTTTTTCTAATTATTAGTCAAATTTAGCATGCGTATTTCAACTTTAAATTCTTGTTATATTTTATGAAATTGATTGTGCATATTAGAAATTTTTGCTTGTAAAATTGCAGCATGTTTTTTCTTCTACTCTAATCTAAATTTCAGTATTTTAATTTTATTTTAGTTCTAGTATTGTTTTTTCTCTTTCTGGTGTATCAACTAATTGAGTGGCTTGCATGCTTCGTAATAGCTAGTTGGGCTGATCATGACTTTTATGGATAGGGTATCGTTGTTTCCTAAAAATCCGTATTAATATATATTTGAAAGCCGAGTATATTTGTCGTACCCCCAGCTTTCATTTTTCTCGAACTCAGATTTGAAGTCCTTAGATACTTTCAATCTTTGGTCCGTTTGGCTAATAATTTGTACTTGAATATTATATTATCCCTTGTTCATCACTCCGTCAATTCTTTCAATATAAATAGAAATATAAGGAACTCCTCTCTGTTAGTTTTTAATTTTCGATTCTCCATAACCAGCAGGATAAACTTTTAACCTCCATAAACTTTAAAAACATTCAAAAGGATCCCCGATCGCATATGTTTACTATTTGTAAAGTAGACTAAAATTAGAGACTTAAAAATTATAAGTATACGGTTGAGGCTTATGCATTTCTTTGAAGCCTCTTTAAATGAATTTCTTTTATAAATTTATAAATTTAACTTACTTGATACCCTCAGAAAGTTTACTCTCATATTTACTGTCCATAGACTTCAAAAATGATACCTTGTTTGTGTTCTTCAGCTCATTTAAGCGAAGTTAGTAGAAATTATTAAATTATATTAAGGTCTTATAAAACACTTACTTTTTCATTTCATACTAATTTATTTTTGTTTGTCTCTGTTACTCGACTTGTGATAAATTTTCCTTCATTTTGGTGAGTGAGTAAAATTGTTTGGCTTACTTCAATTAGAGTAGTTTGTTAAAATTAGAGACACATAACCTGATTTAATTGATTCTGAAACTAATTCTAGCGCTCAGTTATGCTTTAACTTACAATAGATCTTGCCGCTTAGAGTTGTAGCACTTGAATCGATGATTGCGATGCTTCTATATTGACAGATGTACTTAGGAAGAATTCAGCAGACATGCACCACAACTGTGAGTTTCGCAATTCATGCAGCTGTACGTATATTTCCTATCGTGTTAACCACAATGGTGTTTTCTAACTTTTTTTTCTTTCTCTGAAAAACTGTTGGTTTTGGATGATGAGAAACTCAATGACAATTTAGATTTATTGTTGATCACTCTTGATTGCTAAGGCAAGCTCGATTGATAGTCTTGAGAGTCACATAGGGTAGATTGTATTTTTTAACTGTTTGGACTCTCCCCATTATCATAGTCTCGACAGATTTTTTAGCATTTGGGACTTTTATACTCCCATCTAATTGAATTTTGTTGGATATCTAGCATGATAGTGGTGATAAGATTCAAAAGGACAATTATAAAATAAAATGTTTTAATGAATCAGAACTCTTCATAATTTATTAAGTCCCATAGATTTACAAAACACTCAACAGCTTCGTAATCTGAGAAACCAAGATCTTTCAGCTTAGCAGCTGTGTCTCTATTTCTCTATTTGCTTCTCACCCAGAACTACCTTTTGTCATCACCTGGAAACATAGGCAAATCTTTCTGGGACTGATGCTTTAGAATTGATCTAACTTTATCATCCACATCGTTCGGGGTTAGAGGAACGATCACTCTGCACATGGCCAAATCCCACTCTTCCCAAGCTCCTCGATAAAAGAAAATTCGTTTAGCTTCAGGCAAGTATATTTTACATTTATCATCCTTCGTTCTATTTTCAACATCCTCTTGCTGCACCTTCAGAATAGCTTAGAGACACTTTCGATGGGTACCATGAGGGTCCGTCAAATCACCTACATAAAATCATTAGTACCCGCAGCGAACACAAAGCCCGGTTTAACTTCGTCTAATAGCTCTTTGAGAACGGCGACATCTTTCTATGTGATTTCTTTCCTCTTGGAGTGGTGAGTGTAAAAAGGCATTTTCATACAGTAAACATCCTAAGGCCCAATGCCAAAAGTTTCAACAGCTATTTTAGCTTCACTGCTACGGATAAAACCTTTTATGCTTCTCACTATCTAAGTGTCAGTTGACAGTATTTATTATTTTTTGCTTTTTAGGTTACTCTCAGCTTAATTGAGCATTTATAGAATCTAACTGCTATCGTTCTCACTTTTCTTTGTCTAATTTTTGAATTTCAAGAAATCTTTCATAAAGTGAATGTATTTCAATGTTTCGTGGTCGTGGACTGCATTTGAACCTGTTGTCATATAAGCAATAACAACTTTATGGCCTTGCTCCTTCATTCTGTGGATGGTGCCTCCCATAGAAATCACATCGTCATCTGGATGGGGAGAAAACACAAGAACGGTTTATCTCTTTTCTGTTTTCTTTTTTAATAGTCGTGTTGTCGTGTCGACGGTTTCAATAGTTTATTATTTTGGACGGTCTCCCAATGGCCAACCAGTAATTTTGCTATTGAGCTGCTTATAGACAAACAGATTGAGATCCTCAACTTTTCCCCCGGCCACGTCCATTACTAGGGGCGATAATCCTTTATCTTCGTAATCTTCAAAAGTAAGTCTGAGCATTGGCTTTTTGACTTCATGACAAAGCCATTGGACTCGTTTTGAAATCCAAAATTTGGTGTTTGGCACAATAGGATCTTACTTATCACCCTTAATCGTCCATGGCATTTTGAATCGTGTCAGATCTTCTCCGGCTCCTTTGTCTAAGTAAAATACAGCATCGGGGTGGTTGTGCAAAAAGGTGGAGGGAATATCATTGGTTTGTGGACCTTCAATACTAGCTTTCACGATGGGTGCTTTGCTTTCAGACCAGGCCATTATGATAATTCTTTTAGCTTTGCTAATTGTCTATATCCCCATAGTTATAGCACACTTTGGAACATTTTCCATACCGTTGAACGAGTTTGCTGCATCCTTTCGAGTCAATCGGTGCAAGTACACTAGTCTTGTGGAACTTTTTATTGGAGAAGGTGGTTCGTTAAATCCGATATGGCCAGTGCGACCAATACCCAAAATTTGTAAATCTATACCTCCGTAGCTCTTTATTTTTTTTTCATAGGACTCACAAAACTCTCCAACTTTTTCTCTTGGGAGTTCTCCATCAGGAATATTGATGTTTTATTTAGGAATATCGATGTAATCGAACAGGTGCTATCTCATGAAGTAGTTATAGCTTTCGATGTTATCCTTTGTGATCGGATAGTACTCGTCCAAGTTGAAAGTCACTACATTTTTAAAAGATACTTATCCTTTTTTGCACATCTCAACCAGTTACTGGTAGACCTTCATTGGAGTGCTTCCAGTTGCTAGGCCTAAAACAAACGGCTATTTTGTTCTCTTAGCTTTCTCGTTAATGGCATCTTTGATCTACTCTGCGACTTTTCTTGACCCTTCCACGCTAGTGGGGAAGAACTTAGGTTCAATTTTCTCAATTAAGGAAAATTTGGGAAAACCAGCTAAGTAAGTTAAGGTGTCTTTAAGCGGAACGTTGGGGTCAACTTTTAGCATTAACTTTATATAAATGTTAATTTATTATTAAGAGTTCAACAATCATTTAAATTGACTATATCTTGTAATTATTTAACCAAAAGTGCACTAATTAAATTTTCGTTCAATGAGCAGATCAGAGATAATTGAATCCAATAATAAGCAGCTAATATATTGTGTCTATATTGAGTTGACCGCATTTTAGTTGTAAAAGGTTCATGTAAGATATAATTATATGGATAATTCATAATTTGGCCCTAATAAAAACTCCTCAAGAAGCCCACTTCTTCCATTTGATGGAATAATAAAAGAGGCTGAAGTAGCAAAGCGTCGTAAAAACTAAAAGCTATAGAATCACCTAGCATATTTACGAAGTTAAGCATCAAATCTGAAGGCAAAAAAAAGATAGAGATTATCGATACTTGCTAAAGTCAACGATAGATCATATGAGTAACTCAGCTTTCATCAGACTATCTTCCAAGTGTTAGATGAAAGGATAAGCTCTAGAATTAAAATCTTCAAGCCTGATCAAAACTTTATTCTTGCATGGTAAATATTTACCAATGTAGGAATTTTCTCATGCTGCTAGCCATTGTGTTCAATTTTTTATAGGTTTCTTTTTCACTTTTTATGACCGAGCAAGTCTATCTGCTTTAGATCAAGGTAAGTTCAGCATTACAAAGGATCCCATCTTCATTACTCTCAATACTATATTTATTATTTCTCTTTTTATTGACACTTTCTTTGTACGTTTCAATGTTGCCTTTTTTCGTAACGGAAAGCTTGTGATTTCAAGGACTTAAATTTTCTTCAGATACATCAGAAAAGATTTTTGGCTCGATTTAATTGCCTGGATCACTTATGTTGTTTACATCGCTTCAGGAGATCAAAATTTAGTATACGCAAAAATTCTTTTTTTTCTGAAAGTAGCGACTCTTTTACAGATAAATTCCGAGGTGATGTTCGCTTTGAGCATTCATCGCATACGCTTTGGTCTTTACAAGCTACTGAGAACGATTACAATAATTTGGTTCATCACCACTTGGGTTTCATCTATATATTTTCGCATCGACTACAACTTTTATCTTGAGAAAGGCTATTACTACAACACTGGTCAGCTGTGGCTAACCAACTCTAACGCTGTGGACAACATAAACATGATTGAGAGCTTCCCCTACTGGTATATTTGGTACGAGTATGCAGTTTATTGGTCCTTCCAAACTTCGGCCACCATTGGTTACGGTGATATGACTCCCCGTAATCCACACTAGGTCCTTTATTGTAATTTCATAATTCTCATCAATACCATGTTCTTCGTGTTCTACATCAATACAATTTGGGAAATAATTGGCGAAATCCAATAGCCTTACAGTTTCTACATCGAAAGTTGGCTGAAGCTGACTACATATTTGCGAGGTCAGGACAGAAGCATCCCTAAGCAGCTCTTCGTTAAAATTGGCACTATACTTCAGGATATCTGGATAAATGACACTGCCAACGATGTGCACGACAATGCCGAGTAATAACTCATTGGGATGCTCTCAAATTAGCTGTCTCTTGACGTGGTCGCATACATAAGGGCCAAAATATTCACTCATCTGCCCCTCTTCGATAATCTCTCAAGCTGGAATCCTCAAGCATGGCAGTAATTTCTTAAACTGTTCATCTCCTCAGAAGGAGTTGATAAGTTGAAAATAGGCTCCGGCGAAAATATATTCCAATTGGGTGATTATTCATCCGATATTTATTATATTGAGTCTGGAAAAGTAGCTCTTGGTATTGGGTCTCTCACCGTAGGCAAGTAAGTAAATTTCAATAACCATCTTGGCGCTCTATAGTTTATTAATCAAAATCCTCGCTTAGCAACAGCTACCTCACTCACTTTTTGTGTTTTATATCGACTTTCTGTACAGACTTTTATTAATAGACTGAAACTGGTTCCTTAACTTTATGTAAGTAGAGTCATATGATAGTATAAATTTAGCTAGCTCAAAGAGTCCGTTACATTATATGGGAACTTATCACTATGCAAAGTGACGTGCTTTAATTGCGAGTCTTCTTCTCACACTTTGCCTCAGTGCCCAAAGTTCAACAGGTGGCGCAAGACAGCAGTTAGACCACTGTGGAAGATTAAAGCAGACCAATCTAAATCAACAAACCGAAACCGTAAGTAGTACTCAAGAAGAGACATACGGACAGTGAAAACAAAACGGATTTGGTTATAAACACATTAAATTATTATTGACACTGTCATGAACTTTTTAGTCTATCGCTAGTCATAGAATGTGTTCTGATTTATGCGAACTATGTTGATTAGCAAACTATTAATCTTATTAAATTTAATGGAGTGAATCTCATATTTGCAATGTGAGTATGTTTTGATTGCATAATATATTTAAATCATAAGTAGACATACATGAAAGTTGATCCAGTAGTCAACAACAACGATGATCTGTTCATATCGAACATGGCACAGTCTAATAAAATAAAATACCTGGAAGCAGAGAAGTCAAAGCGCGAATCATATATCAAAGATCTGCAGTACACACTCGAGCTGAATAAAAAATCAATATCAGAACTGGTGTCAGACAAGGGTAACGAAGCCTACTTGAAACTAAACCAATAGAATTAGCTTTTGCACACAAAGCTGAAAAAATATTACGAGGATTTCATGAACACCAATGCGTTACTTCTAATCGAACAGCAACTGCGGATGGAAGAGAAAAAATTCTATAACGAACGAATACTTGACTTTTAAACCAACATCATCGAGCTGCGAAAGTATCTACAAGATAAGGAGGACTCCTTTTCTGCAGTTGTCACCCGTCTCAAAAAGTATGAGGACCTCATCGAAGTTACTCTCGAGACCAAACTTCATAAGCTAACATCGGAGTTTGGAGAAGACAGTAATCCCAATGTGCTAAAAAAATTAGCTGAGGAAAGAGACAAATACAAATCACTAGCTGAAGGTCTTAAAATTAGTATGCAAGATTTAACCTTCTTGAGAAACTGTCTTCAGAACAAACAGTCTTACGAATCAATGCAGGCGAGCTACATAAAATCAAAGGAGAAATAGAAAAATGAAAGCGAGTAAAAAGTTATGGAACTGACAGAGAAAACTAAGAATTCAACTTCAAACACGTTCAATAAGAATATAGAGAGGACATCAGCAGCTCCTGGAATCATTAAGAATCCCCACCGAGAGCTGATCAAACTTCTGAAAAAATAAAAACTAAATAATTAAATTCTTCAGTAAGCCCTAAATTAGGCGATATAGAAAAATGAATAGCTGATGTTGTAAAATGATAAACTAGCTCAAGCCAATGCCAACTATGATGTCAAAATAGCAAAGTTGTAGTCGAAGGGGTATCTGCTAGAACAATAATTAAGTAATATAGAGCGTAGTCTTCAGTGGAAACAACACTGGAAGTCTAAATGCGATGCTGACAGAGCTGAGAGGATCCAATAATTTTAACACAAGGGATAGGAGAACGAGATTTGCCTAATGGCCCTGTAGAATGATATGGAAAAATTGTCATCGTTCCTAATGACTTGCGTACCCAATGGCAAGATGGTCAAGTCTTCGTCAAATCCAAACATCGGAAAGCGCAACTAGGATGTCATCGAGGAAGATGATGTTTAAATTGAGTAATTATGATATCTTGTTATTGATAATTTCAATCAATTTTATATGACACTCCTTCTAAATTACTGGATCATCAACATAGCTTCTTCAATAGATCTACCCACAAACTATTTTGTGAAGCATTTGACTTGGGTACTGATGCTAATCTCAATATCGAGATATTGACTTACATCCTACTTTGACATGTCTTCATTTAGGTACAGTTCTCTCAATGTTTACAATTCTTGAAATTATCTGATCCTGTACCATGTCGCCAGCTCGATATTGTTGATGTTATCTGCGCACTAAACTTGCCTAGAATGAATTATTTTTTCCTCCTTTTTCTATATTTAGGATAGCAAGACTCCAGAGTTCATCTGTTTATGCTCGTATGCTGATAAATAGTATAATTATTTAATCAAGCTGAAAATGAGTAGAGTATTATTAATATGCATGCATATCTTATGCGTTTTATATAACCAATTGCATTTAATATTATATGGCACTTCTTGTGGGTCGGAAATTTCTAATCATTGGCGGAAATGGCTTCGTGGGCAATCGAGTTGCAGCAAGGCTAATTAACAATCAAGCTCAAGTCTCAGTATTATCCAGGTATCTTCACCTTTATGCAGGCATGGCCCCAGATTTGACTATCCTGAAAACAAAAAAATTAACTGGATCATTGGCAGTGCACTTGAGCCTGAATATGTCAAATAAAAGATAAATGAAGTAGATACCATCATCCATAGTCTTGGCACTCTCGTCGACACTTCAGTCACGAAACTGCGTAATCCTGGTGATCCTGGCACCTATGAGCAAATTAACAGAGACACTTTCGTTAAAGTCCTATAAACAATTTCCAGTCCAAAGAAGGTTATCTATGTGTCTTCAGTGAACCCGCCTCCGTTTTTGCATCGATATTTATCAACAAAAATGGAGGCATAAGAAGTTCTGTTCAATAGCAATCACGAGGGTTATGCAATTCGACCGGGTTTCATTTATGATTGGCAGTTAAAAAAGTGGTCTCTGCCGATGCGGTTCACGATAAAATGGTGGAACAAAATCTACCCTTCATTACACTCCATCGTAGCTTTGTGCTAACACAGCCGAGAAACGGAACAATTTTGCAGAATTTCATTAAATAGTTTGAGCAGTCCTAGCCTACTAGTCTGAACAAGCTAGCCGATGCGATTGCCTATGTGTGTTACAAAGGGTACGACAAGAAAATAATTTATAACGATGATATCCTGAAGCTAAGCGACGAGTTTGAAAAGGTGTCCACTCTAAGCAGGGAACGATAAGGGAATCCAAAATAAGAGAAGAAGACTGATAACTAATCATTGAGGTGAGCTGATTTAACATATTAAACATTGCTATTTGTTATTCAGATTTTATTTGGCGCAGGCGGATATCATAATATAATTGGCGCAATGGACGACAAAAATCGAGACACTTACCAGCTGCGACCTAAAGAAAGAGTGAACATATTCGCTCGGTACAACCTCCAGGAAGAGGATCTGGACGAGGCTATTGACGAGGACGAGTACAGAAATAATGGTCCGCGAAAGCACTCTCGCCCAAAAAGAGCTCGCAAGAATAAGCGAAGTGAGCTTGAGAAAGATTACGAAGTAGATATATCATAAGCCGATGCCATGAGCGAGAGTGACATCTATGATGACAATGCTATCATCGATCGGCTGCCATAAAACCCTCATGAATTGGAAGGATTGCTTAAGAAGGTCAAGGACAAAATAAAGTACTATAAGCTATAGTTTTTGAATGAAGAAGAATCCAAGAAAGGTAGTTGGTATTGTATTTAGGTAAAAAGTCTCACGTAGGAGACAATTCGATCCCGATTTGCGCCGACATCACAGCATTTCATTGGAATCTGTTAATCAAGAGTCAGATGACTTTTGGGATGAGAATGTTCGATGTAATCATGATGGACCCTCCATGGAAGTTAAGCACATCACAACCTTCCCGGGGAGTCGCTATCCAGTACAACAGCTTGAGTGATGAGGAAATCGAGAAGATACCAATTGAAAAGTTGCAGAGTTAAGGATTTCTTTTGATATGGACTATTAATGCCAAACTAGCACTTACTGTAAAGCTCATGAAGAAATGGAACTATAAAGTGGTTGATTCATTAGCGTGGGTCAAGAGCACTATTAATGAGAAGATTGCGAAGGGGCATGGATTTTATTTGCAACATGCTAAATAAACATGTATTGTAGGCGTTAAAGGAAATCCAATTAACATAAACCGAGGAGTCTCAAGTGATCTAATCTTTAGTCTTCGGAGAGGTCAAAGCCAAAAACCATGCTAAACCTATGAGCGTATATAGCAGTTAGTACCGAATGGTTTTTATTTATAAATATTTGGCCGCAGAAACAACCTTCGCGATAACTGGGTCACTATTGGAAATGAGCTTTGACATACTCAGTTTAATGATATTAGCATTGTGTTGATATTATATAACATAAAAAATCAATCAAGTTCTGAGATTATGTGCTCGATTTGAAAATGCAGGTAAGTCATTAACCGATTCTAAATATCATTTTTATTTACATACTTTTGTGAAGAAGTATCCGGTATTTTGACATTTTAGTTTGAGCCTAATATTGTAACTTATTTTTGATTAATTTATTAATTACTTATCATTATTTGTTCTTCAGTTTTAGGTATTTTGTTTTCTATTTTAGTCAACAGCTCATTGCTCTAAATTGGCTTCTTTACCTATTTTTATACTTATAAAACATTAATGTGGATTGATTCCATGTCTTCTTCATTTAAAGAATCAACCTTTTTAATTACTCTATCTATGATTTATGGTGACTCATCATTATTCTTTGTATCCATGTGCATTCGTTGATTCTTAAGAATTTCAATTTATCTTTAAAGTTCTAACTCACCTTGATCTCTAATTTATTTGTTCATCTCATTTTTTTAGTCTTATTTTGCTTCAGTTTTTTCCTTAGTATTTTTTTAAACATCATTCAATGTTTTGTCTTTTCTTTTAGGAATTCTTATTTACTGTTCTTCGCATTCAACAACTCCAAAATTTTTGAATCTTTTGACAAGTTCGTTTTCGAAACTATGGCCTTGTTCTTCTTTTTTTTCGGTTTCAATGCTATCCTGTTTTAATGAAACTTACAAATCATCTTTGGACTCATCCGAATCAAGTGGTAATCCACCGCAGTCGAACCAATGCTCAATGTTGCCTTCGATTATATCGTTCGTATTTGTTGAGTTTTATATGTTTTATTAATTTGCTATTTTTTTATCATTGTTAATCGGCTGATTAAAATTAAAAGGTAGCAGTTTTTCATCTTGTGAAGAGTCTCCCCAGCAGCTGGACTACTTCCTAGGGTTTCCTCCAATCAGTGCTGTATATATCCTCTATTTCTATTTGATTTTGCAGAGTATTTATTAGTAGTTCTAGACCATTTTTTTTGCTTACTAGAAAGATCGTGAATTAGATAAAGATTCGTCACTTTTTCTAGCGGCGACAAGAAATATATGATAGATCTGATTTTCGTATTCTGAAAAAGAGTTTCCTTTGCCTTTTATTTCAGCAAGTATGTCAAGAAATTTGCAATCGTTGAAGCCAAATAAAACTTTGATCGTATGATCGTACTGCTTAAACATGCACTCTATAAATATATCCTTTATTAGATTATGTAGAGCTGTGCAAGTTGGGTACTTTCGCATGAAGCCAAATAAGCAGTTCGATAACTTCAAACTGACTATTTATTAGACAAAAGGTTACTCAGATTAATCATAAACTAGAAGAACTGCAAACAGAAGCCTAGAGTACTCCAAAATAAAGCTGAGCTTAAATTTAGCCTGTTAATTAATGATTTAGTTGGCAATTAAGGTTACAACTTGCCGAATACTGACGGCAGTTTCAGAGTTAAGCACAATGTCATTGATGGTGCTTTTATCAAGCGTGCCACCCATGGCATTGATTGCACTATCCTTGTCGATGTTGTGGTTGCTCTTGCTCAAACTGCGACTACGATTCATGCTGTTGTTTATCTTATTTATAATATTTGGCTTGTAATTGCTGCTAAAATGCTCATATTTCTATACCACCGCCATCAAAATTATTACTTTCTATTGATTCTATTGTAAATTTGATTTTGCCATTGATGTTAAACAGTTTACAAAGGGTTCGATCGGTTATTTTTTATTGAAAATTAACTTTACTAAGCTCAAGTATTTGGATTTATCAAAACGGTCTTCCATTTTTTCAAGCAAAGTTTTCATGATAATTACATAATTTTCCAATCTCATTCTCATAAGTTATTATTACGCGGGTGTACTTTCACCTGTTGACTGCACTTGCTTGCCCAATTGGTCTAAAAAATACTGAAATACAATAATTTTTTAATTCTAAAAGAAGGAGTTTGAATCCTCGAGCTCTAAAATTTTAACGACCCATTACAAAATGGAGTTACTGTAGAAATGATGGAAAAGCAGTTATGAGATGCCCTTGTTGTCCCTCAGCAAAACTAACAACTATGAGTAGTAGAATTCATACTTTTTTGGGGCGCTGGTAGCAAGTAAGAGTGCCTATTTTATACATGTACCAGAGGGGAGTCTATTCTAAGGGCTCCTTTTATCGCAAAATGGAAAAAAGTACTCTCACGAGAGGAATTTCATATGCACTACCCTATTTTGGTCCAATATTTTACTAAGTTACCACTTCATCATCATCGGCGTTGGGCTTAGTTCTAGTTGTCCCAAGCATGTAGTCACTGAATTACTAGCAGTTCAAATTGTTCAATATTTATATGGCTCTGAAAGCGTGCTCTCGGGTGAGAGGACCTAGCGTTTAGTTTTTAAACTCAAACGGTCTTACGCAAATGTTCATGAGGTCTTAGAGAATAGAACTGTTGGAAATAAGCCTAGAATTGCCAAAATTATTACAGCTCGGTTATTTTATCATTCTGTTTCCGGCATTCGTCAATAATATTACTGATAGAGAGTAATTTACTCGCATTGAATCCGGGAGAAGCAAACAGTTCATCGAAGTCGAGTACTTGGGGATTCTATTGAGGTTAAGACCAACTTGGTTATTTATATTTGTACCTCGCTACTGAAGACATTAAATTTCTTGTGTATAATTTACTTTATAATTAAACCTCGCCATCTAGTCTGCGGAGCCTTTATTAAAATTGAGTGATATATTCATAAATCAAGCACTGAAATAATTTAAGACGCATATGGTACTTGAATTGAAGTCTGATCTGTCTAATAGACTTGTATTAAATTGATTTATATTAATGCCGTTTGACTAAATTTGAATTAATAATTTTTATTTGATGAGTCAACAGGATTTATTTCGCACCATCCAGATTCAGCAAGCCGAGCTCAGTCAACTTCGAGAGCAGCTTGCACAATCCGGCAATTTCGAAGCCCGGTACAAGAAGGCCTTAAAATAAATAACAGGCATCATCAAGGCCAACCGTTAACTCAAGGACGAACTGGACAGGTTGAATGCCTTCCTGACGAACAAGGATGAATCCTCAAACAAAATCAACAAGTAAGAGCTTGGTAAAGCTTATTAGAAACTGCTCAAGGAGAAAAACTAAATGATTGGTGAAAAGGAGAGTTTGATATCATAAAACTAAAAGCTGAGGTATTCATTTGCTGCTCTCGAGGAGAACTTCGCGAAACTCAAAAGCGAAAAACTTTAGCTGGCACGACAGAAGTAAGGAATGGCTAAAGTTTATGAAAAGTCAGCAGAGGGCTCCAATTAAAAGCTAAAAGATAAAGATTACAGATAAAAATAAGTATAACTCAGAAAAACATTGTAAAATTATGAAGAGAGACATTCATCTTTAACGAGGACCAATCGAAAACTAGAGGAACAAATTAATGAGCTATAAAACAAGCTGTTTAATCAAGAGACATAATTCAAAAACAAGTTAAATGAAAAGGATATTGAAGTTAAAGTGAGCAAGTCCTCAGCTAGATAAGAGTATCAAAGTCAGGTGGCTGCTCTAAAAAAGGAAGTATCCCAACTAAAGATAGTCAACAACGAATTGACAGTAAGATCAAGCGTAGTTAACGAAAACCAGCAACTTAAGATTAGTAAATCCAGTGAATACTAGGAAAGGCTGATTGAAACTCTGAGAGATCTAAAGATTCAGATGGAGCCAATGAGCCTACAAATCGCTTAACTTCAAGGCAGAAATGAGTCTGAAAAATAGGATGCCCAAAGAGAAAGGGCTAATCTGCAAATTAAAGTTATGGAGTACGAAGCATAAATTGAAAGACTCAGAGAAAATCAAAAGTTGCTTGAGAAGAAGCTCATTAAAGAGTCAGAGAAATCAAGGAGATAAGAAGATCTTGAAAGAAATATCAAAAAGCTCGAAGAGGAGAATAGAATGATGGGCGGTCGAATTATTGTCCTTGAGGCTAAGTAAGTTGCTTTGAGAAACAGATCAGGAGATGAGCTTGAATAGAGGGTTATGGAGTTTGAAACTCGAGTTGAGATGCTTTTGAGCGACAAATAAGCAATCGCAAACATGAAAAACATTGGTATTCATCAACTTATTGCTCTCAAAGCATATATCATGGAGTTAGATGCCAAACTAAAACAAGTAGTGAATTAGAATGATTATGCAGTTAAGAAATATAAATCATACAAATAGAAGTGTACTCAACTTATCAGGGAGCTCAAACAGCACGATATCGCTATCAACGCTCTTAAGGGAAAACTCCAAGGCTATGACAGGCTGGTGGTCAAGCTGCAGGGTGAACTTGAAAGAGCTATTACCATTAACGACAATTAAATGAAATCAATTAATATGAAGATCACATAGTCAACAGTAAACTCTATCGACATTTATAAAAAGAGATACTAGTCCCTCCTTGAAAAGCTGAGTCTTCAATAAAAATATGCTTAACAAGAAGTACAGACTCTAAAGCTGAACTATGATACTAAGATACTTGACTTAAATCTAAAGCTCGAGGAGCTATCATCAATGAAGTAAACCATTGGACTCTATAAGTCTAAAAACGAGGAGCTCTCTAACAAACTAACCCAGAAAGAAAATGAGCTTTTGGAGACAAAAATGACAAAAGTAGTCATTTCGTAGGCTGCTTTACAACCTAAGAACCCCCACAAGTAAGTGGTCAACAAGTTGCATGAGACTATAAATCTGAAATAAAGTACAATCATAAGTTTGGAGAACCAGATCCGAAAGACCGAGCAGGAGTGGAAAGGCAAATATAATCAACTCTAATTCAATACCAACGCAACTCTATCTAAGAAAAGTCGTGAAGATGAAGAAAAGAAGAGAGAAATTGAGCATCTTTAGAATTAAATTAGAGTCTACAGAAACAAGATTGGTGAACTGGAGTCAAAAACATTGAACATCCCAACTAGAACAGAAGAAGAAGACCATCGTAAATCTCATCATTTTAGTGGGCAGATCTCAGACTTATAGGTTCAATTGGAGGATTTCAGAAACAGGTATTAAATAGAAGCAGCAAAAACAACTAAGCTCGCTAAAGTGAATGCAGAACTGAAACAATCAAATAATGATCTAGAAGGAGAAGTATCCAGACTAAAGTTTTAAATAAAAAGGATTTAGAAAGAACTGAAGCTAGAGCTTTAAGATAAGCACAGCTAATTAAAGAGGCTTCAATCCAAAAATCAATAAACTTTGAGTGAATCGACTAGATATCAGAAACCTGAATCTGATAACAGTTTTAAAGTTAACTCGCTTAAGATGTAACTGGAAATGCTACAAGGCCAGCTTGAGCAAGTGGAAAAATAAAAGACTAAGTACTACAATCGCACTATTGAATTGGAGAAGCAGAGCTCATAGCTGGAGATGAAAATAGAGGAACTTAATTACAACTTCGAGCGCATAAAAAATAACATAAACACAGACTTAGCTTATAAGTAGGCTGAAAGGTAACAATAAATCGAAAAGCTGCAATATACCGTGAGAAGTCAGAAGGACAAACTTGTTGATTTAGAATCCCACATTTCAGAATATGAAAATGAAATCACGAGAATTAGAAATGAGCTCAACAGGGAGAGGCAAAGAGTCATCGGAGAAGTTGATAAAAAGGACGACGAAATATCAAAACTTATGAGGGAGCTGAATAAAGTTAAATCTGATGTCTCAAATCATGAAGAAATTAAGGTCGGAATTTCTCAATAATACTAGTATAAAATAAATCGCATTATCAATTAGAACAATAACATGAGAGATGAGCTACAAGACACTCAAAATAATCTTTTAAAGTTGGAAAGTGAACTCAAGTTTTTGAGAAACAGAGAGCTTGAGTATAATAGTAAGGCTTAGTCTCAGCAAGATTATCTAACCAAGCTATCAACAGAGTTGAGAAATTTCCAAAACAAGGAAACAGAGCTGGAGTCTGAAATCTTGGAGAAAGAATCAATTATTTCCAAGTTAACAAGCGAATTGTCATACATTAAGTCAGAAATTACAAGTATCGAACAGACAATAGATGCAAAGGAAGCCCAAATCGCCCGCCTCAACGCTGAAAATAACTCATTAAGAAATCAACACATATAATGGTAGATAGAGACATCTAGCCGAGCAACTGATGTTAATAGGTTAAATTCGGATCTGCAATATGCTCGATCTAAAATAAATGATCTGGAACTTGATTTAGACAGTGCTAAAGCAGAAATAGGCAGAATAAAATCAGCGAATTTAGCAAGTGAGCATAATTTTTCAATTCATATCGAAGAATTGGAAGAGAAAGACAACATAATTCAAAAACTACAAGCAGAGATAAGATCAAAGAATGATCAAATTCACGAGTTGACATTTGAGTTAGATACTAAGAGCTCAAAAATAACAGATTTGCAAAACTAATCAATTCGGCTCAGATCATTGTCAACTGAAACTGAAACCTAGTTGATGGAGAAAAGCACTCAAATTAGTCGATTGACTTACGAACTGAATAACCTAAAAGTGAAGTACCAAAACTTAGAGAGTGAGTTTGAAAGCTCAGATACGAATATAATTTCAATAAATCGAGAACTGGCGAGAATACAACAATAGGCTAGCACTTATGCCGATGATGTTTTACTTAAAAATGGTCAAATTGATAGATTCAAAAGCTAAATTACCGTCCTCACTGAGCAAATAGAAACTTTGAACTCAGAAATATATGAAAAGCAGAAAACTATTAACAATTTAAACCAGGAGCTGTTCCAACTAAAGCTTGAGAACTAATAAAGGTCTACGGACAAAATTTACAAATTAGAGAATTAAATATACCAGCTGAAGTCAAAGGTTAACACTTTAGAGTCAGAACTATAATACAAGGAGGGTGAACTGGGAAGGGCTAGAATGGAAGTAAGTTCAATCCGTTCTACTATCACAGTCAACCGGTACACAGACGAAGAATATGACTCATTGCAAACACAGTTCTACCAAGCTCAAAGGTCTTTGAGTGAAACACGAAGTCAGCTCTCTGAAAAGGAGTTTGAAGTCACTCAGCTAGAAACCAAAATATAATCATTGAAGAGACAAGAGGCTGACTCTAAGCGCAGATTCGCTGAATAAAGACATGATTTAGAAACAGAGCTACAAAATGTGCTGAGCCGATAACGCTCATTGCGCAATCAGATATCGGATCTAGAGAGCGAGGCGATGCTTTCCCAGAACAGAGGCACAGACGAACAGCAGTGGGGATTGCAGTTGTACCAAAATGAATGCGATCGGCTACAAAAAATAGTACAAGAGCTTCAGGACGAGGTCAATGGGCTAAAGCTAAAATTAACTTACATGACCAATCAAGAAGATCGCATCGTATAGAATCTGACTATAATGACTCTCACTTTCGCAGAAGTTGAAGCTTTACGAGATCGAATTAAAGTGAAGGAGAATTAAATTAGCGAGGTAAGGAAGAGCCTAATTAACTTTGCCACTTCTAGCGAAGAGGTCACATCCATGGGTTCAAGATTAGTGGTTAAGGATAAAGTTAACACAAGTATATCTAATCTGGAAGCTCAGCACAAAAGCAGTATCGAATAAATTTAGGGTCACGGCTCATACAATTATCAGACCACAAATAACTCATATAAGCAATCTTATGCAAATTACAACTAAGATGACAGCGCAGACGCAAATAAAATTGCTTATATCCCAAAAGCATATGATAATCAGGTTGAGCAAACTCAAGATTGGTACGGGGCTGATTATAAAAGCAGCGATAAGTCCGTTGAAAACCATCAATTCATTGCTAAAGAGGAGTACAGCTATAAGCCTAGTGAAGGTTACGCCGCCTATGGTTAACAGAACAGCTATAAGCCCAGCGAAGGATCCGCCTTTGTTAGCTAATAAAAAGAATATAAACAAAACGAAATAGCTGATAGAAAGCTTAATGAGTTGGTAAACTCCATGACAGGTAATCAAGGTCAAGCAGCTTGGAACGAAAATTGGCAAAATCAATCTTAAAAAGGTAGTAGCGTAATGCAGAGTTTTACAAATGATAGACCTTCATCAAAAGGACAGGCCCCATTATAGCAGCTTGTACAACAAAACTTTAGTAACAAATCATAAACAAATCAAGCAAGCATTACACAACAGCCACAGGCACAACCTCAACAACAAGCATCAGCACAATCGCAGATATATCAGCAATTAACTTAGCAATCAGCTATAAAGACACAGCAGCAACCAAAAGCAGGTGAAGTAACATTATCTGCTTAATATAAAGGGCAATCAATAGCTCAAGTAGCTTAATCCTTCCCTCAAAATCAGACTACTCAGTCACTGACTCAGCAATCTTCCTGGAGGTATGGGTCCGCACAAAATCAAGCTACTTCCTCAATCTCATCCAGCTTTAATAGTCCAATTCTTATCCAGGGTGCTCCCATTGGAAAGCAGCAGTTCCAACAACCTCAACAGTTTCAGCCGCAACTTTCGGCCCAGTTGCAGCCTCAAACTCAGCAGAGACCCAATCAACAAATTACAATCGGTGGGGCATCTATAAACTCTTCAAATAGCATTAAACCTGTGAGCCCCAACCCAAGCCTGCAGTCTTTTGCCTCCACTGGTCAAATCGTTATTAAAGCAGGCCAGCAAGTTCAGCAAATCCAGCAAGTCCAGGGAAGACAATATGGTGTTTTTCAACAGCCGCTTCAATACCCCGGCTTCGGCAGGTGAGCAATGATAAACTGTAACTATATTAAAATAACTCTTGCTATTAATGTATAATTAAACTCAAAATAAAGACATAAATCAGTTGATTCAATTGCCTTGGCCTCCTTGCTTGCCATAGCTGGAAGAGTATGAGGTTGTGCCATACCTGCTTCCGCCTTGAGCACTAGTTGATCCAGATGCTCCTGTAGTGCCTGTGGTTCCGGTGGCTCCTGTTGTGGATCCAGTCGCCCCTGTAGCACCTGTGTATGTTCCCGATCTAAATGTTGAGCTCGAGGGTGTGTATCCTGCACCTGTGATGCTTGACCCTGTTTGACCATATGTGGCTCCCATTTGTCCGGCACCTGTCCCTAAGCCTGTCTGCCCGGTGTAGCTGGTACCTTGACCCGATGTGATACTAGATCCGGATTGGCTGGAGTAGCTGGATCCTGACTGAGGTGAAGTGTACTCGGCTCCTGATCGTCCAGCTCCCGACCCTGATCCTGCTCCTACTGCGCTGCCATATCTTGAAGATGCTGTATTTCCAGCTCCACTTTGGCTTGATGATGCGCTGAATCGAGAGTCATATGTGTTTCGATCATCTGATTGGAATGTTGAGCGGTACGGCTGATCTTTTTGATCGGTTTTAGTAGCACCATATGATGCCTCTTGTTTCATTCCAGAGTCACGCAGTGATGAACCATAAGTAGCCTGTTGTGCTTTGCTGGCAGACTCACTGCTTTTCAAGTTAGAGTCACCTCCACGATAGGCAGACTCGACCATTTTTATAGCTGAATCTGGACTATTAGGATAGAAACTTGAAGCTTGACTTCGACCATCTAGACCAGTTACTCCCGAATCTTTCACATTGCTTTCATATAGTCTTATACCAACTTCATGTTCCTTTTTATAATTTGACAAATCCGATCTCAAATTGGAAATTGTTTGTTCAAGTTCCAAGTTTCTGCTTTGAAGTCCAGCAATCTAATTTTTGTATCCTACTATTAATTAAGTAGATCCAAGCTGAGCTTGCAGTTCCGATAAACTATTTTTCAATTTTACATTTTCACCTCTGAGCACCTCAATGATCTTGTTGGCAGCTTCTCCAGTGGCTCCGGAAACTCTGCTCTTCTCGACTGCGAAAATTCTGTCTCTCAGTTTCAAAATTTCGGTGTCTTTTTCTCTGATGAGGCTCTGAATTCTGGCATCGCTAATGGCCAAGTCACCGAGCATTCTGGTTGGTTCTCCGATCACTCTGGTGGTGACGTATGTGTCGAACTCGCGCAGAATATTGCCCAAAATGGACTCCTGCTCTGTGGTGAGACCGCTGGATAACATGCTGGACCTGATCTTTCCAATGTAGCCCTACAACACACCGATTTCGGATTCGTACCTCTTGAAGGACTCGTCTCGCTTGAGAGAAATGGTCTTGGCCTTTTCGATTTCCAGGTTGGCGTTCTTGACAAGGTTGGCCATCAGGAATCTCTCTTGCAGGAAGCTGTTGAGCATCATCTGGTGATCGATCGACCAGTTTCCGAGGGACTCAAACTTGCGGTACACGGAGTCGGCAAAGGACTTGAGCTTGGCGTTGAAGTCGCCGCTCACGAGGTTGCTGCCCTGTTCGATTTCGGTGAAGAAGATGAGCTTGACGTCATCCTCCAGTTGAAGATTAATGTTGGGGTTATCCTTCTTGATTCTCTTGATTTCAACGATCAGTTTCTCAATCAGAAGGGACAGGGTAAGTTCCATCTTAATGGATCTTTCATCCTGAGTTGGTAGAGAAACAACTCTGTCTTTTTCAACTATCTTCTATACGATTTTCTCCTTTGGAATCTGGAAGATCTTGGGGTACAGAATGAACTCTTCGAACTGGACCAAGAATCTTTCGATGACTTCAATCAAAGCTCTGAAGGC
>APMI01007935.1_pt1 | contig 81749 bp, 81 predicted proteins | sample 667938 | NCBI WGS metagenome assembly APMI01 (sample SAMN01084076, study PRJNA167559) | wastewater metagenome | biome: Wastewater | place: Denmark: Ejby Moelle, Odense | collected 2011-11-28 | reverse complement strand
CTTATCGTTTCTCATACTGCCCTTCATAATAACGCTGGTAATTGCCGGAAGTTACCTGCTGCAGCCACTCAGTATTAGCCAGGTACCAGTCAATGGTTTTTGAAATGCCTTCTTCAAATTGAAGAGATGGCAACCAGCCTAATTCATCTTTTAGTTTCGTGGCATCGATGGCATAGCGCAGATCATGACCAGCCCTGTCTTTTACATAGGTGATCAGCTTTTCAGATTCACCGGCTGCTCTTCCGAGTTTTTGATCCATCTGCCTGCACAGTTCTTTCACCAGGGCAATATTGGTCCATTCGTTATGGCCGCCGATATTATAGGTTTCGCCCACTTTACCGGTATGAAAGATCACGTCGATCGCCCTCACATGATCTTCTACATACAACCAGTCACGCACATTTTCGCCCTTGCCGTAAATCGGCAATGGTTTGTTATTGATGATATTGTGTATGCAAAGCGGGATCAGCTTTTCAGGAAAATGAAAAGGCCCGTAATTATTGCTGCAGTTGGAGATCTTAACAGGTAAATGATACGTATGATAAAATGCCCTCACCATATGATCGCTGGAGGCTTTGGAAGCGGAATACGGACTGCGTGGATCATAAGCCGTTTCTTCTGTAAAAAAACCGGTTTCTCCCAAAGAACCATACACTTCATCCGTACTGATATGGTAAAATATTTTGTCTTCGTAATTGCCATTCCAGTGCTGTTTGGCGGTATGCAGCAGGGTAGCTGTGCCAACAACGTTAGTGGTAACAAATGCCAGCGGATCAGTGATACTCCTGTCCACATGGCTTTCAGCCGCACAGTGCAATACAGCAGTAAACTGGTGCGTATCAAAAAGTTCCTTTAATAAGGCCGCATCTGTAATATCACCTTTTACAAAACTATAGTTGGGCTGGTCCTCTATATCCTTCAGGTTTTCGAGGTTGCCGGCATACGTAAGTTTATCAATGTTTACGATCTTATACCCGGGGTATTTCGTTACAAATAACCTTGTTAAGTGAGAGCCGATAAACCCGGCTCCGCCGGTGATCAAAATGGTATGCATAGCTGCCTGTTATTTGAGTGGTCGCAAAAATAGAAATAATCCTTCAGTTAAGCTAAAGGGTATTTTGCTGCCCGTATGTTGTTTTAAGCAACTTTTAAAATAGTGGGCTAAAAATTTGGACAACAAACCCTATTAATCGTATATTTGCGATATAGGATTTACGGGCATTGAAAAATGTCTTTTTTAATGAACTAAATCATCGCATAAATACGATAAAATGGCCATCCATAAAAAAGATTCATTCACACAAAAGGAACAGGAGTTGGCAGAATTTGCCAAAGCGCTGGCGCATCCCGCCCGTATCGCCATACTAAAAGTGCTGGCGCAGCACAATGAATGTATTTGCGGGGAGATAGTGGAAGTATTGCCGCTGGCGCAATCTACCGTATCGCAGCATTTAAAGGAATTGAAAAATGCAGGTTTGATCAATGGAACGGTAGACGGGCCAAGGAGTTGCTACTGCATCAATTGGAAAGCATTTGAAAAATTCAATACGGAGTTTAGTTTTTTATTCAATCACCTGAAACTGAAAAACGAAAGATCCTGTTGCTAACAATCAATTTATAACTATAAATGTGTCATCATGAACAACGATTCACAAATGAAAGCGCTCGTAAGAGAAAAATATGCTGCCATTGCAGAACAAAGTCAAACTCAAAATGCTACCTCCTGCTGCGGGGCAACCTCATCCTGCTGTGGTGACGAAGTGTATAATATCATGGCGGATGATTACACCAAACTCGAAGGGTATAACCCTGATGCAGATCTTGGCCTGGGCTGCGGCCTGCCAACAGAATTTGCCAATATAAAAGAAGGGGATACGGTGATCGACCTCGGTAGCGGCGCAGGTAATGATGCGTTCATTGCCAGGCGTTTTACCGGCGAAAAAGGAAAAGTGATCGGTATTGATTTTACGGAACAAATGATCGCAAAAGCCAGGGCCAATGCAGAAAAGCTTGGGTTGAACAATGTGGAGTTCAGGCTAGGCGATATAGACGATATGCCTGTTACCAGCAATTATGCCAATGTGATCGTCAGCAATTGCGTGCTGAACCTGGTGCCAAACAAACACAAAGTGATCAGTGAAATATTCAGGGTATTAAAACCTGGAGGGCATTTTTCTATTTCAGATATTGTACTGGAAGGAGCCCTGCCTGCCAAGTGGAAAGAGGTGGCCGAATTGTATGCCGGCTGCGTAAGTGGCGCTATTCAAAAGCAGGTGTACCTCGAAATTATTGAAGCCACGGGTTTTAAAAACATCACGCTGCAAAAAGACAAAGCCATCGTTATTCCTGATGAGATTTTGGCGAACTATTTAACCCCGGCTGAGATCGATGAATACAAAAAGGGCAACACAAAGATCACCAGCATTACAGTGTATGCAGAAAAACCAGCCAAGGACGAAAGGAATTGCTGTGAGCCTGGCAGTGGTTGTTGCTAAAAAATGAAGAAGATAATGTATCAACCCCGATTGGCTGTTATGTTGAGCTTGTCGAAACATAACAGCCAACCGGGAATAGATCTGAAAGTAGTTCTTTAATTCTGCCAATATCACAGCTTTTTTTTAATAGAAATTTTTACTTATCAATTTTTTAATTGAAAAGCCATGCAAAAGATATTACCTCAAACATCATTAAAACTTGCCAGTACTGCAGCGCAGAGAAATACTGCGAAAGCGTTATTGGAGCAGCATAAACTGCCCACTTCAGATATCGATGATGATAAGTTGCTTTACCTGTTAATGGATGGGGAGCATCTTATTGGCACTGCCGGACTGGAAATATTTGGCAACCATTCACTATTAAGAAGTGTGAGCGTGGTAACAGCGCAGCAGGGTAAGGGCTATGGAAAGTTTATCAGTGATGCAATAGAAAAATATGCAAAGGAAATTGGTATTGAATGCATGTACCTGCTCACTACAACGGCAAAAGATTTCTTTGAGAGACAGGGCTATTGCGTAATTGATAGAAACACTGTACCTGAAGCAGTAAAGCAAACCGCTGAGTTTTCATCCTTGTGTCCAGTTACTGCTGTAGTGATGATGAAAAGGATCTAATTAGACTATAACCAGTAAATATGTCATCAAACAACTGTGCCCCTGCACATGAAAGAAAGCGGCTGAGCTTTTTAGACAGGTACTTAACACTATGGATTTTTTTAGCAATGGTCATAGGCGTTGGTATTGGTTATTTTTTCCCTTCTTCTGCTTCTTTTATCAATTCTTTTTCCGCCGGCACTACCAATGTTCCCCTGGCAATTGGATTGATACTGATGATGTATCCACCTTTCACTAAAGTGAAATACGACAGGCTGAAAGAAGTGTTTAAGAATACAAAAGTATTGGGCGCATCTTTATTCCTTAACTGGATAGTTGGTCCCATATTAATGTTCATACTCGCCATCGTTTTTCTGCATCACTATCCTGGGTATATGGCAGGCCTCATTCTCATTGGGCTTGCCCGCTGTATCGCCATGGTAATTGTGTGGAACGAACTGGCCGAAGGCAGTCGTGAATATGCCGCAGGGTTGGTAGCTTTAAACAGTATCTTCCAGGTATTGCTGTACAGCATTTATGCTTACGTGTTTGTAACCATGCTTCCTCCTTTGTTTGGAATTACAGGCGCTGTGGTTGATATTACGATCGGCCAGATCGCAAAAAGTGTAGCCATCTATCTTGGTATTCCTTTCGCTGCAGGCTTCTTTACCAGGTTATTTTTATTAAAATGGAAAGGCGAACTGTGGTATGATCAAAAATTCGTTCCGGTCGTTTCTCCTATTACATTGATCGCTTTGCTTTTTACTATTGTGGTCATGTTTAGTTTAAAGGGTGAATTGATCGTTCAGATACCAATGGATGTGATACGAATCGCCATTCCGTTGGTCATCTATTTTGCCATCATGTTTATTGCCAGTTTTTTTATTGGCAAAAAATTAGGTGCTGATTACTCAACCAATGCCGCTATTGCATTTACTGCAGCCGGCAATAATTTTGAGCTTGCCATTGCGGTGGCGATTGGGGTATTCGGCATTAACAGCGGACAGGCTTTTGCAGGTGTTATTGGCCCATTGGTAGAAGTGCCGGCCCTTATCGCATTGGTGAATGTAGCTTCCTGGCTTCGTAAAAAATATTATCAACCAACAGTCAATCATTAAATGAAAAAGAAATTGCTTTTTGTTTGTATCGAAAACAGCAACCGGTCGCAAATGAGCCAGGCCTTTGCAAAAATACTTGGCGGAGAAGATGTGGAAGCCTATAGCGCCGGCAGTAAACCCAGCGGTATCGTAAACCCCAAAGCGATCGCTGCCATGAAGGAGCTCGGCTACGACCTTAGTGCACACGATAGTAAAAGCCTGGATGAAGTAAAAGAGTTCGCACCCTTTGATGCCGTAGTAACGATGGGTTGCGGCGATGCCTGTCCATGGATGCCGGCTAAGCGGTTCGTCGATTGGCAGATACCTGACCCTAAACACATGGAGCCGGCACAATTCAATGAAGTAAGAGATTTGATAAAAGAAAAAGTGCAGGCACTGCTCAGTGAATTATAAAAAGAAAGCCGCAGGTAATTCCTGCGGCTTTCAACTTCTATTAGAACAATATTATTTTCTGTCACTTAACTTAGACAGCAAACGCAGTATCTCCAGGTAGAGCCATACAATGGTTACCATCAAACCAAACGCACAATACCATTCCATATACTTGGGTGCACCTGCAGCCGTTCCCTGTTCGATCATATCGAAATCCAGTATCAAATTCAACGCCGCTACGGCCACTATCACCAGTGAAATGCCAATTCCCATCAAAGACCCTTCATGTAAAAAGGCCATTTGTACGCCAAAGAAACCCAGCACCATGGCAATCAGGTAAAAAACAGCGATACCTGCGGTGGCCATGATAATGGCAGACTTGAATTTTTCTGTCGCTTTTATGATCTTAAAACTGTATAAAAAGTACATGGCGATCGCTGTTCCAAAAGTTAATCCCACCGCATTCATCACAATGCCGGGCGCTTTGGCAGCAAATGCCTCGTTGTAGTAGGCAGAAATGGCACCTAAAAATAATCCTTCAAACAGGCCGTAGGCTGGTGCCAGGTAAGGAGCCCATTCTTTTTTAAACATAATAACGATGGCCACTACCAGGCCACCAATAACACCGGTAAGCAGCAGTGGCGTAACATTGCCTCCTTCAGCAAACTCTTTCCAGGAATAAAATGCGCTGCCCATCAGCATTAAAAGCATAAACCCAAATTTGTTCAATGTGCCTCTGAGGCTCATGCTGTCGGCCATATTGGTGGACATTGAATGTTGAAAAACCTTCTCAGATAAAGTGGGGTTACCCGATTTAAATAACGACATAGTAAAATGTTTTTTGTAAAAGTATATGTTTTCGCTTGCTCTCCGTTACCATGACCAAAATCATAACAAATATCCAACAAGCTTGCAGCACAAAGTTTCAATGTAACAACATTCAAAATTAAAATCCCCGTAACTTGCAGGTGCCAAAATGAAAAAGATATGAATACAACAGACCAGGTACTACAGGATGTGGTTATCAAATTTGCAGGCGACAGCGGCGATGGTATGCAGCTAACAGGGAGCCAGTTTACCAACAACACGGCACTGATGGGGATCGACCTCGCTACCTTCCCGGATTTCCCGGCCGAGATCAGGGCCCCGCAGGGTACATTGCCCGGCGTAAGCGGATACCAGTTGCGTTTCAGCAGCGACCAGGTATACACTCCCGGTGATGCCTGCGATGTGCTGGTGGCCATGAATGCAGCCGCATTAAAAGTGAACCTGAAGGCATTGAAGGCCGGCGGTATCATCATTGCCAATACAGATGGTTTTGATTCCAAGAACCTCCGCCTCGCCAATTATCCGGAAGGCGTTAATCCACTTGAAGACAATAGCCTTGAAGGATACCAGCTCATCAAGATGGATGTGACCAAGATGACGAGGGAAGCCCTTAAGGATATTACCATGGGCATGAAGGAAAAAGACAGGGCGAAAAACATGTTCGTACTGGGTTTTCTTTACTGGATGTACAACAGGGAAATGGAAAATACCATCGAATTCCTGAATGATAAATTTGGCAAAAAGCCCGAGATATTCGAAAGTAATGTGAAGGCATTGCAGGCCGGTTATAATTTTGGTGATACCACCGAAACCTTCCGCAGCCGCTATACAGTAGCCAAGGCAAAAATGATCCCGGGCAATTACCGCTCTGTTATGGGCAACCAGGCATTGAGTTATGGATTGATCGCTGCTTCGCAAAAAAGCGGTCTGCCCTTATTCCTGGGCAGCTATCCCATTACACCGGCCAGCGATATCCTGCACGACCTGAGTAAGTATAAAAATTTCGGTATCAAAACCTTCCAGGCCGAGGATGAAATAGCAGCGATCGCTTCATCCATTGGAGCAAGCTACGGCGGTTCTCTCGCTGTTACCACTACCAGCGGTCCTGGTATGGCTCTAAAGGCAGAAGCAATGGGCCTGGCAGTAATGCTTGAGATCCCTTTGGTGATCGTGGATATTCAGCGGGGCGGTCCAAGTACCGGTCTTCCAACCAAAACAGAACAGAGTGATTTGTTACAGGCTTATTACGGCCGCAACGGCGAATGCCCGATGCCGGTGATTTCTGCCTCCACACCAAGCGATTGTTTCAGCGCTGCGTACGAAGCGGTAAGAATTAGTGTAGAACACATGACGCCGGTAATATTATTAAGTGATGGTTATATCGCCAATGGGGCCGAACCATGGAAATACCCGGTGAGTGCAGATCTGCCGGAAATTAAAACTTCCTTTGCTTCCGCCAATCATGCTGCTGACCTTGATACCAATGGCAAGTTTCAGCCTTATAAAAGAGATGATAAATTAGTACGTCCATGGGCGATCCCCGGCACAAAGGGACTCGAACACCGGGTAGGAGGATTAGAGAAACAGGATGTTACTGGTAATATCAGTTACGACAGTGAGAACCACCAGCACATGGTAAAAACCAGGCAGGCCAAGGTTGATAAGATCGCAGACTATATCCCTGAACAAAAATTAGACAGCGGACCCGAAAAAGGAAAAGTGCTGGTAATAGGATGGGGCAGTACTTACGGCGCCATTAAAAGTGCCGTAAAAGACCTGCAGGCTGAGGGCCACGAGGTTTCCCATGCACACCTGCGCTATGTAAGGCCTTTCCCTAAAAACCTGGGTGATATGCTGAAGAATTTTGACCATGTATTGATCCCGGAGATCAATAATGGACAATTGATCAAGATTATCCGGGATGTGTATTTTGTAGACGCCAAACCGTACAATAAAATAATGGGAGTAGCCATCACAAAGGGTGAATTGATAGACGAAATAAAAAAGATGCTCTAACAGGCGTGCAATATTTTAGAGAGCCGGGTTGTAAAACCCGGCTCTTGTCGTTTTGGCAGACACCAGGAATGGCGTGCAGTTTGCCGGATCCGGTAGTAAATAAATACTTACAACTATGACATTTGGAATGATTGGGATATCCCTTATTTTTATGGTGATTGGTATGCTGGTGCAGTTCAGGCTAAAAAGCAAATTCAAGGAATATGGAGAAGTACCCACTTCTTCCGGCCTGAGTGGCCGGGAAGTAGCAGAGAAAATGCTGAAACAGAATGGCATTTATGATGTGCAGGTAGTGTCAGTACCGGGCTACTTAAGTGATCACTATGATCCCACAAAAAAAACGGTGAACCTGAGTCCCGAAGTGTACGAGGGCAGAAATGTGGCTGCCGCTGCAGTGGCGGCCCATGAATGTGGCCACGCGGTGCAGCATGCTACAGCTTATTCGATGCTGATGCTGCGAAGCAGGCTTGTACCCATTACACAGATAAGCACCACGCTTTCGCAGTGGGTCATCATCGCAGGCCTCGGTATCCTGGGATTTGGAAATGGTAATCAAACCATATTGCTGATCGGCATTGTGTTATTTGCCGTATCTACCTTGTTTGCCCTGGTTACCCTGCCGGTTGAGTTTGACGCTTCTGCCCGGGCGTTGAAATGGCTGGATACTGCCAATATTACCAAGCCGCAGGAACATGACAAAGCGAAGGATGCGTTAAAGTGGGCGGCATTAACCTATGTAGTGGCGGCATTGGCATCCATTGCCATGCTGGTGCAGTACATTTTAATTTACCAGTCAAGAAGCAGGGACTAAACAACTTTCATATACTAAAAAGCCCCGCTGTTCAGGCGGGGCTTTTTTATAATTTTATCTCCTCATCATTGTCGTCAAAAAACTTGAATTCAGTTAAGTGATAAGCCGAGTTGGCAACCACTTTTATCTTCTGTTTGTATTTCCATATCCAGCGCCTGCGTTTTGATATAAAGCCACTGGTGAGGTAAGTATATAAGATCGGGTGCACCATGATCGTAAGACCTGTGTGCTTTTGCATGATCAAATAACTGAGGTTCTTTTCTATTTCGTCTTCCAGGATAAGGGTAGAAGAAATTTTACCGGTACCATTACAGCTCGGGCAGATCTCAGATGTATTGATGTTCATCTCGGGCTTCATGCGCTGCCTGGTGATCTGCATCAAACCAAATTTACTAATGGGTAACACAGCATGTTTGGCCCTGTCGGTCCGCATGAACTGTTCCATTGCATCTACCAGTCTTTTCTTGTTGTCCGGCAGTTTCATGTCGATGAAATCAACCACGATAATACCGCCGAGATCTCTCAGCCTTAATTGCCTTGCCACTTCTTCTACGGCTTCCAGGTTGGTTTCGAGGGCATTTTGTTCCTGGTTATTGCTCACACTTTTATAGCCACTGTTCACATCTATCACGTGCAGTGCTTCTGTATGCTCAATGATGAGGTAAGCTCCGCTTGGAAGGTTTACCGTTTTACCAAAAGAGGCCTTCACCTGTTTGGTAACACCAAAACTGTCAAATATGGGTGAGCCATTGTTATAGAAAGTAACAATATCTACTTTTTCGGGAGCGATTCGCTGAATATAAGCTCTTGTATCAGAAAAGATATTGCGATCGTTTACCACAATGCGGTTAAAATCCTCATTGAGCAGGTCCCGCAGCATGCTGGTTGTTTTACCCTGTTCGCTCAGGATCTTCGCCGGGGGCGTTGCTTCCTTAAGATTTTTTTGAATGGATTTCCAGGTTTGCACAAGTGTTGCAAGGTCATCCTGCAGTTCGGCCGTTTGCTTGCCTTCGGCTGCAGTACGAACAATCACGCCAAAATTTTTAGGTTTCAATGCCTCAATAATCTTCTGCAGTCTTTTTCTTTCGTCGCTGGAATGTATTTTACGGGAAACCGCTACGATGTCATTAAAGGGAGTGATCACCACGAATCTTCCGGGGAGCGATATTTCGCAACTCAGCCTCGGACCTTTGGCTGCAATGGGTTCTTTTAATATCTGAACCAGTACATTGGGCCTGCCGTTGAGTACTTCGGCTATTTTACCGGTTTTTACGATCTCGGGTTCTACATTGAATTTACCAAAGTCAAATCCATCTTCCGTTTTATCGTTGATGGCAATATTGGTGAATTTGAGGAGCGACCTGATATAGGGACTCAGATCTGTATAGTGCAAAAAGGCATCTTTTTCAAAACCTACATCCACAAAGGCAGCATTCAGCCCGGGGATCAGTTTTTTAACTTTCCCAAGGTATAGATCTCCCACCGCAAAGCTTGCATCTGCCTTTTCATTGTGCAGCTCTACCAGTTTTTTATCTTCCATCAGGGCTATCTCTACGCCCTGTGATGCCGCATTTATTATTAATTCCTTTGTCAAGCCATTCACATTTTAAGAAAACCATTACGTCACATAAGGATATTACAGCATAGCTTAACGGCCGAAAAACGGCTTAAAGCATACTGAAACACTCAATAAACAGGTGCCGGCCTTAAAAAGGCCGGCCGTTCATGTCAATTATTTTTTCTTATGACGGTTCTTTCTTAAACGTTTTTTACGCTTGTGTGTTGCTATCTTATGACGTTTTCTTTTTTTACCGCAAGGCATAACCTGAGTATTTTTATTAGTGAAACAATATTTTTTATCAATCCGAAACCCATAGTTCAAGGTTCCTTTCTATCTTAATTCTTTAACTCTTGCATCGATCTCCCTGCTGTATGCCGGATTACCCACCAGCCGCTTGCTCACTTCAAACCATTTGATCGCATTTGCTTTGTCGCCTTTGCCGGCGTAAGCTTCGGCCAGCCAGGAAACTGCTTCTGCATTGTCCGGCTGGTATTGCACCACTTTCTGCAGGCGTTCTACCGCTTTTGCGTACTGTGTTGATACCACCCCTCCGATACCCAGCACCATTTGCGCCTGCATATTCATCGAATCTTTCTTCACCACCTGCAGCAATTGCTGTATCCCCTTCATGGTTTCCTGTGCATCACCCGCCATGCCTTTTCCAAAAACGTAGCAGGCACCAAGATCAACTTTCAAACTGTCGTTGGATGGATTCAGTTCTATTGCCTTTTCGATCAGCGCAATCGCCTGCTCGGCCTTCCATCCTCTTTTAGCTGGATCAGGCTCATTCCTGAAGTCTGCTAAAATTTGTCGGGCGGCAAAGGTGAGATTTTTTTCAGAATTTACCAACATTGAAGCTTTGTAAATATAAAAAACATACAATTCATGGTTGTGAAGGCTGTCTCCCCAGAAGCTGGCCAACTCGTTATATGCTTTCTCCTGCTGGATTTTAACGTCGCCTCTTGAGATACGGTTCTCGACCTGGTTCACATAATTAGCCTGGGGAACAGTGAGCTTTTCTTTTGATTTTTTAAGAAAATCTTCAATATCAAATGCCTGCGATGCAGTTTTACCGCCGGTTTGAGCTGCAGGCGGGGTAGTTTTTTCGGTAACGGTTTTGCCTCCAAACCAAAGCACTACCATCAGTAAAATGCCAACTGCCGAAAGAATTAACTGTTGTTTTTTCACCAGAATAAATTAAGGCTGCAAAAGTACGGTTATTCTCTGCAGCCTCCGAAGCTTTTAGGGGAAACAACGGTAAATAATGCCATTACAGGCCGCCCTGGAGCAGCCTGTGCAGTGGTATCGCTAAAATAATTGATGTTTAACTCAATGAAGGTGCAGCGCTTTCATCCATCTTTTTGTTCTTTACTTCCTGAACAAACTCTTTGGCTGGTTTAAAGGCAGGGATGTAGTGTTCAGGGATTTCTACGGCAATATTTTTTTTGATATTACGGCCAATCTTAGCCGCCCGCTTTTTTGTGATAAAGCTGCCAAAACCACGGATATAAATGTTTTCGCCGGCGATCAGTGAACTTTTAATTTCTTTGAACATAGTTTCTAAAGTAACCATCACGTCTACTTTAGGAATACCGGTCTTTTCTGATATTTCAGAAATCAAGTCTGCTTTTCTCATAATGGAAGGTTTATGATTCAACAGTAAAATAATACATTATTTTGTAAAAAGCAATATTATGGGCTGATTATCAGCTAAATATTATTTTATTGCTGCTTTATCCATTAACGTCCGGGTTACCAAAATGTTTTAAAAATTATTGCCGGATATTTGCCGCCAAATGAAGCGATCCGTCAACAATACTTTTTTTACCCGTCAACTGCTGGCTTGGAACAGGGAAGCGAATAAACGTGCCATGCCATGGAAGGGCGAGAAGGATCCTTATAAAATATGGCTGAGTGAGATCATCTTACAGCAAACAAGGGTTGACCAGGGGCTTGAATATTACAACCGGTTTGTAAAAACATTTCCAACCGTGCAGCAACTTGCCAGGGCTCCGGAAAACAAAGTGTTCAAACTCTGGGAGGGGCTTGGCTATTACACACGCTGCAAAAATTTGATCGCTTCGGCAAAATACATTGCCGGTGAGCTCAACGGAAAATTCCCGGATACCTACGAAGACATTTTAGCTTTAAAAGGAGTGGGCCCATATACGGCTGCAGCCATCGGATCCTTTGCGTTCGATCTTCCCAAAGCAGTGGTAGATGGTAACGTGTTCAGGGTGCTGGCAAGATTTTTTGGAATAGCCACTGCAATTGACAGCGCCATTGGAAAAAAAGAATTCACACTGCTGGCAGAAAACCTGCTGGATAAAAAAGCACCGGCCATATACAACCAGGCCCTGATGGATTTTGGGGCCATCATTTGCAAACCGCAATTGCCCTTGTGCAATGTATGTGCACTCAAAAAAAAATGTACTGCTTTTTTAAACAACAGGGTAAGTGAGCTGCCGGTAAAAGAAAAATCGATCGTAAAAAAAACACGCTGGTTCTATTACTTTCTTATTGAACACAAGGACAAATGTTATGTGCGGAAAAGGGGCAGTAAAGATATATGGGAAAACCTGTATGAGTTTCCGCTGGCAGAGCAAAACATGGAAGTGGCAGTAGATGATCTGCTTACTTCAGCATTCGTAAAAGCGATGCTGCCAAAGGAGGCAACAGGGGCTGTTTCTGTATCGGGCATCTATAAACAACAGCTTACCCATCAAACAATCTATGGCCGTTTTATAAAGCTTTCGGTTACCAAGCCACTCCTTGCAGCAGGCTTTGAAGTAGTGAGTAAAAAGCAGTTGGAGCGCCTTCCATTTCCAAAATTTATCAGCAACTTTTTAAAAGATAAAACTGTATCTTTAAATTTGTTTTAGTAATCACTGAGTCAACAAAATCAACAACTATGAGAGGCGTAAACAGGGTAATGCTGATTGGGAATTTAGGGAAGGATCCGGATATGCAATTCCTGGAAGGAAATATTGCAGTAGCAAAATTTTCGCTGGCCACTACAGAAACATATAAAGACAGGAGTGGCAAACTCATTTCCCAAACAGAATGGCATACCGTAGTACTTTGGAGAGGCCTTGCAGAACTGGCGCAGAAATACCTGCACAAAGGGAGCCTGGTTTATATTGAAGGGCGCCTTAAAACCCGTAGCTGGGAAGACAAAGAAGGAAATAAAAAATTTGCAACAGAAATAGTGGGCGATAATCTGATAATGCTCGACAAGCGCACAGATATTAGCGGCGGTGTTGGCGGATTGGATGTTGCAGATGACCTGGGACACGATAACCAGCCGCCACATCCCGAAGATGGTTCGGAAAGACTTCCCTTTTAATGAATTTGTGTTAGTAAGCGGTATTTTCTGCCGTTGAGGAATACAATATTTTTTACTAAAACCAATTGTTTTGGATTATCATTCGGTTATTTACTCTGCTGGCAACCTTCACATTCATTTGCTGGCAATCACTACGGCAGCATCTGCGGTGCTGATTTTTTTAGCAGCTATATTGTTCATCATTTCCTTCCTCGTAGCAGGTTCAGAAGTCGCTTTTTTCTCCCTTACTTACAAGGACATCAATATGCTTAAAACAAAGCAGCAGCCTGCTTTCAGGAGGATCATCAGCCTGTTGGAGCAACCGAAAATGCTGTTGGCTTCTATGCTCATCACCAACAGTTTTGTAAACATCGGCATCATCTTAATTTCCAATATTTTGCTCGATGGCCTGCTCGACGCTTTTCACCTCAGCTTCTGGTTGAGCTTCTTAATAAAAGTTCTCTCCGTTACTTTTTTGCTGGTATTGTTTGGAGAAGTATTGCCGAAAGTTTGGGCTACCAACCACAAGATATGGTTTGCCTCCACCGCTTCCATCGTAATTGAGATATTTCATGGCATTTGTTCCAGAATCGGTATGAGCCGGCGCCTCGTAGGATTGAGCGATAATATTGAACGGAAATTTTCTTCCGGCAATTCTTCTTTTATCGACGACCGGCAACTGGATTACGCCATTGACCTGCTGCCAGATCATGAAGCAACCCTGGAAGAAAAACAGATTCTCAAGGGCATCCGGAAATTCAGTGATACCCCCGTAAAACAGGTAATGCGTACACGGCTCGACGTGAGTGGCATCGATTACAACACCAGTTTTGAAGATGTAGTGAAAAAGATAGAAGAACTGCATTACTCCCGCCTGCCGGTTTATAAAAATAATCTTGATGAAGTGGAAGGAATGCTTCATACAAAAGACATGCTGCCGCATGTGAATATCAGCACTTACACAGAATTTGACTGGCACAGCATCATGCGCCCGGCGTATTTTGTGCATGAACAGAAACTGATAGAAGACCTGCTGCAGGAGTTCAGGAATAAGCGCATACACTTTGCCGTGGTGGTAGATGAGTTTGGCGGTACATCGGGAATTGTAACACTGGAGGATATCATGGAAGAGATCATTGGCGATATCAATGATGAATTTGATGATGAAGAAAGCGCCAATAAAAAGATCGATGACAATACCTATATTTTTGAAGGAAAGACCATGATCAACGATGTGTGCAAAGTAATGGGATTGCCCGGAGATACTTTTGAAGTGGTAAGGGGCGACAGTGATTCTCTCGCCGGTTTGGTACTGGAAATTGCAGGCGAATTTCCACAGGTAGAAGAGGAACTGGTAAGCGGTGATTTTATTTTTGTGCCGCTGGAGATCAATAAGAACAGGATAGACAAAGTTAAAGTGGTTATTAAAAGACGGGAACAGGAAGAAGAATAAACTTATTATAACAATGATTAAACGCAGAACGCTGATGGCGAATGACCAGAGACATACAATGCTGCTGTACGGCAGTACAACTGCTGGATTCAAATATTGTATAATGGTTGCTTTGATCCTTGCCATCGCCTCCTGTAACGGACCCTATATTTCAAAAAAACGGGGCTATTTTAATATTGAATTGCCTAAACGGGGATACCAGAAATTTGAACGGGAGGGATTTCCCTATAGTTTTGAATATCCTGTTTACAGCCAGATCATACAGGACAGCACGTATTTTGACAGCAATCCTGAAAACCCCTACTGGATCAATATCGATTTCCCGAAATTCGGTGGAAGGATCTTCCTGAGCTATAAAAAGATCGGTGGAAAGGCTTTGTACCGCATTAAACAACCCGATGGAAAATACAAGGATTCGTTTGGGATCAATGTATTTGATAAAATGGTAGGCGATGCCTTTACGCTGACCAACAAAAACGATGTGGTTTCCAATTCAATCAAAGACAGCCTGATTCACACACCCAATAATATCAGTGGTGTTTTTTTTAAAGTGGGAGGAAATGCAGCCACGGCCAAACAGTTTTTCCTGAGCGATACTACCAGTAATTTTATCAGGGGAGCTTTGTATTTTGATGTAACGCCTAATGCAGATTCATTAAAGCCTGTACAGGATTTTTTACAGGTCGACCTGGAGCATATCATCAATACCTTTAAATGGAAGACCCAATAAAAAAGGATCATCCTTAACGGAGATCCTTCATTTTTATAAAATAAGATTACTATAGTTACTGATTTCTCAGGGGGCGATTGTTTCTCAATGCCCTTTTCATTTGTTGCCGCTGCAATGCTTTGATCAATAATTTCCTGAACCTTCCCTCGGCACCAAACATACGGTTCACCCGCTGCGGCCCCAGTATCTTACCAAACTGCCCCTGGTACTTCTTTTTAACATCCAATACTTTTTGTTCTTTTACAATTACATCCGCATTGTTTTTTGCAGCATCATCCACATCTCTTTCGTACTGGTTATACACCGGCCAAAATTTTTGCGCTTCATCCGGGGTAAGATCCAGTTCTTTACTGATAAAAGCCACTTTTAAGGCCTGTATATCCTGCTGTTTTTTATCTGAAAGATCTGGTTCAGGCTCCTGCGCAATGGCAATTGCCGCAAAAAATAAAAACGTTCCTATCATGTATAACTTCTTCATCACAACCTGATTTAATTTTTTAAACTGATTTCTTCTATAAAATTATCCAATGTTTTTTCATCTGTTAAATACTCCTCCTGTTCAGGAAGCATGCTCTCATCAATGCCTGATGTAAGCAGGGCCATATCTGATTCTGAAGCATTTTTTTCAAGGTATTTGCTGATGGATTCTTCGTCAAGACTACCGAGTGTTTCATCAAACTTGTTATCATCTGCAGCGATGGTCATGCCTTTTTTAGTGACCGAATCAATCCCGGAAGCTGCTGTGGTATTGTTGGTGTTTATTGGCTGATCAGTGCTAAACTTGTAAACACCCAGTACTACTGCACCGGTAAACACAGCTGCGGTTGCAAACTTCAGGATATTCATGCGGCGGTTTGGCATTGCCACCACTTTGGGCATGTTTTGCTGCCGCAGTTTTTGCAAAATATCAGCCGCAAGGTTTTCAAAATACTGCGGCGGAATAGTATAAGGCTGCAGGTGCCGGGCATTTTGTAAGATCGCTGGGATTTCATCGGCTTCCACTGCAGCAAGTATTTCAGCTGGTAGCTGCTCAAAATAATTTTCCGGAACGGTAAAAGGATGATCTTTTTTGATTGCTGCAAGCAGTGGGGAAACCGTGCTCAATTCGTGGGCGGTTGTTCCTTTTATTCTTGCAAGTATATTACCCGGTAAATGCTCAAAATAATCTTCCGGCACATCACTGTGAGCAGGGTTATTTGCTGTATTTACAGAGAACAGCACAGAATCGGGAACGCTGTTGAAATACCCCTCCGGCACCGTAAAAACATTGGCGTTTCCAATGCCGGCCAGCAAGGGGCTTATTTCGTTCAGTTCATTTAATATGTCCACGCTTCTGTTCATCCTGTTTTTGTATGACCTTTTAACAATTTATTAGTTTAATGATTCAGCAGAAAATGCTCTATTTTTTTTACTGCATGGTGATAACTGGCTTTCAAAGCGCCTTCGCTGGTTTCCAGCACCCTGCTCATTTCCTCGTAAGGCATCTCATCATAATACCGCAGGTTAAAAACCGCTCTCTGCTTATCAGGCAGTTGCTGCATGGCCAACTGCAGTTTCCACTCTATTTTGTTGCTGTCGAAATCCCTTTCCGATTTCAGCTTTTCGCTTAGGCCGTTTTCAACATCGCTCAGTGAAACAGACGATCTTCTTTTCTGCTGCTCGAGGTAAGTGAGGCTTTCATTGGTAGCGATCCGGTAAAGCCAGGTGTACAACTGGCTGTCTTCCCTGAAATTCTCCAACCCGTTCCAAACTTTTATAAACATGTTCTGCAACACATCATTGGCATCTTCATGGTGCACTACCATTCGCCGGATATGCCAGTATAACTTTTCCTGGTATTTTTTTATGATACCGGTAAACGCCCTCTCTTTGGTGGCGGCATCTTTAAACTGCAGCAGCAGTTCCCTGTCGTCTGAATGTTGTTGGGCCATAGTGTTTCAGGTATAAAAATAAATAAAGCTATGCTAAGATGGTATTTTACTGTAAAGGTTTAATCTTGCCTCTGATCTTTAAACAGTTTTGAAGGATCGTAAACATTCGGTGGAGGTTTTTAATTTAGCCGGATATTTATGTTAACTTTCTTATCCAAACCATCATCATGAAGCGGTTCCTTTTACTTATCATTTGCTGCCTGCTCGTAACAAAAAGCTTTTGCTGGGGCTTTTATGCCCATAAAAAGATCAATTATTATGCAGTGTTCCTGCTGCCTCCGGAGATGATGGTGCTGTACAAACCCAATATCAGCTTCCTGGAAGAGCATGCGGTTGACCCCGACAAGCGGCGTTATGCGGTGGCCGATGAGGGCCCCAGGCACTACATCGATATCGATCACTACGGCGATTATCCTTATCCGGCCCTTCCACGCAAATGGAAAGATGCGGTTGAAAAATTTGGGGAAGATTCGGTGAAGGCTTACGGTATTGTGCCCTGGCATTTGCAGGTAATGTTAAGCAGGCTTACCGCCGCCTTTAAGGATAAGAATTTCAGCCGTATCATGAAAAATAGTGCGGAGATTGGTCACTACATTGCAGATTCGCATGTACCGCTGCATGCCAACAGCAATCACAACGGTCAGTATACCAATCAAAAAGGCATTCACGGCTTTTGGGAAAGCAGGGTACCAGAGCTGCTGGCAGATAAAAAATTTGATTTCTTTATCGGCAAAGCACAATACATTGAAAAACCGGCAGACTACATCTGGGCACGGGTGCTGGAAAGTGCATTGGCATCGGATTCTGTACTGCGTTTTGAAAGGGAACTCACTCAACAAATCGGCACCGACCAGAAATATAGTTTTGAAAGCAGGAACGGGGTAGTGATCCGCCAATACTCTTCTTTGTTCACGAACGCTTTTAACGACAAACTGAATGGTATGGTTGAAAGAAGGATGCGTTTGGCGATTGCATCTGTGGCTTCCTTTTGGTACACGGCCTGGGTAAATGCGGGCCAGCCTGATCTGAAGGCCCTTGCCAGCCAGCAATTTTCAGAAAAAGAAATGAAAGAGTTTGAGGGACTTAACGAATCGTGGAAAAGCAACGGCAAAATGATTGGAAGAGAGGAGGAATAAAAATGCCCCGGCAAAACCGGGACATTTAAATAGCCTTCATGCAGGTGATATTTTTAATCGAGACTGAATTCAAGCTGTTCCTCACGGTCCATTATTTTTATCTTCCTGATAAATTCATCATAATCCTGGTCGTGGTTACTATACACGCCATAGGCGTCAATGCTATAGCCGGTAAGTCCGTCATTGGCTTCAATCAAATACAGGATCGATGAATCTGAAGGATCTGATTCTCCCTCAAAACGATACGTTTTAATGATCGTGAGATCTTCTGGCTGATAGTTTTTGCCATTACCAGTAACAAAAGCGCCATTTTCCAGCCTGAACTCATTGTCGATGCGTTTTAGCCTCAGCTTTTCCATCACCTGGCTAAGCGTTCTCATTTCATTAATTCTGTTTTCCATACAAGTAAAGTTTTAGAATGAACAATCATGCATTTGAATCCGAGGTTTCATCCCTGGTAATCACAAATACACAATCAATAAGGGCAATCGCTATGCCATGGGCCTGGATGATACAACGGGTAGAAAATAAGCACCCGTATTACCCGTATCGGGAACTCGTGGGGCAATATTGCCTTAGTGGTGCTTTTGGAAATCAGAGTTTACTTTCTTCGAAGTTTTTTATTTTATTGTACAGTGTTTTCCTGTCGATCTTCAAAATTTCCGCAGCTTTTGTTTTATTAAACTTCACCTGTTTCAACACGTTCATGATGGCTTCGTATTCAGCAAATGCTGCAGCATCTTTAAGGCCTGCCACCTGCGGAGGGTTTCTTTCCGGCATTACAGTATTGGCATTTAGGGAGCCGTTGGTAACGGGTCCGCTGATAATTTCCCAAGGCAATACATTTTTATTGATAAGCCCGCTTGTGGTAAGCAATCCTGCCCTTCTTATCACATTTCGGAACTCTCTTAAATTGCCCGGCCAGTTATATTCCATGAACAATTGCAATACATCATCCTCGAATCCATCCAGCTTTTTGCCGAGTTCTGCGGCTGTTAATTCCAGGAAAAAATTTGCAAAAAGCGGAATGTCTTCACCACGGTTCCTTAATGGTGGAATGTGAATAGAGAATTCATTAAAGCGGTGGTACAGATCTTCCCTGAATTTTCCGCTGCTGTAGGCATCCTTTAAATTTTCATTGGAAGCAACAATGATACGTACGTCGGTGGTCAATTCTTTATTTCCTCCCACCCGTTTAAATTTTCTTTCCTGAATCACCCTCAACAAAGCTGCCTGTACATCCATGGGTAAGTTGGCTACCTCGTCCAAAAAAAGCGTACCGCCGTTGGCAGTTTCAAACATGCCTTCCTTGTCGTTGAGTGCTCCTGTAAAAGAGCCTTTGATATGTCCGAATAATTCGCTCGCCGCAAGTTCTTTGGAAATGGTTCCGCAATCAAGTGCCACAAAGGGCTTGTTGCTTCTGTTGCTCTGGGTATGAATGGTTTTAGCTACTACCTCTTTACCAGTGCCGCTTTCGCCATATATAATTACACTGTAATTGGTGGGCGCTATCGTATTGATCTGCTGGTACATCTCTTTTATTGCAGGAGATTTGCCTACTAAAAACTGCGAAGCATCACTGTTTACTGATGAAACATTCCTTACGGTTTTGGTGGCACCAGCCTCTCCTTCGGTACCATCGCTGTTCAATGCTTTTTGAACCAGGTTAAGCACTTCATCAGGTACCAGTGGTTTTGTAATATAATCAAATGCTCCCTGCTTCATCACTTCCACCGCCATCTTGATATCAGAATAACCGGTAATGATAATTACCTGTATCGAAGGCTTTAGTAATTTGATCTCTTTTAACACGTGTACACCATCTTTATCTCCCAACCTGAAATCACACAATACAAGATCGTAATTGCCATCCTTGAATGCTGCAATTCCTTTGCTGGCATTGGCGGCAATACCGGTGTCATAGCCTTTCCTTTGTAAAAATCTTGACAATAACTGGCACATATCCATGTCATCATCAATAATGAGTATTTTTTTCATAATTGTAGAGAGGGGCTATTTTCGTTTAAAAATACATAATGGGTTTAAAGATATTATCACTCATTATGTTTTATCGTACTGTTTGTTTATAAAAAATAATGCCAAATGATTTTTTTATTTAAACGTTTCTTTAAACGGACGCATAATGTGAAGCAGATTTACGTTTTCTATAAAATGGCTGACTATTTGTTGATTTGATTTGATAAAAATCATATAAAGTGTATTACTAAGATGGAACAGGACGCAACATTAACGGCACTTATTATTGATGATGAATATGATATTTGTTTTTTACTGAGCCGCATTTTACGAAACAACAACCAGCAGGTTCAGTTTGTAAATTCCATCGGCGAAGGCAAAGACTCTTTAACCAAATTAAGTCCCCATTTGCTTTTTCTCGATAACCATCTCCCGGATGGATATGGAATAGATTTTATCAGCTATGTAAAAAAACACCATCCGCAAACAAAAATTGTAATGGTCACCGCTCATGATACTTCAGAAGACCGGAAAAAAGCCTTGCAGGAAGGCGCTGACCTTTTTATTTCCAAACCTTTTTCGGCGGCAGAAATAAAATCTGCCCTGCAGGAATTTTACCCAAACTGAGAATTCCCCAATGTGGGAAATGGTACCTTTTCGGGGAAATTATTACCCAATTTTTCGTGTTGATTATGCCACCGCAAGGGTTATAATAAATGTGCTGCCTTCCCCTGGTGTACTGCTTACTTCAATGGTTCCCTTGTGATTAAATATGATATTTTGTGTGTTGGCCAGCCCTAGTCCATTGCCATTTGGCTTATTAGTAAAATAGGGTTCAAATAATTTACTCAGCGAGATCTCGTCCATTCCTGTTCCATTGTCTTTAATGGTGATCATACAATTTTCTCCTTCCTGTTTTGTACTGATATGCAGAATGCCTTTGTGTGCCTCCATCGCTTCAATGGCATTGATGATGATATTCAAAAATGCGATCTTCATCTTTTCTACATCAATGTCAATTTCGGCATGGCTGTCGTAATTCTTTTCTATCAACACTTTATTCAGATCTATCCTGTCTTTTGCCATGGTCAGTGTATCATCAAGAAATGTATTTACGGCTACCGTTGAAAAATTAAGTTCAGAAAATTTGGTGCTGTGCAGCAGGTCTGAAATGAGCTTATTGATACGGTTGCTGTTTCGGTCTATCACATCAAAGAGGTAACCTAAATTTTCATCTGCAGATGCAACATCTGTTTTTAACTGGCTGGTAGCAAGGTTGATATTGGTAAGCGGATTTCTTACTTCATGGGCAATGGTTCGGGCAATGCGGCCCGTGGCAGCAAATTTTTCCAGGCTGCGCATTTGAAGCAACTGGGCGTTGGCCTTATTTAATTCATCTATCCGCCTGCCAAGTTGCTGCTGGTATTCTTTAATGTTTTGTAGTGCCATCTTCCGGGCCTTGTTTTCCCTTGTATACGTTACGAAGCCCACTACCACCAATAGCAGGGTGAGCAAAAGTGATGTAATGGTAATTGTGGTGATAGAAGAGAATTTTGATTTTAAGGCGCTGTCTCTTTCGGCAAGCAGGTTATTTTCTTCTGCCTGCATAAAGGCAACGATCCTTCTTAATTTATTCATTACCCTTTTAGACTCCAGTTGCGCAGGCTTTAATTGATAATTGCTGTCTATCTGGCCATGGCGGTAATATTCCAGTCCTTTTGCAAAGATCTCGAACCTGTGGTCTATCACAGTTCTTAGTTCTGCCAGCCGCTGCAACTGCACCTGGTTGTCTTTACAAAGTTTTTCCAGCAGTAGGAGAATTGAATCTGCCTCAGGGTGACTGTTGATGTACGGCGTAAGAAAATCATCGTCGTGTGTAAGTGCATATCCCCGCACACCAGTTTCTGCGTCCTTTATCGTAGAAAGCAATACCTCCAGGTTAAAGATCACTTTGTGTGTATGCTCTACAAGGTTGGTTTTTTCCTTTAGTTGCCTGTTGGAATAGATGGTTACAATATAAACTACCAGCAACAGAAATAAGGAAGCGCTGTAGCCAATAATGATCCTGCTGTCTGGCTTTACCTTTTCAAAAACTCTTTTCATAGTGCCTTGTAAATTAGAAATTTGGGTGAGGCTTGTTGTTGTAATTACTGAATAGAAGTTATAAAAAACATGCCACACTGGTTGCTCCTCTTTCCCGTACTGAGCATAAATATCCCCGTTGCCGGGAGTTTAAAGTTAATCTTTCACCCATTCCGAAGTGGCATAATATTTTATTCTTTATAAGGGAAGTTCAATTTTTTAAAAATCTTAAAATCTCAATTTATGTTACGCTGGTCAGCCGGATTTTTAATCATTGCCATCATAGCAGCAGTTTTTGGATTTGGTGGTATAGCAGCAAGTGCAGCTTCAATAGCAAAAGTGCTGTTTTTCATTTTCGTGATATTATTTATAGTGTCGCTGTTTTTTAGAAGAAGCACGTCGTAGTTATTCCGTACCCTATTTAACTTCTTAAAAAGAACTGTATGAAAAAGACATTGTTTTACACGGGAACATTCCTTCTTATTATTTGGCTGACAGGATTCTTCCTGTTCAAGGCATCGCCGGAAATTCATGCCTTACTGATGCTTTCACTGATATTACTCATTCGTTCCAGTTTCATTTGTCCGAAGGATCGGGTACCCAACACAGCAGGGTAACAGCATTTTTATCAATAGTTAATTTTTCTTTTTTCAATTAATAATAAAATCTATTTTATGGCTAACACAAAAGTTCTTTTAGGGTTTATCGCCGGCGCTGCTGCAGGCGCATTGGCAGGTATTTTACTTGCACCTGATTCCGGTAAAAAAACAAGAGAAAAAATTGCCGGAAAAGCAGGCGATTTCTCTGATTCTCTCAAATCATCTTTCAACGATTTTGTTGATGATGTAAAAAAATCGTATTCCAATACAAAAGACGAGGCAGACAGTATGGGCGATAGGGTAAAGTCTACAGTGAACTCTGTAAAGGCAGATGTAAAAAACTCTCTATCGTAAACGTAGGTATTACCTCATTAACCGATAATCCACCAGGCACAAATTCCACTACATGAACTCTACTTTTGAAAATATTGAGAAACTGGTAACCGCTGCCGGCGATCTTGCAGAAACCAAGATCGAACTGGTTAAGCTAAAAGCGGCAGGAAAGATCTCTGCTTCGCTGTCCAGTCTTGTTGCGGTTATAATGGTGCTTGTATTCAGTGGAGCAGCACTTACTGTTATCAGTTTTGGATTTGCCTTTTTTATTGGCAGTAAACTGGATAATGTAAGTTATGGTTTTTTCATAGTGGGAGGAATTTATGCTCTGGCTGGATTGTTGGTTTACATTAACAGGAAAAAATGGGTACAGTTGCCGCTGAGCAACATGTTCATCGATAAAATAATCACCTGATGCAGAATACTATTACCTCCATGGAAGACCTTGCTGAAAAGATAAAAGCGCTTCAGGAAGAAGAGAAGATCAAAACTGTTGCCCTTAAAGCACAGGCTGCTATTGTAATGGATGGGTTCAAGCCCTCGTCCCTCCTCAAAAGTGCGGTGTCAGATATCACGGCTTCCCGAAGTTTAAAGGAAGGTGCTATTGATACCACTATAGGAATGGGTGCAGGCTGGCTGGTCAGAAAACTTTACCAGGCCAATTCTAAAAATATCTTCAGAAAATTGACCGGCTTTGTTTTGCAAAGCATCACGACGGGTTTTGTAACCAGCAAAATACCAAACATCCGGCATAAGGTAGCGAAGATGTAAGCCACGCCAGTTGTATTGTTGTTCCATTCTTCTCACCGCAAGTTTCCTAACAATATTGCTACCTTTATATTGGCAAACAAATTCTAATGAATGAACGATTCAATAAGAAAATAAAACAGGTGCTGTTTTTAATTTTCCTGCTGGTATTGGTGATGACCTCGCTGTATGAATTGTACGATTACCTGCCGGGAATGCTGGGAGCAATCACTTTATATATCCTGAGTCGTGAAAATTATTTCCAGCTTATTTACAGGAAGAAATGGAAAAAAGGTGGGGCAGCCATGGTGTTTGTGTGTTATTACACTTTATTACTCGGTCTGCCGATCTATCTTGCCGTTACCCTCGTTGCGCCAAAAATAAATTCCCTGCTCAGTCATCCTGACCAGGTATTGGCAGTTGTAAAAAGTGCGATCGCACTAATAGAGCAGAAAGCCGGTTTTAGCATAACATCTGAAAACTCCATCGATAAGGCGGTAGAAAAAGTATCGGCAATGATACCGTCGCTGTTTAACAGCACGGCGATACTTGTTGCCAATCTTGCGATTATGTTATTCCTCTTGTACTATATGTTGTATTCCGCGACCAATATGGAGAAATTATTATTTAAGATCATTCCATTAAAAGAAGAGAATACAAAGCTGCTGGCATCAGAAACAAAAACCACTATTAAGGCCAATGCCATTGGTATACCACTGATCGCATTGATACAGGGTGTTACTGCTGCTGTGGGGTATTTTATTTTCGGGATAAAAGATGTTTTGCTCTGGGGTTTTTTGTCGGGTGTTTTTTCGATTCTTCCGCTGGTTGGCTCCATGGCAGTTTGGGTGCCATTGTGTATATACCTTTTTGCAACCGGCAATACCGGGATGGCCATCGGGCTTACGCTGTATAGCGCTATTGTCACCAGCAACATTGATTATTTTGCCCGATTGAGCATTATGAAAAAAATGGGTGATGTACATCCTGTGATTACGATGATCGGCATTATCGTTGGCCTCGGCCTTTTTGGATTTATCGGGCTCATCTTCGGGCCTTTGATGGTGAACTATATCATTGTATTATTTGGGATCTACATGAATGAATTTGTAGAAAAAAATGATGCAGTTATAGAAGCACTCAATACAAAAGTTACTGATGCGCCTGTAACTCCCCTTAATTAAAATCATCTCCCTTTTCCTATCTTTATCTGCCCGCCGGCGTTTCCTGTTGTCCGTTTTTATAAAGTGCTATTTATATTTTGCGCTCAAACCTGCTATGCACCTGTACTTTGACAAAAGCTGTGAATGAATTGGCTAATAACTTGCTTAAAATCGTTCTCAAAAAGTTACTTTTGCAGTTCATTTTTTTAAAACAACAATTGATACAGCGTGGTACATAATTTTAATGCAGGGCCGTCAATTTTGCCTCAGCAGGTTTTCCAGGAAGCTTCACAGGCAGTACTTAACTATAACAATACCGGTCTTTCAATTCTGGAGATCGGTCACCGCACATCCACTTTCCAGGCAGTTATGGACGAAGCAAGGGCTTTGGTAAAAGAACTGATGGATTTAAAAGATACGCATGAAGTATTGTTTTTGCATGGCGGCGCCAGCACACAATTTATGCAGGTGCCGATGAACCTGCTGGATGATAAACAAACTGCTGCGTATGCAGATACAGGCGTGTGGGGGCAAAAGGCTATTAAAGAAGCAAAATTATTTGGCAAGGTAGAAGTGGTTTGCACGGGTAAGGAAAGCAACTACACGATCATCCCCAAAGATTTTGCAGTACCCAATGATGCCAGCTATTTTCACATCACTACCAACAACACCATTTATGGAAGCCAGTGGCAGAAAATTCCTAAAACAAGTATCCCGCTGGTAGGAGATATGAGCAGTGATATTTTTAGCAGGGTAATAGATTTCAATGCATTTGATCTTATTTATGCAGGCGCTCAAAAAAACATGGGTCCTGCAGGTGTAAACCTGGTGGTAGTGAACAGGAATATTCTGGGAAAAATAAAACGTACCATTCCAACCATCATGGACTACCGCAATCACATTAAAGATGGCAGTATGATGAATACGCCGCCCGTGTTTGCAGTGTACGTATGTATGCTCACCCTGCGCTGGTTGAAAGAACAGGGAGGTGTGGCAGCAGTGGAAAAAAGAAACATTGAAAAAGCAGCGTTGCTGTATGATGAGATTGACCGCAACCCATTGTTTGCAGGTACGGTAGCCAAAGAAGACCGGAGTAAGATGAATGCCTGTTTTATAATGAATGATCCTGCGCTTGAAGAAAAATTCCTGGCGTATACAAAATCAAAGGATATCATCGGCATCAAAGGCCACCGGCTTGTGGGTGGGTTCAGGGCATCGCTCTACAATGCTTTACCACTGAGTAGTGTGCAGGTGCTGGTGGATGCCATGAAAAGTTTTGCACAAGAGCAGGCTTAATCTTTTTTACTTTATTTTTACCCTTTCGATAAAGAACAATAAATGGTGACTATTTCCCCCTTTAAGGCGTTGAGGCCCGAAGCGCAACATGCAAAAAATGTGGCATCACGTCCTTATGATGTGCTGAACAGCAAAGAAGCAAAGATTGAAGCACAAGGTAATCCGTACAGCTTTTTACACATTACCAAAAGCGAGATCGACCTGCCGGAAGATACGGATATTCATTCCCGTAAGGTATATGATACGGCCAAAGAAAACCTGGATGCATTCATTAGCCGGAATGTACTGTTCCGGGAAAGCAAACCCTGCTACTATATTTATCAGCTCATCTGGAATGGTGTTAGCCAGACCGGGCTGGTATGCGGCAGCAGCGTAGATGATTATGAAAGCGATCTTGTAAAAAAACATGAGCATACAAGGCCGGAAAAAGAGAACGACCGCATCAATCATATCAAAACCACCGGTGCACAAACCGGCAATGTTTTTTTGGCCTATAAAAATGTTGATGAGATCGATGCACTTATCAACAAATGGAAAAAAGATAAAAACCCCGTGTACGACCTCGTGGCCGATGACAAAGTGCAGCATACCATCTGGATCGTTAATGACAACAAGGTGATCGAAAGTATCACTGAATTGTTCAGGGTTCATGTACCTGCTACTTACATTGCAGATGGTCATCACAGGGCTGCCTCCGCCGCCAGGGTAAGAACTGCATTGGGCAAAGCGGCGCCTGCCGGAGCGGATATTTTTCTTACCACGTTGTTTCCCAGTAACCAGTTGAGGATTATGGATTACAACCGCCTGGTAAAAGACCTCAATGGCTTGAGCAGCGAAGCGTTGCTTAATAAAATAGAAGAAAAGTTTACGGTTCAAAAAGCCAAGGAAGCCGTTGCTCCTTTAAGCCTGCATGAGTTTGGTATGTACCTGAAAAAGCAATGGTATACCCTTACTGCGAGGGAAGGAACTTACCAGGATGATCCAATCGGGATACTTGATGTAACCATTCTGCAGGAAAATATATTGGATCCTTTACTGGGCGTAAAAGATCCCCGTACCGATAATCGCATTGATTTTGTTGGTGGTATAAGGGGATTGGCTGAACTGGAAAAAAGGGTTGACAGTGACGAAATGGCCATTGCATTCAGCCTTTACCCGGTAAGCATCCAGCAATTATTTGATATTGCAGACAGTGGAAACGTAATGCCGCCCAAAAGCACCTGGTTTGAACCGAAACTGAGGGATGGACTGCTTACTCACCTCATCAATGACTAATATTTCGTTAATGCTTTATATTTCCAGGAAGAGATGCTGCAGTAGCATCTCTTTTTTTATCTTTACCCGGATGAAAAGAGTCTCTTTACTTATCACCGCACTTGTACTGGCTTTTTGCAACCTTGCTTTTTCCCAAACCGCAAAAGAACTGCATGAAACTGCCAGGACATTTATGCAACAGGGCGATTACGCCAATGCTGTACTGGTATTAAACAGGGCCGTACAACTTGACCCTAGCGATATTGATATCGCAAAAGACCTGGCATTTAACTACTATCTCCAGAAAGATTTTAACCGTGGGCTCGAAGTAATTAAACCCTTGCTCGACCGGGAAGATGCTGATGACCAGTGTTACCAGATAGCCGGAAATATCTACAGGCAACTGGGCATGCTAAAAGATTGTGATAAGCTCTTCAGGAAAGGGATAAAAAAATTTCCGGAGAGTGGTGCCATGTACAACGAGCTGGGCGAACTGATGTGGTCTCAACAGGATTACGGCGCCATCAAACAATGGGAAAAAGGCATTGAAACAGACCCGGGGTTTCCTAAAAATTACTACAATGCCTGCAAGTATTATTATTTAACTGCTGATAAGGTTTGGAGTATTTTATACGGGGAGATATTTATCAATATGGAAACCATGAGCAGCCGTACACCTGAAATAAAATCCATCCTGCTCGACGGCTATAAGAAACTATTTGCTGATGCACAGCTTTCGGTAGCGGAAGATGAAAAAAATAAATTCACGGACGCGTTCGTAAAAACCATGAACAAGCAAAGTTCGGTTGCAGCAAACGGCATCAATGCAGAAACACTCACTATGATACGCAGTCGTTTTATACTGGACTGGTATAAGGATTATGCAGACAAGCTTCCGTTTAAATTATTTGAGTTGCAGCAGCAATTGCTGCAAAACGGGATGTTTGAAGTGTACAATCAATGGATCTTTGGGTCCGTGCAAAACCTGGCCGCTTATCAAAACTGGACGGCAGCGCATGCAGCCGAGTACAACGAGTTCAACAAGTTTCAAAGGGGAAGGGTTTTTAAATTTCCCACCGCACAATATTATCATTGATATTTATGCCGCAACAGGATTAGGCTGTTTCCACCACAGGAAACGGCTTTTTTGTTTATCTTAGTTTTTGCATCCACCATTTCATTACAGGCCAGCCTGTTTTTTATCAAAGAACGATTGCCATATGAACCTCAACTCAAGATTGTTTGATTGCCTAGGGTACCAGTTGGATAAATTTCCAAAGCCGGATATGCTCAATGCTAAAATAGATGGGCAATGGACTGCTTTCAGCACAAGAGATGTTAAAGAAGCGGTGGATAGTTTGAGTGCAGGATTACTGGCACTTGGCATCAGTGGTAATGACATGACGGTGGAAAAACAGGACAAGGTCGCCCTCATCAGCAGGAACTGCCCTGAGTGGCTGATACTGGACATGGCCTGCCAGCAGGTAGGTGCCCTGCTTTGCCCTATCTATCCCACTACCAATATCAACGAGCTTGAATTTATATTTAACGATGCCGGGGTAAAGATGGCTTTTATAAGCGGTGACGATATTTTAGCCAAAGTAGACAATATCAAAAGCCGTGTACCAACGCTGGAAAAAATTTATTCATTCGATGAACTGCCGGGTGCTGTGCACTGGAAAAATATATCTTCATTGTCAACACCGGAATATGTGGCAAAACTGGAGCTGGTAAAAAAATCGATACAGCCCGAACATTGCGCAACCATTATCTACACTTCCGGTACTACCGGGTTTCCCAAAGGTGTAATGTTGAGCCACCGGAACATTGTGAGCAACGTAATTAACTCCTGCGATAGTTTTCCTTTCGAAGAAAAGGTTGCCTGGCGGTCGCTGAGCTTTTTGCCGCTCAATCATATTTTTGAAAGAATGGTGTCTTATATCTACATGCGGAGTGGCATTTCTATTTTTTACGCAGAAAGTCTTGATAGCATTGCTGAAAACCTGAAAGAAGTAAAACCGCAATTGTTTTGCACAGTGCCAAGATTACTTGAAAAAGTATACGAGAAGATCATGGCAAAGGGTACAGAACTAACAGGGGTAAAACGAAAGCTGTTTGATTGGGCGATCGATTTGGGCAACGGGTACGACAATCTTAAGAGCAAAGGTTTGGCGTACGATCTTAAACTGGCCATCGCCAATAAACTGATCTTTAGTAAATGGAGGGAGGCATTGGGCAACAATATAGAATTGATCATTACCGGCGGAGCAGCCTGCCAGGTACGGTTGATCAGGCTTTTCACTGCTGCCAGGATCCCGATTTATGAAGGTTACGGACCTACAGAAAACAGCCCTGTGATAAGTGTAAATTGTAAGTATAAAGGAGGAACAAAATTTGGTACGGTAGGTCCTGTGCTGAAAGGACAGGAAGTAAAACTCGAGCCAGATGGAGAGATCTGTGTAAAAGGCCCCAGCGTGATGATGGGCTACTACAAAAGACCGGAGCTTACTGCAGAAACAATCATTGATGGCTGGTTACATACCGGCGATATCGGTATTTTTGAAGATGGTCAATACCTGAAAATAACTGACCGCAAAAAAGAGTTGTTTAAAACCAGCGGGGGAAAATATGTGGCGCCACAGCCCATCGAAAATAAAATGAAAGAGTCGCCCTTTGTGGAGCAGATGATGGTAGTGGGGGCAGAAGAAAAATTTGTAGGCGCACTGATCGTTCCAAGTATTCCTAACTTAAAAGAATGGATGCGGCAGAAAAACCTTCCGTTTGTTACCAGGGAAGATGCGGTAAACAACCCCGAAGTGCTGCAGTTATACAAAGAACTGGTTGACAGCTTTAATAGATTTTTTAATCATGTAGAGCAAATAAAACGCTTCGAATTACTGCCCGACGAATGGACGATCGAAAGCGGCGAGCTTACACCCACACTCAAGCTGAAACGAAAAGTGATCATGGAAAAATACAAAGCTGTGTACGACCGGATCTACCGGCATTGATCAACTGCCTCTTTTTTTAGATCTCACGGGGTACACCGTTTTATTAACCGGTACCGTGGCCCCGCCCAGCAAAACCTGCACACATTCATTCAGGATACCGTATTTATTGGCAACAAACAGTTCCATCTTATCAGGCGGTAATTTCAATTCGTAATTTCCTGTAGAGGAAAGCATCACATCAAAATCGGGATTGTAATGATTGAAAGCGGCAATGTCCATCGACAGGTTTTTGGCGATGATCTGCGAGTTAAATTTACCACCTACGGCTAATGTTTCAACACTGGCCAGTTCTGCTTCCGTTAAATTGCCCGGCTGCTTAAAAACATTGCTGCCGTTTTCCGCATAACCTGCACCAAAGCTATTGTTGCCGGGGGTTGTTACACCACCGCCGCCCTCCATAATGTAATGCGTGGCAATAAATCTTTTTACATAGGTTCTTGATTCTTCCGGCAGGTAGTATTGAAGATTCCAGAAATTTTTACTGCCACTTTTTTTCATGGCACTGTACACCCTGCCCGGTCCGCCATTATAGGCTGCCATCACCAGTAACCAGTCGTGGAGTTGTTTGTACAGCGTGAGCAGGTACCTGGCTGCGGCATGGGTACTTTTAAAATAATCTCTTCGGTCGTCGGTAACACTGTTTACCATCAACCCAAAATTCCTTGCAGTACCCGGCATAAATTGCCAGGGTCCGCCGGCACCAACAGGGCTGGTAGCCGCCGTGCTGAGATTGGATTCTATTACCGCAATGTATTTTAGCTCCTTTGGTAAGCCGTACTGCGCCAGAACATTTTCTATCAGGTTGAAATACGGCTGCCCCCATCCTTTCATATTGAGCAGGTATTTTGAATGGCCCTTCATGTAATCCTGGATAAACATCTCAGCATTGGGATTGATCTGGTTCACATAAGGCTGGGCAGCATTATAGCTGTAATTGGAAAAAAGATTTTTAAAGCCATACTTCGTAACCTGGCTGAAATACTGCACTTTTTCTTTTTGGGGCAGGCTCTTCGATTTTACTACCTCGTCAATCAGTTGATCTTCCCTGCTGGTATCCTCTACGATGATGTCAGCAGGTGGTTGCTGAAGTTCAGCTTTTCCGAAAGCTGCTGTTGCCAGCAGGAGGAAGGCGAGATATGTGAGTGTAATCTTTTTCACTTGAGTATGGTAGCCTGCGTTGAATATTGCTGCATCAGCAGTTCAGCCAGCTGTAATAAAGTTGATTCCGTAAACTTATCTGTCAATAGCTGCAAACCGAAGGGCATGCCGTTGCTGTGTTTAAACAGCGGCACCGAAATGCCGGGTATGCCTGTCAGGTTGGCAAACACGGTATAAATATCTGCGATGTACATCTCGATCGGGTCAGATGTTTTTTCGCCAATGGTAAATGCGGTAGTGGGCGCTGTTGGTAATATCAGTGCATCGTACTGGTTAAAAATGTCATCCACTTTATTTACCAGCAGGCGGCGTACCTGTTGTGCCTTGCTAAAATATGCATCATAGTACCCGGCACTCAATACAAAAGTGCCCAGCATGATCCTTCTTTGCACTTCTTTTCCAAAGCCTTCACTGCGGTTGAGTTTATAAAAATGATCCAGGTCCTGCGGTTGTTTGGCTGTTTTATATCCATACCGGATGCCATCGTAGCGGCTGAGATTTGAACTTGCTTCTGCCGTTGTCAATACGTAATATGCCGGCACTATATAATCGAGCAGGTCAAACGGAACGGCTTCTACCGTATGACCATCATCCGTTAGTGCTTTAATGGTAGTATTGATCGCGGAAGCGATCTCCCTGTCTAATGAAGGATGCCGGATGGCTTCTTCAAAAAAGGCAATACGGAATTTTTTACCGGGTTCTTTTTCCAGCGTATAGGCAGGAACGGGATTTTGTGAAACGGTACTGTCATAATCATCGGCACCGGCAATCACTTCCAGCGTCAATGCAACATCCGGAACATTGTTGCCAAAGATGCCGATCTGGTCAAAGGAAGAAGCGTAGGCGATGAGGCCATATCTTGAAATGCGGCCATAAGAAGGTTTAAGGCCAATGATACCGCAAAAGTCTGCCGGTTGTCTTACAGATCCACCAGTATCACTGCCCAGGCTTACCATGCACAAACCTGCCTGCACTGCCACAGCACTTCCACCCGAAGATCCCCCGGGAACTTTTGTTTCATCCAATGCATTCAGCACATTGCCATAAGTGGAATTTTCATTACTGCTGCCCATGGCAAACTCATCGCAGTTACAACTCCCGATGATGATGGCCTCTTCATCCAGCAGTTTCTGAACGGCAGTGGCATTGTAAACAGATACAAAGCCTTCCAGTATTTTGGATGCGGCCGTTACTTTATGATCCCGGCAACAGATCACATCTTTAATGGCCATTACTACACCATGCAATTTGCCCGGCACTTCGCCTGATTTTCTTTTTTCGTCCAGCAATAAGGCACGGCTCAGCGCTTCTTCTGCATAAATTTCTGTAAAGGCATTCAGGTGTTGCTGCTGCTGTATCCTTTCCAGGAAATAATTTACTGTTGCCACACAGGTTGTATCGCCTGATGCTAACTGTGCCTGGTATGCTGAAATAGTGTCGAACAAAGTATGTAGGTTGACTATAGTAATTATAAAACCGGCTGGAGTAAATGGTTTGAATGCCATCTACTTCAGCCGTTAATTTTTTTGCCTGCAACAATTATTTAGGTAACTCCTGCGCCTGTTTTTGGTTCAATTGATCTCTCAAACGCCTGATCTCGTCGTCCTTGTCTTTTTCTTTCATGCCTTCTTCAATTTCACTCTTTACGTTACTCTTGGCATCGTTGAATTCCCTGATGCCTTTACCAATCCCTTTCATCAATTCCGGGATCTTTTTACCCCCGAATAAAAGGATAATGGCAAGAATAATAAATATCCATTCTGTAGTGCCGGGCATGGCCAGGAAAACAGTGAGTAAGGAGGTTGAACTTATCATAAATAAAATTGATTAGGCGACAAAGATAAACCAATTATTCACTTAAAAATGGATTGGTTTCAACTTAAATAAGTTGGGCAAATGTTAATGTAAGTCAGCTACCGGATATACCTGCCGCATTTGGCTTTGCCATTGGCAGCTTCGTAGGTAGTGATGCCCCTGGAACAGGAGGAAAGAAACAGGATGGCTGCCAGCATGAACAGCAGGTAAGAGGTGTTTTTTTTCATAATGGTACGGTTGGGTGATTAGAATAATTTTTCATATGGGCAATAATTATTCCAAATTTACAAGCAGGAGCAATTTTTAAACGCAAAAAGCGGAAACATTGTCTCCGCTTTGATATTGTATAAAAAGTTGATTACTTTTTGATAAGGGCAACTGCCATCCTTTTTTCCTGGATACGGGCACTTTTACCGCTTCTTTCCCTGAGATAGAACAATTTAGCACGGCGTACTTTACCTACTTTATTGATCACCACGCTTTCAATGTTGGGAGAGTAAAAAGGGAACAAACGTTCAACTCCTACACCATCACTGATCTTACGAACAGTAAAAGATGCGGTAGCACCAGTACCCTGGCGTTTGATCACATCGCCCTTAAAGCTCTGGATACGCTCTTTATTACCTTCAACAATTTTATAGTTAACAGTTACATTATCACCTGCCTTAAACGCTGGCAAAGTTGGCTTGCTGGTTAACTGATCGTGTACAAACTGAACTGCATTCATTTCCTTAAAATTTTGGACGGCAAAAGTAGGATAAAATTGTGAGTAATGCGTTTTTATGACAGAACTTTTTTTCAAAAATGCCTGGTGGTGCCGGTTTACGTATAAAAAAATCCCGGCAATATTTTTAATTACCGGGATTTAAACATTGTTATGAAGATTACCGGGCGATGTTCACTGCCCTTTTCTCCCTGATCACCGTAACTTTTATCTGGCCAGGGAAGGTCATTTCGGTCTGTATCTTCTGGGCAATCTCAAAGCTTAATTTATCGCTGTCTGCATCTGTTACTTTATCCGCTTCTACAATTACCCTCAATTCACGACCCGCCTGGATAGCATAGGCCTTTTCAACGCCCTGGTAAGCCTGTGCAAGGTTTTCCAGGTCTTTGATACGCTGTATGTATTGCTGCATGATCTCACGCCTTGCACCCGGTCTTGCGCCGCTGATGGCATCGCAGGCCTGGATGATAGGAGAGATCACATATTGCATTTCCATTTCATCATGGTGAGCACCGATCGCATTTACAACCGCAGGGTTTTCGCCATATTTTTCAGCCAGCTTGGCACCCAGTAATGCGTGGCTCAATTCTGTTTCTTCATCCGGCACTTTACCGATATCATGGAGTAAACCTGCCCTCTTGGCCAATTTAGGATTCAGTCCCAGTTCAGCGGCCATGATTGCACAAAGATTGGCCGTTTCACGGCTGTGCATCAGCAGGTTTTGTCCATAAGAAGAACGGAAGCGCATGCGGCCTACCATCCTGATCAGTTCTTTGTGCAGACCGTGAACACCCAGTTCCATGGCGGTTCTTTCGCCTATTTCCATTACCTGGTCGTCTAACTGCTTTTTGGTTTTTTCCACCACTTCCTCAATACGGGCAGGGTGAATACGGCCATCGGCCACCAGCCTTTGTAAAGACAATCTTGCTATCTCACGACGCAATGGATCAAAGGAAGAAAGTACAATTGCTTCAGGGGTATCATCTACAATAAGATCAACACCGGTAGCGGCTTCAATTGCCCTGATATTGCGTCCTTCACGGCCAATGATAGAACCTTTGATCTCATCACTTTCGAGGTTAAAAACAGTGATGGAATTTTCAATGGCCTGTTCTGCAGCCGTGCGCTGTATGGTCTGGATAACGATCTTCCTGGCTTCCTTATTAGCTTTTTGCTTGGCATCTTCAATGATCTCCTGCTGCAAAGCAATGGCTTTTGTCTGGGCTTCCTGCTTGAGGCCCTCGATCAACTGCGCTTTGGCATCTTCGGCTGAAAGGCCGGCCACTTTTTCTAACCGGCGGATATGCTCTTCCTGGTGTTTCTCCAGCTCGGTGCGTTTTAGGTTCACCACTTCAATCTGGCGGTTGAGCGTTTCTTTAATAGCTTCATTTTCCTTAACCTGTTTATCCAGGTTTCCCTCTTTCTGGTTAATGCTCTGCTCTTTCTGCTTGATCTTATTTTCCGAATCCAGCAGTTTTTGATTGCGTTGCATTACCTCTTTGTCGTGTACAGATTTCATCTGTACAAACTTTTCCTTTGCTTCGAGTTCTTTTTCTTTTTTGAGGGTTTCCGCTCTTAATTCGGCTTCTTTCAGGATGGTTTGAGCCTGCAATTGTGCGTCTTCTACCTGTTTTTTAGTGTTTTTCGCAAAGATCACTTTTCCGAGGACGATGCCTGCTGCAAGAGCTATTGCTCCGATAATGATGGAAAGTATGGTTGGTTCCATTGAGTTTTGTTGTTTTTAAACGGTTCACAATCTTGTATATCACCTCTTTAACCATGAGTTAGTAGTTATAAAGACAGATGGCTGGCGAAGATAATATTTTAATATCAGAATTTTCCCCCTGAAAAAGCCTATAATTTGGCCGGTTACAAAAACAGGGAGACAAAGGCGGTATTACGGTGCGGTAACAGGAAGAATCAATGAAGCAATAATTCGCAGGGCTTTATACCGGTATGTTTTTTAAAGGCAGTGCTAAAATGAGAGATGGAAGAATAGCCCAGCAAAGAAGACACTTCGGTAACGCTGAGGCCCTTATCGTAGAGTAAATACTTGGCATGTTCCATCCGCTGGCTTTGGTAAAAGTCGAAAATGGTGGTACCGAACAGTTCTTTAAACCCTTTTTTAAGGTAACATTCATTGATGGCTACCTTACGGCTCAGTTCTTTAATGGTAAGCGGTTCGCCAATATGCTGTAACAACACTTCTCTTGCTTTCACGATCTTTTCCCTATCGGCTTCATTGGCCAAAAATTTACAACTGAATACTTCTTCCTCTTTTTCACCCATCATGCAATCCATGCTGTACAAAAGCAGTATCTGTGTTTGGGCGTTGATGAAGATATTCTCCAGCGTATCCGTATAATTATGATTCAGCAGCGCCTCAATGGCCAGGCGGGTTTTACCGCAGAGGGGAAGCGTTTTTGAAAAAGACGTTGGGTGGGTAAAAGCCAGCACTTCATCAGTAACATTACGCTGCTTTTTACTTTTTACGAACTGGGTAAGGTAAGAGGGCTTAAAGCTGAAACTCAGTACATCTACACTTTCAACTTTTTCAACACAACCCTTGGAGGCATTGAACTTGCAATAGTTACATTCGGCCTGTTTCTGGCGGCAATACACATTACCACTTACACAAAAACGCAGCTCAAGATAATTTTCAGCAGGATCATTCTTTTGATAATGATAAATAAGCATACCAGCATCATCCATATTCCAGTCGCTTATTTTTTGATAGCGCTTTATAGCATAGTGAACCGAGCCGGGTACCGTTCTTTCAATATCCAGCAAAACATCCAGTTCGTTAAAAACCAGCGGCTGCTTTTGGCCAATTTGTAGTATGTCGGCAGATTGATACATTGATAAACTTCGATGCAAATATACAGCAGGATGTTGTAAAAAGCTATAGTAAAATTTCTAACGGCAAAGTTTTACCCATTTATGACTATTTTGGAGCTGTTAGTTATCGAGTTGCTTCCATACGCTCCCGTTCCAGCCATAAAAATGGGTTTCGGTAAATACAATGGTTCCGGCACCGCCCGCCGGGATGGGGGCGGTGGCATTATTGGTAATACCTGCATAGCCGGAATTGGCTATTTTAATGGCGCCATTCACATCCAGTTTTTCAGTAGGCGCCGGGGTATTGATGCCCACGTTTACTGCATAAGCGCCGGTGCCCCCGATCACAAAACTATTGCTGGAAGCTACCCGGGCGTTGAAGCCGACTGCACCCGCATTGTAAAGATCTGCATTGGCAATATCAGCCAGGCTCCCAATAAGGGTATTTCCATATCCTGAAATTACCGATACCCCGGAGGCATAGCCCAGGGCAGTATTATAGTTGCCTGTTTCAGAAAACCGAAGTGCCGAAACACCAATGCCGGTATTGGCGATACCGGTGCTGTTGGTAAAAAGCGACCTGCCCCCAATGCCCGTATTGTAGTTGCCATTGGTATTGTGCAGGAGCGACCAGTCGCCAACGGCCGTGTTGATAGAGCCCGAATCATTGGCAAAAAGCGCCTGGCCACCAACGGCCACATTGTCTATACCGCTGATATTTGCATATAAGGTTAGCCTGCCAACGGCAACATTTACCCCTCCTTTGATATTATTGAACATTGCTTTATCGCCAATGGCGGTATTGTCGCTGCCAATAACATTGTTATGCATGGCGCTGTCGCCCAGTACCACATTGGAACTGATGTTACCGCCGCCTCTGCCGATCATGAGGCCGTTTATTTTGGCATCCTGTCCTGCCACCTCCAGCAATGCTGAAGGCGCAGCAGTACCAATGCCCACATTTTGTGCATTCCCGGTTAAAAAACCAAGGAACAACAGCATTGCTGCAAGGGCTGCCGGTAACAATCTTTGTTGCATAAAAAGGGGTTTTGTTGTACTGCAAAATAGGCATAAAAACAGTGTGGAAATCTTTGTAAAAAAAGCATTGATTCTGGTGAATATTAAATAGGCTCAAACCTTTATTTATCTTATATTTGCCGGATATTGAATTTGTAAATTTTAAAGCGAATTTGCCCACAATTATGAGTACAGAAATTGAAGAAGTTGTTGCCCTCCCTTCCAATGGTTATGGCGCCGATAGTATCCAGGTTTTAGAAGGTTTAGAAGCAGTTAGAAAACGCCCGGCAATGTATATCGGCGATATCGGCGTAAAGGGATTGCATCACCTGGTATACGAGGTGGTTGATAACTCCATTGACGAGGCGCTGGCAGGTCATTGTAAAAATATTGAGGTTTATATCAATGAAGATAATTCTATCACTGTAAAGGACGATGGACGTGGTATCCCTACGGCTATGCACACCAAGGAAAAGCGGAGTGCGCTGGAAGTGGTAATGACGGTGTTGCATGCGGGCGGTAAGTTTGATAAAGACTCCTACAAAGTATCCGGCGGTCTGCACGGTGTGGGCGTAAGTTGTGTGAATGCATTAAGCAAGCACCTGCACGTGGTAGTAAACCGCGATGGTAAACGATTTGAACAGGAATATAATAAAGGTGTTCCACAGTACCCAGTAAGGGAAATAGGTGAATCTGATACGCACGGCACCCAGGTACAGTTCTGGCCCGACGATAGCATTTTTACTGCTTCTGTTTACAACCGTGAAATACTGGAAGGTCGTTTAAGGGAACTGTCTTTTTTGAACAGGAAGATCAATATTACCATCAGCGATCTCAGGGAGAAGGATGATGAAGGAAAAGTGTATACCAAGAATTTTTATAGCGAAGGCGGTATTGTTGAGTTTGTGGAAATGCTTGATAAGAATGGCAACCGCCAGCCTTTGTTACCCACCGTTATTTATTGCGATGGGTATGATGCCGCTTCCAACGTGGTAGTTGAAGTGGCCATGATCTACAATACCAGTTACCAGGAGCATATTTTCAGCTACGTAAATAATATCAATACCATTGAAGGTGGAACACACGTAGCGGGTTTCCGCCGTTCCATCACCAGGGTTTTTAAAAGCTATGGTGAAAAAGAAGGCATGTTTGAAAAGGCCAAGGTAGAAATTGAGGGCGATGATTTCAGGGAAGGTTTAAGTGCCGTGATCTCTGTGAAAGTTCCTGAGCCGCAATTTGAAGGACAGACCAAAACCAAGCTGGGTAACAGTGAAGTAATGGGCGTGGTAGATACAACGCTCAGCAGGGTATTGAGCGCTTATCTCGAAGAAAATCCAAAAGATGCCAAAACCATCATTCAGAAAGTAATACTGGCAGCACAGGCAAGAGCCGCCGCCCGTAAAGCAAGGGAAATGGTACAGCGTAAGAGTGTACTTTCCGGGGGTGGTTTACCGGGTAAACTGGCCGACTGTTCTGATAAAGACCCGGGCAGGTGTGAGTTGTTCCTCGTAGAAGGAGATTCGGCAGGTGGTACCGCAAAACAGGGACGTAACAGGAGCTTCCAGGCCATTCTTCCATTAAGAGGTAAGATATTGAACGTGGAAAAAGCCATGGAGCATAAGATCTACGACAACGAGGAGATACGGAATATGTTTACCGCTCTTGGTGTTAAGATCGGAACACCCGAAGATCCCAAAGCGCTGGATGTTTCCAAACTGCGTTATCATAAACTGATCATTATGACGGATGCTGACGTGGATGGTAGCCATATCGCCACCCTGATCCTTACTTTTATTTTCAGGTATATGAAAGCGTTGGTTGAACAGGGCAATGTATACATCGCTCAACCGCCACTCTATCTGGTTAAAAAAGGGAAAGAGCAGGAATATGCCTGGAATGAAGAAGAAAGAAAAAAATATGTGGCATTGTTTGGCCAGGGCAAGGATGACAGCGTAACCGTGCAGCGCTATAAAGGTCTGGGTGAGATGAATGCCGACCAGTTATGGGAAACCACCATGAATCCCGCCACCCGTACACTCAAACAGGTAGCGCTCGAAAGCGCTGCTGAAGCAGACAGGGTATTCAGTATGCTGATGGGAGATGAAGTGCCACCAAGAAGAGAATTCATTGAATCGCATGCTAAATATGCAAGGATCGACGTTTAAAAGCAAATAAATAATACTTACGAGGCTCCCGACCATCGTCGGGAGCCTGTTTGTTTAGTATGGAAATGCTCGTCTATTAGCTGGTGCCAATACAGCCAGGTTAAATTCGGCCTTTAACCATCTTACTCTTTTAAAAAACCGCTCCCTCATTTCGTTCACACCAAAATTTTCCCGGGTAAACTGGTCTTTATTTTGTGGCAGAAGATGCTTAAGTACTTCAAAAACGGCAGTAAATACAATTTTTGCCTATTTGGATAGGTAAATGCCAACTAAAAGGGTGGTCGGTGAGGAAATTTCCTTACCTGCCAGGTAATTTTTTCCCCGGTTAAAACTGGCGCTACCCACGATCAGGTTAAATGAAAAATATTTGACCCTTATTTTGAAAAGCGGCTATGCACGCTCAAATAGAACTGTATAAATAATTATAAGTGAAAAAAATAAACAGGAAGAACCCGTTGTAACGATTACAGTGTTCGCCCGTTAAAAAATAAAATTAACTACTAAAGCAGTGTTTATGAAATGGTCTCTTATTATCATGGGCTTTTTATGCGTAGCGCTGGGAGGGTCTTTTAGTATGATCCGCACGGGTGATAAAAAGGAGCAAAGGCCTCCATCAACTTTTTGCTGTAAAAAAACGGCTGTTGAACAAGCGAAAAAAGACATATTCCCCAGCCAGGAGGCCGAGCCCTATCTACCAATGGTGAATATCCTGGGATATAACTAAGCCAGACTTTTAAACAATCTTTTTTATTCAATTTTGGGATCAAATGGTTGAAGGTACAACGCTAATTTGGATGCAGTTTCGATGGGAATTTAAGCGTATTTTGCTATACGGCAGATAATTTGTAGCTTGTAACCTGAAGTTTACGACTTCTCCCATTATTTACTAACCATAAATTCTAAAACAATGTCAAACATGTTAACAGCTTATTGCATGAAAACGAAAGAAAAGAACGTTCCCATGCAGGATGCGGTAATAACCAAAACAGCCCGTGGTGGCTACATGGCGCAGGGTCATGATGGTAAAGGAAACAAAATGACCACGATGCTGAGCGAAGCAACTGCCAACAAGGCCATAGCAGATGGTGTTGCTAAAAAGGGCTGGTAAAATTATTAATCAGTATTTTTACGGGGCTGCCTGCTGTAAGCTGGCAGCCTTTTTTATAAGCATGATCCCGTATTAACGAAAATGAGATTTTTATTTTTTGTAATTGTCCTGGTACTCTGCAATACACTGGTTTTTGGCCAGTATACCGTAAATGGCAATGCTACCCGTAACGATTGTCACTGTTACACCCTCACTCCCAATACACTCAATCAAAGCGGTTCTGTATGGAACAATATCAAGATCGATCTTACCCAGTCTTTCGACTTTAATTTTAACATTAACCTGGGCTGTGATGATGCCGGCGCTGATGGCATCGTGTTCGTGCTGCAACCCATCAGTACCAGTGTAGGTACCACCGGCGGCGGCCTTGGTTATGAGGGTGTAACACCTTCAGTAGGCGTAACCATTGATACCTGGCAAAACGCACCTAACAATGATCCTTTTTATGATCACATTGCCATACAGCTAAACGGTAATATTGATCATAACAATACAACGGCCAATATAGCCGGTCCGGTTACTGCGATCAATGGCAGCAACAATATTGAGGATTGCAGTTGGCATTCGCTCAGGATAAAATGGGATGCATCAGCAAAAGAATTATCGGCCTTTGTAGACGGCAACCTCCGGGTGAGTGCTGTAAAGGACCTGGTAGCAGATGTATTCAGCGGCAATCCACAGGTGTTCTGGGGCTTTACCGGCAGTACCGGCGGGGCAAGAAACCTGCAGCAGTTTTGCACCGCACTTTCTCCAAAATTTACTTTTTTACAGGGGCAAAAGCGATGCATTAATGAACCGGTGAAATTTGTGGACTCAACCATTTCGTTTACACAGGTTCAAAAAAGATATTGGGATTTTGGCGACGGCAGTCCGCTGGATTCTGTCAACAACAGTCCTGTTCATACCTATTCCGTTCCGGGCAATTACACCGTAACCCAAACCGTAACCGGCGCCGACGGTTGCGTGGAAGTAAACACTCAACAGGTAAAGATCAGCCGCAAGCCGGCGGTTGATTTTACCATTACCGATAGCTGCATCAGCAACCAAATACTATTTACCGACGCCTCAACGGCGCCTTTTGGAACCATTAGCGAATGGTTTTGGGATTTTGACAATGGAGCAAGTGCCAACTCCTCCTCTTTTACCACGCAGTTTGCAAGCGGGGGTGATAAGAACATCCGTCTTTTTGTAAAGACAGATGGCGGATGTGCTTCTGATACCGTTACAAAAACCATCCATATTTACCGGAGGCCGTTACTGGATGTTCGTTTTACCGACTCTGTTTGCCTTGGCACTGCCATCAATTTTAGTGGAATCCTTGTAAGCAGTCCCGACCCGGTGCAAGCTTTCGCCTGGAATTTTGGCGACAACGTTCCTGTTTCCACACAAAATGCCAGCTATAATTTTGCAACGGCCGGTTCACATACCGTACAATTTGTTGCTACGAGTACCGGCAACGCAGGTTGCCTTGGTATCGTAACAAAAGATGTATTCATAAAGGCCAAACCCGTAGCATTTTTTAAAACGAATGCTTTGTGCCAGGGTGTTTCAACCATGCTGATGGATTCATCTTACCAAACAGACGGAACAACTGTAAACAGTTGGTGGTGGAGCCTGGGCAACGGAACGTTTTCAACGGCTCAAAATCCAACCGTTACTTATCCAGCCGGTGATACGGCTTTTATAAAACTGGTAGCAGGAAACGGCACTTGTTTTTCAGACACAATTCAAAAAGCAGTTGAACTGGGTCAGCAACCGGTAGCAGCTTTTGGTTACGCTGGTAATTTGTGCGAAGGAGAGCAGCTCCAGTTTACAGACTCGTCTGTTGTTGATCATGCTACCATCGCCCAATGGCAGTGGATCATTAATAGCCTGTCTTCTGCCAATGAAAAAAATCCACGGCTCAGTTTTGGCGCAGGTTTACAACGGGTAGGACTATTGGTAGTTTCCGATAAAGGTTGCAAAAGCGATACTGTTTTTAAACCACTGCTGATCAACGGGCAGCCGGGTATTTCAATGGTGCTTAACAGCGGCTGTAAAAATGAGAACATCAGTTTTTATGCTTCAACCAACCCGGGTACAGTAATAAAGAACTGGAACTGGAATTTTGGTGACGGCACTATTGCTGATACTATACAGCCAGTGCACCGGTATGCAGACTCCGGTACCTATACCGTTCAGTTGTTTGCGGTAGACGAAAAAGGTTGTAAAAGTACCACGGTTGAAAACCGGGTAAGGGTGTATAGTACCAATGCTGATGCCGGTATGGCTGTTGTCAATGCCTCCCCGGGTCAGCCGGTGCAATTGCAGGTTACAGGCGGCCTCAGTTACCAATGGTTTCCGGAAGATGGGTTAAGCGATCCGCTGATCAGCAACCCGGTCGCCCGCAATACGGCATCAAAAAAATATTTTGTGAGGGCCTTCACTCCCTGGGGTTGCGATACTTATGATTCTGTACAGATCAATATCTTCAACGGACCGGAGATATATGTTCCTACGGCCTTCAACCCAATGAGCGTTGCAGGTAACCGATTATTGAAACCAGTAGCGGTTGGGCTCAGCCGGTTCGACTATTTTATGCTGTATAACAGGTACGGGCAGGTTGTTTTTACTACCAGCGACCCACTCCAGGGTTGGGATGGTAATTACAAAGGCCGCCCACAAAGTGCCGGGGTGTATGTTTGGATAGCAGCGGGCAAAACATTCAGGGGAACTGCCATTGTAAGAAGGGGTTCGGTTGTGTTGCTCCGGTAGGAGTACGCATTAAAGCCGTCATGTATAGGGCTGATTTTTTTACCACTTATAAAATTGACAATGCGCCATTACAAAAGGATGTTATATTTTTGTTGTATGCGTTACATCTCCTGTACAATCATCCTTTGTTTCTTATTTACCAACATCATATTTGCCCAGGAAAAATGGGATCTCAGGAAATGCGTGGAATATGCCATGCAAAACAATCTTACAGTTAAGCAAACTGCCTTGCAGGAAAATTTTTCTTCACTTGCCTTAAATCAAAGCAAACTATCAAGATACCCCAATGCCAATGTAAGCATCAGTACCGGCTATAATATCGGCTTTACGCAGGATGCTTCTTTCAATGTGGTGAATGGCGGATCTTTTTTTGTAAACCCCGGCTTTCAAAGTAGTGTTGATATTTTTAACTGGTTCAGCAAGAAGAATACTGTTGCTGCCAATGAATGGGAATTGCTGGCCTCCAAAGCCAATACCGATAAGTTGAGAAATGACATTGCCCTCAGCACTGCCAACCAATACCTGCAGGTATTATTAAGTAAGGAGCAGGTAGAAATTGCGTTGGTGCAACTGGAACAAACAAGAGCCCAGCTGTCGAATACACAAAAACTGGTGAACGCCGGTTCGTTGCCAGAACTCAATGCTGCAGAACTGGAGGCCCAGTTTGCCAGTGACAGTGCTAACCTTATCACGGCCCGTGGAAATGTAACACAGGCACTGTTGTCTTTGAAAGCTTTTATGAGCCTGGATGCAGCGCAGCCTTTCGACATTGAGGCGCCTTCAGTGCAAAGCATTCCTGTTGACAAGATCAGCAACCTGTTACCGGAAGCGGTATATGCGTCTGCACTGGCCAACCTGCCACAGCAGAAATACAATGAATTAAAATTAAAAGCCGCTTTTAAAAATATTGAGGCAGCGAGGGGTGCGATGTACCCTACCATTTCATTGTTTGCCAATCTGAACACAGGCTTCAATGATAAAACCTTTGAACCAACAGGAGCAACCAAGTTTGATCCTGCAGCTCAATACCCGATAGGGATGGTGGGCCTCAACAATCCCAACCCGGTATATGTGTATTCACTGGGCTTGCAACCCCTTTCTAAAAAAACAGGATTCTTTCCACAATTTTCTAATAACTTTCGTCATGTGTACGGTATCAATTTAAGTATTCCCATTTCGAATGGCGGCGCACTAAAAACCAGTTATCAACGTACAAAATTGACGTTGAAAAGCCTGGAAATACAAAAGGAAATCGACAATCAAAAAATTAAACAGGATATTTACCAGGCCTATAACAGTGCGCTGGTGGCATTGGAAAAATTCAATGCCGGCGAAAAAGCAGTGACCGCCTCACAGCGTACTTACGACTTTTCTAAAAAACGCTACGATGTAGGAATGCTCGGCACTTTTGAGCTGATCACCAACCAGAACAATCTTTTAAGGGCCAAACTGCAAAATGTACTGAACCAGTTCGACTATGTATTTAAAATGAAAGTGCTTGAGTTTTACAAAGGGCAGGGTTTAAAATTGTAAGCATTCAGTATTGACCATTCACCTCACGATAACAAAACAGATATGAGTAAGACAGTTAAATGGATATTGATCAGCCTTGGGATATTGCTGGTGCTTTTAGTGGTATTAAAAGTGGCCGGTGTTTTTGGTAAGGATGAAGGCACTAAAGTAACCGCCGAAAAAGTACAGCGCCGCACCATTACAGAATTTGTAAACGCCAGTGGAAAAATTTATCCCGAAGTAGAAGTAAAAGTAAGCCCGGATATCAGTGGTGAAATAACAGAATTGACCGTGCAGGAAGGGGACAGTGTAAAAAAAGGACAGGTCGTAGCCCGTATCTATGCAGATATCTATGCCATACAGGCCAACCAGGCAGCCAGCGGCGTAGCACAAAGCCAGGCACAGGTAGACAATTCAAAAGCAGCACTGGATGCCCTGAAAGCAAATCTTGACCAGGCGGAGAAAACCTACAACATGCAAAAGCAGTTGTACACGGAAAAAGTGATCAGCACAAACGAGTTCAACGTGGCAGATGCAGCATACAAAACAGCGCAGGCCAATTACAATGCAGCCAGGCAGGGTATTCGTGGCAGCCAGGCGGCGGTACAGGCGGCCCAGAGCAGTCTTGCCAAAGCAAACAAAGACCTTGGCAGAACGGCTGTGCTGGCTCCCATGGACGGAGTGGTAAGTTTACTGAGTGTGAAAAAAGGAGAACGGGTGGTGGGCAGTAATATGATGGCGGGTACAGAAATGCTGCGTATTGCAGACATGGCAAAAATTGAAGTAAGGGTAGACGTGGGGGAAAATGATATACCGAAAGTAAAATTGGGTGACAGTGCTGTGGTAACAGTGGATGCGTACAGCGACAGGAAATTCAAAGGTATTGTAACCCAGATCGCCAGCAGTAATAACGGCGCATCTACACAAACCGCCCTGGCCAACACAAGTACCGATGTTACTAACTATAAAGTGTATGTTAGATTGCTGCCGGAAAGTTACAGCGACCTGCTTGGCAAACGCAATTTTCCTTTCAGGCCGGGTATGAGCGCCAGTGCCGACATTCAAACAAAAACACATGCCAATGTATTCAGTGTTCCCATCAATGCAGTAACCACCAGGGAAATTGAAGACAGCAGTAAAGCCACTAAAAAGCATGTGGACGAAAGTGATGCTACAGCCAAGGAAGCGGTGGCTGCTGAAGACCTGGAAGTGGTAGTGTTTGTGTTGAATGAAAAAGATAACACGGTGAAAAAAGTAAAAGTAAAAACAGCTATACAGGATATCAATTACATTGAAGTAAGTGAAGGATTGAAGGGTACCGAAACTGTTATCAGCGGTCCTTACGATGTGGTAAGCAAAACCCTCAAAGAAAAAGACAAGGTGAAAGTGGTTGACAAAAAGGAACTGTTTGAGAAAAAAGAATAGCACTGCTGTTTAAAAATTAATTAACCCGCAACTTTTCATTTATTGAAAAGTTGTTTTTTTATTTACACGAACTATTTTCATGCGAAGCATTTCCATTGCCCTTTTATCGCTGTTAATCTGTACCGGAGCCGCTGCTCAAAAAGTATCCATCACGGTTGCGGTTACCGTAAATAAAACAGATTCCTTTCCCCCTGCAACCCTGCAATTGTACAGCCTGCCGGACACCCTGCTCATAGGCAAACAACTTGCAAAGCAGGAAGGAAATTCTTTTACTGTCAACAGGTTTTCGAAGTATTTAATAAAAGTGTCGTCAACTGGTTTTACCGCCACAGAAAAAACGGTTGCCATTACAGACAAAGCCGTATCGGTACAGGTGCCCCTTAAAAGGATGGTTACAGGCATGGAGGAAGTAGTGCTGGTATCAAGAAAGCCACTTGTGAAACAGGAAGATGATAAAACGATCGTAGACGCTGAAGTACTGGCCAACAGCAGTACCAATGCATATGAAGTGCTTGAGAAAACACCCGGTGCCATCGTAGACCAGGATGGTAACGTGTACCTGAGCAGTGCTACACCTGCTACCATACAGATCAACGGGAGAGAGGTGAAATTAAGCGCTGCTGACCTGGCATCTTTATTAAAAAGCTTACCGGCGGGCAGCGTAAGCAAAGATCGAAATAATAAGAAGCCCTTCGGCTAAATATGATGCAGCCAGTAGCGGCGGCATTGTAAACATTGTTCTTAAAAAGGGCATTAAAATAGGGGCCAGCGGCAGCATGAATGTGGGGTATTTCCAGGGACTATACAGCACCAAAACCGCGGGGTTCAATATCAACAAAGGAGCTGGTAAGGCCAGTAGTTATTTTTCCTATCAATATACAGACAGGAATAATTTTGAAGATCTTCAGTCCAGCCGTGTGCTTGCTTCATCCAATACACTGTTGTCGCAATCGGCGCACACTACTTATCCTGCCCTGAATCACTATTTTGGGGCTGGAACGGATATCGCCTTCAGCAAAAAATTCAGTATTGCCTATGACCTGAGGATCAGCCTGAACGATGGCCGCAGCGATGCAAAAAATGATATTGACATTTTGAATGCCAATCATGCTGTGATTGCAAACAATGTATCGGTTATCAGCAATGACAATACCTCCAGCTATATCGGTAACAATATTTCAACGAAGTACGTGATTGATTCAGCCGGGAGCGAATGGACGGTGCAACTGGATTATAACCGGTACCACTACAATAACGAGCAACTGTATAACAACTATTATTACCTGCCTGCCAGTCCCACACTTTTTGGCAACGGCATCAACAACAATCGCAAACATATTTTTACTGCCCAAACCGATCTTACCTGGAAATTAAAAAAAGGGTTCACTATTGAAACCGGATTTAAAACCATCAGCTCAAACAGCAATAACAGCGCAGACTATTTTTTACAGCAGGGGAGCAGCCCCATAAAGAGAGACAGTTTTCAAACCAATACTTTCAGTTACAAAGAGTCGATCACATCTGCTTATGTGCAGGTGGCAAAAAAATTATTTGGTCTTACAGTTAAGCCCGGGGTGAGGTTTGAGGCAACCAATATCAGCGGCCGGCAATTGATACCGGGCGATACTTCGCTGGCAATAAAACGTACCGATGTTTTTCCCTACCTGTACCTGCGCCGCCGCATCATGAAGCTGTTTGGTTTTGAATTGAATGGCAATGGTATCCTGCGGCGCAGCATTACCCGCCCTTATTATGAAGTGCTGAATCCTTATCCAAAGTACATTGATCAGTATTTGTTTGATGTGGGGAATCCCAACCTGCAGCCACAGTTTACTACCAACTATGAATTCAACATCACGGCAGATGACTTCACTATTTTTTCTGTGGGCGTAAACAATACCAGTAATATTTTCAGCAATGTTACTTACCAGGATGAGCAAACGGGAATTGCCTACCGAACCTACGACAACCTGGGTACTAACAAAGAAGTGTACCTGCGTTTTGTAGGCGGTATTCCGCCCGGCGGCAAATATTTTTTTTATGCAGGGGCACAGCAAAACATCAATTCGTACAATGGACTTTACCAGGGTGCAGCCCTTCATTTTAAAAGAAGCAGTTGGGTATTTTTTATGTACCAGCAGTTAAAGCTTGCACCCACTTTGACAACGAGCCTCTATGGATTTATGCGTACCGGCGGGGTGCAGAATTTTTACGAACTGGATCAGTTCGGTGCACTGAACCTGAGCTTCAACAAAAGTGTGCTGAAGAAAAAGGCTAACCTTATCCTGTCTTTCAACGATCTTTTGCTCACCAATAAAACAACCTTTCACCTGCAACAGGGCAATGTAAATGCCAATGGAAACAGGCTGGGCGATACAAGAAGGGTAGGGATCACTTTGCGTTATAATTTTGGCCTCAAACCAAAAGAAGAAAAGAAACCTTTGTTTGAACAACCCGCTGACACGAAGGAATAGGGAGGTAAAAAGCAGCCCGCTGCCACTGTTTTGTAAATAAAAAAAGCTACATTTACGCTGCTGTACCTGCTTGTGCTTTTGAGAACGGGTTTAAGCCGATACCAATCCACCTTCCTCTGGAATACACATTCCCTTAAAAGCATATTCTCAACCACTAAACAGAATGTTATGACAGCAAACTTTACTTTAAAAATTTGCCGTTTTTTTATGCTGCTGCTCCTTTGCCAGCAATCCTTTGCCCAAAACTCATTGCTCGTAAATTTTGGCAGTGACCGTTGCAGCAGCGATACCCCATCTTTTTCATTGATCAGGAATCCACTGTCGCTAACCCCGCAAACCATTACAGACTGTAATCTTGCGGCGCAATTGCCGGACTATTTCAGTGTTTTTATTGCTTACAATCCGAGCAACAATAAAATTTATGTGGCAGACATCAGCGATAATGTGCAGACAAAGATCTGGTTGCTCGATATGGGCCTCCCATCTATCATTAACTGCCCGCCTGTGATACCGGTAACGCCTACTTACTCCTACAGCTATATCTCCAATAATTTTGAATTTGATAACAACGGCGATCTCTGGTCTTTTTCCAATTACAATACAGTAACGGGCCAGTGCAATATTGATAAGTTTGATGTAAATACCGGGAATGTGATCAGCAGCAAGATCATACAATTTCCTGCCGGAAATTTTCCTACTACGATCCAGAGTGGCGACCTTACCATCTTGCCCAATGGAAGAATGTTTGCTGTGCTTGGCAACAGCACCTGCAGGTTGTACGAAATAACCAATTACAATACGCCAACAGGTAATGCTACGGCGAATTATTTGCTTACCATGCCCAAAGACTGTTATGGCATTGCTTTTTTAAATGGATTGCTTGAATTAACCGGGATGGATTTTGGAACCAACTGTTACTACTATGATTACAACATTGCTGCAGGAACGCTGGGTGCAGAAAAAGCATTTCAAAATGGACAGGCGCCCATCGACAACACATCACTTACTCCACAACTTGGCAGCACGAAAAGATTGGTGAGTGCAACTAAAATCAATGCCAACACTGCGGACCTGGTGTACGAGATCTACATGGAAAATATGGGCAACGTGATTCTGAACAATATCAATATCACCGACAACCTGGCCGCAACTTTTGGAGGTGCCGCCAATGTTTCCAATGTAAGCGTAGTAGCGGTGCCAGGTTCCAATGCGGCAAACCTGGCATTAAATACCGCTTACAATGGCACAACGGTAACGGGTATGCTAAATCCGGGACAGAATCTTGCCAACAGGGTATTGAGCAACAGGAATTATTTTTTGAAGCTCCAGCTTCATTGCAGGGCCACCAATCTTAACCCGAATGTTATCTACCTCAATTCTGCGATTGCACAGGCCAACATCGGTGCAGGCAGTGCCGCCACGATCATCAATGTAGCCGATTCGTCAAACAACGGCGACTCCACTGTCGTTGATCCAAATAAAAATGGCAATGCAGGCGATATCGGAGAAAATGTACCTACGCCCTTCAGCTTTGGCGCATTGCCGGTAAAATTCCTTAATGCAAGTGCCACTATGAAGGGCAATAATGCGGCATTGGTAAAGTGGCAGGTGGCGGTGCCGATGCAGCATGCGGCGAAGTTTGAAATTGAATTTAGTACAGATGGAAAGAACTGGAACAGGGCAGGCGAAATAAGGATCGACAATGATGTCCGTGCTTCCTGGGAGTTCACTCATTTGAATATTCCTGCAGGCAACCTGTACTACCGCATTAAACAGGTGGATGAGGATGGAACGTTTACCTACAGCCGGATCGTATTGCTCAAAAACAAAGCGAATGCTGCAGGGTACATCATCTATCCCAATCCGGCCAATGGATTCATTGCAATAAGCGCCGGCTACGAAGCTGCAGGAAAGGCTACCATCCTGGTCTATGATGCAACGGGCAGGTTATTGGTAAATAAATTAATGAAGGCTTCTTCTGAAGATATCAATACAGCACAATACCCGGAAGGAACTTATTTATTAAAACTGGTGAATGAAGGGGATGTGGAAACATATAAAGTGATCATCAAACATTGAGTTCGTAATTCTTTTGGCAGCGGAATCTAACGCTGCCTGATTTTTAAAACAAGCTATGAGCGAAAGAACGATCGGCGCCCTGGTTACCATCGGCGTTGTACTATTGATCTCCCTGGCACAGATATCCAGGCCGGATATGTTTGACCGTACAGGCGGCTTTGGAACTACGGCTTTCTGGCTCGGCCTGCTGGCTGCCATCATCGGGTTGATCCTTTCTATTTTTGTAAAGACCCGGCAATTTGCGCAGGGCATGCTGATCGGCGGGGGCATACTGATGCTGATCGGGTTTTCTCTTTGCACGGGAGGTTTTGGGTTGATCAAACAGTGATTCGATCAACCCTTCATTCTTCATCAATATTTCATCCACACCAACACTTCCGCATCATTTACTCAGCATGTTTCATCATGTTTAAAATGAGGTCTGGGTCGGGGCAGTTGAGCAAATATTTTTCTCTTTCACTGATGCTGCAGACGCCGGGATAATCTCCTTCTTTGATCCGCATATCTTCAATAACCTGGAAATGCAGGTGCGGAGGCCAGTCGCCATTTTCGGCAGGCTCGCCAATATGGGCCAGTATTTCGCCCCGGCTGATGTATTTTCCTTTTTGCAAAGGCGTGAGATCGTTTAAACTCACGTGGCCGTATAGGGTATGAAATACAATGGTATCTAACTGGTGCTGTAAAATGATAGTAGCGCCATAATCACCAAAATTATTGTTGAATGCAAAACTATGTACCGTTCCGCCGATGGGTATGTATACTTTGGATCCTGCAGCTCCCCAGATATCAATGCCAAGATGGATACTACGCTTTTCTTCGCCATTAAAATGTTCGCTTCGTTTGTATAATATCCTGTCTTCGTTGTAGCCGCCCACTCCATATCTGGCTTTCGCTGCCGATAAGCGGCTGTTGATATACTGAGAAAATTTCGAAGTGTCTTTGACCAGTTCATCTGTAATGGCTGTGTTGGCTTCGGTAAAGTTCAGTCGTAGTATTTTGTCTGTACCAGCGTTAAAGTCGACCACCGAATGAAAATTGCTCCTGTTTTTTTCCAATACGCTCTCTAATCTTCTTTTCATTGGTTGAAGGTACTGAATTGCCACGGGCTTAACCCGTGGCAATTCAGTAATCAGCTTTTTACTTTTATACGGTTATCATCTGCATTGGTTTCCCTTTCTCTTGCCTTGTATTCTGTTTTGCCGAAGCGCCAGCTCAGTTGCAGCCGCAGGCCACGGCTTTCCCATTTGCGGCGGTAGGTAAAATCCTGGTTGGCAAACCGAACGCTTTGTTCCCAGCGCTGTGTGTTAAAAATATCCTGCATCACTAAACGTACAGATGCTTTCTCCTGCAGCAGGGTTTTCTTTACGCCAATATCTATACTGCCCAGCCATTTGGTTTTAAAAATGGCTCCCGTGGTACCTGCGTTGTACCAACTGCTTAGTTGTATGGTCCATCCATCGGCTGGTTTAAAATTTTGCTGTATGTAGTAATTCATGCCCCAGGCTTTTTGATCGAGAAGGCCATCGGGTAATATGCCTTTGTAATGATTCATAAAAACAGTGAGGTTGATATAACCATCCCACCATTTATTGATGGGCATTGGGCTGCTGATATTCAAATAGGCATTGTTGAGCGTGCCAATATTATCATTGGTGGCAGTAGTTAACTGGCCGGTTTGCCTTGAAATGCTCTGGCTATAATCTTTGGTATGATTATATCCCAGCGCTACATTCAATGCATACCGGTAACTATATTTCAATTCAACATTATTGGTATACTGCGGCCTTAGATAGGGGTTGCCTTTTTCGCTGGTATAAATATCGTAGATGGTTTCAAAAGGGTTGAGCGATTGGTAATTGGGCCGGTTGATGCGCCGGCTGTAACTCAGCGCAAACATACTTTTTTCATTTAGTTTGTAACTGGCGAAAGCACTTGGAAAAATATCCAGGTAATTTGTATCGGGATTACTGATCTTGTTATTGCGCAGGTCTGTTGAACGGCCATTTACCAATGAGTTTTCAAAGCGCAATCCTACCTGGTATTCGAATTTTTTTATTTGCTGACCCCAGTTAAAATAAGCAGCGTAGATATTTTCTTTATAGTTAAACACATTGCTTCTGCCGGTATCAGGCATCATTAATGTTCCGGCCAGCCTGGTTGCGAACAGGTTATTGCCGGTACTTACATTGCTAATCTTGATACCACTTTCCAGTTTGGCATGCAGTTTTTTTATTTGCCGGATATAATCTCCTTTTAAGGCGTAGATGCTGATGCTGGTCGCCACATCCAGGTCGTTGGCAGTGAAATTGTATTTGGTGAAATGATTGTCTAAATAAGTGGTGCTAAGATTGGTAAGATTGCTGTTGTTAAAATAAGTATGATCAGCATCAATGTTTAATTCGTTGCCAATGGTGTCTTCATATTTATAGTTGAGATTATAATTGTAGCGGCGGTTTTTATACAGGTTATCATTAGTGGTAGCAAGTGATGAATCAACAATACCGTTGCTGCTGATCAACGTATTGCCAGGCGTATTGAAAGGGGAATGGTTATTATCTGTGTTAAACAAAAAACCGAAAGTGCTTTTCTTGGTTGCATAAAAATCAATTCCTGTCCTGATGTTGAAACTGGTATTCCTGTCTTTGTCGATGGTACTGTTTAAAAAGTTCTTGTTGATCCCATCCAGTAACACATTCCTGTTGATAATGCCGGTGGTATGCTGCAGGTTGTGCTCGCCGTTGGCATTTACAAAAGCATTTATTTTTCCACGCCGGTAATTGATGTTAAAAGATGCATTGCTTGCATAGTGATCCCTGAAAGTATAGCCGGCCGCCACATTTCCATTGGTACCTTTTATTTTGTTTTTCTTTAAACGGATGTTGATGATCCCGGCGTTACCCTGTGCATCAAACCTGGAGGAAGGATTGCTGATAAGTTCAATTTTTTCAATACTGCTTCCCGGCAACCCACGAAGAAAATTGGAAAGTTCCTTACTGCTCATCTGGGTGGGCCTGCCATCGATCAGCACATTTACGCCCGCCTTGCCGCTCATGTTAATGTTGTCATCGCCTGTGATGCTGATGCCCGGAGCCTTTTGTAAAATCTCAAATGCGTTACTGCCAATTGCATTGATGTCAGCCTGTACATTCACGATTGTTTTGTCGATCTGCTGCTCAATAAAAGGCTTTTTTGAAGTGATCAGCACTTCGTTTAGTTTTTTTGTTTGGTTAAAGGTTGATACGGTATCTGTTGTTGCCTGCGATATTGCTAACAGGCTGACCAAAACGAGGCAAATACTGAATATTAATTTCATGATGAGAGTTTTTGAATGATGACAATAGGTTTTAATTAAGGCCGGCAGCTTTACAAAGCGGCCGGCTTTTGCAGGTTTTATTTTATTGGAAATGTGAGCCCGGCATCTTCTTTTTTTACGGTTAGAAAGGGCGGCTGATTTTTAATGGTTGCACCACTCATTACGGTATTCACCTGGTTGCTGTTAGCCAGGAAAATTTTAGTACCCACTGGAAAATTGAGTGTACGGCTTCCAAATGAGCCAATGAGATAGCCGGAAGTGCCATTGCCTGTTTCATCCGGGCGGTAGGAGATAACGGTTACTTTGGCAGGCAACAGGCTGTTATTTTTTATTTTAAAACTGATGAGTGCCGGGGTTGCCGTATTGCTGTTGCTTTGGGCCTGGCTGGAAAAAGAGAGGGCGGCAAAAAAAAGCGTTACTAAAAGAACTTGTTTCATGACGTTTATTTTTTGGTTGAAAAATTAATTTCACCAAAGATGGGGGCACGAAAGGGGGGCAATCGCTGCAAATGATGATTTGAGACAGGATAAAGGAGGCTCAAATCTTGCCGACAGGGTGTCAGTCCTGTTAGACGATTGAAAATCAATAGAGTAATGAGAGAAATGAGGCGCCGGATTATAACGATTGTGCAGGAAATTCTTTCGGACTTAACCCCGTAGCTTTTTTAAAGGCCCGGTTAAAAGTGGCTTTGCTGTTAAAACCGCAGTCGTATGCAATGCCCAACAGGGTCTGCGTTTTTTGCTCCCCTGCCTGTAATTTTTCCTTTACAGCTTCAATGCGGTAGTAATTGATAAAGTCGTTGAAGTTGAGGCGAAAACCCTTGTTAATGACTTTTGAAATAATGGTGGGATTGGTTTTTAAATGTTTAGCCAGTTGCGAAAGTGTCAGTTCGGGATCCTGATAGGCTTTCTGCTGTTGCACGAGCTGCAGAATTTTTGGTTTCCATTCAGTCAGCAGCGCATCTTCTTCTTTTGTTGCAGCAGGCTGTACCTCTTCAAAGGCAATGATCTCTGCATCTTCGATAAAATTATGCTCCCTGCCGTTTTCTGTTGCCGGTTGCAAGAGAAGGGAAGATCTGTGTCCCAGTAAATTCAACCTGAAGGGTACTTTGGTTTCAATGAAATTGGCGTAACCTGTAATAGCGATATAGTAAAAAATGAGGGAGAAAGAAAAATAATCCCACCAGGGACCCACATAACTGAACTGGCTGAAGAAAGGGAAAAAAGAACTGATGTAAAAAACCATCCGGACGATGAGCATGGTTAAAAATGCCAGCAGGAAATTTTTGACCCACCTGAACAAAACCAATTCTGCATAACTGATCACCTGCAACATGAGTTTTTTGTAAAGCTGGTAATAACGCAATGACAGGAAGAAATATATTACCATGGAACCATAGCCACTGTACTGGTACCACGAATCAAAATCCCTGTCGGTACCATCTTCCAGGAAATAGTACCTGTGCAGTACCAGTTTGTCAGTTACGAAGATGACGATACTGTAAGTTAGGTATGCAGTGCCTGGGAGCAGGTGCAACCATTCTTTTTTACCAAACCTGAAAGAGGGATTGAGCAGGCTTTGTATATAAAAAAAGATAACCGGGCCAATAAAAAATAGTTGCTGCAGCGGCAGGTAAAATACAATGTCCCGGTAAGGCTGGTTATCGTACCAGCCTGCAAAGCCCAGCATCCATGGTGCAATGTATAAGATACAAAGCAGGAGGAAGGCACTGAGCCATTGGTGCGACCGGCTTTCGTTGCGCAGGCCTTTGCGGTACAGCAGTGCTGCATATACCAGCCCGTGTACAAAGAAGATCAGCAATACAGAGCTATAAAAATTAAAATCGAAATGCATATTGGCAAAATGAACAAAGCCGGTAAGTCTTGCCGGCTTTTAAATAAAAGTGTATAGTAATTAAGCGAAAATTAAATCCTGTTTGGGTTCATGCATTGGCTTGTTGAATGGTATGCTGTCAATGTCTACATCGATCTGCTGCAATAATTTTTCTTCCAGCAAACCGGCGAATGCTTCAAAATAGGCGATGGCGTCTGCTCTTTTGTTTCTTTTGAGCCAGCGGAAGCCCCCGGGCAGGTGCTGCAATACGGCCTTATCGGTCAGGTACTCAATGTGATGAATATCGGTAGGGGTTAGCCCAATTTCTTCCAGCCTCGAGATCACCATGCTGAGTGGCGCATTGGTAACGGGGCAAAATTCTGTTGCCAGTTCGGTCCATTCGCCCAGGCCGGTATGTGCGTAGCGGAGTATTTCGCCTTCGGTGAGTTTGGTAACGGTTTGCAGCAGGTTGCCGCAGTTGCAGGCACCATGGTGGCCCCAGGCATAATGAGCGCCATTGCTTAAACGGGTGGCTGTTTCCCTTAATGCGTTGATGAGTTCGATGGTTGGTTTTGCCATGCTGCTAATTTAAAGGCATAACATCATAGCGGGAAGATTTGTTTAAGGTTTAAGTGTTTATCAGGTCGACCACCTTCAAAAGGTGGTCGACCTTTACGGGGTCATTCACCCTCCAGGAGATGTTTATAGTAAAATTCAGCCATTTCCTGGTGGGATACGATAAACCGCTCTCTTCCACCGAACCAATCCAACACCTGTTGCCTTTGAACATGTGTGGGCCGGTCAGAAATAATAGCCTGGTAACTAGACCATCTGAAAGTGGTGAAATCATTCAATATTCCATGTTTCTTCGCATTGGCGTGGATATAAATAAGTAGTTGGGTTAGATGCGCATTGTCTTTTACTACTATTCTTCGGAAGGGCCTGTTAAACAAATGACCTTTTATACGGTTCATTTTATTGAAGGAGAGCGAATATGCAATGAACAGACGGTTGAACTGTTGTTCTATTAATTCGTGAAAACTGCATTCTTTGTGCAGGAATCTTTTGTGTGTGGCAGTTTGTTTTTCGGTTTGGTTAAGATTGAAAATAATTTCTTTCTCACTGGTTGTTTTTATTAGCAGGTGAACATGATTATTCAGTAAACAAAAAGCATAAGTATCTACAAAGCCTGTAGAAAATTCCTGGTATCGTTTTAAGAAATAGTGCCTGTTGTCATCAGTTAAAAACAATTTTTTTTCATCAATGGCTTTGCAGATAATGTGATAAAAATTACATTCTTCAAATGTTGCAAGTAGTTGTTTTGAAAGGGGCATAGAAAGTGATTTGCTGCTTAAATCTACTCCATAATTTTATTTGTTGCAAGTGTATAAAAAAGGTCGACCACCTTCAAAAGGTGGTCGACCTGGTACAGTCAGTCTGTTATATCACCACATTCACCATCTTGTTCTTTACAAAAATGATCTTCTTCGGCGCTTTGCCTTCCAGCCATTTTTGTACGATCTCATTTTCCAGCACAAGTTTTTCAACTTCGGCAGCTTCAAGATCGAGCGCCAGGTTGATGTTGGTCCTTAATTTTCCGTTGATGGAAACAGGATATTCCTTGCTGCTTTCTACCAGCAAGGCAGGGTTAAAGGTTGGATAGGCCGCATCTAAAATGCTGCCACTGTTACCAAGCTGCTGCCACAATTCTTCTGCAATATGCGGTGCATAAGGTGTGAGCAGGATCAATACCTGTTCCAGTATCTCTTTTTTGTTACACCTGATATCTGCCAGTTCATTCACGCAGATCATGAATGTACTAACGGCCGTGTTGAAACTAAAACGCTCGGTATCTTCTTCAATTCTTTTGATGGTTTTGTGCAACACTTTCAGTTCCGCATCCGTAGCTTTATCGTTCGTCCATACTTTGCCTTTGATGTCATCAAAGAACAAACGCCAGAGTTTGCGCAGGAAACGGTGTACACCTTCTATGCCCTTGGTATCCCATGGTTTGCTGGCTTCTACCGGGCCGAGGAACATTTCGTACATGCGGAAAGTATCGGCGCCGTATTTATCGCATAAATCTGCCGGATCAACCGTATTATAATATCGTTTCGACATTTTTTCGGTTTCTGCTCCACAGATATACTTTCCGTCTTTTCCAGTTATAAAAATAGCATCTTCAAATTCTGGTTTCCATTTTCTAAATGCATCTTTATCTAATTCAAATCCATCAACAAAGTTGACGTTAACGTGAATTGGTGTAAGCGTCCAATGCGTAACATGAGAGTCTTTAGTTAATAAAGGAAATCTATTCTGATACGAATCGCATATTAAGTCCTGTAAGTTTTTAAAATATGGATTTCCATCCTTTTCATTTATTGCTTTATCATACCAATCTTTTAAAACAAAAACACTGGCTAACTCTGTTGGAGTCTCGTAGAAAGCGTTTCCACTTTTACCTTGACTTATTAATTGAAGCCTATACACAAATCTCGAACTCCCCTGAATCATCCCCTGGTTCAGTAATTTCTTAAACGGCTCATCGTAACCGATATATCCCAAATCAAATAACACCTTCGTCCATAAACGACTGTACAATAAATGCCCAACGGCATGTTCGGTTCCTCCAATGTACAGGTCAACCTGGTTCCAGTAATCACTGGCTTTGCGGTCGCAAAAGGTTTCGCTGTTGTGTGGATCCATGTAGCGTAGAAAATACCAGGATGAACCTGCATATCCCGGCATGGTAGATGTTTCTCGTCTTCCTTCCGGCGTGTTGATCCATTCTGTAATATTTGCCAATGGACCTTCGCCTTCTGGTCCCGGTCCGTATTTATCTACATGCGGTAATTCCAGTGGCAACTCAGCCGCTTCCAGTGCAACGGGTACGCCATCGCTCCAGGTGATGGGAAACGGTTCGCCCCAGTAACGCTGGCGGCTAAAGCCTGCATCCCTCATCCTGTAATTCACTTTCCTTTTTCCAATGCCCTGCTCTTCTAATTGTTGCAATACTATTTCAGCAGCTTCCATCATGGGCAGGCCGTTTAAAAAACCAGAGTTTTCTAATGTAGCTTCTTTGGTAGGATTGGCTTCTTCGCCATTGAAGTAATTGCCAATGATATTGGTGATGGGAATATTAAAATGCTGTGCAAATTTAAAATCTCTTTCATCGCCGCAAGGCACGGCCATGATAGCGCCGGTGCCATAACCTGCCAGCACATACTCACTGATCCAGATAGGAATTTGTTTGCCATCGAATGGATTAACGGCATAAGCTCCCGTAAAACACCCTGTGATCTTTTTCTCCGCCATTCGGTCTACATCACTGCGGCTTTTTACATAGGCAATGTATTCATCCACGGCTGCGGACTGGTCAGCAGATTTTATTTGTTGCACCAATTCCAGTTCAGGGGCCACCACCATAAAGTCGACACCGAAAATAGTATCAGGACGGGTCGTGTACACCGTCAATGGTGAATCGTGAATCGTGACTGGGGCATTATCGCCGGTAGATTCTTTATTCACCATTGACGATTCACCATTCACGATCTTAAATGTTATTTCCGCTCCCTGCGATTTCCCGATCCAGTTGCGCTGCATCTCTTTCATGCTGTCGCTGAAGTCAACCCTTTCAAGTCCTTCCAGCAACCTGTCTGCATAAGCTGTGATACGCAGGTACCATTGGCGCATTTTCTTTTTCACTACAGGATGGCCGCCACGTTCACTTACGCCATTCACCACCTCATCATTGGCCAGTACGGTGCCCAGTGCTTCGCACCAGTTCACTTCTCCGTATTTGCTGAATGCCAGCCGGCGGTTCATCAATACTTCTTCCTGCTCAGCTTTGCTGTATGCATTCCATTGTTCGGCTGTGAATTTGCTGCAACCGCTGGTTTCGTATTTTTTTACCAGTTCGCTGATGGGCCTCGCCTTTTTTTGTGTATTGCAGAAATAGCTGTTATACAGTTGTAAGAAGATCCATTGGGTCCATTTGTAATAAGAAGGATCGCTGGTACGGACCTCCCTTTCCCAATCATAGCAAAAACCGATCTTATCGAGTTGCGCTTTAAAAGTAGCAATGTTCTTTTTGGTGGTTTCTGCAGGATGCTGCCCGGTTTCGATGGCGTATTGCTCTGCCGGCAAACCGAAACTATCAAAGCCCATGGGATGCAGTACGTTAAATCCTTTCAGCCTTTTATAACGGCTGTAAATATCTGAAGCAATGTATCCCAGCGGGTGACCTACATGCAGTCCTGCACCACTTGGATAGGGAAACATATCCAGCACATAATATTTTGGTTTGGCTGATTCATTGGAAACCCTGTAGCTCTGGTTCTTTTTCCAGGTATCCTGCCATTTTTTTTCGATCTCGGCGAACTTGTATTCCATGGTTGTATAAAAATTTTAAGACAGCCTTTTGATAACCGGCCGGCATTTTAACATTCCTGCATCAACAGTTTCGGTTTAGAAAAAATATATTTGAAACCGGTGATTTTTTGATGTCGCCAAAAGTACATCAAAGCAGGTAAAAACCTTTACTTTTGCGGCAGTTGTGAATGAGGATTTTCAAGATTAATATGATTCATAAGAGTAGCGAAGCATAGAATCTGTCAATCAAACAAGCCATATCAATCATAACGATCAACATTATAAACAAACCCTCTATGTCATTGTACGGAAAAACAGTTTCAGCCAAACGCAGCAAACCTTCTTATGTATTGGCCATTGTAGGTGTTGCGCTGGTATTATTCCTTTTTGGAGTGGTAGGCTGGTTCTTTTTAAACCTGAAAAAATCGGGTGAATTGTTCAGGGAAAACATACAGGTGCATGCCTGGATAGCCCCGGCCGCTAAAAAAAGCCAGGTAGATACCATGCAGAAGTACATCGCCGCATTGCCTTATGTAAAATCTGCTGAATACATTACCAAGGAAAAAGCTGCCCAAAAATGGAATGCAGAAAATGACAGCTCCTGGAAAAAATTCATCGCCAACAACCCATTGCCCGAGAGCGTGGATTTTTATGTGAAGAGCGATTACATGAATAAGGATAGTTTAGACATATTGAGCAACGACCTCACCAGCAATTTTGCCGGGGTGATATCAGAATTTCAATACCCGAAAGAAACGGTGAACTATGTAAGTTCTTACACCAAGTACATTGCGGGTGGCATTTTACTTTTTGCCATCATTCTTTCGGTGATCGTGATCGTTTCCATCGACAATACCATCAGGCTGGCAATGTACAGCAATCGTTTTTTGATTAAAACGATGCAGATGGTGGGTGCTACCCGGGGCTTTATTGTACGGCCGCTGAACATCCGGGCCATTATCAATGGGTTTATTTCGGCCTGTATTGCCGTGGCGGCGGTGTTTGGGTTTATTTTGCTCATCGAAAACTCGGTGCCCTGGTTAACCCAGTTAAGGGATGGCAGGAACATGTCGCTGATCGTAGCCGGCATTGTAGTGCTGGGTGTTACCATCTCGTTAATGAGTACTCACCGCTCCGTATTAAAGTACCTGAAAATGAAATTAGACGACCTGTACTGATCCCTTTTTGAATATTATTACTTTTATTTGCGTTAAATTTTTGAAGCGATGGCGAATGTAAAAAAACAAACTACAGCAGTAAATCCACTCTTTACAAAAGACAATTTTTTGTGGATGCTGATCGGTTTAGTGGTGATGACGATCGGGTTTTTCCTGATGGCGGGTGGCAAAAGCCCCGATCCTACAAAGTTCAACGACAATGAAATTTACAGCACCACCCGTATTACCATTGCGCCGATACTGATCATTGCAGGATTTGTGATAGAGATATTTGCGATCATGAAAAAGCCAAAAGAAGCCTGATACTGCACTTAACATCCTGTTTATAAAGCGCAAAGGAATAACTCTGTAAAGCACCGTATATTGCGGTGCTTTTTACATATCAATCGTTCACTATTTAAGTTGCAGCATGGATTTTTTTCAGGCGTTTATTATAGCCGTAGTAGAGGGGTTAACTGAGTTTTTACCTATTTCCTCTACCGCTCACATGAAGTTTGTGGCTCCCCTGGTTGGATTAAAAACAAGCACTCCTTTTACAGAAATGTTTGAAGTGGTGATACAACTGGCCGCTATCCTGGCCGTAGTGGTATTGTACCGGAAAAAATTCTTCAATTTCAAAAAACCTGAATTCTATTTTAAACTGGCGCTGGCAGTAATACCTTCTATCGTGATCGCCCTGTTGTTTAAAAAGAACATTGATGCAGCGCTGGGCAACATCAAGTTCATTGCGTATGTGATGGTGGGTGGCGGCATCCTCCTGCTTTTCATCGACCGGATCTTTAACCACCCCATGTTCAACAGCGGGGAAAGCGTGAATTACCGCCGGGCTTTTGTAATTGGTTGCGGACAGGTACTGGCCATCATCTTCCCGGGCTTTAGCCGAAGCGCTGCTACCATTATTACCGGGATGGCGCAAAAATTAACCCGTACAGAAGCGGCCGAATTCTCTTTCTTTTTAGCTGTGCCTACCATGCTGCTTGCGTCTGTAAAAAGTTTCTGGGATACGTACAAAGATCATCCTGAAGTGCTGGACAAAAGCAATCTCACTACGTTGTTGGTTGGAAGTGCTGTTTCCTTTATTGTTGCCCTCATCGCCATTAAATTCTTTGTCGGGTTTTTAAAAAAGCACGGCTTTTTTGTGTGGGGTATTTACCGCATCATTGTGGGTATCATCATCCTGGTACTCATCAGCAAAAATATTATTGCCTAGTGCATCCAAAAAAATGAGGTTGTAAAAATTATCGGTAATTTGTTCGCTCAAACTTCAATGATGCAAACTGCCGGCAAAAAAGTCATTAACGGATGGGCCATGTATGACTGGGCCAATTCTGTGTACAATCTTGTTATTACCACCACTTTTTTCCCGGCTTACTATGCGGCCGTTACCGGGCCGGAAAATGAACTGTTCAAAAACGGGGTCACTTTCATGGGCCGTACGTTTAAGAATACCGAGCTAAAGGATTATGTGCTGGCCACGGGTTTTTTGGTGATCGCTGCATTGTCTCCTATCCTTTCCTCCATTGCAGATTACAAAGGCAATAAGAAAAATTTCATGCGCTTTTTTTGCTACATAGGAGCTGCCAGTTGTTCGCTGATGTATTTTTTTGATGGCAATCATGTAACGCTGGGTTTGATGTGTTTTATGTTTGCAGGTATCGGTTTTTACGGAAGCCAGGTGTTTTACAATTCTTATTTGCCCGACATTGCTTCAGAAGATGATATGGACAGGATCAGTGCAAGGGGTTTTTCGTTTGGATACATCGGCAGTGTGCTGATGCAGATGATCGGTTTTGCATTGGTGATTACCATGACGGCTGATAAAGCGCTGCCGCTAAAGCTTACATTTTTACTCGTAGGTATATGGTGGGTTTCTTTTGCACAGATCACTTTTAGAGCCCTGCCCATCAGCAGTAAAAAAGAAAGAGATGGAAAAACGCATGTACTGGCCAATGGCTTTAAAGAACTCAAACTGGTATGGGACCAGGTAGTGCACATGCCGGTGTTAAAGAGATATTTAATGGCTTTTTTCTTTTACAGTATGGGCGTACAAACCGTAATGCTGGTGGCCATTGATTTCGGGATTAAAGAATTAAAACTCGCCAATGATAAACTCATCATCACCGCAGTGATCATCCAGTTGGTAGCCATCCTGGGAGCGATCGGCATGTCCAAATTATCTGCAAAATCTGGAAACATCAAAGTGCTGCTTTTTACTGTTTTGTTGTGGATAGCAGTATGCATTGCCGGTTATTTTGTGCAAACAGAAATGCATTTTTATATACTGGCATCCCTGGTTGGTTTGGTAATGGGCGGTACACAATCACTCAGCCGCTCCACTTACAGCAAGCTGATGCCGGAAACAAAAGACACGGCTTCTTTTTTCAGTTTTTATGATGTTACGGAAAAACTTGCCATCGTGATCGGCCTGTTCACTTTTGGTTTTATTGAAGGCATCAGCACCATCCGTCAATCCATATTATCATTGGTCGTATTCTTTGCACTTGGCTTTGTTGCTTTGCTGTTAACTTCCGCAAAGCAAAAAACTGCTAAATAAATTTTTATGAATGTATATTCCATTAACACCGGGTATTTTAAACTGGATGGCGGCGCCATGTTTGGCGTGGTGCCCAAAAGCATCTGGAACAAACTGAATCCCGCAGATGAAAACAATCTTTGCAGTTGGGCATTGCGTTCTTTGCTTATTGAAGATGCAGGCAGGCTGATCCTCATCGACAATGGTATGGGTGATAAACAGGATGCCAAATTCTTTGGTCATTATTATTTGCATGGCGATGATACGCTTGACAGATCGCTGGCACAGCATGGTTTTGGTAAAGATGATATCACGGACGTATTTTTAACGCACCTGCATTTCGATCATTGCGGCGGCAGTATTGCAAGAGAAGGCGACAAACTTGTACCAGCATTTAAGAATGCAGTGTACTGGAGTAATGAAGATCACTGGAACTGGGCCACCAATCCAAACGATCGGGAGAAGGCAAGTTTTTTAAAAGAAAATATTTTACCCATCAAAGAAAGCGGGCAGTTGAAATTTGTTGAATTGAATAGGGAATCGTCCATCGTGAATGGGGCTCACCCGGCGACTGTATCTTTTTCAAATAATGTAACGGTGATCGTAGCCAACGGACATACCGATGCCATGATGCTGCCCGTTATTCAATATAAAGAAAAAACTATTGTGTACATGGCCGACCTGTTGCCTTCTGTTGCACATATTCCGCTGCCTTATGTAATGGGCTATGATATGTTTCCACTTACCACGCTGAACGAAAAAAAATCTTTTTTAACCGAAGCGCTGGAAAAAGAATATGTGCTGTTCTTTGAACACGACCCCCGCAATGAATGCTGCACAATACAGCAAACAGAAAAAGGCATCCGCTCAAAAGATATTTTTAAACTGGAAGAGATCTAAACTATCGTACACTTATAAGGGAAGTTAACGGATAGCGCAGGTTCCTGTAACCATACATATCTATCTTGATCGTTCCCACGGCGATCGGGCTTTCTACCCTCAGGAGTAAATGATTGGGATCATCGCTTACCCAGGCGTTCATCTTTTCGCCTCCCTGGAAAATAGTGCCTTTAATGAGCAGTGGTTTAAATTTAATGGCATTGAATTTACCATACCTTGTTTTGATTTTTTCCTTACCCAGGTAGCGGATATAGAGATGATATACCTCATCATCCAAAAACATATCAAAAGGTATTTTATCGCCCACTTTATATTTATTGAAATTGATATTGCGGGCATAGTACATGGCGCTTACCACATCCTGTATGCAGTTGGTGGTTTTAAAAACGCCGTTGGTGCTTACAGCCGTGTTGGCGCTGTGGTTAAAGCTTACATTGTTGTAGATCTTGTAGCCACCCTCATCTACATTGCGGATAAATTTTATAGGCAGCATGGTAGCAGTGTCGATATAACTTTCATAACGGTCACGTACTTTGAAAAAATTGTCAAAGAAAGAAAATGTTTTACCATCGCCGATGCAGTGATACGTTGTTTTACCATTGAAGCGTTCCAGCGTGGTGGTAAAGGTTGCTTCTCCTGCGCCAATGTAAATACCTGCTGCATTGTAAAAAACCCTCATGGTCACCGATTCTCCTGCCTGGAAGGCCGTGTTTTTGATACCACAAAAATCATCGCCGGTTTGCTGCGGGGTAAAAGATGCCAACACCATTACCAGTAAAAATGCCTTTAAAATTTTATTCATTTTTGTCTTTCACAATTTTAATGCTCAATATTAATAAACTGCCGATGATGGCCGGTATTACCAGGTTGATCAGCCAAATGCCCAATGCTGCTGTACCTACACCCAGTTCGTTGGGCGTATAGAATTTCATTAAAGCCCAGCAGGCACTTACCCTGATGGGCAACTCTATAAAGCCAATGGTAGGCGCTACTGCCAACACCAGGTAAAAAACAGCGATGAGCCAAAAACTCAGCCCATAACCCAGGTGTACATCCATTACCTGCAGCAGCAGGATGTATTGCAAAACAAATACCATGTACCTGCCAAAAGATAAAGACAGTATCCGTATTAACTGAATATTGTCAAATTCATCCAGCACTTTTATGTGCGTTACCACTTTCTGCAATGCAGGCACTTTTTCCATCATCCTCACCAGCCAGCCTATACGCAGATAAAATAACGTAAGTACCACGGTAATTGTTACAGAAAGCCAGATCAGTACATTTCCCCAAAGCTCCGGTAAAACGGCAATGCCGCCTTCGCTACTATGTGAAAAGAATCTTAAAAATACCAGGCCGGCACAGCCCATCAGCAATGTTACCAGTAACTGGCTGATACTGCCAACGATGGTGAGCGAAATGGCTTTGATGCGATTGCCTTCTTCTACATAGAGGATACGGCCGCCGTATTCACCAATGCGGTTAGGAGTGAGCATGGTAATACTGCAGCCGGAGAGCACCGATTTAAAAGCCTTCAAAAAAGAAAAATGCTGCACATGCTGCACCAGCACCTGCCATTTCCTCGCCTCCACTCCCCAGTTTACCAGCATCAATATCAATACAATCCATAGCAGTGGATGTTGCCAGCTTTGCCTGATCTGCTGCCAGCGCATTTCCAGGTCGGGTTGATTTTTGATCTGCAGCACCAGGCTCCACGAAAGCACGATAAAAATTAACGGCCCCAGGAACCAGTTGATCAGTATTTTGATTTGTTTACTCAAATTGGTTTTGGTTATTTTTGAACAGGCATTTATTTAGATGCCTTCATTGTGCTTTTAAGGTTTGTACCGTATCAGACAGTACTTTAAAAAACATTTTCGGTACAATGATACTTTAATTATCATTTATACAATCAACAGGCCACACTTGCAGCAGCAATCCACTATCATCTTAGGCATTGATCCGGGCACCGTGTTCATGGGTTATGGTATCATTAAAATAACCGGGAACAAATTAAAGTTGCTGGATATGGGCACCCTCCGGCCCGGGAAAGTAGATGATCCCTATAAAAAATTGCAACTCATTTACAATACTGTGAGCGGACTCATCATAAAATATAAGCCGGATGTGTTTGCCATTGAAGCACCTTTTTTTGGAAAGAACGTGCAGAGCATGCTTAAGCTCGGCAGGGCACAGGGCGTTGCGATCGCTGCAGCCATGCGGCACGGCATTGATGTAACGGAGTACTCTCCCAAAAAAGTAAAACAATCCGTAACAGGCAATGGCAATGCCAGTAAAGAACAGGTATTGAAAATGCTGCAGCGCCTGCTGCAGTTTGAAGACAACCCGGCATACTTTGATGCGTCAGATGCTCTGGCCGTGGCGGTTTGCCATTATTTCCAGGGAGGAGCGTTGGTGCCGGTAGCGGCTGCAACAGGCAAACCCAAATCGAAACCGGCAGCCAAAGTAAATGGTTGGGAAGATTTTTTGAAACAGCATCCCGGCAGGTTAAAAAAGTAGCCTTACACCAATGCAGATCTTACAAAAGGCTTACGATCTTTTCCTGTATGCTTTTGAATGCTTCCGCATCCGGTTTTATTTTTTCTCTTGTAAAATTCAGGTCATCTGCACTGTTAATGGGCAGCAGGTGCATGTGTGCATGCGGCACTTCGAGTCCTACAACGCTGATGCCGCAACGGTTGCAGTCGAAAGCTTTTTCAATGGCCTGCGCTATTGGTTTGGCAAAGAGCAGCATCTTAGACAAATAATCATTTTCCAGGTCAAAGAATTTATCCGTTTCTGTTTTGGGAACTACCAGTACGTGTCCATCTACCAGTGGAAAAATATCGAGGAAGGCGAAGAACAGCTCATCTTCTGCGATTTTATAAGATGGTATTTCGCCGGCAATGATCTTTGAAAAAATGGTCATGATGAATATTTTGGTAAAAGTAAGCAGTGCTTTTGATGCCGGCAACAGCCATGATAAAATGCTTACCTTGAAAGCACTTAACATCACATCATGACAAAAGAAGCGCTCCTGAACGAACTGGCCAATAATACCTGGGTAATGATACAGCCCAGCGGTGTGCATGGCATTGGTGTATTTGCAGTAAGAGATATTCCAAAAGGCTGCAGGAATATGTTCTCCGGCGAAATGGGCGAATGGACAACAGTACAGCGGGCGGAGGTAGCTGCATTGCCCCAACACGCAAAGGACCTGGTAGAAAATTTTTGCCTCTATGATGAAGACAATTACTTTTTACCGGCACAGGGTTTTAAAGCCATCGACCTGAGTTTGTTCTTAAATCATTCCGCTGAACCCAACGTAATTTCAATAGACGACGGTGCCTATTTTGAAACCACCAGGCCGATTAAAAAAGGAGAGGAGTTGCTGGTTGATTATGGAGGACTGGTAGAAGGAGAATAAAAAACCCATGCGGATGGCATGGGCTTCGCTGAAAAGGTAATGCAGGTATTATGCGGTGATGTTCTCTACTTTGAATTTGAGCGCCCCGGCCGGCACCTGCACTTCTGCCACATCGCCAATCACTTTGCCCAGCAGGCCTTTGCCGATGGGAGACGTAACTGAAATCTTACCCAGTTTAAGATCGGCTTCCTTTTCAGAAACGATCTGGTAGGTTACCTGTTTTTTTGTACCCATATTGGTAACCGTTACCTTGGTAAGGATAGACACTTTGCTGGTATCAATATTTGTTTCATCCAGTATTCTTGCAGTAGCAATGATGCCTTCCAGTTGTTTTATTTTAGCTTCCAGTAATCCCTGTGCTTCTTTGGCGGCATCGTATTCGGCATTTTCTTTCAGATCACCTTTTTCACGGGCTTCTGCAATGGCACGGCTGGCAGCAGGGCGTTCAATGCTCTTTAGCTGCTGCAACTCTTCCTTCATCTTTTCGAACGTATCTTTTTTTACGTAATTGGTTCCACTCATTTCATTTCTTTTTTACGGTAAAACAGAAAAAAATACAACGCCCCGGCTATACCAAGGCGTTGTACATATTTACAAATATATAGAAATTTTTAAAAGCCCAGTTTTTCTAATAGTACCGTGCTCATTTTTACAGAAGCCTCGTGGCTGTAACCGGCAATATGCGGCGTAATGATCACGTTGGGTTGCGTGGTAAGGAAATTGAGTTGTTCCTGTTGTAAAGGAGACAAACCTGGTAAGTTCTCGTTTTCCAGTACATCAAGTGCGGCGCCGGCCACCTGTTGTTTTTCGAGTGCTTTGATCAGCGCCGCCGTATCGGTAACGCCACCCCTGCAGGCATTGATGAAAAACGGCTGACGCTCCAGCGCACTAAAAAAGTTTTCGTTGGCCATGGCGGATGTTTCCGCAGTTAGCGGCACATGAAAGCTGATAACATCTGCATACCTGCATACCTGTTCAAAGCTGGCTTCTTTTACCAGCCCTTTTGCAAACCCGAACTTATACTTATCATAGGCCAGCACAGTTACATCAAAGGAAGTAAGCAGTTTGGCCAGGGCACTCCCGGTATTTCCAAAACCAACGATCCCAACAGTTTTCCCGGTAAGTTCTGTACCACGGTTGGCATCCCTGATCCATTTCCCCTGCTGTACTTCGCTAAAACTCCTGCTGATATTGTTCATCAGGTTAAGTATCAAACCAAGTACATGCTCAGCTACTGCATTGCGGTTTCCCTCGGGGCTGCTGATGCACCGGATGCCTTTACTTTCGGCATAATCAACATCAATATGTTCCATTCCACTGCCAAGCCTGCCGATCCACTGAAGGTTTGCTGCTTTATCCAGCAATACTTTGTCGATCTTTATTTTGGTGGTGAGAATAAGTCCTGCTGCATTGCCGATCAGCTCATGCATTTGCTGCGCTGTAATATCGGGCTGGTACAGCACTTCGTAATTCTCCTGTTGCAGTCTTTCGATCAAAAAACCAGGAACCTTGTCTGTAACGATCACCAATGGCGCTGCTGTATTCATGTGTATAACGAATTATTTTATTATCTTAAGCATCAAAATTAAACTGCTTTTTATGTTTATTAAAACTTGTTTTACCGCCTTCGTCTTATTGCTCTCCTGTAATAGTTTTGCACAGTTGCTGGAAGTGGATGAAAAAACTCCTGCAGTGGAAAATGGATTTGAGTATGGATACATCATCAAAAATGAGCAGCTTAAATCTGCCGGTGGTGAAGAATACAGTCGCTATGAATTAACTTTTTACATCACCAATAAAAGTGGTGTACCAAGATCTATAAAGATAAAACGTCCCTCTTCTCTTATGAATCGCCCAACCTCCTGGCAACATTCAATTGCAGGAATGCCAATGGAAAAAGGCTTACTTCAAAAAGCGGCCAGGTAAAGGCGAGAGATTTTTACATCACCGTAAAGCGAAAGGCAACGGATAAAGAAAAAGAAACTACCGAAAGCATAAAAGCCGGTTATATTTTCCGCAATGGCGAAACACTTAAAGACAATGTGATTGTGCTGGTACCAAAGGGCGAAAAACCGCAGGTACAGTGTGCTGTAAATGAACCGGACGAGCTCAATTAATCTGCTGCTACCACACTGATCTCCACATTGGCATTTTTAGGCAGGCCTTTTACAGCCACCGTTTCTCTTGCCGGAAAATTGCCGGTGAAGTATTTGGCGTAGATCTCATTTACCTGGCTAAACAAAGCCATATCGCTTAAAAAAATGGTTGTTTTTACGATATTACTAAAGTCCATGCCCGCCTGCTGTAAGATCGATTTAAGATTTTGCAACACCTGGTGTGTTTCTTCGATGATGTCGGCATTGGCCATGTCGTTGGTGCCCGGCTTTAATGCTACCTGGCCTGAAACAAATAACAGGTTGCCTGTTCTAACTGCCTGGTTATAGGGACCGATGGGGGCGGGTGCGTTGGTGGTAGTAATGATTTCCTTGCTCATTTTATTTTCTTTGTGCTGCAAATATATCTTTTATCAACCACCTATTTTTGCAGAAAATAATTAACCATGATCGCAGTACTGGCCAATGATGCACAATGGGATGAACTGATCACGGGTGCCGATGCTGCTGCGTTGGTAAGAACCAGTTCTTTGCCGGACGATAACGCTTCCTATGATGCCTGCATACTGCTGGATACCGAAGCCGGCATACAATTGAACAGCTTGCAGGTACCGCTATTACTGAATGCTGTTGTTGATACACTAAAAGAATTAAATGCTGCTGCGAATGTTTTCCGCATCAATGGATGGAATGGCTTTTTGCGCAGAAGCACCTGGGAAGTAGCAGGAACAATGGATACGGCATTGAATGAGGTGTTTGCCTGCCTGAACAGGCAGTTTATCCGGGTGGCAGATGAGCCAGGACTTGTTGCGGCCAGAACGGTTGCCATGATCGTGAACGAGGGGTATTTTGCGCTCGGCGAACAGGTGAGTTCTAAAGCCGAGATCGATATTGCCATGAAATTGGGAACCAATTACCCTTTTGGCCCATTTGAATGGGATAACAAAATCGGCACTGAGCATATTTACAAGCTTTTGAATAAACTAAGTAAAACAGATCAGCGATATTTGCCGGCACCACTATTAAAGCAGGAAGCTACTAAATGAGTTTGATCCTAAATATAGATACCACTACCGAAACAGCCCTGGTAAACATCGCGTTAACCGGTCATATTATTGACGAGGAAATTAATACACAACAAAAAGATCATGCGGCATTTTTACACACCGCTGTGGACACGCTTTTAAAAAAGGCAAAAATCGAATTAAATCAACTCGATGCCATTGCAGTTAGCGTTGGTCCGGGTTCCTATACCGGCATTCGTGTGGGGATGTCATCCGCAAAGGGCTTTTGCTTTGCACTCAACAAGCCGCTCATTACGCTGAATACGTTGGAGATACTTGCAAAAGACGTTGCAGATAACTTCCCGCTTCAATTAATCACGCCTTCTACCTTGTTCTGCCCTATGATCGATGCCCGCAGGCTGGAGGTTTTTACTGCTTTGTATAGGGCAGACCTGCAAGTTGTAATGCCGCCGTGCGCAATGATACTGGATGACAGTTCCTTCGTTAACCTGCTGTTAAATACTAATATGGTCTTTTTCGGAAACGGAGCATCAAAATGGCAACGCTTATGCGTACATGAAAACGCTTCTTTTCAGCCCATTACCAATAAAGGTTTGGCAATGAGCAGCTTATCATTTCAAAAGTTACAACAGAAAAATTTTTCACCTGTTGCTTATGCTGAACCGCTCTATGTAAAAGAGTTTTACACTGCTCCCAATACCATATAGTAGAAAATATTCCCTATTTCAAAACACCGCTCATAAAATAGTATTCTTTACCTATAACGTTTGCATACTATCTTTGCGGCACCATCCTGATACTTTATAAAAATTTAATAACTATGATTAAGACAATGCCTCTGTATGGTAGAAATTTTGTTGTCTTTTAAAAAACTTTAAACATGAGTACACTAAGAATCGACTACTACAACGTAAAAAAAGCCGCCCTGATCCTGAGAGCTGTAAATCACAAATTAAGGCAACAATTGCTAAAGCTGATAGACGAGGAAAAGCGCATTACTGTTACAGAAATTTATGTACGGCTGCGTTTGGAGCAGTCGGTAGCATCCCAGCACCTGGCCATTTTAAGAAAGGCCGGCATTGTATCTACAGAGCGGGAGGGAAAATTTATCTATTACATCGTTAATTATAAAAGGCTTGAAGAAATCAGTAAAATTGTGAATGATCTTGTTGCTTAATATGAGGGTATTAATGCAAAGGAAGGCGGATGAAATTTCATCCGCTTTTTTATTTTTATCTTTGGCCCCATAACAAATGAAACTATGTTTATACAACAGTTGTATACCGGCTGCCTTAGTGAAGCAGCTTATTATATTGAAAGCAATGGAGAGGCAGCGATCATCGATCCCCTGAGAGATACAGAAGCATATACCAGGCTTGCCACGGAAAGAAATGCAACCATCCGTTACATTTTTGAAACTCATTTTCATGCGGATTTTGTAAGCGGGCATTTAGACCTTGGTAAAACAACCGGTGCACCCATCATTTACGGACCAGAAACCGAAACAAAATTTGATGTACACATTGCCAAAGATGGAGAATCATTCAAATTGGGAGCCCTGTCGATACAGGTGATCCATACACCGGGCCATACCATTGAAAGTTCGTGTTATTTACTGAAAGATGAAAATGGTAGAGATCATGCGTTGTTTACCGGCGACACTTTATTTGTGGGTGACGTTGGCAGGCCCGACCTGAGCAGCGGGAATATGGGCGCTGAAGAGTTGGCGGGTATCTTATACGAAACGATCCAGCATAAAATATTGCCCCTGGCAGATGATGTGCTCGTGTACCCGGCACATGGCGCCGGCAGCAGTTGTGGTAAAAACCTGGGGCCTCAAACACACAGCACTATCGGCGAAGAAAAGAAAAGCAATTACGCCCTGCAGCCTCAAACAAAAGATGCATTTATAAAAGCTGTTACCGAAGGCCTTACCGAAGCGCCGAGGTATTTTTCCATTAACGCACTCATCAACAAAGAAGGTTATGAAAGCCTGGATACCATTAAGGAGAAGGCATTGACAGCACTTTCCGTAACTGATTTTAAAAAGAAGATCAGTGAAGATGTTACGTTGCTGGATACCCGTAATGCCAGCGTTTTTATAGAAGGGTTTATCCCGGGAAGTATTTTTATAGGATTGGAGGGCCGCTTTGCAGAATGGGCAGGCAGCATTCTTTCTTTTAAAAAGCCGATCCTGCTGGTAACAGAGCCGGGTAAAGAAGAGGAAACCGTGGTAAGGCTCGCCAGGGTTGGCTTTTCAAACTTTGAAGGACATTTAAAGGGAGGCTTTGAAGCCTGGGCAACTGCAGGAGAACCGATCGATATGGTGATCAGCATTGAAGCCGATGAGTTTGCGATGGACATTCCCCATGATAAAAATTTACTGGCGGTAGATGTAAGAAAAGAAAATGAATATGCCGAAGGCCATGTAAAAGGCGCTATCAATATTCCACTCAACGATCTCACCGATTCGGCTATGATCGCCGGCCTGGATGATGGACAGAATTTGTACATGTATTGCGGAGGCGGTTACCGCAGCGTGATCGCAAGCTCCCTGATAAAAAAGCAGGGCGTACATAATTTAAGGAATGTACTCGGAGGCTGGGCAAAGATCAAAGAAGAAAAACGCATTGGAACGGAAAAAGACGTCAGTGTGCTTAATTAGGTTTTGGCCTGCTGTCTTTCCACAAATGCTGGTAGGCGTTCCCGTAATCATGCCTCCAGCGGCGATGCGTCCACAGGTAATTGGCAGGTTGTTTTTTGATGGCATCTTCCAGGAAATCACGGTATAATACGGTAAGTTCACCAGGCTGGTACTGTTCCGTACTTTCTGCTATTATCGTAGTTTCAAAATGATAATACCCTCTTTTCTTTTTTATAAAATTTACAAATACCACGGCCGTATTGTTCTTTAATGCGCCCTTATCTGGCCCTGTGATAAAGGGTGCAGGTTTGGTAAAGAAATACATCCAGTAGCCGGTTTCTTTGCTCGTATTTTGGTCGGCGGCAAGCCCAATACTATACTGCGTTTTAAACAGGGTGTGCATGGTGGTTTTGAATTCACGGGTGGATACCAGCCGGGTTCCGAATTTTGAACGCATATCATAAAAGATCCTGTTCATTGCTTTGTTGGAAATGGGCTGATAAACGCCGATCCATGGAATGGCCAGGTGCTTTGCAAAAACCCAGTTAGCGTATTCCCAGTTCATCTGGTGGCCGCTGTGCAACTGTATATTTAAACCTTTTTTTGCCAGTTCATTCACTGCATCACTGTTGATGCTGCATCGTTTGTCGAATGCAGCACCGCTCATGCTGATCATCTTGATGGTTTCAATAAATGTATCGATGAGATTTTTGTAAAACTGCCGGGCAATGGCATTTCTTTCTGCCGGTGCTTTTTCCGGGAAAGCAATTTGCAAATTGTAGAGTACCACTTTTTTCCGGTAACCAAAAACATAGTACAGCAGAACATACACCAGGTCGCTGAGCAGGTATAAAATAAAAAAGGGCAGCAGGGAAAACAGGTATAACAATCCGTAAACGATATAATACATTGCTTATTGGTGGTTGGTTTAAGCCGGCATTAAAGTACAATATTTTGCGTCATGCTGCTTTTGCCGGGATAGTCGGTATTGAAGTGCAGCCCCCTGCTTTCGTGCCTGAACTCCGCACATTTTACGATCAGGTATGCTACGGTGATCATATTTCGAAGTTCGCACAACTGGGGCGATACGATCGTTTTTTTATACAACTCTTCCGTTTCTGCATAGAGCAGATCAAGACGTTTCATTGCCCTGTATAAACGTTCGTTGTTTCTTACAATACCCACATAGTCACTCATCAGCAGTTTCATTTCCTTTACACTTTGGGTAATGAGGATCATTTCTTTGGGAGCGTTGGTGCCATCCGCCTTCCAGTCGGGGATAGCAGTGCCGCTGTTGGTTGTTGCAGTGCCGGTATTTATTTTTATAACAGCATCTTTATAAGCCCTGTGTGCAAACACCATTGCTTCGAGCAGGCTGTTGCTGGCAAGACGGTTGGCGCCGTGTAAGCCCGTGCTGGCACACTCGCCGGCAGCATATAAATTAGTGATGCTGGTTCTTCCCCATTCATCTGTTTTAATGCCACCGCAACTATAGTGTGCGGCAGGAGCCACGGGTATCATGTCTTTTGTGATGTCAATACCAATGCTCAAACACTTATCGTAAATATTGGGAAAGTGTTCTACAAATTTTTCTTTGCTGAAATGACGGCAATCGAGAAACACATGCTCCGTACCATTGATCTTCATTTCACTGTCGATGGCCCTTGCTACGATATCTCTTGGCGCCAGGTCTTTTCGTTCGTCATACCGCTCCATAAAAGCCTCGCCCTGGTGATTGCGTAAAATACCGCCATCGCCACGTACCGCTTCGGTGATCAAAAAACTTTGTCCACGTACACCTGGCTCGTACAAAGCAGTGGGGTGAAACTGGATGAACTCCATATTCTCGATCCTGCCCTTGGCCCTGTACACCATTGCTACACCATCACCCGTGGCAATAGCAGGATTGGTGGTAGTACGGTACACCTGCCCGTTACCTCCTGTTGCCAGTAGTGTTACGGCAGACAATATCTTTTCGATCTTATTGGTCTGCAAATTCAGTACGTACACGCCATAGCATTCAATATCGGGGGTTGATTTGGTAACCAGGTACCCAAGGTGGTGCTGTGTAATGATATCCAGTACGAAGCAATGGCTGATCAATTCAATGTTGGGGCTCTTATCGATCGCTTCCAGTAAAGCCCTTTCCATTTCCTGGCCCGTAACATCTTTGTGATGCAGTATTCTGAATTCACTGTGCCCGCCTTCTTTGCCCAGTTTAAAATCGCCATCTGGCGCCTTATCAAAGTTTGCTCCCCATTCAATGATCTCCCGGATCCTTTCCACGCCTTCTTTCACCACGATTTCCACTGTATTGCGGTTGCATAAACCATCGCCTGCGATCAGGGTATCTTCAATGTGTTTTTCAAAACTATCGTTGTCAAAATCCATTACACCGGCAATGCCTCCCTGGGCGTACTTGGTATTGGTTTCGTCGCTTTGCGTTTTGGTAAGCACCATTATTTTTTTATCCGGGCAATCCTGCGCTACTTTCAAAGCAAAGGTGAGCCCTGCAATGCCGCTGCCGATCACGAGAAAATCTGTTTGCATAGTAATAAGTCAAAAGTTAAAAGGTAAAAATCAAAAAAGAATCATTGATACAGATGCTGCCTGTTTTATAAGTCAAAAGTTAAAAGGTAAAAATCAAAAAAGAAGCCATCAAACTTTTAGCCTGTTTTGACTTTTTAATTTTGACTTTTTAATTTTTCATCTTAATTCTCTACCCACACATCGCTTTCTTTTAACAGACCGATCAGTTCATCTACGGCAATGGCGCTGTCTACATTTCGCTTCACCACTTCTTTGCCCTTGTACAACGTGATTTTGCCGGGGCCGCTACCTACATAACCAAAATCGGCATCGGCCATTTCTCCGGGTCCGTTTACGATACAGCCCATGATGGCAATCTTTACTCCTTTCAAATGATTGGTGACGGCCCTGATCTTTGCGGTTGTTTCCTGCAGGTCGAATAAGGTTCTTCCACAACTCGGGCAACTGATGTACTCCGTTTTTGAGATCCTTGTGCGAACTGCCTGTAAAATGGAAAAAGAAGTGTTATTAATGAACTGGTGATTGTTGAGCGTTTGCAGATACGTTCTTCCCGAAACCTGCTGGTTCAGCATTTTTGACGGGTCGTTGATGAGCCAGATGCCATCCCCCATACCATCTAAAAACAAGGCGCCGCTTTCGGTTGCAAACTGTATCAGTTGTTCGTCAATGGAAGTATGATGACTTTCTACTGCCAGGATCACCGGCGTTTTTATTTTGTGTAACATCAACCCATTCATAAATGTTCTTACGGATTGCATGCTATTGGTTGCAGAAGAATAAACGCACAATACAACCGTCTGGTCCTGTGCTATCTTTTCCAGCAACGATGCATGATCTTTTGCTGCATCGATCGCAATGAAATTGATCGCTGCTGCTCTTTTTTCGGCGGTCATAAATTCATCGGTAGTGTACAACGGAAAATGCTGTTCCTTCCTGGGATCGCTGATCCAGGTTTTATAATTGCAGATCACTTTTACTGTGCCGGGCAGGGAAAAGTTGATCATCTTATCAGCGGTATAAATATAATCTGCTGCTGCATCCGCAATGTTCCACTTGTCTGTTGCGGCATCGTAGTTGTACCCAATGGCCTGCAGATCCTGTTGGGTGATCGTTTCAGCAGGCATAAAATCTGCCAGCACCACCGGCACATGTTTTTTACCGATATTGGTTACTTCATTGCTCTCTCTCCTGCTGTATTCAAAGGGTGAGTAAGCAGGCGCCATCGTTGCCTCAGCGAATGTTTTTTCATTGCTGTCAATGGCTGCATTGTAACGGGCAACAATATCTTTACAAACCGGTATTTCAAACTCGGGATCTTCCGTTAAACTTACCCTGATCGTATCTCCAATGCCATCTTCCATTAAAGTGCCAATGCCGATGGCAGATTTTATTCTTCCATCTTCCCCATCGCCGGCTTCGGTAACACCAAGGTGCAGGGGATAACATTCGCCAAACTCTTCCAGCATGTGGCTGATGAGTAAGCGATAGGCCTGTACCATCACCAGCGGGTTGCTGCTCTTCATACTAAGGATGATGTTATGGTAATCTTCACCTCTTGCAATGCGCAAAAATTCCATGGCGCTTTCTACCATGCCGATGGCGGAATCGCCGTAACGGCTCATGATACGATCGCTGAGACTACCGTGGTTGGTTCCGATACGCATGGCGGTGCCATGTTCTTTGCAGATCAATACCAACGGTGTAAAACGTTCCCTGATCCTTTCGATCTCTTCGGCATATTCGGCATCGGTATATTCCAGTTGCTCAAATTTTTTCTTGTCAACATAATTGCCGGGGTTCACCCTTACTTTTTCCACGATCCGGGCGGCGATCTCTGCAGCATTGGGTGTAAAATGAATATCAGCCACCAGTGGCGTGTTATAACCCCTTCTTCTCAATTCATCTTTTATGTGTTGGAGATTTTCCGCTTCTTTTTTTGACGGCGCTGTAATGCGTACCAGTTCTGCACCGGCTTCGATACAGCGGATGGTTTGCTCAACGGTTGCGAGGGTATCCATGGTGTCGGTGGTCGTCATGGTTTGTACACGAACAGGATGCCCGTTGCCCAACAGCAGGTTGCCGATACTGACCTCTCTTGTTTTTAATCTTTTATAGGATGTGAGTGATTCACAATACTGCATAGCCTCATTTTTTTTCACTGTAAAACAGTTGCCAAAAATAACAATTATGCGGTGAGAATGTTGCTTTAGTTTGAAAGCAGTTTGCGGCAGTTGGGGCAAAGCCATTTTCTTTCCTGGTCCACCTGGGCCATTGTTCCTTTTGCATCGTTCATCATGCAGGTACTGTCGGCGTTGCAATGGGGCAGGCCCATGTTGTGCCCCAGTTCATGCAGTAGCACTTTAACGAATCTTTCCCTGTAAAGATCGTAGGCAACGTTTTGTAAGCGAAATACAGACACAACGCAGGCTTTACCGGGACAATAACCCAGTCCGAAAATCCCCCAGTCATCGTGGTTGCCGGTTGAAGTGGAAATGTCTTTATTGGTGAGGCCGATAACAGATTGAGTGCCGGCTGGCAATAGACCAGCCTGGAATTTTAATAAACTATCAGCTTTGTAACGGTACCTTGGTGTGTAATAGGCAAAAGCAGGCAGCTCTTGTGGGGAAAGAATAAAAGCATCGCAATCATAAAATGATTTTACTTCGGTGATAGCGGTATTCAGCATCATCGTGTCAAAATTTTCATACAGGATGAAAGCGACTTTTTTAATGAGGGCAGCCTTTACCGGCTTTTTATTGCTTTTTCCCGTCGGGTGATTGCAGGAGACCACCAGCAAAAAGACCAATGATATAAAGACGAACTGCTTTACCAATCTTTTTCAGGTTTGTTGGGTGAGTTGGCATCCACCTTTCTTAGTTTATCCTGCAGGTTCTTTTCCTGCTGCATCAGTGCTTTTAATTTTTCTTCTGCTTCCTTCTTCGTCATTTTTGAAGGTTGCGGTTTGGGTTTTTCTTCTTTTTTCTGATCCTTCTTTTTGTCCTGTTTTTTATCCTGCTCCTTTTTTTCTTTTTGCTGTTCTTCTTTCTGTTTTACGATCGCTTTTTGCAGGTTAAGCCTGGCGTCTTCATCGGCAGGATTTAGTTTGAGTGCATTTTTATAAGCTTCGATACACTCAGCCATTTTCTTATTGTTCTGCAATACCACTCCCTTATTGTACCAGGCACTGGCTTTGTCTGCCTTACTCCTGCTGCCTGCAATGGCGGCATCGTAGGCTTGCAAAGCATCGTCGCCCTTATTGTTCTTGTACAGGGCATTGCCAAGATTGTATTGTGCAGTTGTATCAAAAGGGTTTTTGTCCACCGCTTTTTTATAATTTTCAGCAGCGGCCTGGTACTGTCCCTTGTTATAAGCCTCATTGCCTTTTTTAACCAGTTCTTTGCCTTCCTGCGCCAGCGAAACTGCAGGGAGTACGAGGCAGCAAAATAATATTGAAAGGGTGGTAGGTACGAGTTTTTTCTTTTCCTCTTTTGCTGCAGCAGTGCCTGCATTCTTTTTTTCCGACATAAAAAACTCAACCAGCAACAACAGCAATGCAGCGCCAAGTAACCATGGGAAATAATTTTGATAATTCACCAGCGCTGTTTCTGTAAAACTGTGTTGGCCCATGGTTCTTAATTGTGCTTCAACGGCAGCGGCCACTTCATCTGTATTGGTAAAAAGCTGGTAAAGTCCGCCGGTTTTTACAGCGATGCTTTTAAGGCCTGTTTCATTTAACCTGGTAACAACGGTTTTACCTTCGGCATCTTTTTTTGTTTCATTTGTTACAGGATCCTGGATGGTGGCTCCATCGGGCGAACCGATGCCAATGGTATTGATCATCACGCCTTCATCGGCGAGGGACTGTGCCAGTTTATCAGCAGTTTCATCATGGTCTTCTCCATCACTGATGAGGACGATCGATTTGTATTTTTTTTCTTTGTTATTGAAACCGGCATAGCG
>APMI01006184.1_pt1 | contig 81818 bp, 79 predicted proteins | sample 667938 | NCBI WGS metagenome assembly APMI01 (sample SAMN01084076, study PRJNA167559) | wastewater metagenome | biome: Wastewater | place: Denmark: Ejby Moelle, Odense | collected 2011-11-28 | reverse complement strand
TTGCAGCAAAGCCGCGACGCTCAAAAAATCTATCAGAATGAAATGGATGATTTTAAAATGATGGAACGCAACAGGAAAAAGGGTGAACCTTCCACCGAAAAACCGGAAGCGCCACCTTTTAAAATTCTCTTTATTCCTGCCGATTGCAGCAAAGCCAGGATGATAGAACATTTAAAGTCGAACGAAGGTCAGGGTATCATTTGCGAAACGGAAGCCGATACCATGAGCGGTGCCAAAAAGCAGGACTGGGGCGATTACTCCGCCATTCTGAGGGCTGCTTTCCATCACGAAACAGTTTCAAGTACACGCAAGACAGACAACCAATACGATGAAATTAATGAACCTCGCCTGGCAGTTGCATTATCAGGTACACCTTCGCAAGCTCCACGTCTGCTTTCATCCGCTGAGGATGGACTTTTCAGCCGGTTTCTGTTCTATGCGTACAAAAACAAAGTTGAATGGCAGGACCCTTCACCCCGCAGCAATGGCATTGTGTACAATGACCATTTCGAAGCTCTTTCATTACAGGTATTGGAAATTATCAGCCACCTGGAATTATCCCCAACCACAGTTGAATTAACATCCTCTCAGTGGGATATAATCAATTCGGAATTTCCTCAAATGCTGTCTGATGTTGTCACCTTCACAAGCGAAGATGCGGCAGGAGTTGTTTACCGCCTGGGCATGGTGTTTTTCAGGATGTGCATGATATTTACTGCCTTACGTAAATACGAAAACGGTGAAACCACACCTACCATGATTTGCACCGACGAAGATTTCTATTCGGTCCTTCAGATAGTGTTGACCTATTTGGACCATAGTATACTCATGTTCAACAACCTGCCAAAACAAAACGAACCTATGCAGTTTCTTTCTGGCGATGGCAAACGTAAGTTCTTTGATGCCTTGCCGCAAGAGTTTACAAGGAAGGAAGCAACTGAAATTGGTCTGCAGTTCAAACTTGCAGCCCGAACTGTGGATGAAGTCCTCCGATCGGCAACCGGCGGAACCCTCACCAGGATAAAAGCCGGTCATTACCAGCGCAAATAATTTCCAATCAAACTTATACATCCAGCCGCCTCCGGGAGGCTTTTTTATTGTCCGTTGCAAACTTTGCAGACTTTGCAAAGTTTGCAATTTTCTTTATTTATTGACATTTCTTTTCTTTTGTTTATTTTTTCATATTTTTGACAGAGTAAAGTATATATCTATTAATGAATACAATATTGAAAATAGAACTTTAAATCTGATACTGAACAAACAAGATTATCTGAATACATAAGTTATTTGAACGCTTAATATTACTGTACTACCGGAATAGAAATTTTAGCACAATATATAATCCAGTAAATTGATAATATCTAACTTAAAAACTACCGCTTATGCAACAAGAACTGCGTTTGAACATTATTCCGTTCACTGCCCCCATCGAGGAAGCTGATTTTTCTTTTTATCAGGAAAGGATTCCCGACAGTTATCCGATATTTAAAAACGATTTAAACGGCCTATTATCCTTCCATTTTTCCGAAGCCGAAATAGAGAATCTTGAAAAACTGTATACAGATTTTCTTCCTCCCAAAGAAGGAGCTCTGACATTGAATATTAACTTGATTGAGAATCCTCGTTTCGCCAGTCATTACTATCGGTATCTTATCAGGCAGTATTTTGTAGGCGTTGCCGACATTATGCACATGAACTTTACAAGCGAAACCGAAGTTTGGTTTCATGTGCCCGAGAGTAGCACACACAAATTCAATGTTTACAATCAATTTACGCTAAAGGTACAATACGGCCGGGTAACCGATTCGCCTGAGTTAGTTGTGTCTTATGACGGTACAACAAAAGTGTTAAAAACACCTGTTTCCCAGATCTATAATTTTAAAACCGAATTATTTAACTGGATTTCCTGCAATGGTATATTATATAAATGGAAATATCGTCCCCAGGAAGTAATCAATCAACCTGAGAATTGCTACCCGGTAGTAAGTAACATTCTGAAACCACATTTTGATATAGCCTTTGATGTGCCGGTATTGAAAAATCGTTACCCAAAATATTATAGCATTTTACAATCCTTTTACTCAAAATATTTGGATACAGATGCTTTCCGAAACATCATCCCTCTTTCCGATAATGGCTTTCACATTTCAGCCCAGGAACAGTATCGCATAATAAGTCCAACTTCAAACGATTTAATGTACACACCTCCAAATACCGGAAAAGAGCCAAAAAGAGATTTCAAGTATAAAGGTCCTTACCAGCTTCCCCAAAAACCAAGCAACTTCAAATTCTTTTTCATCTATCAGGCTTCGGATAAAGCTGGAGCAGTAACGGAACTCTACAGGTATTTTAATAGTGGATACAAAGATGATAGATTTCCGTTTCCACGAATGCAGGATTACATCAAAGTACCGTTTGAATTGGATATATCAAACAACATCGAATTTGATAAAGTCGAGAATGCAGTTAGTACAGTGCGTAATGCGGTAAAAAATGCAGAATGGCTGCCTGATACGCAATACATGGCTTTATTTGTTAATCCGGTTCCTAAACTTGAAAAGGACGAAACCCGAAACAACATTTATTATAAAATCAAAGAGATACTGCTTTACGAAAATGTTCTCTCACAAGTAATCAAAAGCGAACACCTGTGGAAGTATGGAAAACCAAATAATTACTTCAATACTTTCCTGCCTCATATCGAAATTGCAATTTTAGCTAAGTTGGGCGGCATCCCCTGGAAACTGAACAGGCCACCAGTTAAGGAGTTGATAGTTGGAGTCGGTGCTTTTTATTCAGTAAAGCACAAAACTCGCTTTGTGGGTTCGGCATTTTGCTTTAATAACGAGGGGATTTTTAAAGGATTTGAATGTTTCAGAAGTAACGACACTGTCAGTCTTGCAGGATCAATCCGAGAAGCTGTAGGTAAGTTCATAGTAACCAATCATACTGCAACGAGATTAGTAATTCACTTCTATAAGGATATTTCAAAAAAAGAATTGCAGCCGATTATCGAAACCCTTCATGCTTTAGGTTTGCCTATTCCTGTTATCATTGTTACAATCAATAAAACGGAAAGTAAGGAACTCCTTGGCTTTGATTTACTCGATCCTGATAATCTGATGCCAATTAGCGGTACTATTTTGAAAGTTGGATATACAGAATACCTGTTATTCAATAATACCAGGTATGACCCCAATTCTAAGCCTGCGCAAAAAGAATATCATTTCCCGGTGAAAATCGCTTTGTCATGCACTGTTGAAGGTATGCTCGATGATATGGACCTGGTTGAACAACTAATCGACCAGGTATATCAATTCTCCCGTATGTACTGGAAAAGTACCGATCAGCAAAGTCTTCCGGTTACCATTAAATACCCTGAAATGGTAGCATCCATTTACCCTTACTTTCAACACGATAAATTACCGGATTTTGGTAAGGAAAATTTGTGGTTCTTGTAATTCTGTCTGATGGTAAAATTAAGAGACTTTCAAACAGAAGGTATAATCAAGATTTTTGAAGCCTGGAACCTGGCTTAAATTATGGATTTCACTAAGCAAAAATTAAATATACGAACTGGTTAACAGCCTTATATTATAATTCTGTTAGCAGATAATCAACCTGTTTACTAGTGCCATAATTCTTCATCCCGCCAATCAGCAGGGAAGCCCATTGCAAGAATATCAATATTAGGATATTTCTCAAGAAGGTCAGTTATTTTTGAAGTAAACGTATTACCAGGATTAACTGTAAGTAAGAGGTATTTTATCATGCTAAGCATGAAATAAGTCTTATTGTTCGGAATTGAAGTATTGTTTAACCAGGTTTTGAGCGGAGTAATTGGAAATTGTGGCCTGATACTCATTGCCCTGTTCCACAATCGGGTGTGGTGAGCACATACATTTCGCAAATATACAATGCTGTGAAGCCAGGTTTCGAAAACACGGTCGGATAATCCGAAATAATGGGCAATATTACGCTTGCTTCTTCCAGGTTTCAGATACTTATATAGCATGGATAAAGTGCCGAACGAAGTAATTTCTAGTATCATCCAGCTGGGAGGCAAAGGATTGCTGTATTTGTCTTTAAAAGCAATAATAAATTCTTCATCGCTGCGGCTATATTCATCGCCGATTTTGGATAATGTTCTGGCGTGTGAAACCGGATCACGGAACAAAGCGGGATCTTGAAACCAGAAAGGCCCGTATTCATGGCTAAGAACATAAATCATTTTTGCCCGGATGGCGACTTCAATTTTTTCCAGTTCCGAAATAAAGAGCTTTCGAAGTTCCTTATCGAAACAATAAAGTTTGAAGGCAGTTTCAAATGTTGCTCCAGGCTTAAAAAAGTGGTCTTTTTTGTTAGCCAGCAAAGGGAACCAATATCCACTCAGGCGATAATAACTTATTTTTTCGAGCATGAAAAGTGCTTTGGGCTCATCATTAACGCTGAGGCCGCGATCTTTTAGAAGCTGTAACTGAGCTTCGTATGTAAGGGCAACTTTGGGGAATGGTACTTTACACATAGGGCATATAATGCAAAAAGCTTACCCTGAGCGCGCTGTTCCATCGGGAAGCGGGGTAAGCATGTTGTGACAAAAGTACTATGTTTTTCAGCGCAATGCAAATTTATTTTTTTCTGCGGTTAAAAAGAACCACTTAACGTACTATATCACACTCCCTCCACAATCTCTATCTCCTCCTCCGTCACCCCATACAACTCATACACCATCCGGTCTATTTCATTATCAGTTTTATCTATTTCGGATTTTAATGTCAGTGCAATTTGCTTTTGCTCGTTAAAATAATGCATCCATTCAACTTCAGAAGAAAGACTCAGCTGTACTTTAGCCTTTTTAAGTTCATTTAAAAAATCTTTAAAATCTAGCTCATACCAGTTTAGAATATTATTGCTTGGCTTTTCAATATCAAATTTATTGCGAAGTAAATTAGTGAAATCAGATATTTTAGTTTGCGCTTGATTAGTCTGAGTAATTATTTTTTGAACTTTTTGTATAACTTTCTCAACTACCTCTTCCGAAGCAAGTTTGATTGGAAGTTTTCTTATGTCACCTATAAGTATCTTAGGAAATGTTGTTCTATTGCCTTTTGGGGATGTCTTTAAATTGAACCATGAAATCAGTTTAGAATTAATAATTGCTAAAAGATATTCACTTGCAATTTCGGTAATATTTAAACAAGAAATTATTCCAGGATCATGATATAACGTGCCATCAAACATTGTTGCTGTTATTCTTGGTGGATGTCCACCAGTTATTTCTTGAATCAAGATTCTTTTCCCATTAAAATATTTGGGTTTTCTAGGCCGATGTAACCACTCTCCATATTTCAAATACTCATGAACTGAAATATCAATACCATAACGATTAAGAGATCTTCCTTGAATCCATATTCCCCATTCATCACTAATTTTAGTAGCATTATGATAAATTCTACTTTTAACCTGATCTTTTGAAAGATTTTCTGTTGAATAAGGAACGATTCCTTGGCAAACATCTAAAAATGATGAGACCAACTCTGAATTAGTTAATATTTTAGAAATGATGTAAATATCAATCTCATTCTGCCAAACTTGAAATTGCTTGTCATTCGACTCTGCCCAATTTTCAATCAAAGCTTCTTCAGCATTTACAGATTCTATTGCAAGTTCTTTACTCTTTGAATCAATGTGCAATATTTTACATTTTTCGACAAAAGCATTTTTCCCTAAAATGAATAATATTGGATTAACGCTTGCATCATCAAAAACTGAATGCTCAAAAGTTACAATAGTGTTTATACCATAATTACATAGAACATGTTCTCTTAATTTTTGTGCTTGAGGAATATTAATCCATGTATCAGGTGTTATATATCCAGCCTTGCCCTTTTGCTTAACTAAAATATACAGCAACTCAATAAAGAAAAAGTATATTTCAAAATTACCTTGAAATGTACTCATATATCTCTGATAATATTCTTTCGAAAGTGCATCTAGATATGCCCCATATGGCGGATTCCCAATCACCACATCAAACCCGCCTTTTGCAAAAACAGCCGGAAATTCCTCCTTCCAGTTAAAGGCTTTATCACCTGCCACAGCCGGATCGTCAATCAGCGAGTTGCCGCATTTGATATTGTTGTTTAAATCGTTCAGTTTGCGGTTAGGCTGTGCTGTACGCAACCATAAGGACAGTTTGGCTATCTCAACACTCTCCTCGTTTAAATCAACTCCAAACAGGTTGTTTTCGAGAATGTTCTTTTCAAAATCACTCAGCACCATCGCATCACCGAAAAGCTTGGCCTGTAATTCATCAATATACCGGTGTTCGTTTATAAGGAAATCGAGTGCCTGGTTAAGAAATGCGCCCGAACCGCAGGCCGGGTCGCAGATAGTAAGTTGTAAAAGCCAGTCACGGTAAACCGTAAGCTTTTCAAATAAAGGCTGTATGGTTTTATTGGTGCGTTTGCGGTCAGTGATATACTCTTCCTCAATCAGTCCGATTTCTGCTTTCTTCTCAATACAAAGTTTACCAACAGTATTATCGACAATATACTTGGTAATGTACTTTGGAGTATAAAAAACACCGTCCTTTTTACGCTTGCTTTTGGCTTTATCCACCTGCTGTCCTTCGAGCTGCGCTTTTATTTCATCCAGTTCGTTAAGGGAGTTTTCAAAAATATGGCCTAAAATATTTACATCCACTTCGCTTACAAAGTCGTAAGTGGAAAGTTTCATCGCGTGCCTGTGAAGCAGCTCATCATCAATTTTTAATCCATCAAGCAGTTCATCCGTTTTAAACAAACCGCCGTTATAGGCAAATACATCGTAGCGTTTTCCTTTAAAGCCGGTATTAAGGTATTCAAAATACTTTTTAAACCTGGCGTACAGGGCTATTTCCACGTCTCTGTTCAACAGCTCGCGCCAGTCGTCCAGTATAAGCCGCACCGAATTAGGTGGCAACAGTTGCCTGTCCTCGGCAAAAAAGAGGAACAAAAACCGGTCCAGCAGCTTTTGCGATTTTTTAAACAGGGTCAATGGATCATGCTCCGGATTGAGTACCACAAGATTCTGATGCAGCTCTCTTTTAAACAGCGAATAATCGTTGTATAGGTTTTTGGTAATTACATCTTCCTGGCTTACCGATTCATCTTTTATCCGCTTGGCAAGATTTTTCTCAATATTTACAAATGCCAGGCACAGCCACAGCAGTTCAAATTCTTTTTCAGTAAGCGTAAAAAGGTTGAATTCAATATTCTCAATGGCGTTATCAATATAAAAACGCAGCTTTTCGAAATTGGAAGTGATCACATACACGCATTCAGGCTGATTGTTCTTATATCCGAAAGCCTGGGCTTCAATCCGGTTTAAATCGGTGGTTTCAGTTCCTTTAAGTTCGATAACCGCAATCACCGCAGGAGCATGCTCCCGCGGCAATAGGATTGCACCATCAGCCTTTTTACTGTCTTTTACATTTTTGTATTCGGTCGTAAGATTAAAGGCGGGCGAAGGATTCAACGTATATCCAAGCACCTTTACAAATAACTCCCGTAAAAAGCCTTCCTGGAATTGTTCTTCTTTTGCCTCCCTGATGTTCTGCTGTATATCCGCATTATGAAAATAAGCCGCGAACTCTTTGTACGCTGCTTTTATAGCATTGCTGTCCTGCGCTTTCAGGTGTTTATTGAGGACTGAATTTTGGAAAAACTTCATCGGGAAATACAATAGGCTAAATAGTGATCGAAAAAGACTGGTAATTATCAACAAATATAAGATACTTATTCTTTCGGCTAAATCTTATTTTGATGTGCTGGCATAATCTTGTCTTTATATTTTCATCGTATAGCTAATCATATTTATGGCAACTTCTTATCCATTTGATTAGTTCTTTAGGTAAATTTTGAGTTTGTCGGGGACCGGCCTTATAGAAATTTTAAAACAGATGTAGACGAAGGTAAAACGCGCAGGCAGTGCCCCGCATTTTGCGGGTAAACACCAGCTTCACGTAAAGCCTGGATGATGTCCCCAATGTATCAGGTTTTATTATAGCTTTCTAGCACTCGGGATCACGAACCTTTACCGAGGCGTACAATCTATCTGGCTACAAAATTAATCAAAGTATAAATCATGTATATTCTTATTAAAGACGAAGAGCCTTTTGCTGTCTAGTCTTCCTATGCTTGATGTAGATCAAGTTTCGCCCTTTACTTTACAAGGCTGGTTTATGACCTGTTTACTTACACCTCTTTCGCAGTTCCTTTAAATACCTTATTAGCCTATGTCTTTTTATGTATTCTTGCAATTTATATTATATTTGAATCCTTCATTGAACACTGTTAAGTTGATGTTTAAATCCCCAAAAACTATTCGCTGGCTACGCATTAAGCTAACAGGATACAACCAGTTTATATATATATTTTAATCAGGCAACAAATATGAAATTGTTAAAATTTAATGAGGTAATCCAATTTTGCGTATCAAATAAATGCAACGCATTTGCTTTAAATGAAAAGAAGCATGAAATCTTTGTTTATGAATATAATGAAGACCCCTACATGGATAAAATCTCTTTATTTTATTCAAAAGATAGTGGATCAGAAAATGAAACTTCCGGTATTGAGGATTTTATTGAAGTAGCCTTTGCCACTGAAGAATTCCCTTATCTGAAAAAATTAATCTTTTTCCCGTTCAACAAAAAAGATGCTGAATATTACGGCACTATATATTTTTATGCAAGTAAAAATCTATTGAATGCTGCGAAAAGTAAATAAGAACAAGTAACAAGCCTAAGCCTGATATAAAATTTCAATGTTTTACTATAGCTGGTGAAGTATAGATTTTATCTGATCATAAAATTTAGTCCCTTCCATATAAAGAGATATCTGATATTCAAACCGAGTTAAAGATGATCGGAATTGACGAGCCATTTGGGTATGATCCTTAGGTACTGGAATATCATCATCGTCCGTTATTCCAGGAAAGCGGTTTGCGTACCTGAAGGTAAATTTTCCTTCAGTCTGGCGTTGGGTGTTTAGTTTTATATGCGGTTTAGGGGTTGCCATATATCAATGTCAATTGAATTAATCTGTCGGAATCAGAATTTGCAGAATGTTTGGATTTACAGGATTAATATTAAGTTCTTTGTTTGAATTAGTGAATTTTAGACAAGTAATGAGAAAAAAGAATTTTAGAATCCTGAGTCACAGACTCAGGATAACACTTGTTTGATTTTTGTTTTATGGAAGACTAACGTCAGCCGGGGATTCAAGCATCTAAAATACAATTTTTATGGAACCCATAGCTTTTCTGGTGCATTAAAACAAAAGGCAACCCAAAACAGCTAGCACATTATGCAATTAAGCTCATGTTATTTTGGATTTAGATTCCATTGTGAAAGGAAACGCAAGCAATAACACCAAAATGCGTTGAGGTGTATAACTTGCATTTTAATTGTTGAATTTCGTAAAGACAAAAATTACTGAATAAATTGGAAGAAATAAACCAAATTATAAGACAGGGTAGGCAGGGTAGGCTCTTTTGGTCAAAAGATTTTCTAATTTTTATAAAAATACTCCTGAATCACTAGAGGAACGGCCAAAAGCGAAGGAAAAATCTAGAAATTTCCTGCACACTAATTTTTTCGTCTGTATCGCTTGCTGCTGTAGGGTTGTAGAAGATATTTTTAAAAAAGTTATTTTTTTTAATGGGAATTTGCCTACCCTGCCTACCCTGTATCTCTATTCTTTCGATTCTATCATGAGGGATGTGATTCGGTGTATAGCAATTATCCCTGTATTTCAATATCTTGAGACAATAAATCCGTTTAATTTATAGCAGCATAGCCTGAAGATTTTTCAATAATAGAGTGATTCCGAGAATCGACTTCTACACATTGAAATCTACGGAGCACAAACAGCATTTTCCCATTAGATTTAATCATATCTTTTTGATTTTTCTGCAATACGTTGATAAACAAAGCGTGCAATTATTTCGTTTTTTTGAAGCATTAATATTTTCTTTTAGCATCAACTGGGATGCTTTTATTTTTCAATTATTCAAAAACGAACTACCTCGCCGCAAGCGGACGAGGTATCTTTAAAGGATTTCTTTTGAATTTCGCCCCAAGGGGCGAGGAATAAGACCTTGGAGATCCTACGCCTTCGCTCAGGATCAGTTTGACTACATAATTTCATTTCACTATCGTTCCTGAAATTATAGTCTCACTGATTTAATTCATGACTTATTACAATAAGAGTCTACACTTCTTTTTTTGATAGAAAATCAACGATTGCGTTAATTTTATTTTTCAAATCCAATAGCTCTTCAATTTTTAACTGTCCAGAAATTAAGCTGGCAGCAAGCTTCTCGGGTATTGCTACAGCTTCAATTTGCATTAGTTTTCCCTTTTCTGTAAGGCTCACAATTACTTTTCGTTCATCACTTCCTGAACGTTGGCGTTTAATAATGGCCAGCGTTTCCATTCGTTTTAAGAGGGGCGTAATTGTATTGGTATTAAGTATCAGTTTTTTTGAAATCTCGTTTACTGAAATACTATCTGTTTCCCATAATACCATGAGAACCAGGTATTGCGGATAAGTAATGCCAAGTTTATCCAAATAGGGCTGATACTCCCTTGTAATAAGCCTTGATGCGGCATATATCGGAAAACAAAGTTGATTGCTGAGTTTCAGTTGGTCAAATTCCATTTTATGAAAGTGTTAATTTGATAAAAAATACCAAAGTAAATCAGATGCTAAGGGAGGATAAAAAATACTGGAAATGTTGTTTGCTCTTCCTAAACACCTGATTTATTGTCAAAATTAGTTCAAAATACTTTCAAGGTACTTATCTATTTTTTCGGGTTTGGTTACAGGAGCAAATCTTTTTACTGGATTACCGTTGGAGTCAAGCAGGAATTTGGTGAAATTCCATTTTATGTTACTTCCCAAAATGCCAGCAAGTTCACTCTTCAGGTACTTGTAAATGGGGTGAGCATTCTCCCCGTTAACGTCAATTTTTGAGAACATCGGGAAACTTACACCGTAATTAATCATGCAGCCTTCGGAAATGGATTTCTCATCGCCTGATTCCTGGTTGGCAAACTGGTTGCACGGGAAACCCAGAATAACAAGTCCCTTGTCTTTGTATTTCCGATAAAGTTTCTCCAAACCTTCGTATTGAGGCGTTAATCCGCATTTGCTGGCGGTGTTTACAACAAGTATGGTTTTCCCCTTGTAGCTTTCCATTTTTACTTCGGAGCCTTGCAGGCTTTTTGCTGAGAATTGATAAAATTGATCTTTCATGGTTTTTTGTTTTTATAATTATGGTCGTTCGCGTTTATGTCGTTCGCGATGCAAATGTACATGTTATTTTTATATCGCAAGCGATATAAAAGAAAATTTATTTTTAGCGCCTGCTAAAAGATTTTTTAGTTAGGAGTAATAAGTTTTTGTACCAGATCTTTATAGCTCCGTCCAACAGGCAATGAAATTTGGCCTATTTCGACTGTATTACCGTATATGGCATTTATCTTACCGGCGGCAACAATGTATGATTTGTGAATACGGATAAATTCGTCATCAGGCAATTCGGTCATAAAACTGCTCATGCTCTGAAGTTTAACATATTTCTTCTCTTTCGTGTGAATATAAATATATTCCTTTTGCCCTTCAATATAGAGTATATCCTTATAAAAGACCTTTTCAGATTTGTAACCCGATTTAATAAAGCAAAATTCTTTTTGATTTTTGGGCAACGATATACTATTTTGGGGTTGAGCTGATTTCCGTAATTCAAGTTGTTCCCTTGCTTTATTAACCGCTTTTAAAAAACGTTCGAACCGGATAGGTTTGAGCAGATAATCAATCACATCATTTTCGTAACCGCTTAAAGCATACTCCTGGTAGGCAGTAGTAATAATAACCAGGGGTGGATTTTTCAGTGTCTTTAAAAATTCAAGGCCTGAAATGTCGGGCATCTGAATATCCAGAAACAATAAGTCAATTTCATTAGCGGCAAGTATCTCAATGGCGCTTAAAGCTGATTTTGAGGTATCGGTTAGTTCCAGAAACGGAACTTTGGCGAAATATCTTTTTATTATGTTTAATGCAAGATATTCATCGTCTATGGCAAGGCATTTTATCGTCTGCATAACATTTTTAATCTAAGTGTAATTTCAAATCAACTATAAATTTGTGTTCGGGCTGGCTGATCGATAACTCGTGTTTGTTTGGATAAAGAATCAACAAGCGCCTTTTTACATTCTCCAGCCCTATTCCACTGGTTTTATCTTTTTTAAAAGCCGAAACCGGAACGCTGTTTTCGCATTTAAAAACCAATATATTATTTTCAATCGAAAGACTAATTTCAATCCAGGCACCGGTTTCATCTGCAATACGACTGTGTTTAAACGCATTTTCAACAAAAGGTATCAGCAAAAGAGGAGAAATTATTACATGTTCAATTTCCGGACTTACTGAAAACTTTATATTGGATATATTTTCACATCGTAATTTTTCGAGCTCAATGTAACTTTTAAGATAGGCTACCTCTTTGTTAAGTGGAACATAGTCGGGCTCGGTTTCATAAAGCATATAGCGGTTAATTTCGGATAGCGATAAAATCATTTCCGAAACAACCGGCTCAGCTTTTGCGAGCGACAACGCATAAATATTATTCAAGGTATTGAACAAAAAATGAGGGTTAATCTGCGATTTAAGCATGGAAAGTTCCGCTGAATTTTTTTGCGCTTCCAGTTCTTTTTTTTGTTGCGCCTGTGCCTTGTATTTTATAATAAACCATGCAATAAAACTAATCATCAGGGTTGATATGGTTCCGGTAAGAATATAATTAGAATGCCCGGGTACTTTATGCCCGGCGGTTATTGTACTGAAAACTATTTCGAAATGCTGCTTGTATAAATTGTTTGCTACGACAGAAATAAACAGTAGTATCCCTATGGCTACAATATAAAAGAGTATCTTTTTTTTGTTGAAAAAACGTGGTACCAGAAAATAAGTGTGCAAATAAAAAACACACGCAATAAAAACAAGATATACCGAAACCCGTATAATGGCTTGTTTTAGCGGAATGAAATTCTGCATAAAATGAATATACAGATAACACAAAATTACCCATACGAGTATATGGTATATCAAACTGATCCTGTTTTTTGATTTATCGAAGAAAGCCATTTTTAAAAATTGATTATTGTTTATCGGAACAATCTGCGGATAAAAGTACATAGTTGTTTTCAAAATACTCAAAAAACACCCACAAACAACGTAAAATCATCTACAAACAACCTTGTCTTTTTTGCACAAAACCAGATTAATTTGCTCATATTAAATAACATATATCTAATAATGCGATTTCTACATTGCAAAATATATCAATGTACCGGCAAAAACTGTAGTTGGTATATGTTTTCATGCTTTTGACAGATTTCGGATATAAAACCTCTTTGTTAGTTTATATGTTTGCACCATTAATAACAAAAAATTGAAATAGATATGAAAACAGGGTTTTTAAAATTAAAACGAGTACGTATTATTTTAGGCGTTTCAATAGTAGTCGGCTTAATAACATTCTCGATAAGCTGTATGAGCAATAAAAAGGCTGAAATTATTACCGAAATGGAAGCCTATTTAACTAACACCATTGAGCCGGAAGTAAAGCTTCAGCGTGAAAAATTTGATAACGTACTTACCGATGCAGAGAAGCAGCGCATAGCCGAATTAAGAGTGGATGCCAAAGCAATGGCCGAGAGCGCTGTTAAGTTTCATTTGAAAATTGCAAAATTGGGCGAGGACGCAACATATCAACTAAGCGAGACTGAAATTAACTACTACAATGATTCGCAGAAAAAAACGCGCAAAATTATCACGGAATGCTGGATAATTCTGGACAATCATGAAGCCGAATTTGCTGCATTGCAAAAAGTAATGTATCCTAAAATGGTTGGCTGGCATACCGATATGATGAAAAAGATTACCAAAAATATGCCCTACAACTTTCATGGACACGGCAAAAAAGGCCATAATCTGCAAATAAAAGGACTTGAACTATTAGGTCCCGGTAGCATGAGCCCGGTATTTTTTCTGATATACGAACCCGAAACAAATTTTCCGCTGAGTCTCATTAAATCAGCCATGGATTCGCATAAGAATATGAAATGTAATTAGTGTTCCGAATGAATTACAACCGGATAGAATTTAATAAATAACCTGAAAGCAGCAAGCTGAATGTAGAAACAAATAAGTTTTGATTATATGCTAAAGCTTGCTGCTACTATTATTGCGCATATTGCAACGATCAACAAATGACTCCGGAAGTTAGATCACAAATAAGTTACTTGGCAAGATAAAATTGCAAATATCCGATCTGAAAAATTCATTTTGTGCTATGATTAATAAGTACATAAATAACACCTGGAAGACGAAGATTATTATATCAATATCTGCGTTTCTGTTGATGATGCCTGTTATGAAAGCGCAAAATCAACAAACTGCCAAAATATTGGATGTGAATACTATACAGTATCTCAATGCGTATGCGGAAAATAATTTTGCAAAAACTTCTTCCATACCACTTCTTATTTATCTTCGCTTAGCTGTTATAGATTCCGCCAACAACCCAGCTTATTTGCATAGACTGAACGCTGTTTTTCAGAGAGGTGTAACCATTGAAGAAAATAAAGTAAATGTTTCAATACCCCCGGAATGGAAAAAGGAAGCCTGGTATTACACTGAGGCTGACAAACGATACGAGAACGATTTTGTTTTTGTTGATGTAAATTCAATGTATTATTTTGGACCTGTTGATTATAGTGAGAAGTATAAAAATCTTAATTCTGCTCAAAAACTGGCCGAGAAACTCAATGTCTTTATTTATTTCCTGTCGGAAGAAAAGGAAAGTAATTATGGCTGGTTTTGGGAAGTTTTAGCTCCATACTTTATAGCATTGCGTGACAATGACCATATTGAGACGTTCTCGTATTTAATAAGTTACTCTACGAATGAGGTTGGAGTTAAGGATTGGATTTTAGGCCATAGAGCTGGGATTGATCAGTTTAGAAAATGGAATAAGGATTATGAGTGGTAACAGGCATAAATACTTACCTGCGACTCTTTGTTTTTGTCAAAGATATGGGATCGAAAATGATTAAGGCATCGGATATTCACACAAAAAGCATGGACCAAAACTGATTTGAAAAAAAATATTAAATTAGTTGCAGAAGTCAATCAATTGTATTTACCTTTGCACCCTCAAAATATCGTAAATGAAAAAGCAGAACTTAACCTTAACAGAAACTGGAAGAATGATACATGAGGTATATCGTGTATTCAAAAGACAATCTGAAGGTGAACAGAATATGGAGATCAAGATTACCACTGAACAATTTGGCCTTTTACACGCTATCAGTTGTAAGGAGGAGGATGTAATACAAAAAGATATGGCAGATATGATGGGGAAAGATAAATCTGCTATACTTAGGCTTATTGATTCATTAGAGGAGAAAGGTTTGGTGAGAAGAGTAGCTGATATCAAGGATAGGAGAAAGAATTACCTTATGGTTACAAAGTTGGGTTACAGGGTCATCGAACAGTATATGAAGATTGCTGATGATATAATGTTGGTTATCGAGGAAGGATTAAGCCAGGAAGATATTGATACCTTTCAGCGTGTTGTAGGCCACATCACTGCCAAAGCAAAAGAGATGTAAATTTTTTTTGGCTAAACAGTTGATATGTACAACAATTGATATAATAAATCAATTAAACTTCCGGATACATTTAACCCCATAGGATTAGAACAACCAAATAATAATAACATGATGCTACTACAATTAATGACAAATAAAATCAGGTACCGGGGGCTGGTTCCTGATTATTATGCAAAACCTGGCAAATCGAAACAAACAGGGATAAGAGCCATTTATAAAATCATAATTATCAGTATGATTTGCCTGAATGTGCCGTCGTTAAAAGCGCAAAAGCCTCTGGTACTTTCACTGGATAGTGCCGTAATGTATGCCATTGATCATAATAAAACGCTGATCAATTCAAAATATGCCATTCAGAAATCGGAACAAAAAATTAAGGAAACCATAGCTGCAGGTTTGCCACAGGCTAATGCCACGTTGGATTATAATAATTTCCTGGGGGCTTCTGCTTCAATACAGTTAAATCCGGAGGCGCCACCTGCCGTAATTGAATTTAATCCCACCAGTAATGTGAAAGGCAGTATCAGCCAGATGATATTTAATGGCAATTATTTTGTGGGCGTGCAACTGTCGAAACTTGCCAAAACAATTACTGAGCAAGGTTATCAGAGGGATGAACTTAATGTAAAAGAGCAAACCATACAGGCTTACTGCATGATTCTGGCCAGCGAAAGAATATCAGCCATAATCAGGGAAAATAAGGCCAATGCATTACTGCTTTATGAGAAAACGATGAATCTGGCCAACGCTGGCGTCCTTGAACAAACGGATGCCAAGAAACTCTCTGTAATGGTGGCATCGGTCGACAATGCATTGAAATCATCGGAAAGGCAGGTCGAGTTAGGATATAACCTTTTGAGGTTGCAATTAGGCTTGGAACCAGATCAGGAGATTAGTCTTTCGTCATCACTCCTTGATATTGCTGAGCTTTATAAAGTGCAAACTGCCTTGGCGGATACTTTTAATATTGCAAGGAATATTGATTTTCAGATGGTAGCTATGCAGGGCGAAATCGCGCAAAAGACAATTGATCTCCGAAAATCCAGCTACCTGCCTTCGGTTGTGGGTTTTTATTCGCGTACCGAAAAATTGAAAAAACCTCTTTTTGATATGACTCCCAAAAATGTTCTGGGATTCACGTTAACCGTTCCAATTCTTTCGGGCGGGCAGCGGTTAGCGCAACTCGACCAGGCCAAAATTGATTTCGATATCAATGCCAACACGAAAGACCTGTTAACGCAGCAACTCACCTTGCAGGACAGCCAGATCCGATATACGTATAATAACCTCCTCGAACAACTGGCTACCCAAAAGGAAAACAAGGATATAGCCAAAGAAGTATTGGATAAAATGAACCTGAAATACACACAGGGTGTCGTTTCGAGTCTCGAATTAACCAGCGCCAATACCGACTACCTGAATGCCGAAACAACATATACCAGCATTATGCTTCAAATACTGAATGCTGAAATATCATTACGTAAAATTAACAGTAAACTCTAAAAAAATGAATACTATCAAACAATTGACCTTATTCCTTGCCTTCGGATTATTAATTGTGGGTTCATCCTGCAGTTCAAAAAAGCAAGCCAATACCAACACGAAACAGGCTGACACAATTCAATCGGTTGCCGTTAAAACCATGGTTGTAAAACAGGAAGTGATAAACCGGTATGTTGACTTTACGGTTTCATTAATTCCTTTCGAAGAAGTGAATTTGGCGCCATCGGCTCCCGGCAGGATTGAGAAAATTAATGTTGAAATCGGCAATAATGTTTCCAAAGGCCAGATAGTAGCTTTAATGGACCGCACAAACCTGGAGCAGGCACGCATTAATTTATTAAAACTCGAAACAGATTTCAGGCGGCTTGATACCTTAAAGAAAACAAACAGTATTGCCGATCAGCAGTACGACCAAATGAAGTCGGCTCTTGATCTTGCCAGGAACAGCTATCAGTATTTACAAGAAAACACACAGTTAAAAGCCCCATTCAGTGGTGTAGTTTCCGGTAAATATTTTGAAGATGGTGAAATCTATTCAGGTTCTCCGGTTGCTGTAGTTGGCAAGCCAGCCATTATTTCAATAATTCAGATCAACCAGCTCAAAGCTTTGGTTAGTATTTCTTCAAATTATTACACATCAGTTAAAGAAGGAATGAAAACGGATGTTACCTGTGACCTATATCCTGACTTAAGTTTTAAAGGAGAAGTATTCAAAATTTATCCCACCATTGATAATGCTACAAAAACATTTACAGCTGAAGTAAAAATCCAAAACGGCAATCTGAAATTACGTCCCGGAATGTTCTCAAAAATTCAACTTAACCTAGGAAAAGGCAATGCAGTATTGGTTCCAAACATAGCCTTGGTAAAGCAAACCGGAACCAATGATATGTATGTGTTTGTAAATAAAGGTAATATCGCAGTAAAGACACTTGTAAAAACGGGCCGGATGTTTGACGATAAGATTGAGATTCTGGATGGAATTACTGAAGGAAATGAAATAGTGATAGTTGGACAGAATAAACTGGAAAATCAGACCCCTCTGGAAATAAAAAACTAAAAACAGGTATTAAGTGAGAATTAAGATTGAATTAATTAATCGAAAACAATATTATGAGTTTATATAGCAACGCAGTTAAGAAGCCAGTCAGTACGATAATGATTTTTATCGGTGTGGTTATCTTTGGCATCTTTTCGTATCTGCAGTTACCTGTAGATTTCTTTCCTAAAATAGATCCACCCATCATTTCGGTATTTACGTTTTACAACGGAGCCAATGCATCTGATGTTGAACAGAATATTACCCGGAAACTCGAAGATGGCTTTGGCTCACTTACGAGCCTCAAAAAAATCAGCTCTAAGTCGAAAGACAATATTTCAGTAATAACCCTGGAGTTTGAATGGGGAGCAAACCTGGACGAAGCAACCAACGAAGTAAGGAATGCCGTAGGTATGGCCGAACGGAATTTGCCGGAAGGTGTCGAAACCCCAACTATTTTCAAGATCAGTACAAGCATGGTTCCTGTAATTATGTTCAGTGTTACATCAACTGACAGTTATTCAGGGATTAATGATATTCTGGATAAAAAACTAATACAACCACTCAACCGCATCGATGGTGTTGGAAATATTATACAGGTGGGCGCTCCTGTAAGAGCAGTGATGGTGAATGTTGATCCCCGAAAATTAGATGCCTATAACTTATCCGTTGAGCAGGTTTCCGGAATCCTGGCTGCTAATAACCTTAACCTCCCATCCGGTAGTCTTGAGATGGGAAAAGCAGATTTACCGCTCAGGTTGCAGGGCGAATTCGCCAATAGTGATGTTATTAAAAATGTCATTATAAGTAATGCAAATGGAAAGACAATCTATCTGAAAGACATAGCTACAGTAAGTGATAGTTTAAAAGACGTAAAGACGTACGAACGTGCAAATGGAGGGAAAAACGTTCGTATTATGATTCAGAAACAATCGGATGCCAACACGGTAACGGTTGCAGCAAAAATAAAGGATAAACTTGAGTCGATAAAAAAGACATTGCCTCCTGATATAAAAGTTGAAATTCTGATGGATTCGTCAACCAATACCATCAATGCTATAAATAATCTCTCCGAGACGCTAATTTATGCACTTGTGTTTGTGGTATTTGTAGTAATTATATTTTTAGGACGTGCCCGACCTACATTTATCATCTCCCTTTCGATACCCATTTCACTGATTGTTGGCTTTGTGTATATGTACCTCTCCGGAGGAACCATTAATATTATTACCCTTTCATCGCTTTCTATAGCCATCGGGCTGGTAGTTGACGATTCAATTGTGGTACTCGAAAATATTACGAAAAAGCTGGAGAAAGGCGGATATGCCCGGGAGTCAGCTATTTATGGCACAAGTGAGGTAAGCCTGGCCGTAATCGCATCAACACTTACTATCGTAGCTGTATTCCTTCCTTTAACCATGTTAGGTGGTATTACCGGTATTCTTTTCAGGCCACTGGGTTGGGTTGTCACTATTTCGGTTGTTACATCTGTAATAGTTTCGCTCACATTGGTACCAATGTTGTCCTCAAAGATGCTGACTGCCGAAATTCCAAGTAAAAAGAGCATAGGGGGCAAGATTTTTTATTTTTCTCAAAACATGCTCGATGGAATGGATAAGTTTTTTGAGAAAACACTTACATGGGCAGTGGGTCACCGATGGTTTGTTATCGGCGTTGCATCCATTGTATTTGTCGCATCCATGTTTCTTGTGAAAGTGATTGGTACTGAATTTATGCCTGCTTCGGATAACGACAGGATATCAGCGCAGGTAAAACTGGCACAAGGAACCAAACTTGAAGAAACAGTAAAAACAGCTCATTACCTGGATTCTGTTTTCAGGGCAAAATATAAGGAAATCGAAATTGTTTCCACAAGTGCCGGAGTAGGGGATGAAAATAGTTTATCAGCAATTTTCTCCGAAACCGGAAACTATATTGTTAATTACACTTTTAAGATGGTTCCGATGAGAAATCGTGACAAAGATATTTTCGAAATAGCCAATGAAATGCGGAAAGATATACAGAAACTGCCTGAGGTAGAGAAATTTTATGTCGATCCAGGTAGTTCGAGAGCTTCAAGCGCATTGGGCATGGGTGGTGGTAGCAACCTTGAAGTAAAAGTGTATGGCAACGATTTTGATGAAACCAACATAGTTTCCGAAAAAATCTCACTGGCACTAAAAGGAATCCAGGGCACAAAGGATATTTTGATAAGCCGCGATCGAGAAAAAACGGAATTGCAACTGGTTCTGGACAATGAAAAAATGACTTCTTTCGGATTAAATACAGCTATGGTTGCAACAGCCATCCGAAACCGGATAAATGGAGTTACTGCTACAAAATATAAGGAGGAAGGCGACGAATATGATGTTATAGTTCGTTACGATGAAAAATTCAGGCAATCAACGGAGGACATTTCAAACATCAGTATTATGACACCGCAAGGCAAAATCATCAAATTGAATGAAATTACCCAGTTAAAACGTTTTTATTCCCCGCCTAATATTGAGAGGGAAAATAAAGTGCGTGTTGTAACAGTTTCGTCAGCTCTTTCAGGTACAGATATTGGTACCGTAAAAGCTGCGATTGAAACCCAAATTGCTAAAATGGAAATCCCTTCCGATGTATCAATTGACTTCGGTGGCAGCGCTGAAAACATGAAAGATTCTTTTAATAGCTTAATCCTGTTAATCCTTCTTTCGCTGGTACTTGTTTATATTGTCATGGCTTCGCAGTTCGAATCGCTGACTGAACCGTTTATCATCATGTTTTCCATTCCGTTTGCATTTACCGGTGTATTTGCCTCACTGTACATTTTCCACGCTACAATCAATGTTATTTCATTGATCGGTGCGGTAATGCTGATTGGAATTGTTGTGAAAAACGGGATCATCCTGGTTGATTATACCAACCTGCTGGTCGACAGGGGATTTACACTCCGACAGGCTGTTATCTCTGCTGGACGGTCACGTTTACGGCCGGTTCTGATGACCTCACTGACTATGATCCTGGCTATGATACCAATGATTACTACAACCGGCAGCGGTTCCGAAATGTGGAAACCAATGGCTATTGCTATTTTCGGTGGTTTAACGTTTTCAACCATAGTCACCTTGGTTTTAATTCCGACTATTTATACCATTTTTGGAGTAGGGAAAATGAAAAGAGCACGCAGGGCATCAGAAAAGCTACAAAATAACAAACTCATTAAATAAAGGTGAAACAGGCCATAATATTATTTCAAACAGTCCTGTATAATGCAGACAATGAATGTGATATTATGGCTTTTTCCCGCCAGCACCGGGCAGGCATTTGATCATTCAAAAAAAACAATAAAAGATGAAAGCAGTTTTTATAAGCTATAACCAATCAATTACCGATGAGGTACAGGATATTTTAGATACTCTTTCCATACGTGGTTTCACGCAATGGTTAGAAATCAAAGGAAGAGGTTCCGTTAATGGCGAAATGCACGAAGGAACCCATACCTGGCCCCAGTTGAATAATGCTCACCTTACAATGGTTGAAGACGAAAAAATTTCTCCCCTTCTCGAAAGGCTGCGAATCCTGAACGAGGAAGCTGAAGAACAAGGATTAAGGGCATTTGTCTGGAACATTGAAAGCTCCATTTAGGTTGAGAAGGAAAGTGACATTGACTGAACCCTGTAGTTTTATGAATGATAGTTGTAAAAATTTAAGTATCATTTAAGGAAGAAACAATGGAAGAATTATTGACAGGTATCTCAAAACTCTTTAAAAAATGTGGAATCAAATGCATTAATATGGACGATATCGCCAGGGAACTTGGTATATCAAAGAAAACACTATATCAACATTTTGAAAATAAAAATGAGGTCATTTATAAAGTAATACAATATGAAATGCAAAGTGAATGCAACGACCTTCACAAATTGTTCACATTATATCCCAATGCAATTGATCAGCTACATTTTATTAGTAAATATGTTTTAATAAAACTATACAACCTTCAACCGTCATTAATTTACGATATCAATAAATACTACCCTCAGATTTGGGGGAAGTTAAAAAATCAAAGAGCCGAATATATCCATACAATCATTAATCAAAATTTTCAGCTTGGGATGAAGCAGGGTTACTACATCGAAAACCTCAACACTGACATCATTGCTGTTTATTATACTTTTCTGTTTGACATTAAAAGATTTGAAAAATTAAGGGAAGAGCTAAATAATGATTTTGATAAAATGTTTAAAACTCTTTTCATGTTGCATATCCGTGGAATAGCTACAGCAAAGGGAGTAGAATATCTGGAAAAATGTTTCAACAATCTTAAAAATTAAGCTCAACTTATTATAAAGCTAAATGAATAAGATATTGATACTAAGAGTAATTTTTAGAGGGATATTCATCGTCTTAAATGAATTTAAAGATAATTTTAAGTCAATTTCAATCAAATCACACATTTTAATAAAAAAAGTTAAAATCCTGATGTATGTAAAAACTATTTGTATTTTTGTACTGAAAAACAATATTAGTACAAATACACCATTCGATTTTCACGAATGTACACACTAACCGAAATTCATTCTTAATTGCCGAAATTAGTCAGTAATTTTTTGAGTTACTCTTGACAAATTAACTCAAATACAATGAAAGAATAGAAATAATGAAAGCTGTGTATCTGACAATCATCCTAAGTATGAACCTTAAAGCAAATATAAAGAAGTGACCTTTATTATACTTCATGTTCATAAAAGCACATACTAATGGAATGGCTCCGGGTCGGCAGCCTTTTCTTTTTGTAAACTATTTGCATAATTAATCAAATGTGAAATGGATAAAATAAATAAACTTTTACAAAATAAGACAGCTAACTATACAATAGTTGATGAGTTGATAAAAAAAGGATTGTATCCTTATTTCAGGTCAATTGAATCCGAACAGGACACAAAAGTTACGATAAAAAATAAGCCTGTTTTAATGTTTGGTTCAAATTCATATTTAGGATTGACCAACCACCCAAAAGTAATTGAAGCTGCTATTAGAGCTACTGAAAAGTATGGGACAGGATGTGCGGGATCGAGATTCCTAAATGGCACTTTAGATATACACATTGAACTGGAAGATAAGCTTGCCAGATTTGTCGGAAAGGAATCTGCACTGATATTCAGCACTGGATTCCAGGTTAACCTTGGTGTTTTATCGTGCCTCACAGGCCGTAATGATTATTTAGTAATGGATGAGTACGACCATGCTTCCATTTACGATGGCGCACGTTTGTCTTTCTCGCATGTGGTTAAATATGACCATAACAATATGAATCATTTAAAACAAAAGCTTCATCTCCTTCCAAAAGATTCTATTAAGATAATAGCTGTTGACGGGATATTCTCAATGGAGGGTGACATTGCAAAGCTGCCTGAAATAGTACAAATAGCTGATGAGTACGGTGCCAGTATTCTGGTGGATGATGCTCATAGTATTGGCGTGATAGGTGAAAATGGATCAGGAACAGCTTCTTATTTTAATCTAACAGATAAAGTTGATTTAATATCAGGCACGTTCAGCAAATCATTAGCTTCTTTAGGAGGATTTATCGCGAGTGACAGAGCAACAATAAGCTATATTAAACATCATGCACGTTCAATGATGTTTAGTGCAAGTATGACTCCCGCCTCTGCTGCCAGCGTACTTGCCGCACTCGAAATAATTGAAAGCGAACCTGATCGTATTGAAAAATTGTGGAATAATACATATTACGCTACAGATTTATTAATCAATGAAGGCTTTGATATAGGTAAAACAGAAACGCCGATTATACCAATATTTATTCGGGATAATGAAAAGACATTATTATTAACTAAAATTTTGCTGGAAAGAGGCGTGTTTGTAAATCCGATTTTATCTCCGGCAGTTCCGGCTGAATCAACACTCATTCGGTTTTCGCTTATGGCAACCCATTCATTTGAACAAATAGACGAAGCAGTTAAAAATATATCGTTGGCATGTAAAGAATTAGATATTAAAACAAAACTCCAACATTGATGTTTTATGGAATGAATGATAACAGGTAATTGCATTAAATACATTAGTAAACAAAAGACATTACCATGATTCAAGTAAAAGAAGTTATAACAAAGGGGCAGCTGTCAAAATTTATAAGTTTTCCTGATACTCTTTATAAGGGGAACAAATATATGGTGCCACAACTTCATGTATTTGAAAAATCAACACTTTCGCCGGAGAAAAATCCTGCTTTTGAATTTTGTGAAGCAAAATATTGGCTGGCATATAAGAATAGACTATTCGTTGGCCGGATTGCTGCTATAATTAACCATAAAGTAAATGAAATAAAAAACGAAAAAACAGTACGTTTTGGATGGATTGATTTTATTGATGACCTTGAGGTATCTGCTGCTTTAATCAAGAAGGCTGAAGACTGGGGGAAGTTAAAAGGTATGTCACAAGCGCAGGGTCCGCTTGGATTTAGCAATCTGGATATGGAAGGTATGTTAGTGGAAGGTTTTGATGAAATCGGTACCCAGGCTGTAATCTATAACTATCCCTATTATCCTGTTCACCTCGAGCAACACGGCTATAGCAAAGATGTGGATTGGATTCAGTTCGAAATAAAAGTTCCTTCGCAGGTTCCGGATAAGGTTAAACGGATGTCTGAATTGGTTCTTGAAAAGTACAATCTTAAAATATTAAATTTCAAAAAGGCTAAAGACGTATTGCCTTATGCAAATAAAATGTTCTATACCCTAAATGAAGCTTATAAGGATTTATATGGATTTGCTCCTTTGACCGAAAAACAGATTGTATATTATATTAAGCAATATTTTTCGACGGTAAATCCTAAATACATAAGTTTTGTTGCTGATAATAATGACAATGTTGTAGGTTTTGGAATAGGCTTTTTATCCCTGTCAAAAGCGCTGATAAAAGCCAAAGGCAGACTTTTCCCATTTGGTTTTATACATATTTTGAAAGATATGCGGAAAAATGACACAGTCGATTTGCTATTGCAGGCTGTAAATGATGATTATAAGTATAAAGGTGTTCCCGCTGTTTTTTTTGCCCATATGATGCAGGCTTTTATCGATAATGGAGTGCAGATTGCCATATCAAGCCCTGCTTTAGAAACTAATAATCGGGCGTTTCTGATGTTCACGAACGGCTACGAAGTCAGACAACATATTAGAAGACGTTGTTATATTAAACATTTATAAAAGATCATGAAAAAAGTATTAAAAACAGGATCTAGCGGTTTTATTGGTAGCTTTCTTGTTGAAGAAGCACTAATTCGTGGTTATGGAGTTTATGCCGCGGTACGAAAATCGAGCAATAAGATGTATTTAACTGATGCGAGAATTAATTTCTTTACCATTAACCTCGATAATAAAGAACAACTATTTGATGATTTCTTGAAATTGAAACAACAAGGTATTTTGTTTGATTATGTTATTCACTATGCTGGTGTAACAAAAGTTGTAAAAAAGAGCGATTTCGATAAAGTTAACTATCAGTATACCAAAAACCTTGTAGAAGCTTTGATAGAAGCTGAGTGTATTCCTGAAAAGTTCATCTATTTAAGTAGTTTGGGCGCTTATGGACCTGGTAGCGAAATTACATGGGATCCTATCAAAGAATCGGATATGCCTTGTCCGAAAACACTTTATGGTAGAAGTAAATTTAATGCTGAGCAATTTATCAAAGAGCAAAATTTGCTTTCATACATCATTATTCGCCCGACAGGGGTATATGGACCTAGAGATAGAGATTATTTTAGTTTTATTAAAACAATAAATCTTTCGATTGAACCCTATATCGGAAGCCCCAATAAACTGTTGAGCTTTATTTATGTAAAAGATTTAACCAGAATCATCTTCTTATCACTACAGTCTCAAGTAATAAATAAATCATATTTTGTAACTGATGGCAAAACTTATACAAGTAAAGAATTCTCCCAGGTTGTAAAGAATGCATTATCAAAAAAAACAATAAAATTCATAGTGCCGAAAGTATTCGTAAGGATTATTGCTTTGGTCGCTGAAAAATTATCCTGGGTATTAAACAATCCTTCTGTTTTAAACACTGACAAGTATATTACATTAACAGCAAGTAACTGGTCGTGTGACTCAAGCCAGGCTGAGAAAGATTTTTGTTTTAAAGCAGAATATGATTTGGTAAGTGGGATAACAGAAACTATAAAATAGTACAAAAAAAATAAATGGATTTAATTCAACATAAATTGAAATAGAAATGAAAACACAAATTAAACAAACAAATGGAAAACTCGGTATCTTAATACCTGGGTTAGGCGCAGTGGCAACTACATTTATCGCTGGCGTTGAGGCAGTTAAAAAAGGTATTGCAGAACCCGTAGGCTCTCTTACACAAATTGGGAAAATCCGTTTAGGAAAACGGACTGAAAACAGGTTTCCGAAAGTGAAAGATTTTGTTCCGCTGGCAAATATAGAGGATATTGTATTCGGCGGATGGGACATTTTTGAGGATAATGTTTACGAGTCTGCATTAAATGCAAAAGTACTTGAACCTTCGCTGCTTCTTTCAATAAAAGATGAACTAGAAAAAATCAGACCTATGCCGGCAGTTTTTGATAAATCGTATGTTAAAAACATTGACGGGCCTAATATTAAAGTATCAAAGAATAAAGTTGATTTGGCTAAAGAATTAATGAACGATATTGAGCAGTTTAAAACAAAAAATCATCTTGACAGGATTGTTATTGTATGGTGTGCTTCTACTGAAAAATATATCGAAGTTTCAGATATGCATCAGAGTTTAGAGAAGTTTGAAGCTGCTCTGGCAAGTAACGACGAACATATTTCGCCAAGCATGATTTATGCCTATGCTGCCCTTAAACTTGGTATCCCTTTTGCAAATGGTGCGCCAAATCTTACATGCGATATACCTGCATTGATTGAATTAGCAAAAAAAACCAATACTCCAATTGCAGGAAAAGATTTCAAAACAGGACAAACCTTAATGAAAACAATTCTTGCGCCTGGCTTACAAGCACGATCATTGGGGGTAAATGGATGGTTTTCCACCAATATACTGGGCAACAGGGATGGACTGGTACTTGATGACCCCGACAATTTTAAAACAAAAGAGGTTTCGAAACTAAGTGTTCTGGATGAAATTTTTAAACCCGAATCAAATCCTCAGTTATATGGCGATATGTATCACAAGGTTCGTATCAATTACTACCCGCCGCGTGGTGATAACAAGGAAAGCTGGGACAACATCGATATATTTGGCTGGTTAGGTTATCCTATGCAGATAAAAATTAATTTCTTATGCAGAGATTCAATTTTAGCAGCACCTATTGTTCTTGACATAGCCTTGTTTCTTGATTTGGCTAAACGTGCCAATATGAGCGGTATACAAGAGTGGATGTCGTTCTTCTTTAAATCGCCGCAAACTGCACCAGGGTTAAAACCTGAACATGATATTTTTAAACAATTAATTAAACTAGAAAATACACTCAGGTACCTGATGGGCGAAGATTTAATAACTCACCTGGGGCTCGATTATTACGAAGAATTATCGTGACAAGATTCATGGATTTAAATAAATACATAGCCTCTTTTTGGGGCATAGGATATATAGGCAAAGGGGGAGGTACTGTTGCGGCTCTAATCGCCATGCTATTATGGTATTGGGGCTTCAATCTTGTGTTTCAAAACCTGGCTATGTATTTATTAATTTGCTGTACCATTTGTATTATAGGCATATACTCATCTTATAAAGTTGAATTTATTTGGGGGCATGATAGTAAGCGAATAGTGATTGACGAAGTGTTTGGCATGTGTATAAGCTTGCTTTTTGTCCCTCACCAGTTATGGATGGGATTCACAGCATTTTTACTTTTCAGAATATTCGATATATGGAAACCACTTTATATAAAAAAGATGGAAAAATTTAAGGGTGGTTTTGGAGTAATGGCTGATGACTTTTTGGCGGGTGTATATACTTTACTTTGTATGCAAATTCTTATTAAAGCTATGACCTAACTGCAAATGAGAACCTTTTTCAGATTTCAGCTTTCTTCCTTTGTATCAACGATCATCGATTTTTCGGTTACATTTTTATTAACCGAAAATCTAAAAATAGTGTATGTAACATCTTCAGTAATTGGATTTGTATCCGGTGGGTTTACCAATTTTATCATCAACAAAAATTGGGTCTTTAAAACAAAAGATTCAAAAAAAACAAAACAAGCGCTGCTTTATGCAACCGTTTGGATCATGAGTTTGATTATTAATACGCTGGTATTATATCTGCTTACTGATTTTGGAGAGATTAATTACAAGTACTCTAAAATAATTGCTTCACTAATTGTAGGCATTACATTGAGTTTTTTTGCACAAAAAAAAATTGTATTTTATGCACATCAGAATAAAAACTAGTTGCTTACTCACATGCTTAATAGTTTTAATGCTTCCGTTTCATTCAATAGGCCAAAACACCTTTTTAAAAGGCGTTGTAACCGATTCGATTACTAAAGAACCCTTGCCATTTGTAAGTTTAGTATTTGTAAATACAACCATTGGAACTCTTACCGACTTTGAAGGCAAATATATACTTCAAATAACTAAACCAATATCATCATTAAAGGTATCCTCTGTTGGCTATAAATCAATTATAGTGAAAGTGGTCAATGGCAAATCGCAGGTCATTAATTTCAAATTAGTCAGTGAAGCCATTAAATTAAACGCAGTTACTGTAAAAGCTCAACGAAAGAGATACCGCAATCAGGATAATCCTGCTGTTGATTTAATTAAACATGTAATTGAACATAAAAATGAAAACCGTAAAGAAGGATTTGATTTTTACGAATATGAAAAATATGAGAAAATTCAATTTGCACTAAGTAATATAAGTGAGAAATTCAAAAATAAAAAGGCGTTAAAAAAATTCCAGTTTGTATTTGACAATATGGACACATCAAAACTGGAAGGCAAACCAGTCCTTCCGGTATATTTAAAAGAAACACTTTCTGAGAAATGGTACCGCAAATCTCCTAAAGCGGAAAAGGAATTTATAAAAGCAGATAAAATGGTGAGCTTTGATGGTTATCTGGATGACAGCGGCTTAAATGAGTATTTGAAATATTTGTACCAGGATATTGATATTTATGAAAGCAACATAACACTTTTAACTAATCAGTTTATTAGTCCTATTGCAAGTTTGTCGCCTACTTTTTATCGATTTTATATAACCGATACCATTCAGGAAAACAACTCGAAATATTACAAACTTAATTTTTATCCCCGCAATCATTCTGATTTTTTATTTCAAGGCTTTATGTGGGTTACAATGGATAGTTCATATGCTGTAAAGAAAATAGATATGACAGTAAATAAAGATATTAATTTAAACTGGGTAAAGGAACTAAGTATAAAGCAGGATTTTGAAAAAATAAAAGATCAGGGCTATGTACTGGTTTATGATGAATTTTCCGCTGATTTTGGGATTTCTAAGAATAGTAAAATGGGTATCTTCGGCCAGCGATCTGTTTCTTATAAGGATTTTTTATTGAACATAGCGCGTAAACCTTCGGATTACACCGGCGATGAGATTATAAAATCAGACAGTACTGATAAACGCACTGTAAATTATTGGGAACAAAACAGGCCTGTGGCATTGTCCAGATCGGAGCTAGGTGTTTATAAAACTATCGATAGCGTTCAAAGAGTACCAGTGTTCAGAAGAACTATGGACGTAGTAATGCTACTATTTGCGGGATATAAAACTATTGGGCCCTATTTTGAACTAGGTCCTGTAAGTACCTTTTATAGCTTTAATCCCGTCGAAGGGTTTAGATTACGTGTTGGAGGCAGAACCACTACTCAGTTTAGTAAAAGACTAAATCTCGAATCGTATGCTGCATATGGGTTTAAGGATGAAAAATGGAAATATTATATTGGAACAACATATTCTTTAAGTAAACGAAGTTTTAATGAGTTCCCGGTAAAATCACTGAAAGCAAGCTATCAGCATGAAACTAAAATTCCAGGGCAAGAACTTCAGTTTGTACAGGAAGATAACTTTTTACTTTCGTTTAAACGCGGCGTAAATGATAAGTGGTTGTACAATGATATTTACAACCTCGAATATCTGAATGAATATAAAAGCCACTTCTCTTTTGGAATAGGATATAAAAACTGGACCCAGGAAGCTGCGGGAGGCCTTCATTTTAATACTCAGGATTATAATAATGCTAGCTATGACATTGAAAAACTACAAACGTCTGAAATATCGTTAACCTTACGTTGGGCACCAAAAGAACAATTTTACCAGGGGAAAGTATATAGAATTCCGATTTATAACAAATATCCTGTTTTTACCATTAGGTTTATAAATGGGATAAAAGGATTGTTGGGTGGCGAATATGATTACCAGAATATTTCATTAACTATTTTCAAGAGGTTTAACTGGTCGCAGTTAGGATATACAAGTGTATTGGTAGAAGTTGGAAAAATTTTCGGAACAGTGCCTTTCCCGCTTTTGGAAATCCACAGGGCGAATCAAACTTATTCGTACCAATTTCAATCCTATAATTTAATGAATTTTCTTGAATTTGTAAGTGATCAATATGTAAGCGCTAACATCGACCATTACTTTAACGGATTCTTTTTTAATAAAATTCCATTGTTGAAAAAATTGAAATGGAGGGAAGCTGTTAGTTTGAAAATATTATATGGAAGTATAAGTAATGCGAATGATCCCTCTAAAAATCCGGATGTTTATTTATTTCCGGTAAATGCCGATGGAATTGCAACAACATATAGCCTGAAAGGAAAGCCATATTTAGAGGGAAGTGTTGCAATTGCCAATATTTTCAAATTCTTCAGGATTGATTTAGTGAAACGCTTTAATTACTTAGACCACCCTGATGTTTCGCAATTAGGGGTAAGAGTTCGATTTAAATTTGATTTTTAATACTATGAAAGCACGGGATTTTGCACAGAAAATGATTTACCTTTTAATTAACCCTTTGGTAAAATTATTGGTAAAACTTGGAATTACACCAAATATTATAACTACCACAGGCCTTGTCCTTAATATTGTTGCCGCTGTTATTTTTATTACAGGTGGCGAATTGGGTGAACGAGGTGATCTATCTTATATCGGATGGGGCTGTGGTATGATCCTTTTTGCCGGTTTATTCGATATGCTCGATGGACAGGTTGCCCGTCTTGGTAATATGGCCTCGCGTTTTGGCTCACTTTATGATTCAGTGTTAGACAGGTACAGCGAACTGATCATGTTTTTGGGTATTTGTTACTACCTGGTAGCACACCATTATTTTCTCAGTTCAATAATCGCGTTCATTGCTTTAATTGGGTCAATGATGGTTAGTTATGTGAGGGCAAGGGCCGAAGGATTAGACCTTGAATGCAAAGATGGATTGATGCAGCGTCCTGAAAGAATACTTACAATTTCCGTTTCCGGTATAATTTGTGGAATAGCTTCAGCCTTTTCCGGAGGCAATCAAACACTGAATGATCACTGGCTTAGTTTTATCCACATTGAAACCATATCCATTTTTATTTTCCCTATTACATTAGTCGCTCTGCTTGCTAACATAACAGCACTTAAACGATTGAATAATTGCAAAAAACAATTGGACAAAAAACACATATAAATGAAAGATATAAGAAATGCTTTGCATGTTTTAATACTATGCATTTTAGTTGGTAATGCTATACCGGCTGGTGCCCAGAACAATTATCCTGTTCCGGTTAAAACGGAAAAGTTACTTTTCTATTTCCAACGAAGCCACAATAAAAACACAGTTATTTACGAACTAAACACCTTACCTGATGGAACTATAGACCTTGGGAAACCTATTAATGCTTACTGGATAAGGTACGAGGAAGGAGGAGTGAGAAAAGAACTATCATTAATCCAGCTCAAAGCATTTGGATTACAATGTAAACTGGTTGATAAAGTAAATAAAAGCTTTGTTGTACATTTTAACAGCGTCAAAGATCGGGAAATATCCCTTCTGAAAATAGGAAGAATTTACAAAGCATTTATTGCTATTAACGGCGAAATCGCCGAACTTACCAAAATGTACATAAAAGCCGAAAACAATTCAATAGGTATCCCTTTAAAAGTCAACTATGTTGAGATTTCAGGTATTGACCCGAAGACAGGGAAATGTGTAACCGAGAAATATTTGCCTTAAAATGTATATGAAAATTAAGAATTTTTTAATAACTCAAAAAACGACTGCCGGAGTCGTTATATTTTCGATCCTATATCTTTCACTCATCTCATTTATCCAAGGGTTGCGGAATGAAAACTGGATAATAATAGTCATATACAATCTTTGCTATTTCGCAAACCCAAAGTCAAGGAGATTCATCCTGGCTTTTTCCATTTTTGTAGTTTTTGCAATCCTTTACGATCTGATGAAAATCTACCCTAATTACCTCATAAACCAAGTCGATATTTCAGGGCTGTTCCATTTCGAACAAAAAATGTTTGGATTTAAATTAGGGGGCGTATTTTATACTTTAAATCAGTATTTTTCCTTGCATAATACCCCGTTCCTTGATTTGATAAGTGGATTGTTTTATATAAACTGGATACCTGTTCCTTTAGCATTTGCACTTTACCTTTACGTTACAAATAAAAAGCAGTTTCTCCATTTCTCTCTTACATTTTTTCTTGTCAATCTGCTGGGATTTTGTATTTATTACATCCATCCGGCTGCTCCTCCCTGGTATGTCGATTTGTATCATTTTAACCTGCATCTTGGCGAACCTGGTAACACAGCAGGTCTGGAAAGATTCGATAAACTTGTCCATTTTCCTATCTTCCATTTAATCTATGCCCGTAACTCCAATGTTTTTGCGGCATTGCCTTCGTTGCACAGCGCTTATCCTGTAGTAGTTCTTTATTATGGAATAAAAAATAAATTGGGATGGATGAACTGGCTCCTGGCATTATTCATGGCAGGTATATGGTTTGCAGCTGTTTATTCCGGTCACCATTATGTAACCGATGTACTTGCTGGAATTATCTGCGCAGGTATAGGATTACTCATATTTCAGAAAATTTTGTTAAACACATCAATATTTCAAAAGTGGATTACTACATACGAACAATTAATTTCTCCTTCTATTCTTTTGCACAAAACAGAATAAAAGTGATCGAAGGAGTTTGTATTTGGACTCTTTAATACTTTTTCAGCTGGATTAGATGGTTTTTAATGTCATGCCAATATATTTAGGGTCTGCTGTTTAAATACAAAGGTGCTGTTTGTTAGCTAATTATGGCTATATTTGATGAAACAAATGCACGGAATTATGAGCAAAGCCCACAGAAAGGTTGCACCTAGTCCAAAATATGTGAGTCCGAGCCAATTGACACTGGCGGGATTTGAGACCCCGTTCGAGCGTACGCTTAATCCTAAAAACCGATGGGTGGTACTTGCCAGATTGATTCCTTGGGATGAGATTTGCAATCTTTACCTCAAACACGTTAGGTCAAGCTCCACAGGGCGTCCTGCCATCAGTCCCAGGATTGTTATTGGCTCCATCATCATCAAGCACCTATGCAACTTAGATGATGTGGAAACAGTGGATCAGATATCGGAGAACATTTATATGCAATACTTCCTGGGCTACCCCAGTTTTACTAACGAAGCACCATATGATCCATCGTTATTGACGGATTTTCGCAAGAGACTTGGCATGGATCAGGTGAATGCAATCAATGAAAGGATAGTATCCTTGTAGGCTAATTTTGAATCACAGCAAATCAAGGCTTCAGAACCTGAAAGCGAAAGCCCTTCTGATGATAATGATGCGGGGTCAGGCAATAAGGGGCGGCTGATTTTTGATGCTACAGCATGTCCGCAAGACATAGCCTATCCCACGGATCTGGATTTACTCTCGGATGCAAGGGAAAAATCCGAACAATTGATAGACCAGCTCTACAATTCGCAATTGCATAAAAGAAAGCCCCGGACTTATCGGCAGGTAGCCCGTAAAAAATATCTACAAACTGCTCAAAAGAAAAACAAGTCCAAAAAGATCATTTGCAAAGCTGTGGGAGGCCAGTTACGGTTTCTTGCCCGTAATCTACGATCAATAGACAAATTGCTTGATACCTATCAGCAAATTCCCTTTGAACCAAAAGATCACAAATATCTGCTGGTTATTCATACGCTCTATGAACAGCAAAAGCAGATGTTTGACACTCAAACTCATAGTATTGAACATCGTATTGTGAGCATCCACCAACCTCATGTCAGACCAATAGTTCGGGGTAAAAGTCAGGCTAAAGTTGAGTTTGGAGCCAAGATCCATGTTTCATTGGTTGATGGTATTTCCTTTTTAGATGAACTAAGTTGGGAAGCTTTCAACGAGGGCAGCCATATGATGGACTATGTGGAACGATACCTAAAGCGATTTGGGTTTTATCCGAAAGAAGTTTTGGCAGACCAGATATATTGTACCCGAGCAAACAGAGCCGCATTGAAGGAGAAAGGCATCAGGTTATTAGCCAAGCCCCTTGGAAGGCCTTCGGCAGTGTCAATTCACCTAAGTCCGGGAGAAAGAAATCCAATCGAAGGCAAGTTCGGACAAGCCAAGAATGGTTACGGGTTAAACCGGATCAGAGCCAGGCTGAAAGGGACAAGCGAAACGTGGATCGCGAGCATTATATTGGTGCTCAACCTGGTCAAGTTGGCCGGGTTGAGTATCCTTTTATTGCCCAGAGAACTGGCAAAGAGTTTTTCAGTAAACGCAGCCGGCCTCCAAAGGTTATATCTTAATCCAGAGTTATGGGTGCAGTTTATTTTGTACACATCTAAAGATCGGAATAACCTTGTAAAGATAACCAACCAGGCTGCTTAGAAAGATTGAATACCTCCGAGTTTTTCAGTAGGCCCTAAATAGCTCTTGTTTTTAGAGTCTGTCAGTTAACGAAATAGTTGAATAAAAAAAATGTAAATTTTGGTTGAAATTAAAGAAGTACTCACGAATAGAAGTCTAAATGCATTTATTAAATTTCCCGACAGTTTATATAAAAACAGTCAGTACCATGTAACGCCATTACATTCAATTGAAAGAAACACTCTCAATAAGAAGAAAAATCCTTCATTTGATTGGCCATGTCCAACATCTATAAGGTTGGTTTCCCAAGCCCATGCTTCGTGCGAAATATTACTATATATCGAAACCTTTTAGTGCCTTACTTTTAGTTCATTTTATCCCAATCTTCAGTTTATCTTAAACCTGATTATTTGTAAATTCCCCCTAAATGCTATATTTGTATTTTAAAACAATTCAAATGGTTCATGGGTTTAACTTCAGCGATATTCGATCCTTTTATGATTCAGAGGTGAATACATACCTGCGGATATTGCTTCAGGATGAACATTTTCTAAAGATCATGCAATACGTTTACAGCGATCCTGCGAAAATGGAGCAAGCTAAATTGTTGCTCGAGCACTTTTATTCAGTGAAAGATTTGCAGACTAAATTTGTGGCTCCATTGGTGGAAGACCTGATCCTGAAACGCACAACCAATGGGATCACATGCAATGGCCTTGAGAATATTGAAAAGGATAAGAGCTATCTTTTTATTTCAAATCACAGGGATATTATTCTGGATGCGGTTTTAATGAACTACCTTATTATTCAGCAGGGATTGGCAGCTACTGAGATAGCAATTGGGAATAACCTGCTTATCGAAAACTGGATAGAATATGTTGTAAAACTTAACCGTTGTTTCAGTGTCAGTCGTAATCTTCCAGCCAGGGAACTACTAATCGCATCAAAAAAAATATCTGCATACATACATCACAATGTTACTCAGTTAAACACCTCGGTTTGGATAGCACAGAGAGAAGGACGGACAAAAGATGGTAATGATCGTACACAACCGGCTTTGTTAAAAATGTTGAATTTATGCAACAAGGGCAGTTTTAGTGAAGGTTTTAAGGAGTTAAGAATTGTACCTCTATCTATTTCTTACGAGATAGAACCTTGTGGTATTTCAAAAGTAGCTGAATTATATCAGAAGAAAAACGGGGTTTTCGAAAAAACAAAGGAACACGACCGGCGTAGCATGGAGGAGGGTTTGTTTAAACCTAAAGGCCAAATTCATTTTGGATTTGGCAATCCCGTTACTTCAGAGCTTGATTTATTTGAAAAAGAGGAATCCCTGGCAGGTCGGATTGAAAAACTTGCCAATCGGATTGACCAACAGATTCATATCAACTATAAACTCTGGCCTAATAATTATATTGCTGAGGATATATTACTAAATGTATCAGATAATGCCTCCTACTATTCCACAGAGCAGTATTATTTCTTTACCTGCATGTTGAATGAGGCTGTTAGCCTTATTCCGGGTGATGCAAACACAATCCGGTCAATGTTCCTTAAGATGTATGCCAATCCGCTTATCAACAAACAGAAAGCCCTGATTTATCAGGACCTATAATAAAACTTTTACACCTCAATTTTTAATTTGTTTCTGATTCGCTCTCATATAAAGTTGATTTATTAAAACGAATTAAGTTATCATGTTTTCAATCGAGATTATATGATTTTTTTTACAAATCATCCCTTTTATCTTTAACGCTCTCCTGCTGTTGAAAGGCATCTCTATACTTTATCATTTCTCCAAACTTCTCAGGTGGTATAACGATGTATAAGCCTTCAGATTCAGTAAATATGGTATCTTTTTCAGTGTAAATAATTCCTTTGGTTGTTACTTTTCGTCCTTTAACCGATGTAACTCTCGCTTCGATGGTGGTGATGGTATCAAGCGGCAACATTTTCCGGTAATCAACAATTATTTTTGCTGCTACCACTGTATATCCCGATAGCCAGGCCGATGCCCCCATTGCTTCATCAAGTACTGCCGCCATACTGCCGCCGTGTACAAATCCTGCCGGGCCTTCAGTTGATGGGCCAAACCACACCCTTCCAACAAACGAGCTGTCACTATCATTTATAAAATACCTTACTTTCAACCGGCTATCATTTTGATCTCCGGTAATAAAAGACCTTCCCTTGCCGAAAGTTGCAGGTACCTTAAGTTCCGTCCATCCTATTTCGCCTGTCAACTCAGGAAAATCAGCTATATTTCTGTTTTGATCGTTCATATATGGCATAAATATAGGAATAAATAAATCATCGCATTGTATTCTTATTGTCCAAATTCTCTTTCAGTTAATATTTGTCAGGTTGAAAGTCAATGCTTGTTGTTAATTAGTCTTAGATAATTGTTTGATTGAGGAATGCTAAAAGGTGAAACCCGAAGATTTTTGGTCAATAACCAACATGAATTTAGGATACTCTGAAGATACAAAATATCGACATTTTCAAATATCTGTATGTTGGGCAGTGTTCAATCTTTAGTACCATTATTCTCACGGATTTTATCTAAAAGCCGGTTTAATTCTATTACTTCTGTTTCATCTAAATTTTTAAGCAAAGTGTCAGCCTTCAGTTCGCAATTAAAAGTAGTATCGAGTAACTCTATTCCTTTTTCGGTAATTTTAACCGATTTCTGCCGTCTGTCGTTTGGATTCTCATTTCGGCTGATTAGTCCTTTTTCAAACAGCCTGTCCACAATACGGCTTACATCTGAATCCTTATCGAGCATTCTCTCTTTAATAAAGCCTATAGAAATATCAGGCTCGGAACTAAAACCACGGAGTATCCTCAAAACATTGTATTGCTGTTCGGCAAGGCCATATTTTTTGAGTGTTAAAAAAAACTCGTAACTCAACTGTTTCGTTGTGTAAGTTAAATTTATCAACCCTTTGTGGTATTCGTTCCGAAACCGTCCCTTTATTTCATCTTCAACAGACATATTATTTGAAATTATAAAAGTTAGGATTGCGTAAAAATGCAACCACCCATACCAATATTAACACTACACTTGGCATCATAATACTTATTGCTCCAGTCATATGAAGAATAATGGCTCCACCCATGTAAGCGCTAAGTAATAAGGTGCCAAATTTATTGGTTTTAGGAAAAAGGAACAACAAAGCTGAACCAATTTCTCCTAATGCGATGATGATTCGCCAATCATCCAATTTCATCTGTTCCATCTGTTCGGGGTGAAGGAACAATTTTCCACTAGCGCTGTACAAATAAAGTGCAGTTAATAGTCCTGCAATTACCCATGCTGTTATTCCTTTGTATTTATCCATAATAAGTGTTTTTTTTATTTAACTGATTGTTGAAATTTATCTGATTGTATTTTGAAGTCAGTTTTGCAAGTTATATCCCGAAAATCTGTTTATTGATAGGAAAAAATCATCCATCAATAAACAGGGAAAACTTTATTTAGCAAGGAAATATTTTTGAAAGAAATTAATCATATCCTGCCAGGAGGCTTTGTCGGCTTCTTCGTTGTATGCAATGGGCATATTGAATTTTATACCGGCTGCGGTTGATTCCTTGTTTGTAAAAGCATGGGTAGCGCCTGCGTAACTTTTAAATTCATAAGTTACATTGGCATTTTTCAATTCGCTTTTTAAATTATCAACATCTGCCTCTGATACAAATTTATCAGCACCACCATTGCATATCAAAACTTTCGTGTTTTGCATAGCCAGGCTTGCCTTGAAACCCGCTAGCCCGCCATGAAAACTGGCAACTGCTTTTAACGGGATGCCCATGCTTGCTGAATTTAACACAACCGTACCGCCAAAGCAGTAACCAATGGCAGCAATACGCTTTCCATCGACCATTTTGTTATTCGTCAAAGTGGTATAAGCGGCCATCATACGATCTTTCAGAAAAGTGGGATTAGTATAAATTTTAGTGGCATTTTCCTGCGCGTCCTTTGGGTTATCAAGTTCCAGGCCATCGCCATACATATCTACTGCCAAGGCCACGTAGCCCAATGTGGCAAGCATATCTGCCCTCATTTTGGCATAATCATTAAGTCCCCACCATTCGTGAACGACCAAAATGCCTGGTTTTTTAGCTTTGCCGTCTTCTTTGTAGGCTAGGTATCCTTTAAATGTTATGTCGCCAACAGTGTAAGTGAGGTTTTCGCTTTTAATTTTAGCAGCCTGATTTTGTGAAAATGCTTTGTTTAAGCTCATGGCGCTAATTAATGGGAGCATGATTAGAAGAATTTTTACTATGGATTGTTTTTTCATTTAACGTGTTTTTTTGTGTTACATTTTTAATGATTAAAAAGAATAAAAGTATGATAGTGATCATGGCAACTACATTTTTATCAGTACTGTGATTAGTCCACCAACTCTCGACCCTGATAAACCGATTGCCTCATTAATTTGTTCAAGTGGGAACGATTTTGTTTCGAATAAATCCAGGTTTAATCTTCCTGAGTTCACCAGGCTAATCATTTCATTTACTTCATAGGAGTGAAACCAGATAGAGCCGGTAAGATTGATTTCGGTACCGAGCAAAAAACCATACGGAATGGTTAGGGATCCGGTAGCGCCACCAATACAAACAACTGTACCTCCGCGTTTTACGGCAAAAATACATTGTTGAGTCGAAACGGTATCAACATACGCAAGGCAATCCACGAACGATTCAACTCCTTTTCCATTGGTAAGCCCTATTATTTTACCGGTTATTTCGCCATCTTGCAACGAAATGGTTTCGATTATGGCCGGATTGATTTGCCTGATTTTTTCGAGCCTGTCTTTTTTATTGGCAACGGCAATAATTTTTGAAGCACCCATAGCCAAGGCAAGCAAAACAGCTCCCGTTCCGACTGTTCCGGTTGCGCCATTAATCAACACCGTTGAACCATAATGGACATCGGCCCTTTTTAAGGCATGAAAAGCCGTTCCGAGATAACCAAGACGAACCGCGTGTTCAAACGGAAAACTGTCGGGCAAAAGAACAATGTTGTGTGAAGGAGCCTTGATGTATTGTGCAAATCCACCCTGATATTCATCCATCAGATGAACATTGGCCGGGTTAAAGGTGAACATTCCCTGAAACGCCATGGAGTCGCTTAACCCTTCTCTGCCTTTTAAAGCAAATTCATCGGTTGGGTAATACAATACTGAGTTCACCCACACTTTCCGGCCTACTTTAAGCCCTTTTACCTGTTTGCCAAGTTTTGAAATGGTTCCAACGACATCAGATCCCAAAATGGCAGGAAGTGTAGGGCGGACAAAATTTCCGCCCGGTTGTGCAATATCTTTCATCGAAGGCGCTACAAACGTGGCTTGCACTTCAACCAAAACATCTTCGTCCCTTAATTCGGGGATCGCAACCTCTTCCACCCGAAAAGGTTTTCCTAATTCATATAACTGTGCTGCTTTCATTTTTATTTTTTTATTAGTTAATTCAATTATTTTTTAATAAATTCAAATGAAATATTCAGAAAAACTTCACGTCCAATCATTGGAGCGCCTGAAGGTAACATTGCATTGTAAGTAATACCAAAATCATCCCGATTGATCACACCTTTAACAATAAAACCCGCTTTTTGAACTTTCATTTGAGGTTCATAAGCCTGACCAAGATAAACAACGTCGAGTGCTACCGGCTTTGTAACTCCATGCATGGTTAAGTTTCCTGTAATACGATAAGTATCTCCGACAGATCGTTCAATTTTAGTGCTCACATATTTAATCTCGGGATATTTTACCATATCGAAAAAATTGGGAGATCGCAAATCTTCGTCTCTGGGCAACACGTCAGTATTGATACTATTCACTTTTATATCAATCTGTACCTGTCCGGTAGATAAATCCTTCTCGTTCGAGATTGAAAATTTTCCTGAAAAATCGTCGAATCTACCTGCTACCAAGGAGATTCCCATGTGAGCAATGTTGAAACCGATATGCGAGTGCATTTTATCGGTAACCCATTCTGAACTTTGAGCATTGCTGCTGAAAACTAATGCAATAAGTGCAAATAGCATTAAATTTACTTTTCCCATAATGTTGTTTTTTTTAATTGTTTATTTATATCTGAACACTTAAACTCATTGCATCGGTCAAAGCGGCAGCGGTATCGCGCGGAGCTGTAGCATCACCAATCACATACAAGTTCTTGACTTTATCTTTTAATCCTTCATACAAAGCGTCGTTAGCAGCTTTCATTCCTGTTAATACAATGGCATCAATACCTTCAACAACCTCTGTTCTATTGAGGTAATGATTTAAGAGTGTTGCATTCCCATTTTCAAAATTTATCATCACCGACATGGGATGAAATACTACATTTTTACTTCCAAGCCGTTGATAGGCAGGCAACAAGACAGTCGAATCTTCATTGTCCTGTCCATTGAAAAATACCGGGGAAGCCCAATGAACCGTTTTTCCCAAGTCAGCCAAATGTTCGGCAGCTCCTGTTTCTTCGATATTCGCGTCAAAATCCATCAAAAGAACAGTTTCTCCGTTCACTTTATTTTGTAGCACGTTTTCGATTTTGCTTTTTCATTTTCCATAAAATGCTTTACATTTTCAACAGATTTTAGACTTCACACCCTTCAGGCCCGCAAACGCTATAGTTATCCGTGGGAAGTACTTCAATAATATCCGGCTCTTTATGTTCAGAATATGCCTTGTTAAGCGTTTGCAGAAATATGGCTTCGTCCTGGGCACCAGAAATGGCATATTTATCATCAATTAAAAAATAAGGAACACCCCGCACATCAATTTGATTTGCATGCGCAATATCGTGTTTCACCTCATCTGAATATGCATCGGTCTTCAAGACCTCGCTTACCTCTTTTTCGTCCAAACCTACAGAAATCCCCATCTGCAAAAGCGTATCATAATCATCCGTGTTTTTACCTTCAGTAAAATAAGCTGCAAATAATTTTTCCTCCAGCTCATTTTGTTTGCCATACTTTTTTGCAAGGTGCGATAAGCGATGAGCATTGAATGAATTGGCCACTATCGCTTTTTCAAAATGATAATCAAGCCCGGCTTGTTTCGCCATACCTGTAATATAGGCAGTAGAATCGTTGGTTTGTTTTGCCGACCATCCTTTTTTCCGGGAAAGGTGTTCCATGGTGTTCAATGTCGGGTCGGTTACGGCAAAAGGATCTAATTGAAAACTTTTCCATATAACATTGATGTTATCTCTATATGGGAATTGCTCCAGGGCTTTTTCAAATTTACGTTTGCCGATATAACAGAACGGGCAGATCACATCGCTCCAGATTTCTACCTGAAGCTTGAAATTATTCTTTTTAGTTGTTTCCATCTTTATTTGAGTCAATTTAATTCTCAAGAGTAAGATTCATTGGCTATCAATTAAATATTTCTCTTACTCCCTCATTATTTATATATCGCTTTACATTTTCAACAGCTTGTTGGGTCCCTATCATCAATGAGTTTTCAACGATGGCCGAATTGTGCGGCGATCCAAGCAGGTTGGGTAATTCAAAAAACGGATAATGCAGTTCGAACTTGCCATATTTGAAAGGTTTAACCCACCAGGCATCAATGCCGGCATAAAAATCAGGATGATTTTTGAGGTGTTCAAACAAGGACTGTTCGTTAATGATTGATCCGCGTGCCACGTTAATCAATACGGCATCATTTTTCATTAATTCCAATTCCCTTTTGTTGATCAACCCGGTGGTAGCTCCATTGAGTGCAGTTGAAATTAAAAGGGTATCGGCATTTTTAAGCACATAATCCAAATCGTTGATTGTACCGATAAAATCAACTTCCTCGTTGGTTTTACCGGAGGAATTAATGGCAAATACATTGACCCCAAAAGGCTTCAATAATTTAGCGGTAGCTTTGCCTATGGAGCCAAAACCGATAATGCCCAGAACGGAGCCTTTTATAAATTTAGTATGGCTCTCTAATTGCTTAAAATGCCCTGCTATTAGCTGAGTGTGATAGACTAATAACCGTTTGCTCAGGGCCAGCATCATCGTGACGACATGTTCGGCCATAGGTTCGGCATAAGCACCCTGGTTGGCCGCGATTTTAATTCCCGAAGGGTAATTTTCAAGGTTAATATGGTCATACCCTGCTGATAAAAGTTGCATGAATTTTACATTTCCGAGTGGCATCATGTTTTTATTAATGCCTTCCTGCCCTGGATTCCAGGCCATCACAATATCTGTATCTGCTATAATGGCTGCAAAATCTTTTTCAGAAAAATCTTCTTTGAAAAACATTTCTGTTCCTTTGCCGAATGCTTCGTGAAGATATTTTTTTTGTTCGGGAAAGGTTTTAAAAGTTACGGTGGTTTTCATTTTATGCTAATGTATTTTTACTTCCTGATTTAGTGATGCTGTTGTAACAAGAGCGTTAAAGTAAAGATTTGACCCAGTTTTCGAGCGCGGGGTAAAACTGGGCGCCACTAAGTTTATGTTTCCCGTTGGCGATAAGCGCCGGCACTGAATTTACGCCAAACTGACTCGCCTGGTAAACATCTTCGCCAAGCTTTTGCTTTACTTCATTGCTGTAGTAATCTTTTTCCCACCGTACTACATCCAAACCTACTTCATTGGCACACATTTTAAGTATTTCAAAATCATTAATGTTGTAGCACTCGGTAAGATGAGCTTTCTGCACGCGGTCGAACATTTTTCCCTGCATCACGTTTCCACCTTGCATTTCGGCAGCTTTACAGGCTAACAAACCAGGCGTTGAATACGGGTAATCGTACAATTTAGTTGCCATCAACTCGGCATTGATTCGATGTTCGTCATCGTTTCGGTTGGCATTTCGCCAATGGTCTAATATCTCCGATTTGCCTCTTTCTTTCGATCCGAAAATTTGTGCAATACCATCCGGCTCAGGAGCAAGAGCAAATGCACGGTGTACAATCTCAATCTGATCGGGATATTGCAAAGCCAGTTTATGGACGCGTGGCGACAAAGCATAACACCATGCACACAGCACGTCGTGAAAAAATTCGATCGTTATTTTTTTGTTTTCCATTTTGAATAATTCTATTTTATTCTATCCGAATTTATATCCCGAAACACTAACGCTCAACAGTTTTCCTGCATAATCCTGATGCCCTCTGTCAGTTCCGGCAGCGCCGGAGGCCACGAATAATGGTACAAGATGTTCACTTCGGGGATGTGCTTCCAATGCTCTGGGTGCTTTCAGCCAATTAGTTAACATTTCATTTCGTTTTTCATTTTCTTCATTTTCCACAGCACGCGTCAACCAATCGTCAAATTGTTTTGAAACCTGCGCAGCCATGGGGCTTCCCGACATAAATCCGCGCATGTTGTGGTAACTCATTCCTGAACCAACAATCAGCACGCCTTCGGAGCGAAGCGGTTCGATTGCTTTACCTATGGCAATATGTGTTGACGGGTCGAGCGTATTAACCAAAGAAAGTTGGACCACAGGGATTTTAGCGTCCGGAAAAGCAACCATAAAAGGTACAAATGTACCATGGTCAAAACCACGTTTGTATTCCCGTTTAGGAGCAAAACCTTTATTTTTTAAAAGATTTTCAATTTTCCCGGCTAATTCAGGATTTCCGGGTGCAGGCCATTTGAGTTGGTACGTAGATTCCGGGAAACCATAATAGTCGTAATACATGGTAGGATTGTCTCCAAAATGAACAGTTGGGGCAGTCTCTTCCCAATGACCCGAAATAACAAGAATGGCTTTTACTACCTGGCTGTATTCCTGACCAAGTTTGATAAGATAATCACGCAGCAAACCATAACCCACTGGGTCGCCAAAGGCATCGGCCATCACATGCCAGGGTCCGCCCCCATGGGGAATAAAAAATATCGGTAATTTTTCAGGATTACTCATTTCGATTATTTTCTGATGGTTTTTAAAGCGCCACCCCAGGCCACCACCTGGTCAATCATTGCATTGAGGCTTGTTTCGTGCAGTGCCGCTGGTTTGAAAACGCTGAAGTTTTCGAAATCGGTAAAAAGCGACATAGCAACCTGCGAACGCACATCAGCAACCTGTAGTTCGCCCATGATAAGCCTTAATTGTTCAACCGCGCGTACCCCACCGGTTGAACCATAACTTACAAAACCAGCGGCTTTGTTGTTCCATTCGGCATAAAGAAAATCAATGGCGTTTTTTAGCGCTCCTGAAGGTGCATGATTGTATTCAGGTGTAACAAAAATAAAAGCGTCCAACGATTTTATTTTTTCTGCCCATTTTTTAGTGTGCGGATACATGTACATGTTCATTGATGCTGGAACGGGCTCGTCGAGCAAAGGAAGATCGTAGTCTTTAATATCTACAAGTTCAAATTCGGCATCGCTCCTTTTACGGGCAATTTCATAAACCCATTGTGCAACTGCTTCGGCGTTACGTCCGGGTCTTGTGCTTCCAATGATAATTCCAATTTTGATCATAATTTTTTGTTTTAAGTTGTTTTAAATCTAGTGATTTAGTTATCCTTCCATCTAACCTAACCAGTCATTTTCCTTAATTTCCCAAAAAGTCTCAATCAGCGACGAATCTTTTCCCCTTTTACTCCAGGAGTGTATCTGAGTTTTTTTCTATGATTCTTTTTTTTCAATTTAATGATTTATAACTATTGAGTTTCCTTTTCCATTTAATAAGCCTTAAATAATTTTTTACAGTGTAAGTTTAAACGATATATGTTGTAACATGCATAATATAATTTTGTTCAAGTATTCATGATTTATTATTTTTTTTTTTAGGTCTGTACGCAAAAACTCATAATGCCTTAATTCCTTTAACTATTTTTTATGAAGTAGTTTATGATAAATTAGGTGTGTGTTTTCCATCACCTTCACTTTTGTATTTGCCTTTTTCTATGAATACAGTAAAAAGGAAAAACGGCATAAAGCATTAGGGCACTTGCATAGACTGTGTTAAACTAGCATGACTAAATATCCGTTTATAACGACTAAATGAATCATCATTGATGGTGTCATTTGTAATTTCGCCCTCTATGATTATCTGGCAGGTTTCACTAACAAGTTTGTCTTTTTGCTATTCATGTCAGGGTGTTTTGGATATTTATATAAAAACATTCCTGGCAAATCGGTATGCCTTTTCAAAAATCCCTGCTTTAAAACTTTGTTCTATATTATTTGTTAATTCAAAATACTATCTAAAACACATATGACAAAATATGAGTTTATCTTTAGTTGAAACTAGTAGATTGAAATCTAAACTATTTATCAGTGCTATAAATCAAGTGATTGAGTATGGTAAGAAAGGTTAATACCGGCAATATTAATTGGAGTATTATATGGAATGCTAAAAAACTGCTTCTGATTTTAGTAGGTAGTGGCATGGCTGTATTTGCCATGAAAGGATTTATGATTCCCAACAAGTTCATGGATGGTGGTGTTACAGGTATTTCTATTTTATTGCATGAAATTTCTCACATCAACATCAGTATATTTATTTTTGTCTTTAACCTGCCATTTATTTACCTTGGGTATAAAAGAATTGGGAAAACTTTTGCAGTTCAAACATCAATTGCTGTTATCCTGCTCTCTTTGGGTTTGTTCCTGATAGATCTTCAGCCTGTTACCACTGACAAGCTTTTAATAGCAGTTTTCGGCGGTGTACTTATAGGCACCGGTGTAGGCCTGGTAATAAGGAGTGGTGGTATACTTGATGGAGCGGAAGTAATAGCCGTATTTACCAGGAGAAGAATAGGGCTCACCAACAGTGAGATCATCATGATATTCAATACATTCATTTTTGCAGGCGCGGCATTTCATTTCGGTTTGGAAACAGCCATGTATTCCCTTATTACCTATTACTCCGCTACCCAGGCTACAAACTATATAGTGGATGGTATTGAACAATATACAGCTATAAATATTATTTCGTCGCAACAGGAGAAAGTTAAAACTCTCCTTGTAAACGAATTGGGAAAAGGAATAACCGTTTATAAAGGCGAAAGAGGTTATTTGCCTGGTAGTTTCAATATGAAAACCGATTGCGAAATTATTGTTACCATTGTTACTCGTTTGGAAATAAACTCAATGGAGGAAGCTCTAAAAGAAATAGACCCTAAAGTATTTATTTATATACAAAACATAAATGAAGCAAGAGGTGGCATCTTAAAATCCAAGGGCCGTGTCAGATAAGCTGTATTTGATGTTTTTATAATCAGTTTAATGAAAGATATTCTTCCCCCTATTTATTGTTTTATTAATATCGGAAATTTAAAGCAAACTTTCTTCGTTTCTTGTACTACCCTCTCCAACCTTTAAAAAGAGAATAAGTTGGATCGTAAAAGTATTAAAATATTCTGTTCTGTATATTATACCTCGTTTGGGATAAATTTCCGCACATTATTAGCCCCGGCCTTCAGGCCGGGGAATATTGATAACCAATGCGATGAGGACTTTAGCCCTATAATTCGGCTAACGGAAATTTATTCCGTTTGAAGTATAAAATTCCGAAATAAAGTTTCCGGGAACTAATCAATTAATAATTAAAAGAAATTTTCAGCACTTGTTCTGTCCATATAGGTAAATTGGAGCATCCAATGCGGATAAATTGGGTTTAATTTGCTCAGTTCATCCAATCTGCTTACTTCCTCCGGGCTCATTTCCCAGTTTGTAGCTTTCAGGTTGTCTTCCAATTGATGCGGTTTGGTTGCGCCAATTAAAACAGACGAAACCACCGGTTTTCGGAGCAGGTAATTTAATGCTGCCTGCGAAATGCTGGCTTTATGATTGTTGGCAATTTCTTCCAGGGCATCAACAATAACATAGCCTTTTTCCAAATCTATCGGGATAAAGTTTTGTTGTTCATTGGTTCTTCTGGAATCTTCGGGCATGGGTTTGTCTTTCCGGTATTTTCCTGACAAGAAACCACCCCCCAGCGGCGACCAAGGAGTCAATCCCAGGCCCTGATCCTGGAGCAAAGGAACCAATTCATATTCTACATCTCTCGAAATAAGTGAATAAATAGCTTGCAGCGAAACAAATTTTTCAAAATGATTTTCTTTCGATACGGCCAATGCTTTCATCAACTGCCATGCCGTGAAATTACTCGCGCCGATGTACCTCACTTTTCCCTGATGAACCAAATCCGATAAAGCCCCCAAAGTTTCTTCAAGCGGGGTAATCGGATCGAAACTGTGCATCACATAAAGGTCGATATGGTCAGTGCCTAACCGTTTTAAGCTGCTGTTGCAACTATCGATGATATGTCTGCGTGACAATCCCACATCGTTGATATCTGTACTCATTCTGCCTCTCAGTTTGGTGGCAAGCACAACTTCGTTGCGTTTCTCTTTAAGTGCTTTCCCAAGGATTTCTTCGGATTGACCGTGTGAATAAACATCTGCCGTGTCAAAAAAGTTGACGCCGGCATCAAGAGCCATATCCACTAATTTTTTACTGCTTGGATAATCCAACGCACCTACTACTTTCCAGTAGCCATCACCGCCAAAACTCATGGCTCCTAAGCAAAGTTCGGACACCATTAATCCTGATTTTCCTAATTGTCTGTACTTCATTTTTTTTTGTTTTTAAGTGTAAATTATTTAAAAATAAAATGTTTATGTAATATGCTTTAACTCAAATGCATTTGCCAATAATTCAAATGATTTTCTGCGAGCTTCATAATCAACAGACATGGACGTAATCATAATTTCATCCGTTTCAAAATCGTTTGATAATTTAATGAGTTGTTCTTTCACATCATCGGTCGTTCCCGAAATGATGCGTCCTTTATTTCTGTCTATTATTTGTTGTTCAAAAGGGGAGAAACTATAATTCTTGATAAAGTTTCCATCTTTAAAATCATTGAAATTGCCTTTTTCAAATTGCACAAAAACGAAATCAACAAACTTACGCATTTGGTTTGCTTTTTCTTCGGTTTCGGCACAAACTACCTGAACGGCAACCATTACCTGAGGTTCAGTATTTTCGGCTGATGGTTTAAAATTCTTCCGGTATGTTTCTGCCACTTGTGGACTGACAAAACCGTTTATAAATTTGGCAATGCTAAGTCCCATTCCAAATTTAGCGGCAATAAAACTGCTTCCGCCACTGGAACTTAGTATCCATTGCGATGGAATTGTAGTTGCTTGTGGTGTTGCGAGTAATGAACCGTATTTAGTAGCTGCCGTGTCCATGAAAAAATGTTGCATGTATTCTAACTGTTGCAAATAACTTGCCTCGCTAAAATCGTTTGAAGGGTTAAGAATTGAAGAGGTAATCCGATCGGTACCCGGAGCGCGTCCAATTCCTAAATCAATCCTATTTGGAAAAAGCACTTCGAGCATCCTGAAATTTTCAACCACCTTTAAAGCGCTGTGATTTGGCAACATAATACCACCCGATCCAACACGTATAGAATTGGTTTCATTTGCTAATTTCACCATCAGCACTTCGGGTGTAGAACCGGCAATAATCGCGGAGTTATGATGTTCCGATACCCAAAAGCGGCTGTATCCCAATCTCTCGGCAAGTTTAACTGTGGCAACAGTTTCATTAATGGCATCTTTGGCATTGCCACCCGGTCTGATGACGGATTGATCGAGTATGCTTAATTTTAATTTTCTCATTCATTGAATTTTGCAATAAAATGTATTTTTATTCTAACTGTTAATCAATTTCAAAATGTCTTTCTCAATTTTTTCCGGTTTATCGGTTGGGGCAAAACGCTTTACCGGATTACCTTTTTTATCGATTAAAAATTTGGTGAAATTCCATTTGATGCGATTTCCAAGAAAACCTCCTTTTTTACTTTTTAGATAAGCAAATACCGGATGTGTATTCTTTCCGTTTACATCAATTTTTTCGGTAAGCTGAAAGGTTACTCCGTGATTGATTTTGCAAGCTTCTTCCACGGTTTCATTTGTTTCGGGTTCCTGGTTCAAAAATTGAGCGCTTGGAAAACCCAACACTACCAACCCTTTGTCTTTATACTTTTGATGCAATGTTTCCAAACCGTCAAATTGCGGGGCAAGTCCACATTTTGTAGCTGTATTGACTATCAATACATTTTTCCCTTTGAAATTTTTCATTTCAAGGATTTCGCCATTGGGCTTTTTAACTTTTAGCTGATAAAATTCTGATTCCATGACATTTCTGTTTTTACTTAATTATTCCTTTCCAATAAATTCTTCCAGACTTCCTTATTCAGGAAACTACCTTCAACATTTTCTTCCATTTGCAAGAACATAGGAAAGGGCACTGCGAACGAAAGAATGTCCTTATCTACATGACGGCGTGCAGAGATATCTGTCAGCCCGATGATTGCGCGAGGCTCGGCTGACTTTGCTTCGGCATATGGCATAATCCCAATGGTATGGCAACCTGCGCCGAAAGGTATGATCACGCTTTGTCCGGTTCCTCGTTCGTAGTTGGCAAGGACAGACAGGGCTGATAACTGTTCAACATTGGCCAGAAAGACCACAACTTCAGGGGTTTCTTCTTCTGTCAATTGATCCAGTGGTTTAAAAACAACATAAGTTGTCTGCACTTCAGTCATAGGCAAGGCATCCACGAACTTTTTGGCGATTTCGGAGGATTTGAAATACCCTTCGCCTTCATCGAGAGGGGTTGAAGTGCGAAAGTTTGCGGCTTCGGGCGATTTTGCAAATTCTTTATTGCCGGTTGAAATATAACACTCAATACCCCCGGGAAAATTAACGTACTGGTTCCCAAACCCCAATCCGACCCCACCACCGAGGCAACCAAAAGTTTTCCGGTCGAAAACTGCAGTGCGTCCTTTGGCCGCAGCGATAAACATGGTTACTACACATCCCCAGCGTCCTTCTTTAAATTGCATCGCGTTCTCAGGTTTATTATCCGTGAATAAAACTGCTACCGGCGAATACTGCAGTTCCATAGCAGTTGTAATTTTACTTTCCATAGGGTTGATTATTTCATTAAATTATTTAACCAGCATTCAATTAATTAACATTTTGCCACCATTCAGAAAATTTTTGCGTACTGTCTTTCAGGTTCACTAATTCTCCTATCATTGGAGTTATTAAAGGAATATTGGCTTCCCTGCAATTTGCTGAGACTTTTATCAGGGGCTCGTCCCAGGCATGATTTCCCAGGGCAAACTTGGATGAATGTACAGTAAACAGTCGCTTAGCATTTAAGTCCTTAACCGTTTTTACTATTTCATCTGGCATCAGATGAACGTGTTTCCAGTTTTTGTTGTATTGCCCGTTTTCTATAATGGCTAAATCTATAGGTCTGAATATTTTTCCGATTTCCGAAAAGTGCTTATCATAACCACCATCGCCTCCAATAAATATTTTAATAGTTGGAGTTTGCAGGACAAAAGCTGTCCAAAGTGACTGATTCCGTTTTAATCCTCGTCCCGAAAAGTGCCTTGCAGGAAAGGCATTTACAGCAAATCCAGTATCCAAAACAATTTGTTCATTCCAATCCATTTCAAAAATATTTTCTTCATTGTAACCCCAATGCTCTAAATGCGCACCTGTGCCGAGACCTGAAATAACCTTTTTTATTTTGGATTTCAATTTTAAGATTGTCTCATAATCAAGATGATCCCAGTGATCATGAGAAATAAAAAGGTAATCAATTTCAGGAATATCATCAGTTGTATAATTATTTGTGCCTTTGAATGCTTTGACCGAAAATGAAAAAGGTGAAGCATAACCACTCAGAACAGGATCTACAAGAATTTTCTTACCGTCAATCTGCATAAAATATGATGAATGCCCAAACCATACCAGAACATCTCTGTCTTTGTCTAAATTTAACAGGTCGGTTTTCACTGATGGTATTTCATCAACAGGAGAAATCCTTTTATTTCTTTCAAAAAGTGATTCTTTAAAAAGGGTAAAATAACTGACATCTTCTGACATAATTGGAGTAGGACTTTGGGTTTGAAATGAACCATTCCTGTAATTGGGTGATTTTTTTATTCTTTCAAATCGTACTCCTTTTGGCAGTTTTCCGAATTTTGGTTGTTTCATAAAAACTACAGCTGAAAGTATTATTAAAATTATTAAGCCAATTATTATGTACATTTTTCTACTCATTGGTTGTCAGTTATTCTACCGGTTACTCATATTGTCTATTTATTTGACTGATTTTAATTTCTCTTCAATCTCATCAATACGGTCGTTTGCTGAATGCACCATCATGGTAACACGTACAAACGGTAATGCCAGCAATAGTAAAGCAAACGAAGTAATCAATTCAAACCAGTTGAAGTTTACAATGTTTACCACTATGCCAATCAAGCCGATCAAAGCTGCGATAATTCCACCGGGAATACCAAGTGGACATCTGAGTTTTTTCTTTTCTTCCATTTTTTCTGTTTTTTGATTAATAAATATTTAGCTTTTCTGTTAATTCTGCTTTTGTGGGGACACTCCGGTAAACGATTTTATTGTCAATCAGAAGTGCAGGAACGGCATGAATGCCCAATCTCATTGTTCTTATCATGCCCATTGGCGAATTGGCAAGGCTTTTCTTAAAAACAAACCTATCCCCAAACTGAGGGAGAATCTCATCGAGCATTCGTTTTAGTGTTTTGCAATTCGGACAAGTCATTGTGTAGAACATTTCAATTTGTACTGGTTTTTTATTTTCCATTGGTTATTCAATTTTTTTACCAGCTTTGGGGCCAGGCTTAAGCGTATGTATTTCTGCTATGTTAATGACTACAACAGCTCTGGGTTTGGGCATTCCTATTTTTACCGACATGGAGGCGGACTGTTCATATAAATCTCCACTTTCGTATAAAATAGCCTCTCCAACAAACCTGTATCCATCGAGTATATCCCTGTTTACAACAGCCACGGAAACTTTTGACCCTCTTTTAATATTTTCATAGGTGGCGCCACCAGTACCTTCTGAAAATATAAGAGAATTGTCCGATAATACCCGGGTTGAACGTTTTGGCGCAACATTCGGATAACCATCAGCATCTACAGTTCCAACGAAACACTGCTGTGTGGCAATCATGTCTTTCATTTCTTGTGTAAGTGTGTTCATTTTTTTAAAAATTATAGTTAATACCAGTTAATTTTTCAGATAATTTCCAAAGTTGTTTCGCATCTTCGGTGTTGTACGATGCAGGGATTGATTTAACCTTTACGGGTGAACCTTTCATTTCATTAAAACCATCAGGTCCATAAAATTCGCCTCCTTTTACATCCGGGTCAGCTGCCGCCCTTATTTGTGGCAAAGCTCCCATTGCCGCACTTTGTAATATCAGGGAAGATAAAGGTTTAAGAAAACGAAAATAAAATTTATCTTCGATAAACCTCATTAGGTTAGTTTGGGATACTCCCGGATGGGCAGCTACAGCAATACAGTTTATGCCTTTTGCCACGAAAAGCCTCTGAAGCTCGTAGATAAACAAAAGGTTTGCCAGTTTTGAACGACCATAAGCTTTGTTTGGAGTATATCCATTGCCATTATCAAACAGAAAATCATCAAAATCCATCTTCCCGTTTTTATGAGCCAGGCTGCTGGTTGAAACAACCCTTGATTTGGGCGTTTTTACAATTAAATCGATCAGAAGTCCTGTGAGTGCATAATGTCCCAGATGGTTGGTCCCGATTTGGCTTTCAAAACCGTCTTTGGTCAGTCCGTAAGGAGGAATCATGATACCTGCATTATTCAGAAGAACATCCAAGCGGTTGTAATTTTCTTTAAATTTATCGGTGAAATTCCTTACCGATAATAAATCCATTAAATCTAACGGCATAATCTTTATTTTGCCATTTGGCTTATTTTTCATGATTTCTGCCCTTGCCGCTTCGCCTTTTTCAACTGAGCGACAAGCCATTATAACTTCTGCGCCGTTTTGAGCGAATGCTTTTACCGATTCGTAGCCTAAACCGCTGTTCCCTCCGGTAACTATTATTACTTTTCCCGTGAGGTCTGGAATAGTTGATGTTGTTCATTTTTCATTTTTCATTTTCCGGTAATTTATATTATTAGTATTGGGTTGTCTGTTTAAAGTGTAAGAATTGAAAACCTTGCTTCAATAGTCTGATAATGCCTTATGGAGAGTTTGCAAGACAATTACAAATTCAGATTTTTTCCCTGACAATGCGTAATTTAATCGTGCATACGTTTCATAATCTTGAAATTGGATCAAACAAAGGTGTATAAAAATCAATATAGATTGTGTTTTCCTTTCATGTTAGTATGCATTAAATGACTTGCAAAGTAAGTATAAACATTATTTGTTTCAACATCTAAATGATAATTTTGTTCAAGTATTCATGATTTATTATTTTGGTTTAGCTCTGCGCGCAAAAACTCATAATGCCATAATGCCTTTAACTATATTTTATGAAGTAGCTTATGATAAATTAGGTGAATGTTTCCCATCACCTCACTATCATTATCGTATTTGCCTTTTTCTATGAATTCTATAAACCGTATGCAAATTTGTCTGCGGGGCAACATATTTTTCTAAATCTTATTATTTTAGGCATTAGTGCTTTGCATTCAAAAAATATTGTAATTTTGACGATTCTAATATTTTAGTCAGATAGTAGAATTTATTTGCTAAACATTTGATAAATAATAAGATGGATAAGAAAAATGAAATTATTAATGTAGCCAAAGAGCTATTTACAAGTTTGGGATTTGCTAAAACAACCATGACTGACATTGCAAACCGGCTCGATGCATCAAAAGCATTGCTCTATTATTATTTTGAAGATAAGGAAAGTATTTTCCGCGCTCTAGCTGAAAAAGAACAGATGCAATTTGTAGAAGAAATGAGTAAAATTATATACGAGACAACAGATGTAAAGAGCAACCTTTTTGAATATACCAAAAGGCGACTGGAACTGTTACAAAACTTGATTACTTTAAATAGCTTAAATTACGAAAACTATATTGCCATTAAACCGGTTTTTAGATCAATTTTTGGTGAGTTCAAAATGAAAGAACTGGAATTGGTTAAACAAATCATTAATAAAGGAATTCTAGCCGATAAGTTTAAAGCTATCAATATAGATGACCATGCAGAACTTTTTATTGATATATTAAAAGGCCTTAGGAAAGTCACATTTTCTAAATCATCAAATCAACAAATCAGGATTATTGCAACCCAGGAATATGTATTGCTAAGTAAACAATCAGCCATGTTTACCGAAATGTTCCTTAATTCTATTTCAAACTAATATGAACAAAACTAATTTACTGAAACATATTTTACTTAGCTGTACGCCAATTATTATTTTGGTAATATTGGGGTATACAGCAGCTTATGGTCAAACGGAAGCATCAATTAGTATTGATACTTGCCTTCGACTTGCAAAAGAATATTATCCGCTTGCCAAACAAAAGGGTTACCTAAAGGAAATAAGTGACAATAGTAGCAAAGGCATAAACACTAAATGGTATCCGCAGGTGAACCTGGCTTCCAGTGCCACTTATCAGTCGGAAGTTACTTCTTTTGATTTTCCTGGTTTTCTGGCAATGTATTTACCTAAAGATAATTATAGTGTTGGATTACAAGTCAATCAGACTGTTTATGATTTTGGCGAAAGTTCACAGTTAAAAAAAACAGAAAAGGCAGGTACGGATACAGAAATTCAAAAAAATGAAATAGAGTTGTACAAATTAAATGACAGGATTTTACAGATCTATGGAAACATTCTATTAACAAAAGAAAACATCAAAATACTCGAATCGTATATCGATGATATAAAAAACAGGCAGGCGAACATGGCCTCTTCGGTAAACAATGGAGTTTTGCTTCAAAGCAATTTGGATGTATTAGATGCCGAAATGCTTAAAACCTCTCAAAAGTTAGTTGAAACAAACTATAACCTGACTATTTTATACCAAACCCTTTCTTTGCTCATTAACAGACAAATTAATGAAAATACAGAGTTTTTAGGTATACCAACAGCCACTGCATCTGCGGTGCCGGTAACCATTCTACGTCCCGAATTACAATTTTTCGAAAGCCAGCAAAGATATATTGACGAAAAAATAGTTCTTGTAAACAGAAAATCAATGCCTCACTTATCTGTCTTTATCGATGGAGCCTATGGCCGTCCAGGATATAATTTTCTGGATACTAAAATGAGACTATACGCCATTGCGGGAGCTAATTTAACATGGAATATAAGTAGTATTCAAACCAATTCGTTCGAAAAGAAAAACCTGTTTATCAATAAAAATATAGTTGACGAACAAAAAGATTTGTTTCAGCTAAACCTTAAAACTACATTGGCGCAGCAAAATGGTGAAATTGATAAAATAGAAAAAATGATAGAACTGGATAAATCAATTGTTGACAAAAGAATTTTGATAAGTGAAACTGCTGCAAACCAGCTCGAAAATGGCATCATCACTTCAACGGATTACCTTACCCTTTTAAGTGCCGAAAAACAGGCTGTCTTAAATCAGCACGTCCACGAAATCCAGTTAGGTATCGCCATTAAAAATTACAATATCACAACAGGTACTAAATAATGATGAGTACAATGGAAAAAAAAGTAATAAAAAAGAAGAAGAATTCCAACAGGATAATACTGATATCCGTTTTAGTCATTGGAAGTTTATTTGGCGCTTTTAAATTTTACCAGGCACAACGTTTTGAAACTACGGATGATGCCCAGTTGGAAACAGACATTTCACCTGTTTCGGGTAGAATTTCGGGGTATATCTCTAGAGTAAATTTCACAGACAATCAGCTGGTAAAAATGAGTGATACCCTTGTTATTATCGACGACCGTGATTTAAGAATAAAAGTTGAACAGGCCGAAGCAGCTCTCGAAAATGCAAAAGCGATCCTGGAAACAACAAGAGAAAGTGCGAGGTCCGTAAAGGAAAATGGTGGCACCGCAGTATATAAAATCGACGAACTGAAAATACGCCTTGCGAATGCTCAGAAAGAATTTGAACGATATAAAAAAATGTTAGCTGAAAAATCAGTTACCCAGCAGCAATTCGATAAAATTCAAACAGATAAAGATGCTTTGGAACAACAATTAGAAGCGGCTCTTCAGCTAAAGAAAGAATCTGATTCAAAAACCAGCGCAGCTAACCAACAGATAAAGGTTTCGGGCAGTACTATTGCTCAGCGTCAAAGCGACCTCGACTTTGCACGCTTGCAGCTTTCGTATGCCGTAATAACTGCGCCCTTTGATGGTATCGCGTCTAAAAGAAATGCAGTACCAGGGCAATTGTTACAAGCCGGTCAACCCTTGTGTTCCATTGTATCATCACAAAATATCTGGGTTGTAGCTAATTTTAAGGAAACACAGCTTTCAAACATAAAAATTGGAATGAAAGTGATAATAGAATCGGACGCATTTCCGGGTGATATTATAAATGGAGAAATTGAATCTTTTGCATCAGCAACAGGTTCCAAATTTTCGCTTATACCTCCCGACAATGCTACTGGTAACTTTGTAAAAGTGGTTCAGCGTGTACCCGTGAAAATCAAATTGGATTCGAATAACCCAAAATACAAAGATTTAAAACCTGGCATGAGTGTTTATGTGAAGGTTAAAATAAAGGCTTAACCCTTATGACAAAATCTTTTGACAAATGGATTATAACCACTACGGTTATATCGGGTTGTATGCTCCAACTGATAAGCACATCAAGTGTAAATGTGTCAATTAACCAAATGATGGGTAACCTTGGGGCTTCCCTTGAGGATATAAGTTGGGTAGTAACAGCATTTACAGCAGCCAATGTTTTGATGATTACATTGTCGGGGTGGATGAGTGCAAAATTTGGGCAAAAGAATTATTTTATTGCTTCGATTTTAGTCTTTACACTGGCATCGATATTCTGCGGCTTTTCTACAAACCTGAACGAACTGATTTTCTTTCGCATCATACAAGGTTTAGGAGGAGGAGGGTTGCTTTCTGTAGCCCAATCCATTTTGGTCACTACTTTCCCAAAAGAGGAACTTGGAATGGCCAACGCTATATTCGGGATGGGTCTCATTGTTGGTCCTTCCATTGGTCCAACTTTAGGTGGTTATATTACAGATAACCTTTCCTGGCATTGGATATTCTTTCTGAATGTACCGGTAGGTATTGTTGCTGCTTTTCTTTCCTGGCTTTTTTTAAAACAACCTGAACATAAGAACCAAACGGGAAACATGGATTGGTATGCCTTAGCGCTGCTTACAATTACTATTGGTGCGTTACAGATTGTTCTGTCAAAAGGTCAGAGTCAGGACTGGTTTGAATCAAGTTACATTACAATACTTGTCGTTTCGTTCATTTTGGCAGGAATTTTATTTGTGTGGAGGCAGCTTACTGTATTTCATCCGATTTTAAACCTGCGTTTATTAAAAAACACTCAGTTTGCAGTCGGTACGTTCTTTTCCCTTATTCAGGGAATTGGATTGTATGCATCGGTATTTATTATACCTGTTTTTTGCCAGACATTGCTCGGTTATACAGCGCAGGAAACAGGATGGATAATGTTGCCCGGTAGTTTGGCCGCAGGTGTCATGATGCCGATCGTGGCAGTTATAATGAAAAAAACAAAAATATCGCCAATAGCTCTTGCCGGTCTGGGGTTAGTTCTCTTCATTTTTTTTATACGGCAGTTATCAGGAATGAACCTTAATACTGGTGCATCCGATTTCTTTTGGCCTCTGATTATCCGCGGAACTGGTTTGGGATTGCTGTTCATTCCCTTGCTTACAATTACAATATTTCCACTCCACAGTAGAGATGTACCCCAGGGGACTGCGATTTCTAACATGATCAGGCAATTAGGTGGTTCATTTGGTATTGCCCTGGCCACAACATTTATTAGTATTCGCAGCGCATTTCATTACAACCGACTAAGTGATAATATTTCTATATATAACCAGACTTCTTTCGACCGGCTGAATGCTTATTCGGGTTTATTTGTTTCTAAAGGAAGTGATTTTGTAAGTGCACGTCTTAAAGCTTTACTTGCCATCAAAGGAACCCTGTATAAGCAGGTTATGATACTTACTTATAATGACGTATTCATTATGGTTGGATTTTTTTTCGCCATTTGTCTTCCCCTGTTATTACTTTTTCGGATAAAAGGCAAAAGTAAAAATATAGAAAAAGTTGAGGAGAATGTGGAAGGTCATTTGATTGACTAAAAACAGGCTTTTCACTGCCTGTAAATGATATGTAAGTAAAATCTCTTTAATGAATTAGAAAATAGCATTTAGAAGAGTAGTTTTAAGTTATTAAAATCTGCTTCATTTCAGTATTAGGCATTTTGTAGGTTAAAACTTTGTGTGTGATCGATCACTTTCTAGGTTATAATTTTATACTTTTGTTAAAAACTTAACCTATAATTAAGGAAATGGAATCAACAATGGCAAGGCTATTATGCATATCTAGGTCGTTAAAACAAATAACATTACCTATACTATTAATTTTTCTTTAAAATCAAAAAGGTATTTACAACTAGTTTTAAATAAAATACAGGAGGTAATAAATGAAACTGAATACACCATTTGTAATTACAATCAGTCGCCAGTTAGGCAGTGGCGGAGCATTTATCGGGCAGTTGTTAGCTCAAAAACTCAATATTTTTTATGCCGACCGCTACATTATCAACCAGGCTGCAAAACAGCTCTCTGTATTAGAAGAGGATTTGGAATCACTTGATGAAAGAACAAGTTCATTTTGGCAAGTATTTAAAAAATCATTGAGTTACGGAACACCTGAAACTTTTGCTATTCCACAATCTATTTCCCCAACAGATGATGATTTATATCTTGCCGAAAAAGAAATAATCGAACATATAGCCACTGAACGTTCTTCGGTTATTATTGGTCGTAACAGCGCATATATCCTCAATGAACATCCAAACATTTTTAATATATTCTTACACGCCGATATTTCTTTCCGTACCGAACGTATTCAAAAGTTATATAATGTATCAGAAAAAATCGCTCTTACAAGGATTGATAAAAGCGATAAGGATAGAGCTTTATATAATCGCACCCATTCAGGTCTGGATTGGTTAGATTTAAAACGATATGATCTCGTTTTAAAAACAAGTAAAATAGGGCTTGAGCAAAGTGTAGATCTGATTATGCAATGCATTGAATCATAGAACACTTTGATTATACTTTGGCTCAGCCAAAGTAATAGAATTAAAACATCTTCCACATTTCATTCTTTAGAAATAAACCTTCTAAAAAATTGTTAATCGTATATTAATTACATAAAAAACGCATATCTTTGCACTTAAAAACACTTTTAGTACAAATTAGCTATATGAGCATAGATAATACCAAAGATTCAATTTTAAGTGTTGCTACCAGGTTGTTTAGTCGCTTCGGGTTTCACAAAACCTCTATGGACGAAATAGCAAAAATTGCGAGAAAAGCAAAGGGCTCGCTATACTACCATTTTGCAAGTAAAGAGGACTTGTTTAAAGAGGTAGTATCAATAGAAATGACAAACCTGAAAGATCAGTTGTCACTTATTGTCAGTAATCCCAATTTAAATGCAACAGATAAAATTAAGAAATATCTCGTTAAGCGAATGCAGATTTTAAATACGGCTGCTAATTACCACGAAACGCTGAAAGCTGATTTTTTTGAACATTTCGATTTCATTGATGATTTACGTGCAGACCTGGACACGTGGGAAAAAGGAAATCTTAAAAAAATAATTTTAGAAGGAGTTGATAATAATGAATTTGCAAAAATTGCGGATATGGATGTTTTATTAGATGTATTTATTATGGTTTTGAAAGGTCTTGAAATACCTTTTTTCCTGCAAAATAAGTACGAAAAATATTCACCATATTTCGAAGGTTTAATGGGGATACTGACAAAAGGCTTAGCGCCATAATTTTTTTAACAACAACTGACCATAAAACCATTTTAGTACAAATAATATATTGATTTGTGAACCTGATGCCACATACTTTGCCAAAACAAATAATAATAATAGTACTACAACAAAAAAGCATTTTCTGAACTAATGAATAATAAACAGGATTTTAAAAATAAAATTATTGTAATAACCGGCGCATCATCCGGTATAGGAAAAGCATGTGCCGTTGAATTTGCCGCTAGAGGAGCAAGGGTTGTTCTTGGTGCCAGGAGCATTGTTGAATTAACAACCTTAGAAGATTATATAAAATCACAGGGTGGGGAAGCTTTTTCAGTTAAAACAGATGTCAGGAACTTTGACGACTGTAAAAATTTAATTGATAAAACAATCGAAAAATACGGAAAAATGGATATCCTTATTAACAATGCCGGCATTTCAATGAGATCAACTTTCGAAGATTTGGATTTATCTGTCATAAAAGAAGTGATGGATACAAATTTTTATGGAGCCGTTTATTGTACGAAACTTGCCTTACCTTATTTGTTAAAACAAAAAGGAACAGTAATCGGAATCTCGTCTATTTCAGGGCTAACTCCTTTACCGGGTCGAACAGGGTACTGTGCATCAAAATATGCTTTGGATGGATTTTTGAACACGCTGCGTATGGAAAACATAAAAAAAGGACTGAATGTATTACTGGTTCATCCGGGCTTTACTAGCTCAAATATTCGGAAGTCTGCTTTAACCCATAATGGCATGCCTCAGAATGAAACACCCAGGGATGAAAAAAAGATGATGTCGTCTGAAAGAGTTGCCCATAGTATTGCAGAAGCAACTTATAAACGGTATCGGGATTTGATTCTGACAAACCAGGGAAAGCTTGTTGTCTGGCTTTATAATATTTCTCCAGGTTTAACTGACAGAATCATACTAAAAGAAATGTCAAAAGAACCGGATTTTAGCTTTTAATTTTTTAAACTGCATAGTGACCAAAAAACGAATTTAGATCAAAAAATTATAGAGGTGAAAACAAAACTATTGATAAAAGAATTTGTGCAGGATAAAAATGTTGGCGCCATTGCTTCTAACTCAAAACATATAGTAGAAAAGCTTATTGAGAACATAAACTTTGAGACTGCAAAAATAATCGTTGAATACGGGCCAGGAGATGGTGTAATTACACATATGATACTCGATAATATGAAACCGGACGCTGTTCTCTATGTTTTCGAATCAAATAGTACTTTTATTGATCATTTGTCTGAAATCATAGACAAACGATTAATAATCATCAATGATGATGCCGAGAATGCCAAACAAATCTTAAAAAGCAGGTATAATATAGAAAGCGTTGATTACATTGTTTCAACTATTCCCTTTACGCTCATTGAAAAGAGAAAGAGACGCAGAATTATATTTAAATCTCATACTCTTTTAAATGAGAAGGGCCGGTTCATAACCTGTCAGTATTCCTGGTTTATTTTTAATCTGATAAAAGAGAAATTTAAAACTGCTAATTGGGAATTTGTATTCTTAAACCTGCCACCCTCTTTTATTATGGTAGGGTTAAAATAAATACAAGCGAAACAAAATGTGAACAGAAAAACGAACCTTTGTTTTAAAGCTACCAAATGTTAAATAAAGACAACCTACAAATACAGATGAATTAATTAGATGTGATTTGCAATGATGTGACTTTATTTAACTGACTTGAAAAGTACATTCAATCGCTTTCAAAAATAAGCTTTATAATAAAACTAACTTGAAACAATATTAAATGAAAAATCATTTGAGTAAAATATTTTTGGCAGTAGTTTGTATTGCAATTCCTGCTATAAAATCTTTAGGGCAGATTGATCTTGGTGTCAAAAGCGGAATAAATATCTCCACACAATCCGAACTTGGAAATCTTTATAACAACAATAATTTAATCGTAGGCCTTAATGTCGGTGGAATTGTCCGTTACCATGTAAATGACTGGTTAGCTTTAAAAAGTGATTTCATGTATAGCCAAAAAGGTAAAAAGTATCATAGCACAATTGAAAATAATTCAAATGTAATTACAGATAGATTCAACTATGTAATTATCCCTGTAAAGGCTGAGTATTCAATAAATACCGGTAGTGCTCTAGCCAAAAACCAAAAACTATTTCTTGCAGCAGGCCCATTCTATGGGTTTCTTTTAAATGCTGACAGAGAGAATAATAGCACTAAAACCAATTTAGATGAATCAACAACAAACTACGATTATGGATTGAGCTTTGATTTAGGATTTGAATTTCCTGTAAAAAACAGATCAATTACTGCTGGCATTAATTATGAAATGGGTTTATCAAAAATAGCTCAGTATGACAATGAATTGCGGAATAAGACAGTCTCGTGCAATATTGGATTTATTTTTTGATGAGAAATGAATCTGAAACTTTAACCTTACTCAGTTCGAAGTTAAGTAACTTATTTAATACTTTGATAATTGGCGAAACACTGATACTATGAAGATTCTTGAATACATAATTGTCGGTGCGTTTGTTATTGGCCTTGCTGTAGTGGCTGGAATAGGCTTTTTACAAATGACTGATGTTGTAAAAATAACGATAGTCTCTTTTCTCAGGAAACATCATTTTTCAAAGAAATGGAAAATAATTCTGGTTGGCACAGTATTGATTTTTCTCGTAAGTCTGATCTTAATCACGTATCATTTCTTTGCTTAATAACGAAGATAAACAATCAAATATGATTTCCATTTTTGTTAAACTCAATATCCAATCCCTCTAAAATAATGATCTACAGGCATCTGAATTTGAGTAACGAAAAATAAGCTCACTGTTAGATTAACCAATTAGGAATTAAAAAAAACAATAAAATGACACGACAGGAAATTGAATCTATTGTAACTGAAATACTAAAGGATAAATTAAATATCTCGGAAACTAAAATTAATCTTGATTCAACTTTGAAAGAATTAGGCGCCGACAGTCTTGACGAAGTTGAGATAGTTATTGAAATCGAACAAACATTTACCGTTTCTTTTCCTGACGACCTTGAAATGGAAGCTCAAAAGATTTCAGGTCTTTGCAACTTTATTGAAAAAAAATTTTCATAGTAATCAACAAGGCACCATCCTTTAAAACACAAGTTGACCCATGAATAAATTGTAAACACTTCAAAACCACTTATCACAAAAGTTATCCCGATGAAAACTAGAGCAAGGATAATGGAAATAGTACAGCAATTTCATACAGTAAATTATTAAAAGCACAAACAATGAATCTTCAGGAAATTGAAACTATCGTAGCTGAAATAATAATGGATAAATTAGGGATTTCTGAAGCTGATATCAGCCCTGAATCAACTTTAAAAGATTTAGGTGCTGACGATCTCCAGGAAATAGAAATAATGCTTGAAGTCGAACAGTTGTTCTTCTTATCTATTCCTGACTATCTTGAACCGGAAATTTTCAAATTTTCAAATCTTTGCAACTATATTGAAAGGAAATGCTCATAATAATAAACTGTGCAATATGTTTTAAAAGCAATGATTTAACTGGTATTAAATTTAACATCAATTATGTCACTTAAATGCTTGATTGACAATAAGAAAACGCCCATCCATGTTGCCATCATCATGGATTGTAATGGAAGGTGGGCAAAAAAAAGAGGTGAAATCAGGATAATTGGCCATAAGAATGGGGCCATTTCGGTTAATAATGTCGTTGAAGCAGCGGCTGAAATAGGTATTCAATATCTAACGCTTTATGCATTTTCTACTGAAAACTGGAAACGCCCAAAAGACGAGATACAAGCATTAATGTCAATTCTGCTTTCTTACATCAATTCCGAATTGGAATCGTTAATGACTAATAATATACGATTATTAACTATTGGTAACACTAATTCTTTGCCGGTTGATGTCCGGAACACATTTAATTACGCTATAAGTACCACATCAAATAATACCGGGCTTACTCTTATTTTGGCGCTAAGCTATAGTGCTAAACTTGATATTATTCATGCCATACAGCAAATTATAAATGATATTAGTGATGAAAAAATGAAAATTTCGGATATATCAGAAGAGATCTTCAGCACATACCTTTCAACTGCTAACATTCCGGATCCAGACTTACTTATCAGAACTAGTGGTGAATACCGCATTAGCAATTTTTTACTATGGAAAACAGCTTATACAGAATTGTATTTTACAGAAACGCTTTGGCCCGATTTTGATAAAGAAGAGTTTTATAAAGCTCTTATTGAATATCAAAACAGAGAAAAGAGATATGGAAAAACCAGCGAGCAACTAACTAAAATTAAGGCAACATAATGATAATAAACCTTGTAACTGATTATGTTCCCGAAATGGTAATACCCAACGAATACTTTTTCGTCAGGTATGGTATTACCAATGAGGAAATAATTGCAAAAAGCGGTATTAAGCAACGAAGACGTACCCACTCCGATGAGAACACAAATTCAATGGCAATTGATGCTGTACATAAAGCTTTACCTCTTTTGCCATTTCCAATAAACGAAATAGATTTAATTATAGGTGCCTCCTACACGCCTTATGATACAGGCGGTACACTGGCTCATGCAGTACAGAAACAATTTAATATTGAAAACGCAAAATGTTTTACAATTGGTTCGGCATGTTCGTCCTTCATAAATTCATTAGAAATTGTGGATTCCTTTTTTGCCAATAATAAAGCGAGTAAAGCATTAATCGTTATATCAGAACACAATAGTGCATACAGTGATGACTCTGATAAAAATTCAGGTTTTTTATTTGGCGACGGAGCAGCGGCTGTATTTATCACCAATCAGAGACATTATAATGATGATATTGAAGTGATTGATTTGAATACAACAGGACTTGGACATATTGGTAAAAGTATTGATGCTGTATCTGTAAGACCTAATAGCGGAGGAATAAAGATGCCTTTTGGGAAAGATGTTTTTCAATATGCGTGTAAGTATATACTGCTTGAAACTGAGCATATCTTGCTTAAAAATGGAATTCCGCCTGATCAGTTGACCTATTTTATTCCTCACCAGGCTAATGCCAGAATTACGGATTATGTAGCAAAAACATTAAACCTTGAGCCAAATCAAGTACTCTCAAACATCGAACACTTTGGCAATACTGGCTCGGCAAGCACACCAATCGTACTTTCCCAGAATTGGAATAGATTTAAGCAAAATGACACAATTGTTATAGCGGTTTTTGGAGGAGGCTATTCAAGTGGTTCTGTTTTACTAAAGAAATTGTAATAGTACTATGAAAGAAAAACTAAAAAACATCTTTTTTAAATTTTGGTACTGGTATTTAAGTTCAATTGATAAAAATACTGAAGTTATTTTTATGAACTATGGGTATTCGAAAGATAATTATAAAATTGAACTTAGTGAAACCGATGAAAAAAACAGATACTCAATACAACTTTATCATTTGGTTTCAACTGCTGTTGATATTAAAGGGAAAACCATTTTGGAAGTAGGTTGCGGGCGTGGTGGTGGCTTATCGTATATAAATCGTTATTTGTCGCCCCAATCGGTAACAGGAGTTGATTTGAATAAAAAAGCAATAAACTTTTGCTGCGAAAATTATTCAAATGAAAGAATCAGTTTTTTGCAAGCAAATGCACAAAAGCTGAATTTTCTCAAAGATTCATTTGATGTTGTAATAAATATTGAGTCAGCTCATCGTTATACTCAAGTGGAAATTTTCGTAAATGAAGTTTCCCGTGTCCTGAAACCTGGTGGGTTTCTCCTCTTCGCTGATTTTGGGAACAAAATTGAAATTGAAAAACTTAACACGTTATTTAAAAGGTCAAATTTTGAAATTTTGAAATTTGAAAATATCACCAATAATGTTGTTGAAGCGTTAAAACTCACTACTCCAGGTAAAGAAGAGTTAATAAAAAAACTATTACCAAAGTTACTTCAAAATTTGGGTAGAAATTTCGCTGCAACGAAAGGGTCCGAAACATATAACTTCTTCTTAACCAAACATTATGAGTATGTATTTTATGTCTTGAGGAAATAGTTGTTCCCACCTAAGTAATTGAAGACTAATAATAGTAAAAAACATGAAAGCAATTTCAAAATTTATCCTAACAAGTGTTTTAGGCTGGAAAATAAATGGCCCGTTTCCTGAAATTAAAAAATCAGTAGTAATATTTGCCCCTCACACAAGCTATTGGGATGGTCTGTACGGTAAGCTGTATTTTATGCAGTTAGACATAAATTATAAATTTCTTTCAAAAAAAGAATTTTTCAAATTCCCAATAAAATACTTTTTCCTGATTTTTGGCTCTATTCCAGTGTATAAGAACAAAGAATACATTGATTATATCGCCGGGCTATTGAGCAAAAGCGAAGATTTGCATATTGTATTATCTCCCGAAGGTCAATTGGCAAACACCGTCCGATGGAAAAAGGGCTATTACTATATAGCAACAAAAGCCAATGTCCCTATTGTAGTGGGTTATATTGATTATAAGAAAAAAGAAATCGGTGTTAAAGGAGTAATCGATAATCTCGTTAATCTAAATACTGTAATGTATCAGATAAATACAATGTATAAAGATGTTACAGCAAAATATCCTGAAAATTTTTCGCTTGAATTCAAACTTTAGATAATGAAACAAAATGTAGCATTGGTATTGGGTAGTGGTGGTGCACGTGGAACAGCACACATAGGGGTAATTCGTGAACTTATAAATCACGGTTATGAAATAAGTTCCATTTCAGGCACTTCAATGGGTGCTTTGGTAGGAGGAGTATATGCGTCTGGCAAATTAGACGAATATGAATCATGGCTTTGCTCACTAAGTAAAATGGATGTATTTAACCTTGTCGACTTCACTATGAGTACACAAGGAATTATTAAGGCTGATAGAGTTTTGAAAGAGATGCAGAAATTCATTCCTGACAAAAAAATTGAAGACTTGCCGATTAAATTTGCGGCGGTAGCTACCGACTTGAAAAACGGAAAGGAAGTTGTAATAACCGAAGGAAGTTTGTTTGATGCGATTCGCGCTTCAATATCTATTCCAATGGTAATTACCCCATTGCAAATAAATGACACCCTCTTTGTTGATGGAGGCGTTGTGAACCCTGTACCTGTAAATCGTGTTTTTCGTCAACTTAATGATATTATGATTGCAGTGAATGTAAATGCATATATCCCATATCAAAAATTTGCGGTTGAGGCACCCGAATTGGCATCCATCGAACAACTAAATAGCGGCAAACTAAGTTTTTTCCAAAGTAAGTTAAACATGCTGTTTCCTGCAAGTAAAAAGGAAAGCACAGGGTATTTTAACCTGATTGTCGAATCATCAAGTCTTATGTTATCGCAAATTACGAAGTTAACGCTTCAATTGAATCCACCCGATATGCTTATCGAAGTATCAAGAAATGCATGCGGGACTTTTGATTTTTATAAAGCCGCGGAACTTATCGAAGCAGGGAAAGAAGCAACAAAAGAGTGTATAGAAAGAATGACAAATAATAAATGGGATGCCGCAATCAGTAATGATTTATGCCTACCTGGAATTTAAGTTTAACAATTAACTTTAACAAAAGATGAACAACAGAATAATTTTAACAGCATTAGCATCCATAGCATTGCTTTGGTTAACAAGTTGCACCGGGAACAAAGCCAATAATCCGGACTCAAGTCAAGGGTTTCCTGTAAAAGTACAAAGAATTGAAAGTATGCAGGAAAATTTATCAAACAACTATATTGGCATTGTAGAAGAATCGGTATCTGTTCCGGCGAGTTTTCTAACAATCGGCATGGTAGAGAAAGTATATGTGGCCGAAGGTCAAAAGATAAAAAAAGGCCAGCTTTTAGCAGAACTTGATAACAGCAATTACCTGAGCATGTATCAAATGTCTTTGTCAAAAGAAAAACAAGCCGAAGATGCATTCAACAGGCTTTCTGATTTATACAAAAAAGGAAGTTTGCCGGAAATAAAATACATCGAAATCCAGACCGGTGTTGACCAGGCTCGTTCAGCTACACAAATTGCCTTAAAAAATATGAACGATTGTAAGTTATATGCCCCGATGGACGGAATTATTGGCAGTCGTTCCATAGAGCCGGGAATGAGTGTAATGCCAGCTATAACTGTTTTCAAAGTGGTTAAAATCGATAAGGTTTATGTTAAGGTTTCTGTACCTGAAAACGAAATATCATCAGTCAAAAAAGGAGATAAAGCAGAAATCAGGGTTACAGCATTGGACAATCAACAATTTGAAGGGTCAATCGAAGAAAAAGGGGTAATGTCCAATCTATTATCGCATACTTACGAAATAAAAATAGCCTTACGTAACCTTGAAGAAAAGCTCATGCCGGGTATGGTTTGTAAGGTGACGATTCAGAATAACACGGCAACGGATAAGGTAGTAGTACCTTCCAATGTTGTTCAAATAGATAAATATGGACAAAAATACTTGTATGTAGCCGATACCAGCACCAACAAAGCAAAAATAAAATATGTGAAGGTGGGGTCACCATACAGAAACGGAGTAATAATCACATCCGGGTTACAGGCTGGCGATCAGCTAATCGTTGAAGGTTATCAGAAAGTAAACGAAAATACCACTATTCAAATCACAAAGTAAAATGAAAAAAAGGTTAGATATTGTAGCATCTGCTATGCGTCATTGGCAGATTGTATTTTTAATTACTTCGTTTTTTGTGTTATTTGGCGTTTACGCGCTGTTTAACATGCCTAAACAGGAATTTCCAAAATTCACTATTCGCCAGGGACTAGTAATTGGCGTTTATCCTGGAGCTACTTCTGCTGAAGTTGAAGAACAACTTACAACTGCTGTCGAAAGATATCTTTTCAGTTATAAAGAGATAAAAAAGGCTAAAACATATTCTCAATCAAAGGATGGGATGATGATCATTTTTGTTGAGTTAAACGATGATGTTAAAAATGCAGATGAATTCTGGTCAAAGCTGAAACTTGGATTGAGTAGCTTCAAAGCTCAATTGCCTTCGGGTGTACTGGCGCTTATTGCTAATAATGATTTTGGCGATACTTCAGCATTATTGATCACATTGGAGTCGGACAACAAAAGCTATCGGGAGCTGGAAGTTTACTTGAATAGGCTGGAAGACCGGCTGCGAAGGATAGAATCAGTGTCAAACCTTCGCGATTATGGAATACAGAGAGAACAGATCAGTATATACCTGGAGAAAGAAAAACTGACAAATTATGGAATCAGTTCCACTACTCTTATGGCTAACCTTTTTATACAGGGTTTTACTACAATGAGCGGTTCGATTGATAACAGCCAACTTGTTGCGCCCATCCATGTTTCGAAATCCTATCTGAACGAAAAGGACATTGCAGAACAAATTATCTACTCCGATCCTACCGGGAATATAATCAGGCTGAAGGATGTAGCACGAGTAGTGAGGGAATACCCCAGTCCTGATAGTTACATCAAAAATAATGGCAAAAAGTGTCTCCTGATTTCGATGGAAATGCAACAGGGCAACAACATAGTACAGTATGGTAAAGAGGTAAACAAAACTCTTGAGGAATTTCAAAAGGAATTACCAAAAGGAGTTAGTATCGAACGCGTTGCCGATCAGACAAAAGTAGTTGGTGATTCCATCAATACTTTTCTTAGGGAACTTCTCTTTGCAATAATTGCTGTCATATTGATAACTATGGTCTTATTACCTTTCAGGGTTGCCTCTGTAGCAGCTTCTACCATTCCTATTACCATTTTTATTTCCCTGGGGATATTGTATATGTCGGGTATAGAGCTTAATACTGTTACACTTGCTGCTCTTATTGTAGTTCTTGGTATAATTGTAGACAACTCAATTGTAATAATTGACAGGTATATGGAAATGCTTGACCATGGAATATCGCGATGGAATGCAGCCATTAGCAGCGCAAAAGGATTCTTTAAAGCTATATTTTCAGCTACACTTGCCATCACCATTACCTTTTTTCCATTTTTATTTGTACTTAAAGGGATGTATAACGAGTTTGTACAATTATTTCCCTGGACTATTGCAATGACATTGGGAATTTCACTTCTGGTTGCTATGCTACTGATACCTATTCTTCAATATTCCTTTATCAAAAAAGGATTTCAGCAATCAAAAAGGATAAGAAGAAACAATAGACGTAACTTTTTGGATATAGTGCAATCAACTTATGAAAAAGGATTGGAGAAGGCATTCAAATACCCTCGCATAACAATACTTTCGGGTCTTTTATCGGTGGTAATAGCTATTATTCTGTTTATGTTTATTCCTCAACGACTAATGCCTATTGCCGAACGCAACCAGTTCGCCGTTGAAATTTATTTGCCGCAAGGTAATTCGTTAAACCAAACTGCTATGGTTGCTGACAGCCTGGAGAAAATTCTACGGAAAGATGAACGTATCAAAGCTGTCACTTCCTTTATTGGCACTAGTTCTCCGCGTTTTCACACAACTTATGCGCCTAATTTGCCTGCGAAAAATTATGCCCAGTTTATTGTGAATACGAGTTCAAATGAGGCAACAGTGGAATTATTGGATGAATATGCTGGTAAATATGCAGATTATTTCCCTAATGCGCATATCCGGTTTAAACAATTGGATTATCAACCGGTAGCGGCTCCTATTGAAATAAGACTATCCGGTGATAGTATTTCGGATTTGAAATTGACTGCCGATTCGTTGATTAAAAAAATGCGAAAAGTAGATGGATTGGTATGGGTAAGAACCAATTTTGAAGAGATGTTGCCAGGAATGCAAGTGGATATTGATCCTGTTGAAGCCAATCGCCTGGGTATAAGCAAAACTACAGTTTCCACTAATCTGGCAATGCGTTTCGAAGGTTTGCCGGTAACTACCTTATGGGAAAATGATTATCCCTTATTAGTAAAGTTAAAAGCCGAACGGGAAGGGGATGTAAATTATAATGAAATTGAAAATGAGTATATTCACTCGTTTATTCCCGGTATATCTGTTCCATTGCGTCAGATTGCAAAAGTAAAGCCTGACTGGAACCAGGGTCAGATTGTTCGACGTAACGGAGTTCCGACAATCAGTATATATGCCGATGTAAAACGAGGAGTGAATACGAATGCAGCTTTTTCGGATGTAAAAAAAATAGCTGAAAAATATCCGTTGCCCAGAGGTACCAGTATGAATTACGGAGGTGCTTACGAATCAGATGCAGAAGCATTACCTCAGATTTTAAGTGGGTTAGGAATGGCTATATTTATTATTTTCCTAATCTTGATGATTCATTTTAAGCGAATAAATATGGCGCTGTTGGTTATGGCATCAATAAGTTTGAGTTTAATGGGAGCTGTCATAGGTGTTTTGCTGCTAAGACTTGAATTGGGTGTTACTGCCATTTTGGGTGTTGTCAGCCTTATGGGTATTCTTGTACGTAATGGTATCATTATGCTCGATTACGCGGAAGAACTGAGATATAAGCATAAGAAGACAATATTAGAAGCAGCCATGGAAGCCGGAAAACGGAGAATGCGCCCTATCTTCCTCACTTCGGCAGCTGCCTCTATGGGCGTAGTTCCAATGATATTAAGCAAAAGTGCGCTTTGGGAACCTATGGGAACTGTTATCTTTTTTGGTACATTAACTTCAATGGTATTACTGGTATTTATTTTACCCGTAGCTTACTGGCTTATATTCAAAAGAGTAGATGAAAGAAAAGAAAGAAAGAGATTAAAAGCCTTATCAAATGGAAGAATAATAAAGCCCGCTTTAATATCCATAGTTCTGCTTTTAGGATTAAATAATTTTGTTACCGCCCAAAACAAGTATTCGTTGGAACAATGCAAAACACTTGCCTTACAGAATAATACCATGATCAGGAACAGTAACCTTGAAATAGAAGCTTCAAAACAGGTAAAAGATGCTGCATTCACCAATTACTTCCCTAAAGTTAGCGCTACAGGAATGGCCTTCCGTTTTAACGAACCTTTGTTTAAGTATAGTATTCCTGGTGGAAACCTTCCGGTATACGACGGTAACCCGGCCAACCTGGCAACCGCAACCCAGTTCGCATACTTCCCGGGCATTTCGCTTGCCTTACTCGACAAAGCAAACATAGCTACCATTACCGCGGTTCAACCTGTTTATGCAGGAGGCCGTATTGTTACCGGGAATAAGTTAGCTCAGCTGGGAGTTGATGTAAAAAAAAGCATGCTTGTTTTGTCAAAAAACGAAGTTTTATTAAAAACAGAGGAGCAATACTGGCTCATTGTTTCGCTCAACGAAAAAATGAAAACCCTGCACATGGTTGAATTGCTCCTCGATACGGTTTACAGGCAGGCAAACGATGCTTATACTGCCGGATTAATAAACCGTAACGATGTTATGAAAGTAACTATCAAACAAAGTGAGTTGCAGATTAACAAAATAAAGCTTGAAAACGGCATTAAGTTGGCAACGATGGCCTTCAGCCAGCATGTCGGTGTGCCTTACGATTCTACCACAGTATTAAGTGATACTCTAGCCATAGGCCAAACCCCTTATGTGGTTTACATGGATGCAAGCCAGGCTTTATCGAACCGTGAGGAATACAAACTTTTACAACAAAGCGTAAAAGCCGAAGAGCTGCAAACAAAATTGAAGCTTGGAGAGTTTATGCCTGAAGCAGGTGTTGGCGCAGGCGCCTTATACTATGATATACCAGATAAGGGCACAACCAATACCATGGTATTTGCATCCGTAAAGATTCCCATTTCCGATTGGTGGGGAGCTTCACACACCCTAAAGGAAAGAAAATTTAAGGAAGATATTGCCCGTAACAACAGCCAGAACAACTCAGAACTCCTTTTGCTGCAAATACAAAAAACGTGGAACGACCTTGATGAAGCTTACAAACAAATTGAAGTAGTGAATCAAACCATAAAACAGGCAGAAGAAAACCTGCGGATTAACAGCGATAACTACAAGGCAGGAATTGTGAATGTTTCAGACATGCTTGAAGCCCAGGCGATGCTTCAACAGGCAAAGGACCAGATAACTGATGCAAAGGCTAGTTATAAAGTAAAACTTGTTTCCTATTTACAGGTAACCGGACGATACTAAAAATAAACATTGAAAATTTCAAACTAAACCGTAATGTGTAATGAAGTGTTGAGAAATAATCTGAAGCCTTTCCTTGTAATTGAGTACATGTACTTTTACAATTCAGCGTAAAAACCACCAAAGAATGATTTTAAAAACAATAAATAATAAAAGTGATGCAAAAAATATCAGTCATAATTTGTGCCTACAACGAGGCAAACACCATAAAAGATGTTGTAACCAGGGTCTGTGAATATTTCTTTGATGAAGTAATTGTAGTAAACGATGGTTCAACGGATGATACGGATTCTGTTTTAAAGGAATTAAATCTCTTATGCAATTTCAAATACATTGTTTTCCCTGAAAATAATGGGAAAGGTTTCGCAATGGCAACCGGAGTTGAAAATGCGGATAGCGAAATAATTGTTTTTGTTGATGCCGATTTATCTAATCTTCAATACGAACACTTTGCGCAGTTAATAACACCTGTGTTTAACAGAGAGGCTGATATGGTTCTTGGACAGGCAACCGAAACCCTGATCGACTACAAGGTGAATCCGTTCAAGTCGTTTACAGGCCAAAGAGCCATGTTAAAAATGGATATTTTACCCATCTTGGAAGATATGAAAACCTCAAGATTCGGTGTTGAAACATTGATAAACCTATACTATCAGGCTAAGGAGAAAAGAGTAAAATATGTTATGCTCGAAGGCTTGATACATCCTACTAAATTTGGGAAAACAAATCAATACCAGGCCACAAAAGAATTTGTTTTTGAAGGGCACCAAATAGCGCTTACTGCATTCAATAATTACGGATTAATCTCAAAAATTATAATGAATAAGTTCAAAAGGACAATGTTGGAAATAAATTAGAAATAGATACAATGTTAGTGAAAGGATTGATAATCGGTATTGTTGTATCTATTTCCTTTGGTCCGGTGGCATTTACCCAATGCAGGTCCTTATGCTGCTTTTTTGGTAAACACAAAGACACGCATTTCACATGATAACAAGGGGGGCCTACAGCTACAGAGGTTGATGACTGTAAAAACACCGATTGGGGGGCTACAATGGGAATTGGTTTCCAGTCTCCGATTTTTAAAAAGAATTTCTGCTTCGATCTCAGGTACGATATGGGACTTTCAGAAACAGCGAAACAGCCTGCTGATTACCGCACGAAAGCATGAAACCTGACAATTGGAATAAAAATGTAAAAAACTACTAATATGTATTTAGATTCTTGCTTAAAGCATAAACTAAAATTTGAAATCTTCTCAATCCGATTTTACTATTATCTGAATAGCAAGCAACTGCTTTTATTGCTGTCCTTATTCTGCTTATTTCCATTGTTTACTTTCGGACAAGATAAACATTTCCTTAGAGATTCACTCGATAATAAATTTGATTTGGGAGACTGGGTCCTTACATCCAATGGATTCATACCTATTCCGTATATAATAACCGAACCCGCTGTTGGGGGTATCGGTGGGGCATTGGTTCCGGTTTTTGTAAAACCAAACCAACCCTATATTGATACCATTCAAGGGCAATTGGTAAAAACCCGTGTAAAACCAAATATATATGCGGCTGGCGCTGCATATACAGCTAATGGCACTTGGCTGACAGCTGCTGCGGCTATGGGAATTATCAGAAAATTGAGAATTAATTACCGGATTGGGAGCGGGTATGCTAACATTAATATGACTTTCTATCGGGAAAATATTCAAAATGAGGAAACATCATTCGATTTAAATATCAAAACTATACCTGTTAATGCACAGTTAAGCAAGCAAATTGGAAGAAGTAACTGGTCAACGGGTTTGAATTATTTATTTTTAACCACCAAGGTTGCACGTACCAATACCGAATATATTACACCAAAAGAAATTAACAGCAATGTTAGTCGTTTGGGCTTATTAGTTGAGTATGACAACCGGGATAATATTTTCACTCCCGATAAAGGATTAAAATGGAATACTTTAATTGGCGTTTCGGACGAATTTATTGGAAGTGATTATGGATATACTTCCATTATTTCGGCGGCATACTGGTATATGCCAATTTCAAAACGGATTATATCTTCTTATAGACTTGAGTATCAACAGATATGGGGCGAATCTCCATTCTATATGAAACCATTTATTTATATGCGAGGTATCCCAATAATGCGTTATCAAGGCAATTATACAACCCTTGCCGAAACAGAGTGGAGATGGGATTTTACTAATCGCCACAGTCTTGTGTCTTTTGCAGGCGTTGCCAAAGCAGTTGGAGAAGATAAGAGTTTTCAGGAATCATCTTGGTTGGGATCAGGAGGTGTTGGCTGGAGATATCTTCTTATCCGAAAACTCAAACTACGTGCTGGAATTGATATAGCTCGGGGACCTGAAAAATGGGCTTACTACATTGTTTTTGGTACTAATTGGATTCGTTAAAGTTTAGCATTGCCTTAACCAAGGAAAATATGAAAGCCATTGATCTCGGAGCACAGTCGAGAATTGATTTTGCAAAAAAAAAGTTCAGGCGATTTTCCCTTTTTATAGCTTTTGGTTGTTCCTGGTTGAGATGGTGAAAAGCAAAAAACTGCATTAGATTCAGTTCTTTAAATTCTCCCATGTTACTTAAATAAATTGAGGAGTAACTTGGTCCTGCTATTTCAGTATTAGATAAAAGAAGTAGTTGGCCTGGGATAAAAAGCATTTGTTTGGAAAAATGAAAACGAACTCTAAATTTATCAGCTATGATTGAAATTAAAGAAGTCATAACCCATAGAAGCTTAAACGCCTTTATTCGATTTCCTGACAGCCTGTATAAAAACAACCCATACCGTGTACCACCTTTACATTCCAGTGAAAAAAAAACTCTCAATAAAAAGGAAAATCCCTCATTTGATTATTGTGAAGCAAAATATTGGCTCGCGTATAAAGATGGAAAAATTGTAGGCCGTATTGCTGGGATTATCAATAAAAAATCGAATAATTTATTTAATGAAAATTTTGCACGATTTAGCTGGTTCGATTTTATTGATGATTCTGACGTTTCAATGAAATTGATCCAAACTGTTGAAGAATGGGCAAAATCTTATAACATCTCTCATTTGCATGGCCCGATTGGATTCACAGATCTGGATTATCATGGTATGCTGGTCGACGGATTTGATGAAATTGTTACTCAGGCGGTTTATTACAATTATCCATATTATCCAACCCATATTGCACAACTAGGATATGAAAAAGAAGTAGATTGGATTCAATACAAGATAGAAGTACCTCAAGAGGTACCGGAAAAAATAATTCGCATTGCGGACCTGGTAAAACAAAAATACAATTTAAGGGTACTAAAAGCAAAAAAAGCGAAGGACATAAAACCTTATGCTGGTAAAATGTTTGATGCGTTAAACAAATCTTATGCAAACTTATTTGGTTTTGTTCCTTTATCAGAAAAGGAAAAAGCTGCTTATACCAAACAGTATATATCTTTTATCGATCCTAAGTTCGTCTGCTTCATTTTAGACAATAAAAATGAGGTTATTGGTTTTGCGGTTTCTTTACTTTCTTTATCTAAGGCATTGATAAAAGCCAAAGGAAAACTATTTCCTTTGGGCTTTTTTTATCTTTTAAATGCACTGCGAAATAACGATACCGTTGATATGTTACTTCAGGGAGTAATGCCTGAATATCATAATAAAGGAATCCCCGCTGTCTTTTTTGCGGAATTAATGCAGGCATACATTAATAATGGTGTTAAGATTGCTGTTTCAAGTCAGGCACTCGAAAAAAATGTTAGTGCATTTTTAATGTTTCATGATTACATGCACCAACGTCACCTCAGAAGCCGATGTTATGTAAAAAAAATATGCTGAAAAATAACTATCTGATAAATAAACGAATACAATTTGAACAGTAGATTAAAAAGCTTAAGGGAAACTTCGCATATACGCTGTATCGAGTTTGTAATGCGTGCCGGTTTGTATTCAATACCCTCATCCATGCCCATCTATTTTCTGAAGTGAGCCAATAAGTTGGGGCATTTAGATTCTAAATTGAAATAACTCAACTCAAAAATGACCTTATAATTAATATTCTAAACACTTTTTTGTTTTTGATAAAATGTCACTTTTTTATTTTTTCACAGCACTTTTATTTAGCACACAAAATGATAGCAAGCGATAATGTTTTTTTTCATTTTCTTCAACCCCAATTTCGCATTATAATTGCTTCCCTTATTGCTGCATCATTCAATACATATGCTATTTCGGTAATTATCCGGATAACCAGGGCAAAGCAATTGTATTATAATATCAATGTTGGGATGCCCCCGTCTAAATCAATTTCAGTCTTTGGTGGCTTAGGTATATTCATTACTATCGTGTCAGTATGCTTAACTTTTATTAATACCTGCGGAATGTATGGAGGTTGTAATACAGGAAGCCTTACTTCACTTCCTCCTATTATAGCCGGCTTTACTCTGATTTTCTTTCTTGGGTTTAAAATTGACTTATTGAATATTTCACCCTATAAAAAAATAACCGCTGAGCTTCTCGCATTAGTAATACTAATAGTGATAGGTGATGTAAGGTTGAATAGCATGCAAGGGATGTTCAATATTGGCGAGCTAAGTTATTCTGTCAGTATAATACTATCTTTAATGGCTGGAATTGTAATAATCAATGCATTTAACATGATTGATAGTATTGATGGGCTAGCCATTTCAATTACCATCCTGGGGTGTATTGTTTTCGGTAGTTATTTTATTTTAATTTCCGAATTGGAGTATGCCGTTTTATCTTTCACTATTTTAGGTACACTCGTCCCAAACCTATATTACAGTTTTTTTGTAAAAACCACTAAAATTATTTTGGGTGATACCGGTTCTCTCCTATTGGGCTTTGCTATGACAGTGCTTGTTTTCAGGTTCAATCAAACAAACTCGTTGCCGTCAGTCGGGCCCGTTTTTGCAGCAGCACCTGCATTTTCTTTTTCAGTAATTCTTTTACCTGTATTCACTACACTGTGGGTATTTACATTAAGGTCTATTTATCGGAGTAAATATTCTTTTAAAGAAGATCGTCGTCATATACACAATATTATACTCAATCTTGGGTGCACACACCTGCAGTCAACCCTTTTGCTAAGTTTTATCAATCTGGCATTTATAGCGTTTGCCTATTTTTTCAACTTCCTTGGCAATTCTATCTTAGTCTATATCATGATCACAGCCGCTTTATTTTTGTCAACGCTGGCAATCTGGTTACAACATAATAAATTGTATTCAAGTCCAAAATGATTTTATAATAGCATGGGCAAAATACTTCTATTTTTTTTTGAGAATTGTTGCCATTCGATATGTTCTCCAAACTGTTTCTTTTAGTTCGGTTGTTTAGGGTCATTTATAACTCGTTTATATCCCGCCCATAAGTATGATTATCCAATGCAATCTAAAAAGATACCACAATTTTTAGTAACCTTTTCTCTGTTGGTAAATATAACGTATTAATCTGAAACCAAGCATCAAACGGAATTTTTATATTTTAAGATTGTAATACTTACTTCTACAGCTTGTTACAATCTAGGTTTTTAAGTGTAGTCCTTTGCCCTCTTAGGATACCTTTATCTAAAGATTCCACAACCAAAACCACAATTCCCTTTCCTACCTTGGTAGAAAAACCTTTTTTTGGTTCACCAGTGCATTCCATGAACTTCATTTGGAAAAAGTAGAATCCTGAAATTGCAGTATAATAGAAAATATTTCAGGTAATGTACCTAAAAATGAAGAATATTCACCAGCTTAACTTATTGTAATATTGGATTATATACCTTTCAGCAACGCACTTCCCTTAAACAAGAATGGAGTAAAGCGAGATACAGGGTAGGCAGGGTAGGCAAATTCCCTATAAAAAAAATAACTTTTTTGAAAATTTCTTCTACAACCTTACAACCATAAGCGATACAGGCAAAAAAAATAGTGTGCACTCAATTTCTTATTTTTCCTTTCGTTTTTGCCCGTCCCTCTAGTGATTCAGAAGCTTTTTTGTGAAAATTCGAAATTCTTTTACCCAAAAGTGCCTACCCTGCCTACCCTGTTTTATAAATTGGGTTTTTACTTCCAATTTATTTATTAATCTTAACCTTCTGGGTAATTCAACAACAAAATGTTTACATTCGCGTATTACTACGAAAAACGTAGTATTTCGCAATTACGCACAATTATGGAAATAGAATATGCTTCCGATTTCATTATTTTGGAATACCTTCTTAAAATAAGGGATAATCTGTAAAGCTGACCGGTAATTCCCATAATAAATGCTTTCATTAGTTGAAAAACAATCTAAACAAGACAGTCTTACTCTTCAAGAAAAACTGACCAGTCTATATTTTAATCCTAAATTCCAATCTACTCAATATCAACATGCTTATTAATTGACATGTTTCCCTATTCTCAACCCACCCACGCAGGCTGTGCCGGATGGCTTCATGCGCTTTTTCCTGTCATGGTATTTGCAGAAAAAAGCAAATACACCGAGGCACGCCAAAAATTGCACCCCCTACACCACCACAAGTTACTTTACATAATAGGCTCTTATGGTCTTGGTAGAAAGCCCATAAGCCCATTATGTACAAGGCCTTTCAGGCAAGTAACCACTGCCTGCACCTGCCCTTCCTGCCCACTCAACACACTTTCCATGCAGTTGCAAGCCATTCATTACTCGTCCCTCGTAATTTCATGCCTTTCACTGCACCCACAGCAGCAAATATTTCCTCGTTCCTCGTCATATCAGCTGCTAAGACCTACCGCACTTTCCGGTTGTACAAGTATACAAGCCGGTGAGCATTTTGTTTACAAGTCAGTTCTACAAGTGACGAGCAGCAATCTGAGAATCCAACACACTTACCTGTTGCTGCAAGCAATTGTCTGTCGTCTGCCATATTCCGTCCTTTGTTTGCTGGCCACCTTGCAAGTCTGGCAGGTTCGTACTTCCCGGACACCTGCTATCACACATTCCAATCGTTACGGTGACCGCAAAGTACACGCCTAAAGCAAAGCCTCGTTCCTCGGCTCAGCTTTTACTTTGCGCCGTTGATAGATACCGCGCAAAGTAGCGGCTTCACCAGCCAGCCTTTCAAGGATGTCCTGCAAAGCCGTCCTCCCTTAGTCAGCCGCCATCCAATCACTTTCGCAACCCCACAGCAGCATACCTGTATGGTCAGCCAGGTTACTGCCACCGCACCTTTTTTCGGCTCGCCGGCCGCTTCCTTTCACACATGCCAAGCCACAGCGACCGTCAAGCACGAAAAGCCCTCACAAAGTAACCCGTCCGGCCATCCAGCCAAGCTGCTAAATCCTCCCCACTTCCTATTAGCCACAGGCGTAAGGTATTTGTGTGCGCATCTCCTTCCAGTCGGTCATAAGCGCAAGCCACAGGCGTGCGGTATCGGTCAGTGATACCATCTATCCAATTTTATCTTAATTATTCCCTCACTGCTTCCCTAGCAGTATTTATTCACCGGCAATGTATTTCTTATTTTTAAAGGTGTTGCCGCCTCATTTATACTGCCCCACGCTACCCATAACCTACGCGCCTTGTTCATCCATTCACAAACCTGATCCCCAAATATAATGTTGAGCTTGCATATTCATTGCCTTCGTCCAAGCTTTTTTGATTAGTGGCTAAAGAAGTGGATTTTTTTAGCAAAAGAAAAAGGGAATAGAAAAAAAAGAAACGAATATAAAGTAGCATTCCAGCAAATTCAAGTACAGCCTTGCAGCATCACACTTTTTCGTTTGTAGTTTAA